>Ga0213829_1001648_pt1 | contig 15600 bp, 20 predicted proteins | sample MC6MC0896MG_FD_180665 | JGI IMG/M metagenome (GOLD analysis project Ga0213829, IMG submission 180665) | Enriched soil aggregate microbial communities from Iowa State University, Ames, United States - MC6-MC0896-MG | ecosystem: Environmental > Terrestrial > Soil > Unclassified | place: USA: Iowa...
GAGGAGATGGAAGCGCTGCGTGTAAATTGTTGTGGACTTAGGGACCGGGCGTTGATGGAATTTCTGTATTCCACTGGTGTCCGGGTATCGGAAATTGTTTCTCTAAATGTGCGAGATATCGAAATGGGCAAACAGGAGACCATAGTATATGGTAAACGATCCAAAGAGCGGAAAGTTTATCTGACTGATAATGCAAAGTTTTATTTAAAGCGGTATCTTCGGGATAGGATGAAAGAAGAGGGGCTGACTGAAGAAGAACTTCAGGACAGGCCATTATTTGTGAGCCTAAAAGCTCCACATAATCGACTAACAGTTGCTGGAGTTCAATTTATGCTGCGAGCACTGGGGAAAGAGGCGGGGGTTAAGAATGTTCATCCGCACCGGTTTCGTCGGACCATCGCAACAGAGCTTTTGTCCAGAGGTATGCATATTGAAGAGGTAAAAGAGCTCCTGGGACACGAAAAACTTGATACAACTATGCTTTACTGTACGATTAAGGAACAAAATGTCCGGGAATCTTTCAGAAAATATGCTTAAGCTGCGTATTTTTTGTCCTTTATATAAATGAAATAGTGATTTAACTAATATTGGAGCCATATATTCTAATGGAGTAACAGGTGCCCCTGGCACAACTGAAGTGGTCCTATCCGGTGGTATAAGGATACCAAAAGGAAAGTATGTTGTTGTACTTAATATTGGTACTGGCGAACCATCTAAATTTCAACAGATAGGTATTCGTATCGGAAATGACAAGACTCTTGTATCGGCCAGTAAAGGATCTACGCACCTAACAACGATATTAGATGTTTCAAGTGATACAGATATATTTGCTTATGCACAAACGACTGAGGTCAATGGTATAAACATAACCGCTGATCCTCGTTTTAATTATTTGATAGCTATTAAAGTCAAATGATCATTTAAAGATTAGAAACATAGCTGCCCCATATTTCGATGAAGGAATTAGCTGATATTGTTTTTCCACTATAGTTAAACAGCCTAAATGTTTTTGTAGTCGCATCGTAAGATAAGTAACCGGTGATATCTTGATATCTTACGTGATAAGTCAATAGCATTCCATCGGGTATAGGTGAATAAGCTTGGCCATTAAATTCCGGGGAAAATATTGACCTACTTGAGTCATTATTCAAAGCAGCAATGATGGTTATAGAACCTCGGATTTGGCACAGTGAATTCTTTTTGAGCAGATATATAATTCCTCCTGAGCAACTATTGGCATCAATACCACTACCCACTGAATAAGATACGTTTTTTACATCATTCAAATTGCTATTTATTGTAGCAATTTTATCCAGTAAATCACTATTTTAATAAGTAAGAAATTTCAAGGCCCAAAAGGGCCTTTTATATATATAAAACAATGAAAGGAGTATTAAAACGTGGAAAAAATTAAGATTGGTAATAATGATGCAAGATTTAAAATCGATAGCATCCGGCCGATAAGTACAAACATAATAGAGATTGTTTTTGATGGTGCTGTACCGGCTGCTTTTGGGGACATTACCCTGTACAACATAGGAGGAATTGAATGTTGTACTTTTCGAGGGTATTCGACGATTTACCGAGATCAGGGGCGTACCGTGTATTTGAGTAACGACGGGAGTGTTTATACGGAACCAGAGGTCTCGAGCGAGGTTCCCCCAGAGCCATATATACCCACACTGGAAGAAGTCAAGAGACTGAAAAAGCAGGAAGTCTCTACAGCATGCCAGCAAACAATTTTTAATGGAATTGATGTAACGTTTTCTGACGGGAGTATTGGACATTTCTCCCTTACCGAACATGATCAGCTTAATCTGTTCGGTAAGCAGGTACAGATAGCGGCCGGCACCACAGAAGTGGAATATCACGCTGACGGTCAACCCTGCAAATACTTTTCGGCGACGGATATGCAGATCATAATCGAAACTGCTATATATTATGTGAGCTATCAAACAACGTATTGTAACGCTCTTAATATGTGGATTGAAGGGTGCCAGACAATTGAAGAGGTGTCGTTGATCGCGTATGGATTAGATATACCAGCAGCGTATCAGACAGAGGTTCTCAAAACATATCTGGCGCAGATCGTCTCCAATGCAGATCAGAAAGAAGGTGGGAAGTAATGAAGAAGGCTTTTAAATATATATTCCTCTGGTTTATAGGAGGACTTATTTACATAGGAATAGAACTAGCATTCCGAGGATATTCTCATTGGACTATGTTTGTACTAGGCGGTATCTGCTTTGTAACTTTGGGACTTATCAATCAAGTGATCCCATGGGAGGTGCCATTATATCAGCAAATACTGATTGGCGATGTGCTTGTGACTGCCCTTGAATTTTTAGCTGGTTGCATAGTTAATACCTGGCTTGGGTGGGGGATATGGGATTATAGCCATCTCCTGGGTAACGTCATGGGGCAGATCTGCCCCTTATTTTGCGTGATCTGGCTGCCTGTATGCCTGGCAGGAATTATACTTGATGACTGGATGAGATACTGGTTGTTTGGTGAAGATCGACCGCATTACAAAATAATTTAGGGAGGCGGTTGTTACGATACAATTTTTGGAGTATGTAAAAATGTCATGGCCGGGTTGGGTTGCTTCATCAGTAATCCTCCCGGCCTTAATATATCTATACACGCAAGTGATGGCAAGTAGAAATGGGGTAAGGGCATTGTTGAGGGCAGAAATCATTCGCACGTACAACAAATATCATGAAGATTTAAAGTATTGCCCCATCTATGTAAAACAGTCAATAGCAGATATCTATCTGCAGTATCATGCGCTCAAAGGAAACGGCGTTGGTACAAAATTATATGAGGAAATCATGGCATTGCCAACAGAAAAAAAGGAGGAAGAATAGATGAATAAGGAATACTTAAGGAAATGGGCAAAACCTGCGGGGGTTAGGGCAGTAAAGACTATGGCTCAGACGGCTATTGCAGCCATCGGAACAACAGCGCTAATGTCAGAAGTAAACTGGATTATGGTAGGATCCACGGCGGCAGTGGCCGGAATCCTATCCCTGCTCACGTCGGTGGCAGGGCTGCCGGAATTAACCGAATAATCTGTTGCGATATCGCAACGAGGTTGTAATGCCACTACTTTTCGGGCCTGGGTGATCCTGGGCCTTTTTTCTTTTTGGAGGTAACTATGCAGATCAAGAAATTATTAACACCTTATAATTATTCCACCGGTACTGCAGACCGAATTAAGTACATTGTAATCCACTATGTAGGGGCTCTCGGAGGCGCAGAAGCAAATTGCAAATATTACGCTTCCCAGTACATTGGGGCCAGTGCCCATTATTATGTTGGGTTTGACGGGGAAGTTTGGCAATCCGTTGAGGAAAAGGATATTGCATGGCACTGCGGGGCAAAAACCTACATTCACCCAGAATGTCGGAATGCAAATAGCCTGGGAATTGAAATGTGTGTAAGAAATAGCAGTGGAAATCTGGCAGACACAAGCCGGGACTGGTATTTTGAGGACGCTACGGTTCGGGCAGCCATTGAGCTTACCAAGGAGCTGATGGCAAAATATAACATACCTGCGGACCGGGTAATACGTCATCATGATGTAACAGGGAAGATCTGCCCGAACCCTTACGTCTACAATCAAACACAACATACCTGGGATGCGTTTAAGGCCGCTTTGGTATCGGCTCCCGTAAAGAAATCCGGGTGGAAACAGGAGGACGAAGGCTGGCGATTCTACAATGGAGATACCGGGGAGTGCGTTCGGAATAACTGGCACCATGACTTAGAAAAAGACCTGTGGTACTGGTTTGACGGCGCGGGAATCATGATCACTAATAAATGGTATAAGTACAAGGGCGGCTGGTATTTTCTCAACGCGGATGGTGTCATGCTCAAGGGGACTCTGATCGCGGAATCCGGAAAGGTTTATTGCCTGGATAGCGAGGGTAAGATGGCAACAGAGCCGGTAACGCTTATGCCGGATCAGGATGGAGCGTTGTGGTATAATTCTATGTGCGAACCCCATCAAAAAAATCTCGCTCCAAATAGGACAATGTTAAAGTGTGGTAATTCAGGGTCTGTAGTTCTTCCGGACAATACCAAGGCTGGTGTCAGCTTTACTCTCACTACACTTAGCATTGATGCGAAGGATTTTAGAAATCCTTGTATTAAATTTGAATTTACAAGTGACATCACATCCACAGCTAATGCGCTCACACTTAACTTTCAGATATTCAAGATTTGCAAAGGTCAGGTACACCCTATTCCCGTCGGACCTGTCTGGACCTTTTCGCGATTAAAGGCCATTAATGCTAGTGACACATTCTCATTCTTTGCTTGTGACTGTGATATATGTGATGACGAATGTTGCACATACAGCGTTGTTACAACTGTAGTAAGAATTGCATCTGAACCACACGATCCATCAGTACCGGTTATTCCAATAAGAGCTATTACCTCTATTAATAATGCTTCACTTTCCGCAATTATTATAGATAATACTAATGACTGTAAGAACCGGTGATAATAACGCCAGATTAGGATAGGTTTTATGGTATCCGGGACTGGCAGAGTAAACATGATAGGCGGGTATCCGGTATTCCGGACCCGCCCATAAAAAATACTTTGCAATCTGCCAATAACACAGGTGTTTTAATCCTTCAAGCATTAAAAGGACAACTTCTGGATGTAATATTGAGTATTAATAATAAACCACATTTGGGTATCAAATCTCATAATAGTCCAGAGAGATAAACCTTGAAGATCATATTCTGCTACCAGCCCGGCTCTTGCCTCAAAACTTCTCGCATCATTAAACCACACTAAGTGAAGAATCCCGTCACTATCCATATAATAGAAAAAAGGTGACTGTGCTGCTTCGTTAAATTGTATTAGTATATTGTTATCTGCTGCAATCTGTATTGCATTATTGTTTGCTATAGCAGTTGCTTCTGTTGCACCCGGAACATAGGGTAGTGTCCAATCATAACCGAGTGTAGTGATTCCTAAGAATAATAATTCGAGTGGAATAATACTGGTTACGTAGTCTAATAGTTCTCTTAAAACATTAACTGGGAAAATTGAGCTTGGATAACTATAAAATCTAGCCCAATCATAAGAAGCAAATAGAATTCCATCTACATATCCAGATAATCGTGAATAATCCAACTTTTCAAAGCTGACAATAGGCCCCTGAATATTCATAATTGGCGTAGTGGTGATTAGTACTCTATAACCTTCAGAACGAAATATAGCTGAAGCCTTTTTTATGTATTCTACAATACTATTTATGTTATCCGGTGTAATATCTTCGATATACATATTCACTCCATAATAACCCTTTGTTTTTATCATTTGAAGAATATTGTCAATAAGACGATCTTGCACAGAAGAGTTATTTAAAATATTCTGAGTTACTTCACGAATAATAGTTCCTTCTTCCGTAATCGTAGAAACAAACATCATGGGCGCAACACCATAAGTTTTAGCCAACTGAATTACATCAGCATCGTCAGCAATAGTAATAATTTCTCCTTCACTTGTAGCCCTATAATTGAATATAGTCAAATATGTTAAAAAAGGAAGCGTTTTTATTAAAACAGATTTATCTATATATGCAAAGGTATAACCACTAGTGGCAATCGTTCTTGTTTTATTAGTTTGATAGCTTATAACTATCGTTTCACCGGCATACAAGAATTCTCTATCGGAAAGATAGGGATTATTTCTTAATAAATCCATTGGCGTAGTACCATGCTGCTCCGCAATACTCTCCAAAGTATCACCAGGCTGAACGGCATAGAGTGTTTCCGGTTGGACAATCACAATTGTTTGGCCTATTGCTAAATTGCCAGGGTTTGTAATTCCGTTTTCCAATATTAATCTGTCAACTGGGATTTTATAATAATCTGATATTGATTTTATGGTTTCACCGGGTTGGACAACATGTATGATCATGGAATCCCTCAAATGATCTTATTAATACTATTATATGCTAATCTTACATGTTCATAACATCATAATGTAAATATAATACTAGCGGCCTGGGCGGGCAGCCAGCAGCATACCAAGCCATGCAAGCAATGGGGTATGTATTCCCTCTTATAATACCGCTATCAATTCTTTTTACATTCGTGCCAATCCCAAATACTCCCATACTATTTCCTACCTATCATAGTACTGCTCAAACCACTTTGGTTGCCTTTGATTATTTGTTTCCTTTTTAGTCTCCAGGTTCCGAAAAAATCCGCAGCTTGTATGATCGGCGCCGCAGCCTTCTTTACCTCTGATATAATAAGGACATTTGTTAATTTCTTCCGCAAGTCTACAATTTCCTAACATAGTAATCACCTCGATTATATTAAAAGCAAATGTCTATTCGATTAATGGCGTGAAAGGAAGCGCTATGGCTTCCCCATTCCTGTAAATATTTAATGGATACCTACTCTGAATAATCCAATAACTTTTCCTAAAATCTCCACCCTGTTCACGATGATGGGCTCCATGGAATCGTTTTCTGGCTGCAGGCGATAACGGCCCTTTTCTTAAAAAAAACGTTTCACTGTGGCTGAATCTTCAACCAGTGCAACAACGATATCTCCATTATGCGCAGTTGCTCGGTGTTCTACAATAATCTGATCACCCTCAAGAATGCCTGCTTTAATCATGCTGTTTCCTTTAACTTTTAACATAAAGATCTCGGTGTTTGGGAGAAAATCGGCTGGTATAGGATAATAGTTCTTGATGTTTTCCTCTGCATAAAGAGGCAGTCCGGCCGCTACGGTACCAAGAAGCGGTACGTTCACAACTTCCCTACGTGTAAGCTGAAAGCAATCGTCGATGATCTCGATGGTCCTGGGCTTGGTTGGGTCTCTTCTTATGTAACCCTTTTCCTCAAGTGTCTCCAGGTGAGAGTGGACGGATGATGTTGATTTTAAATTAACTGCCTCACATATTTCTCGGACCGATGGGGGATAACCATTCTTTAAGATTGATTCTTTTATATACTCTAAAATTTCCTTCTGGCGTTGTGTAACATCCATAATCAATCTGCCCTTTCTTTTGTTTTATTCATAGTATCATACTTGTACACAAAAAGCAAACATTTGTTCGATTATAGGCTATACATGTAAGTGGACCTGTAGTATCATTGTAGTAAAGGCAGGTGATTTATATGATGGATACTATATCTAAGGATTTATATAAAAATATGAAGGCTCAATATCAAATGATGGAAGCCTTTTTAGATTATGTGAACTATGAGGATGAGATAGCAGACGGTTTGACTGGAATGTCATATATATTGTTCTGTGAAAATATACCATTTTCATTTGATGGACAGTGCATAGAGGTGCCAGATTTTGGACTGAAAGTATCTCCTGGCAAAGAGGAGAAATTATGTGTTACATTATTCAACGGAGAAAAGTTAGAAAGTTATCCTGGAGAAATTTATAAGAAATTTATAGATAAAAGTAAATAGCAATTAAGCCGCTATGACGTTTGTTGATGAATCATTGCCATTCTTCCGCAATCCAATACACTCCAGGTGACCGGAAAATCTATACAAAAGAATGTGTGATGAACTATGTAGTTTATGCTATGATTTATTTAAGAAAAGCCCCCGGAAAATCATAACCCAGGGACTCATTTAGCATACTTAGTTATTGAAGTCTGGGGGGCCAGATGGAGAAATGGGAGCTTCCATGCGTTATCTTTCCCAACGCTATGCCATGCCTTATAAGGAATGTAAAGGACTTTTGACAGATATTGGAACAGAGGAATCTGTACTTAGCAGATATCCGTCAAAAGCCTTATAAGTCCTTATAGGGAAGTTTTAAATAAACATCCAGAGTAAACAGATCATTTCCCTGACCCAGGCGATTGCCTTTTTTGATTTTCGTATAGTACACATGATCCACCACCTGTTTGAGAAGAATGTTTTTCTTAAGAGGATCCTCTGTTACTGTGTATGACCTTAATATTTCTTCAAAGTACGGGATAAATTCCTCCTTCTTTGCGAAATGGTTCTCGACCTCAATGATTTCACTCTGGATAGTCTCCATGAGCCTATTGTTTTCGTCGATTTTCCTTGTTAGCTCATTGCATCTCTTGCGGAATAAATCCAGGGAATATACTTGCTGTTCAAAATAGTCATATACCATCTCAAGCTGTTTATTGAGGATAGAAGCTTCATTTTGATATCCAGCTAACACTGACATTTTCCTGTCTAATACTTCCGTCCAATCTCCGGAATCCTCATTCTGTACTACGATCTTATAATCTTTCAAGTATCTTTCCAAGAACTGTAATAGGCGTTCTTCAACTAAATAATAAAAAGAGCCAACGGTAGGGCAGTTATGAGTTTTACACAAGATAGTTTCTGTAGGATTTCTAGAACCTGGAGGACGGCGATACATTGACATTTTACATTCACTGCAATAGATCAGACCGGCCAAAGGGGATTTGGTTGTGGAGAAAGTAGGAGGCCTGAAATTTGCTTTCAGTTTCTTTTGGGCGGTATAAAAGGCACTTTCTTCTATTATTGGTGGATGCAAGGCGTCAAATATCTCACAATCCGCATTGATTGGACGTGACCGTTTCGATACGCCGTTTTCTATGATTTTGATCTGCTTGCGCTTTCCGGTTTCCAGCTTCCCTATGTAGGCGTAGTTTCGTAACATTCCTCTGATCACGCTTGTTTCCCAGTGATCTGATTTACGGGGAGGAATCTTCATATCATCTAGCAGATGGGCTATTTGCGTGGTACCAAGCGGGATATTATCAGATTCAGGGGTCCCTGTTGTAAACAACTGAAAAACAAACTGTACAATTTTGGATTCCTCTGGAAGTGGCTTTAAGGTGAAACCCTTCTCATGAGGGAGCTTCATTCTCTCGTAACCGTAAGGTGCAACATTGCCGGTCCATTTTCCCTCTTTCACAGATGCACGTCGTCCATTTTGCAGGCGGCGATTGATTACTTTATATTCTCTCCGGCTCATAAAAAGGCCAAATTCTGCATATTCCTCGTCAAATTCATCGTTGGGATCGTAGGTCTTCATGGGGGTAATGATTTTTGTATTGCCGTACTTAAATGTTTCCATGATAAGGCCCTGATCTCTGGTATCTCCACGAGCCAGACGCTCCAGCTCTATGACAAGAACGCCGTCTGGACGATTGTTTTCTATGTCAGAGATCAGCCGCATCATTTCAGGCCGGGCAGCAATGGTTTCGCCAGATACGACTTCCCGATAAACATGAGATATGGTAATTCCTAACTGCTCTGCAAGCTCTTTTAATCGGTTTTCATGACGGGCCAGGGTTTCACCTTCTCCATGAGCTTCTGCATCGCGGTCTTCTCTGGATTTTCTGAGGTACATATAATAAGTTCCTGACAGATCTAACATTATATCATCTCCTTATACAGTTTATTGTATTTTGAGCGCAAAAATACGCCCCTTTCCAGGGCGCCCCGTAAATGATATTCGCCAGGCATAAGGGAATACCGTACAACCAATGCTGCATAGCTTTAAGCGAAGAGGAGGTGCCGTGCATGGTAGTTTTTGAAATGAAAATAGGAAATACCATTGTTCGTGGCCATGATGACTGCGTTGTAAGAACAGCAGCGGAACGTCAGGATATCCTGGCTAACGTTGGTCGGATTGCTACCGGTATTTATCGGGATAAGGAAAAAAAGCAAAAAGAAGGAACCGGCTGAGGCCGGAGCCATTGGACAAGCCGGTTTTTCCCCTACTCTTATATAGTAAAGATTTTCTACAATAAGGTTTTTCTTAGAAATCGTTAGATTGGCTCTGTATTTTGCAACCAACATTTTCGATACAAGATTTAATAGAATTCTCGTCTGTTGATTGATTGTATCCAACTTCAATGGAACCCCTTGTGGCATCAATATTTACCGTAGAGATTCCGTCTACCTTATCTAATGCATTTTTAAGTTGAGTTTTAATCTCCGTATTCTGTATGCCTGATATATCATAGTGGACTTTATTCATAAGATAACTCCTTTCTTTTGTGATATATTTTAAGATTCTTTATCTTTCGAATTATCTGCCTTTAATCCAAACACGGCCCGTGCGCTTTCAGCTTGTGGATTATGGTTGATATGTTTAGAATGAAAAGTACCATCTTCCTTTTTATGATTCTTTGTACTTCTTTTTGAATTATCTTTGCTCATAAGTCACCTCCTAATATTTTTAGTATGCCATTCGTTTCATCATTTGATTCTATGATTGCGTTCCAATTAAAGCCAGTAAATTGTATTATGCATGAGCAGTTAGGGAACAAATTAAAATAACAAATATTTAATATTGATAGCTAGTTGGATATAGGATAATCTTTAATCAGCATTGGTAAAATTTAAAAATATTGTAACGAATTTGATTCTCCGTAGTCTTATGTATGAAAGCGAGGTGAAAAAGTGACGGACTTCAATGAAATATACAGTCTTTACTTTAAGGATGTCTATAAATATGTTTTGTCAATAAGTAGGGATGAAATGATTGCGGAAGAAATAACACAAGAGACATTTTTTAAGGCTTTAAAAAATATCGATAAATTTGATGAGAAGTGCAAACTTTATGTGTGGTTATGTCAAATTGCAAAAAATACATTCTTCACATACAGGAAGAAAGAAAAGTATCATGAGGACTTGACTGTGGCGGATGTACTTGTTGAGTCATCGATTGAGCAAAGCCTGTTATCGAAAGAATCTGTATTTAATATACACAAAGAGCTTCATAGCTTTGACGAACCCTATAAGGAGGTTTTTATGCTGCGGGTGTTTGGAGATTTATCCTTTTCGCAGATCGGCAGCTTATTTGAAAAAACAGAAAGCTGGGCGAGAGTCACTTACCATCGAGCAAAAATGAAATTAAAGGAGAGAATGGAATGCGAATAACCTGTGAAATAATAAAGGACCTGCTCCCATTGTATCACGATAATGTATGCAGTGAAGATAGCCGCAAATTAATCGAAGAGCATTTATTAACCTGTGAAAAGTGCCGTGACGAATTGAATCAGATCGACATAGAGATAAAAGCGGTTAAAAATACGGAGGATGTAAAAGTTATGAATAATATTGCAAAGAAATGGAAACAGGATAGATTGTCATCTTTTTTCACTGGCACATTACTTTTTTCTATTATTGCCAGTGTGGGGTGCCTGGTGGCATATAATATAATCGGCAGTTATGTGACTGCAGAAGGATTTCTGGTAGAACCTTTTGCCTTGATTCCGCTATCCTATCTGTTTGGACTGTCTGCTTTGTTGTCAGGTATCATTCTTGGGATTATTGCTTTAAAGAGGCGCATGGTAAATACTAAATAATTAATCATAAATTCCAATCAATCCACATAACTATATTATTTTTCGCATAATATTTAAAAAATGTCTGCTGTTCATAAGGAAAGTGATAATATATGGAGAAAGTTCTGGACAATAATTATTACGACTTGATTGTCGAAAATACAATAGGCCAGGTTTACAATGAAGATGTAACCCCTTTGAATGAAACACATCACATATTGCATGTTAGTACATCTAAAATAAATATCTGTGACCCAAGCCAGATTCCTTATTATTCTTTACCTGAGTTATATACTCCGATAGCGATAATTGATAGAGATAAAGCAAACAATGAAAGCTTTCAGTTTCATTCTGAACCTGCTTTTCATGGCAAAGATATTATTATTGGTATTTTAGGCACAGGGATTGATTATCAACATCCAGCGTTTCTAAATAATGATAAGACTACACGCATCATTTCTATATGGGATCAGTCAGAACAAAGTGGTACGATTCCTGAAGGTTTTACTTTCGGCAGTGAATATACCAGAGAAACGATTAATCAAGCATTGTCATTAAAGGATCCGTTGTCCATAGTCCCATCCATTGATACAAACGGACAAGGAACAGCGATTGCAGGCATGATCGCCGGCAGTCCTAATCCAAATCAGTCATTTAGTGGTATTGTGCCAGAATCTGAACTTTTGATTGTGAAACTTAAGGAAGCAAAACAAAATCTTAAACAGTTGTTTTTTGTTCCGGATGATTCATTGTGCTTTCAAGAGACGGATTTAATACTTGGAATAAGGTATTTAATTACTGTATCTCAAAACTTAAATCGTCCTTTAGTTATATGCATTGCGTTAGGGAGTAATCAAGGCGGCCATGATGGAATTAGCGCTATCAGTATTTATTTAAACGGTATTGCAGAATTGCCCAATATTGGAGTTTCGATTGCATCAGGAGATGAGGGAGATAAGGAAAGGCATTACTTTGGCTATGCTTATTCCGAACCATATTATCATGATTTTCAATTGAATGTAGGGGGAAGTGACAAATCATTTTCTATGGAAATTTGGCCTTATGCGCCAAGTAACTTATCTATTGAGATTGAATCACCTTTGGGGGAATCTACAAACAGTATTTATCCTTCATTTGCTTGTAATGAGTTTACTTTTGAGCAAAGCCAAAGTATTCTCTTTGTTAATAATTTTGTTTTTCAAAGTGGAAGCAGAAATCCATTAATTTTAATACGTTTTAAAAATCCTTATCCTGGAACATGGCACTTTCGTATTTTAGGTGTAGAAACTACACCGTTTTCTTTTCATACGTGGTTACCTTCTGGAAATCTGATAACGAATGAGACCTTTTTCTTTGATGCAGACCCGGATACCACTATAACTGCACCAGGAAATACGGTTGATCCCTTAACCGTTACTGCCTATAATCAAATCAATAATAGCATTTTAACTGAATCCGGAAGAGGCTATACTAGATTACGTGTCATTAAGCCCGATATAGCGGCTCCTGGTTACCAGATCCCGTGTGCGGTTCCAGAGGACCAGTATGGAGTAATCAGCGGAACCGGAGCAGCTGTTGGATATGCAGCGGGGGCCATGGCTATAGCCTTGGAGTGGGCTAGTGTTAAAATCAATTATATTAATTTAAATGGGAATCAAATTAGAGGACTATTAACATTTAATGCTCTGCGTGACCCAAATGTAACCTATCCAAATAATATATGGGGATATGGAAGATTAGATATTCAAAATTTATTAAATATGCTTTTAAGTTCTTAATTAAAATGGAAAGCAATTTCGAACCAAGTGTCACTCTGCAAAAAGAGGTAGGGCGTCTAAAACCCTACCTCTTATAATACTGTTCATACCATCTTGTTTTTCTTGTGTATACTGTTTTTTCTTCTTTCCTCTCAACTGATTCCCTAAAAAATCCGCAAGCTCTATTAGTGGCAGCACAGCTCACCGTATCTGCAATGTAGTTAGGACATTTATTAATATCTGGCGCAAGTCCGCACATTCCTGCCATAATTACCATCACCTCCTGATACAAGTATACGAACAAATGTTCGATAAGTCAAAAGGAATTATTTGGAACGATGTTTATTACTGATACCTATTAAGTACCAACGAGCTAGCTCACCTTGAGATTGTAGCAACCATTGTTCACCAGCTGACAAGAAACTTAACTCCGGAGCAGGTTGTAGAATCAGGTTTTGGTCCTTATTATATTGACCATACAACAGGCATCTGGCCTCAGTCTGCTGGGGGTGTACCGTTTAATGCCAACCAATTCCAGTCAAAGGGAGATCCGATTACTGATCTTGTAGAGGATATGGCAGCAGAGCAGAAAGCAAGGAGTACTTACGATAACATTCTTCGTGTTATTACGGATCCGGAAGTCTGTGATCCGATTCGCTTTTTAAGAGAACGGGAAATTGTTCATTTCCAGAGGTTTGGGGAAGCTTTAAGAATCACCCAGGATAATCTGGACAGCAGGAATTTCTATGCATTCAATCCAAGCTTTGATATTAGAGATCAGTGCTGATAAAAACAGGCCGCAGCGTAAGTCCTTAAGCTGCGGCCTGTTATACTATGACAATTTGCACGCGTTTACCCTAAAATTTTCCTTTATTCGATTGACGGAGGCTGTTTATACTAGTAGAATAAAGACAAATATACAAGAGAATGGGGCATTATTTATGGATAACAGACATAGTATTTTGACAGACACACTTCCGGATCAGGCTGTTTTTGCTCTGGATATTGGAACCCGGAGCATCATCGGTATGGTGGGCATGCCTGATGGGGACAGAATTCATATCGTTGCCATAGAGAGAGCCGAGCACACAAAACGTGCGATGATTGACGGCCAGATCGAGGATATCGATCAGGTAGCAAAGATCGCAGGCCAGGTCAAGGACAGGCTGGAGAAAAAGCTTGGGTGCAGGCTTGATAAGGTCTCTGTGGCCGCCGCCGGAAGAGCACTTAGGACTGAAAGCGTGACCTATGAGATGGAGCTTTCCAGGCCTCAGAAGATCGATGCGGAATCCGTCAGCCGCCTGGAGGCAGGTGCAATCAGTGAAGCAGAAAAATTATTTATGAATAGAGAAGATAAAGATTCGGACCGGCAGTTTTATCTGGTTGGATATACGGTAAGCCGCTATTACCTGGATAACTACATGATATCCAATCTGATCGATCATCATGGACGGGTTTTAAAAGCTGATATTATAGCTACTTTTTTACCCACAGAGGTGGTGGAAAGCCTTTATGCGGCCATGCATAAAATCGGTTTGGAGGTTGCAAGTCTTACCTTGGAGCCGATTGCCGCCATTAATGCAGCGATACCTCAAAATATCCGCCTGTTGAATCTTGCTATGGTGGACATAGGGGCAGGAACCTCCGATATAGCAGTCTGCAGGGATGGCTGCGTGACCGGATATACCATGGCCATTCTTGCCGGAGACGAGATCACCGAGACTATTATGAAGGAGTATCTGGTTGATTTTGATACGGCAGAAAAGATCAAAGCAGATATTGACGAAGGAGCGGAGCTTCATTTTACAGATATCCTGGGATTTGAACAAATAATCACACGGGAATCCATCTTTGAGTGCATCAAAGAAGCGTCCTCCAGGCTTTGTGAGGAGATATCAGCAAAAATCCTGGAGGTAAACGGCGGGATGCCGTCGGCAGTATTCCTGGCAGGGGGAGGAAGCAGGCTGTCCGGCTTAAAAGAGGGGATTGTAGAGCATTTGAAGATTGACCCGAAACGGGTCGCCATTGCCGGAAACAATTTTAAAATCAATGCCTATTCGGATGAGTATGACCTTGAGAATCCGGAATTTGCCACACCTCTTGGAATCGTTATATCTGCAGGCTTCAGCATTGTCAATGACAGCTTCCGCGTCATATTAAATGACAGACCGGCGAAGCTCTTTCGAAACGGCAGCTTTACGGTTATGGATGTGCTGATGATGAATGGCTATAATTATCAGGATATGATCGGGCGTTCCGGTCAGAATCTGGTGGTGAGCGTCAATGGAAAAAGAACCGTCTTTTATGGAGAGAAAGCAGAGCCGTCTGTTTTAACGCTCAATGGAGAAGAAACTCAGCTTTCTGATTCAGTAAATACGGAGGACTGGATCGTGTTCATCCCTGCCACCCGTGGTAAAAACGCCTCTGCAATGCTCTCCGATGTGGCAGAGCTTGGAAAAGGGAACAAAGTGCTGGTAAACGGCGAGGAGGCGAAGAAAGATGCACCCTTAAAATCCGGTGACAGCATTGTAATAGAAAC
>Ga0213829_1001649_pt1 | contig 15596 bp, 16 predicted proteins | sample MC6MC0896MG_FD_180665 | JGI IMG/M metagenome (GOLD analysis project Ga0213829, IMG submission 180665) | Enriched soil aggregate microbial communities from Iowa State University, Ames, United States - MC6-MC0896-MG | ecosystem: Environmental > Terrestrial > Soil > Unclassified | place: USA: Iowa...
TAATTTATTTTTGCTAGAAAAGCTTCTAGCATTCACTGTATGTGCGACGTTAAGGTATACTTAAAAATAATATAAAATATAGGAGAACAATATGCGTATTAATAAATATTTAAGTGAAACAGGCATCATATCTCGTCGTGGTGCTGATAAATGGATAGCAGAAGGAAAGGTAACAATTAACGGAGAACTGGCAACGGTTGGTAGTCAAGTTGAAACAGGAGACATTGTTTGCGTGGATGGAAAAGAGGTAAAGAAAGAACAACAGCTTGTTTACATTGCTCTAAATAAACCTGTCGGCATTACAAGTACAACAGAGCGTCATATAAAAGGCAATGTTGTTGATTTTGTCAATCATCCTCTACGTATTTTTCATATCGGGCGTCTTGATAAGGAATCAGAGGGGCTATTATTATTAACGAATGATGGTGATATCGTCAATAAAATTCTACGGGCTGAAAATCATCATGAAAAAGAATACATTGTTCAAGTTGATAAGCCTATAACTGCGCAATTCATCCAAAAAATGGGTGAAGGTGTCGATATTTTAGATACAACAACCTTACCATGCCATGTGGAAAAAATTTCAGATAAAGTATTTAAAATCATTTTAGAGCAAGGCTTAAACCGCCAAATTCGTCGAATGTGCTCAGCACTAGGGTATTCAGTTAAGCGTCTACAACGCATTCGTATTATGAATATTAAGCTTGGTAATTTAAAGGTAGGGCAATGGCGTGATTTAACGGAGAAGGAACGAACAGAACTATTCAAACTACTCAATTACACACCAAAATAGATACATCCAAAGGGAGGGACGAGGACTATGATATCCATTCAAAGCACAGAACAACTAACAGGGGTACGAATTAGCGCGGATTATTGGGATTTAGATGAACTAATTAATGCTATTTATAAAGTAACTGGTGACGAAAATAAATACTATGATTATCAGGGTCCTCGACTACGTATTTTAAGCGTTTGCTATAAACTAAGACATGCTATGCTTGGTGAGCATCACCTAGAGTTTGTTAGTAATGGACTTAATAAGAGTGTTCTAACACAACATGAACTCATCTTTCCAAATAAGAATGTCTATTTTTCAACAGAAATTCTTTGGCCAGAAATTATCTTTAGTGCAATCGCATTAAATGATTTTATTGAACTGCACCAAAAATTAAACAATGCTTCTATATGGAATCATGAGATAGCTATTATACGTAAATTTCAAGCGGCTATTGCTGAATGTTTAGAGCAGGAGATAAGTGACGAAGATTATGTTGTGTTTTTAAGAATGTTACATGCTAAAAACCCCTTAACTTTCCGTTTTGCAACACAATACGTGGATGTTTTAAATCTAGAATATATTGAATTAAGTAAAGAGGAACGTCAGGCACATTTAGCTGCATTTGCTGTGCGATTAATGGTAGAGGACCATGAATATGTAGCATTAAAATCCCACCTGATGGAAGCAGCTATGGCAACGAAACAAGCATTACATGATATTCAAATTCAACTTAATTATCCTGAAGAAATACTGTGGTGAACGAATCATGCCGTCTCAAAATAATTGAGACGGCTGTTTTTCTATTCAATTATTTTGTAGGCCATTTTATAAATAACTTCCTTGTGCTGAGGATATTCTGCTAAAAGCTCTTCCTGTGTGAACAATTCAAAGTCCTCAAAGTCAAAGCCTGGCGCCACCATACATCCGACTAAACTAAACGTCTCAGATTCCTCCACCGACGAGCCGAAAATTGTATGCTTTGGTACTGCAAGCTGAGGGACTTCCCCCGCTTCTATATTCAAGCCAAGCTTCTTCGCTTCATATGTCCCATCTGGGAAAATCATATGAACTGTTAGTGGGCTTCCTGCGTGATAATACCATAGCTCGTCCGATTGTAGACGATGTAAATGTGAAATATCCTGTGAGCGCAGAAGGAAATATATACTAGTATAAATCGGTCTCTGTACATCTCTCACTGCTATATCGTCCGATGCACGAAACGATGAAATGTAATAGCCTCCTTCAGGATGTTCGGCTAACTTTAAATGTTCAATAAAATATTGTGCTGAATACTTCAAAAAGCATCACTCCTTTTTTCAACCTTACCAAAAAGTAAAGTGGAAATGCTACCTCTGATTTTCTTTCAACATACAAGCCAAAAAGGACATCTCAACATGAGATGTCCTACCATTTTTATAACCCGCCTAAATAAGCTGCCTTTACTTGCTCGCTCTCTTGTAGCTCTTTTGCTGAACCAGATAAAACAATACGCCCTGTTTCAAGTACATATGCACGGTTAGCGACAGATAATGCCATATTAGCATTTTGCTCTACAAGTAATACGGTTGTTCCTTCTTTATTAACCTGCTCAATAATATTGAAGATATTTTTCACCATCAACGGTGCAAGACCCATCGAAGGTTCATCCATTAATAACAGTTTTGGTTTTGCCATTAAGGCGCGTCCCATCGCCAGCATCTGCTGTTCCCCACCAGACAATGTACCTGACTGCTGTTTTCGGCGCTCTAATAATCGTGGAAATAACTCGAAAACATGATCCATATCTTTCTTAATACCTGCTTTATCATTACGCAGATACGCACCAAGCTCTAAGTTTTCCTCAACTGACATATTGGCAAAAACACGGCGTCCTTCTGGAACGTGAGAAATCCCTGATTTAACAATAGTCTGTGCCGCTTTCCCAGCTATCGAAAAGCCTTCGTATTCAATAATGCCACCTTTTGGCTTTAATAAACCTGACAATGTCTTTAAGAGCGTACTTTTTCCAGCACCATTTGCACCGATTAACGTTACAATTTCACCCTCGTTTACTTCTAAAGAGAGGCCCTTTAATGCTTGGATGTTGCCATAAAAAACATCGATATTTTGTACTTTTAGCATTAGCCGATAACCTCCTCACCAAGGTACGCTTCTATTACCTTTGGATTGTTGCGAATTTCTTCTGGTGTCCCGTCAGCGATTAATTGTCCGTGATCAAGTACGTAAATGCGCTCACAAATACCCATAACTAAGCTCATATCATGCTCAATCAGCAATATTGTTAAGCCGAACTCTTTACGAATAAATGCAATTAGCTCCATTAAATCGTGAGTTTCTTGTGGGTTCATCCCTGCTGCTGGTTCATCCAATAGAAGCAGTTTGGGATTTGCTGCTAACGCACGAGCAATCTCTAAACGACGTTGCATCCCGTATGGCAAATTCTTAGCTAGCTCATCTTTATAGACATCTAAGCCAAAGATTTTTAAGAACTCAATGGACTGTTGCTCCATTTCGGCCTCACCTTTGAAATGCATAGGTAAACGAAAAATAGAAGCCCACATAGAATGCTTTGCAAGTGAATGATTGGCTACCTTTACATTGTCAAGAACAGATAGCTCTTTAAATAATCGAATATTTTGGAACGTACGGCTGATCCCTTTCTGTGTAACCTGATAGGGTGCAAGTCCATTCAATTTCAGACCATTAAAAGTAATTGTACCTTCCGTAGGTGTATATACCCCTGTTAACATATTAAAGCTAGTTGTTTTTCCAGCTCCGTTTGGCCCAATAAGTCCTACCAACTCGCCTTGGTTAAGGTACATATTAACACCCTGTACTGCCTTTAAACCACCGAATTGAATACCCATATTTTCAACATTGATAAGAAGGTTTCCAGTCATTATTTCGTACCTCCCTTTTTACCAAACTTAAATAATTGTGTTATCTCTTTCGTTCCCATTAAGCCTGTTGGACGATAAAGCATCACGATAATTAATACTAAACTGTAAATAATCATACGCGTTTCTGGGAAGTTTGCTAGATAAGTAGACACGACTGTTAGGAAAATCGCAGCAATCACTGAACCAGAAAGACTTCCTAAACCACCAAGTACAACGTAAATTAAAATATCAAATGATTTTAAGAAACCGAATGTTGTCGGTTGAATAATGTAAAAGTTATGTGCAAAAATGGCTCCTGCTAGACCTGCGAAGAAAGACCCAATCGCAAATGCAACAACTTTATAGTAAGTTGTGTTAATACCCATCGCATCTGCTGCTATTTCATCTTCTCGAATGGAAATACACGCACGCCCATGACGAGAGTTTGTAAAGTTTGAGATAACTAGAATTGTTAACACTACGCCAAAGAATGCGTATGTCCAGTTCGATAAATATTTAACCTGCATCCCTGCTGCGCCACCAACATAATCCGTATTTAAAAAGATAATACGAATAATCTCTGCAAATCCAAGTGTAGCAATCGCTAAGTAATCCCCTTTTAAACGAAGCGTTGGGATCCCTACGATTAAACCAGCAACTGCTGCTGCAGCAGCCCCTAATAGGATGGCCAATGGGAATGGTAACATTAACTTTGTTGTAATAATAGCCGATACATACGCTCCAACTGCAAGGAACCCAGCATGCCCAATTGAAAACTGTCCAGTAACACCAATAACAATATGCAAGCTGACAGCCAACATGATGTTAATACACATTGTGATTAACATATTTTTATAGTACAAATCAATTACTTCTGTTGTAATCAACAATTGTACAACTGCATAGATGACTAGCGCTATTACGGCATAGCCCCAGAAAACTTTAGACTTTTTCATAAAACCGCTCACCTACACTTTCTCACGGGCGTTTTTACCAAAGATACCCGATGGTCTGAAGATTAAGATTAAAATTAAAATAACGAATGCCGCTGCATCACGCCATAACGAGAAGCCAAGTGCACTTACTAAGGACTCTACAACACCTAGTAACATACCACCAACCATAGCGCCAGGGATGATACCAATACCACCAAGAACAGCTGCGATAAATGCTTTAACCCCAGGAATAACCCCCATTAACGGGTCAATTTTTGTATAATAAACCCCAAAGATAACACCTGCTGCACCAGCTAAAGCTGAACCAATCGCAAACGTTGCAGAGATTGTATTGTCAACGTTAATACCCATTAAGCGAGCTGCATCTGCATCGTGGGAAACGGCACGCATCGCTTTACCGATTTTTGTTTTATGTACGATGAATTGTAAAAGAATCATCAGTACAACTGCGACTGATAAAATTAAGATGGAAGTACTGCTGATTTGAACGCCAAAAATATCTAATGATTTATTTTTGAAAACTTCAGGATATGCTGCTGGTTGTGCACCTCTGAAGAAAATCGTTGTATATTCAATTAATAGCGATACACCAATCGCTGTAATTAAAGCTGCGATACGTGTCGCATTTCGTAAACGTTTATAGGCAATACGTTCAATTAATACACCAAAAATTGCACAAACTAACATCGCCAATAATAATGCTGGGAAGAAACCAAGCTCCCATTTAGCAATAGCGTAAAAGCCAATAAATGACCCAATCATGAAGACATCACCATGAGCAAAGTTAATCAGCTTGATAATACCGTATACCATCGTATACCCTAACGCTATTAACGCGTAGATACTTCCAAGTGAAATACCGTTCACAAGTTGCTGTATCCATTCCATGCGCATTCACTCCTTTAAAATTTTCTGAAAATTGAAAAATAAGTACATAGGTCGATACTAAAAGTTATGTTTTGCTCTACGATTCTAGTTATCTAACACACAAAAAAGGAAGGCGTGTTTACCCGCCTCCCCCTTGCTTACAAAACATTAAGGATTAACTTTAGAGTTGAACACTTGTTTACCGTCTTTAAATTCAAGAACTGTTGCTGTTTTAATTGGGTTATGATTTTCGTCAACTGAGAAAGTACCTGTTACTAAAGAAAGATCTTTTGTTGCAGCTAATTCATTTTTAATTGCTTCCCCATCTGTAGAGCCTGCACGTTTAATTGCATCAGCAATGTAGTAAATTGTGTCATAACCAAGTGCGTTGAATGCGTCAGGCGCTTTGTCACCATTTGCCGCTTTAAATGCCTTTACGAAATCTTGAATTTTTTGATCTGGGTCTTCAGCAGAATAGTGGTTTGTGATGAATGTGTTATTCAATGCATCCGCGCCAGCTAATTCAATTAAAGTTGGAGAATCCCAACCATCAGCACCCATCAGAGGTACATCAATGCCCATTTCACGTGCTTGTTTAACAATCAAACCAACTTCTTCATAATATCCAGGGATAAAAATAAAGTCTGGATTTGCGGCTTTAATATTTGTTAATTGTGTACGGAAATCTGTATCCTTCGCTACATAAGCTTCTTCTTTTACAACTTTTCCGCCACTCTTCGTAATCGTTTCTTTAAAGGATTTTGCTAAACCTTTTGCATAGTCTGATGCATTATCTGCAAAAATAGCTACATTTTTCGCATCTAGCTCACCTGAAGCAAAATTAGCTGCTACAATCCCCTGGAATGGGTCAATAAAGCATGTACGGAAAGCATATTCATTAACACTGCCATCCTCATTTACCGTGATATTCGGTGCTGTACCAGAACCCGTAACAATAGGAATTTTATTATCATTTGCAATTTGAACAGTAGCTACTGTATTACCTGAAGTTGCAGGTGCTAGCATTGCTACTACTTTATCCTGCGTTGCTAGTTTAATAGCAGCTGAAGTTGCTTCAGAGTTCTCTGATTTATTATCTACTTTAATCAGTTCAATTTTCTTACCATCAATACCGCCAGCATCATTAATTTCTTTTACAGCCAGTTCTGCACCTAGCCCAATAGAGGAACCATAAGATGCTACATTCCCTGAAAGCTCTAAGTTGGCACCGATTTTAATTGTATCGCCATCAGATGAACCTCCGCCTGATGATGAGCCTCCGCCAGAACTTGAATCGTCTCCGTTACCGCAACCAGCAAGAACACCAGCAAGTAATGAAGATGCTACTAAAAGTGAACCGAACTTCTTAAGCTTTTTGCTCTCTCTCATAATTAAATTCCCCCTGAAAATTTCTCAAATATTAGATATTTCTGATAATTATAAACAATTAAATTCATTTACTCAATAGCCAAAATAATTATTTATAACTATCTAAAAACAAAAGAAAATATTATTCATATAAGCCTTTTTCATTGTAAAACATTCTTTATATTTAGTCTAGAGTGATTTTTCAGTATAATTAGTTATTTATGAATTATCTTTTAATTCAAACTATAGACTAGTACAAAACTATCAGATGAAATTGTTTTTTTAACATAAAGTCTGCTTAATTTATAGAACCTCTTCCTCTATTACAATTATTTCCCTGAAAATAATCAAAAGAATACGAGTAACTAATTGCTTATATCTGTACTGCTAACAGGAAAAAGCTTAGAGTGGGTTTCCCCATTCTCTAAGCTTTTTTTAATTCAAAGACACAAAGGCGCTCATTAATATTTGTTTCATTTTCTAAATGCACTTCATTAAGCAACTCAAATGGTGTTCCATGATGTAAAAATTGTAAATAATCGTAAGGCGGATAATATAAAATTATATGAATATCTCGCATTCGCTGCTCATAGGATTTCCAAATATTGTGAATGACTGTGCGAAAAATATGGATTGAAAAAGGATTGAAAAAGAAAAACACATTATCACGTGACTTTATTTCATATGATTCGGCTATTGTATGAATAAACTTAATAGGGGCATGTGCTCTCATTTTTTGAAGATAACTACGTTTATTTTCTTCAGCCTCCGTATAAAACCCTGCATCCATTTCTATCCCAATGGTTGGTATATGGAACTTATGGTGCACATAAATAGGAACTCGCCCTTTCCCGCACCCCATATCAATAAATACTGGATTGTCAGGCATCTGATACGCAGCGAATAATTGCTCCAATCCTCTGTAGGGTGTTGGCTCATAACGATGATAGTGTGCAAGCTTAGGAAAGCCATATTGCTCTCCCACCGTGTTTATATGCAAATGTTTATCAAATTGCTGTTCATTCATATGAAAGGACTCCTCAGAAAAGAATGCTTTATTTTAACACGATAAAAAACAAAAACCATACCCAAAGATATTGGATATGGTTATTTTCTAACGACCTCTACGTTTAAATTTAACAACAAAGAGAAGTGCAAGAAGGAGTAGCACTAGGCATGTAATGGCTGTAAACATTGTATTTTTATCAATAACAGGCTCGTGATTCGCAGCTTCACTATTCGCACCAGGCATTCCCATTGGGGCTCCATTTCCATTAGGAGGTTGCATTTGTTCTCCATTTTGTCCATTTCTCAGACCCTCGCCCTCTCTATTAAAAGGTGGGCTCTTTGATGGATCAAAGTCCTCTGGTAGCTGACTTGGATCAAAATCATCTGGCATCCAATCCATTTCACCATTTTCACTTGGTATTGGCATACCCATATTGCCCTGAGAAGACGTAGATGCTTCCACAACAAGCTCCCCAGACAGTTGCTTTAATATAGATTCTGAGCGCTGTTTGGCAAATTCCGGCAAGCTATTTTCACCTTCAACTGCTTCTAAAAACTGCTCCGTAGTAGAGAATTTGGTTGGATCCGCCTCCACATAAGTAGTTAATAAGACAGCTAACTTTTTAGTAATGGATTGCACATACTCTTCTGTTAAATAAGTTGTCGCTAGTTCTTCTAAATAACCTTCATATTTGTCACGATATTCATCATTCGAAAGCAATGCCTTCAAGAGTGGCCGCTCCTCTAATGTTGTGCCAGAAACAGGTGTTGTCACACTAAAATTAATAGCACTATCATTTATTAGATTGCCCGACATGCCCATGCCCATGTCAACGCCGCCACCTCGTTGTTGCTGCATACCCCCATCGCCAGTTTGATCGGGTTGTCCATTGTTTTGTGCCACTGGTTTTTCCATATTAGTAGTAACGTCAGCTTGATTTTCACCGTTTCCTCCTGCTATTCTACCGCCTCCAGCCCCAAAGCCACCAAAGGACATGTTGTAATCCCAAGGAATAATAGAAAACACACCGTTCTGTTCATATAAATAATAGTTATGTTTCATATTCCCTTGATAACTATCTAAATTCACAAGTGCTGTGTTGACGGCAAAATAACGTAACATTTCATCCACATCGATATACTTTTCTATGTCTCCACCATTATTAATTGCGTCTAGCATTTCAACTAATTTGGATTGATTAATATTACCTTCATTTGTTTTTAATCCGATACCTGTATAGTCTTCGATATCGTCGCTAATATATTTTAAATCGCTGCCTGTCCCATCTGGCTTAAATAGAAAACCATCATTAGAGCCGTAATTATTAGCCAGGAATGTCTCATCCACAGCTTCTACCCCTAAGAACAAACCCCGCTCCTCACCATTCACTGTGACATACATATAGGAGTGTGCTGGTGTTGATAAACCCATTTGCTCCATCAGTTCATAGGAGATATACTCTCTCATTAATGTAGAGTCACTATAATTATTGTTTAAATTTAATTTTTTTAAGCCATACAAGCTTTGTGTATCATCATAATAATCAAAATCGATTTTTAAGCTATAGCGATCTGAGTCACTATTGACAACCGATCGTAATGATAGATTGCCCTTTGTACGAATAGCAACATTCTCAACTTTCTTGCCGTTTACTGTAATATCTGCTTGTTTTAATTCTTCAGCAGAAGCATTTTCGAGCATGTCAGCCCAATCTTCCTCAGCAATTTCAATATCAACTGTTGTTACTTTATTGCTATTAAATACTATATTCTCATAGGAGAACTCAGAATTTTTCGTTTCAATGCCTACATTCGGAAGTACAGCATATATCACGACAAAGAGAAGGAGTAAAATCACCATGCATAGATAGACAATTCGTGTTTTAATCATAGCCGTCACCTCTAATCGTAGCTCTATTTGTTAATGAGGTCATTACGCTGTGAAATTCCCATCATAGCTTAGCATAATGGCTGATTTTACACCAGCTACCTTTGTTAGTTCATCCATCAATTTTGCATCATTTTGTTTTACACGAATTTCATAAGTTGTTTCGATTTCATTCTGTTGCATAATGGATTTCGATTTGAGAGCGAATTTTTTCGTTTGCGCAGCAATAATTCGCTCAATTTCAGCATTAGCCAATTCCTCTTCAAACTTTACAATTAGTAAATACGGATTTTCTACCGTTATTTTATTAACGAATATTAGCAATACAAGTCCGATTAAAATAGCACCAATAATCACTAATGGAATAAAGCCAGCACCACATAAAATACCTGAAACAATTGCCCAGAAAATATAGACTAAATCCATGGGATCCTTAATAGGTGTACGGAAACGTACAATAGATAAGGCACCAACCATACCAAGTGACAGCAGAACATTTGAACTGATTCCCATAATCACTAGTGCTGTTGCCATTGTCATTATAAGTAGTGAGATATTGAAGGAATGTGAGTAAATGACTCCATTAAAGGTCTTCTTATAAACAGCATAAATGAAAAGCCCAATAAAAAACGCTACTACTAAACCAATAATTGAATCGATTAATGAAAATGAGGTTGTTTTTTCTAAAAAGTTGGATTTAAAAATATCACTAAATTTAATTGTATCCATTGTTCATTCTCCTTTATTATTAGCCGTACATACGACTAAGTTGATATTTTGAATAGGCCTCAGCACGAGTATCCACTGACTGTAGTAAATATTTGATGATGTCTGGTAGATATTCATCGTACTTTACCTCTAAAATTACAAGATTCGACTCCAGCACATCGACCATAGGCAAGTTTTGATTAAACATATCCGTGTTGCGTAGACTCGATTGCACCTTACTATCAAATGTCACACGCACATTGCCAAACGGATAGATATAGGCTTCTCTCTCGTAATCCACTACCGTAGTAGGTCGCAACTGGTTGTAATTCATCTCATGATATAAATCTCGAATTAGCGCTCGGTCATCATTCTCCATCCAGGCTATCTCGCCAATACGTAGTTTTTCATACTCAGCTTGAGATATTGAACATTTTGTTTTAAAGGTCACATTGTTACGCTTACTCTTCCGCTCAAGATTAATAACATTATTAGACTTGCCGTATATGCGTACTCGATATTTATCTCGATTAATAAAGCCTTCTTTTTTCTCATTTAACACTTTATTGGCAAAATTATCGAAGTACGTACTACGAATTAAATATTTACCGTCTAAGCCAGCATGATGATCACGCTGCATAACATGCTGAAGCTTGGCTTTTAATAATGCATAATCTGGATAAGAGATCGCTTGTTTTATTTCTTGGCGACCATTTGGATTAAATGATGTAACTATTGGCATTTCATCACTCTCCCTACTTGTATTAGTGTCAGACTGACAAACCTTTAATGCTGCTCGTCCCTTTGTTCATTTCCCGTCTACATCGTTTACTATAAAGGGCTTTTGTGTCAGGCAGATGTCAGCTTTACAAATTCTTCAACTCTCTTTTACAAAACAAAGCAGATTTCTGGGAGACAGATTAAACCAACACTAAGAAGGCTACTACGCTCTTATAGCGCAGTAGCCTTTTGCAATACTAATTCAAAATGTGTTCCAGAGGGATTGCTTTCAATTAATCGCAAATCGCCCCCAAGAGATTGGGCCATCATTTTACTAAGTGGTAATCCTAAACCCCAGCCGCGAACAGTATATTTTTTATTTTCCCCTCTATAAAAGCGCTCAAAAATAAATGACTGATCCTCTAGAGGGATTCCATGTCCTGTGTCCTTCACCATCACTGACAGAGTCTCGCCATGATCTATCAACCTCAAGGTTATTGTTCCTTTGTCCATCGCCTGTTTAGCATTGGTTAATAGGTTTGTAATGATCTGTTGGATACGAACAATATCTATCTGTACAAGCACAGGTTTTTCCAACAAATGCAAATGAACTTTTACATGTTCATCTTCCTGCATGACTTCCCACTGTGCCACCGCCTCTCGCAGTAGCTGATTAACATCTACTGACTCTATCTGCACAGGAATAGCATCGACAGCAAAATGGTTAAAGGCAAGTAAGTCACCAACCATTGTTTTCATTTTTGTCGTTTCGACCATAGCCATTTCAATGAATTCCATAGCATCCTGTCCCGTTACAACACCATCTCTTACAGCCTGTAATAAACCACTTATAGAGGTGACAGGTGTTTTCAATTCATGAGTGACACCTGCTAGTAATTCCGTTCGAGTTTTCTCCAGCTGTTCTAATTTATTTGCCATATTTTTAAAGGAGGAAACAAGCTCATAGATTTCCTTTTCCTTACTATATTGAGGCAAATCAATTGCATAATTGCCTTCCTGTACATGCTTGGCAGCCTCAGCTACTTGTTTAATGGGATGGGCCAAACGCTTTGACAGAAAGTAAATAGCGATCCAGCCTAATAATGCTAATGCTCCAATTAATATGGCAAGCTGTCCATATGCTTGGTTAACTCTTGTTAAATTCTCCTTCTTCTCCATCACCAGGGCCCAGCCCAATAACTCATGATTATTTTCTATCTTTCTTTTCACTACATATTCAGGTTCAAGTCCATCCTTTATTTCCTTAGTACCTTCTTTTCCATCTAATAAGCCAGCTACATTTTTAGCACTACCAGGTGGTACAGGACGGTTGCTAGTCAGTATATTTCCCTCTGTATCTACAACATACAAAATCGGATCGATCTCTTTCATATTAAAACGCTGACGATCCCCTATGAAACCTGGAATACCATTTATAGGTCCATTATTAGGATTTGTTGTATCCGTTAAACGATAGACCGTCTCGTCTGCTAAAAACTCCATTAATTCTAATCGATTTTCAAATGTTGTATGTCGAATCCACGCTGCTGAGATTAAAGATATAATAGCTAAGCCTATAAAAAGTGTCAGTAAATATCGGCTCGTCCAATATTGAAGTAAGGATATTCGCTTATTTTTTTTGAACACTTAGCTGATACCCCAATCCACGTAGTGTCTTTATTTCTCCTTCCGCTTCATCCCATTCTTTTAAAGCCTTCCTTAGCCTCTTTATAGCTAAATCTACAGCACGATCACTACCCTCATACTCCCATCCCCAAACTTGATCTATAAGCTGATCCCGGGTAAATGTTTGATTAGGGTGGTCAGCTAAAAACATGAGCACTGATAAATCTCTTGGCGTTAATACAATCTCTTCTCCACCCAAAAGCACTTTATGCGCTTTACAATCAATCACTAGAGACCCATACTGCTTACTAGTAGCTGAATCAGAACTACCTACAGCACGTCTTAAAACAGCCCTCACTCTTGCAACAACTTCATCTGCGATAAAAGGCTTGGCAATATAATCATCTGCCCCATGATCAAACCCCTCTAGACGATAATTAACCTCACCTAATGCTGTTAACATGATAACTGGGCAAGTACTTCGTTCTCTTATTTCTTTTAAAATGGACCAACCATTTTTTTCTGGTAACATAATATCTAGCAACACTAGATCTGGCTGTGTTTCACGAAACATGACCAAGGCTTGACCACCATTGAAACATTGTGTCACACTATAACCCACTTTTTGTAAATACACCTTTAAAACCTGGCTTATTGGATATTCGTCCTCTATTACTAGAATGTTTGCCAAAGTCAATCACCTCGCGACTAGTTCACTCTTATATTCATTATAGCACTGGATTATGTCAGTTAAATGTCAGCCTATCCATTACCCATAAACTACTAGCACAGATTATATAGAGGACATCTATTGACAATGTCTTCCTCAGCCACTTATCATTGAGTGCGAATGATAATCAATGATAATTCATTCAAAAACCTAGTAAATGAAATTAAGGGGGGGTAAAAGCATGATTATTGTAACTAATCGTATTCAAGTAAAACCCGGTTTTGCTGCGAGAATGGCACCAAATTTTACAAAGCCAGGTCCTCTGCAACAGTTTGAAGGCTTTCATAAAGTAGAGGTATTAATTTCAACTGATGATCCTACTTATGATGAAATGAGTGTTAATATGTATTGGGAATCTAAGGAGCATTTCCAAGCATGGCGTAATAGCGATGCATTTGCTGCAGCCCATCAACGCCCAAATTCGGGCTCTGAGGGAGAAAAGGCTGACAGTCCAATTATCGGCAGCAAAATAGTGGTGGCGGAATTAGCTTCTTCTATTGAAGCCTTAAATTAATAAACGACGATTAAATTACTTATACATTATCTTCTGATTCTATCTAAAAAGACCTGCATGGTTGAACGATCATGCAGGGTCTTTTTTCTTGGTATAAGAAACATTGATTAAATCAATATAAAAGAATGACTAGTATATAGCCCAGCATGGATAGACAGACCGAGCCAATTAAACCTGCAATAAATGCCTTTACACCTAGCTCCTTAAATATTTTCATTTCAACATTTAGCCCTAGACCAGCCATTGCCATCGCAATTAAGATATAAGCAGTATCTACTAATGCTTGCGATACATTCGCCGGTATAATCCCTAAAGAGTTGATAGCACTCATCGCTAAAAATCCTAAAATAAACCACGGTATGATGGATAAAGAAAAGGCTTTTTTCTCTTCACTTTTGTCCATTCTTCGATAGAAAATACCAATAACAATTGCTACAGGTACGAGTAGGGCCACTCGTGTTAATTTCACGATGACGGCTATATCAATTGCTTCATTTCCACCAGCAGATGCAGCTGCAATTACATGCGCAATTTCATGTAATGTCCCCCCTGCGAAAATCCCATACGCAGTAGGTGTTAAATCGATGATGGAATAAAGTACCGTATAAATAAGTGTGAAAATAGTCCCCAATAACGCAACAATCGCTGCCCCTACCGCCGTTTCCTTTTCATTTGCTTTAATTTGAGGTGCAATTGCCACTACTGCAGCAGCTCCGCAAATGGCAGTCCCGCAAGCAGTTAATATCCCTAGCTTTTGATCGACTTTAAATATTTTTGTTAGGCCGTACACAACAATTAAGGCAAATAGCAGATTAATGACTGCAATTAAAAAAACGTTAGCACCCGCATGATAAATATCTGCTAAATTTAAGCGCATACCCAATAAAATAATACCAAAGCGTAATAGCTTCTTGCTGGAAAATGAAATCCCTACTTGCCAAGAATCTTGTACTTTAAATGTTGCTCGCCAGGTCATCCCTAATATAATGGCAATAACCAACTGTCCCAATATTGAAAGGAAAGGAAATGTGGCAATATATTTCGCTACTAAAGCAATAAGAAGCGTTAACAATATCCCCTTCAAGAAATTTGGATTAAGAGTAGATTTTAATTTATGCTGTCTATTAACCATGATGTTCACTTCTTTCTCCCTTGTTGATTATTACTTTAATAAAGAGTGCACTATTAGTAAAATACATATATATAATTATTATTATTAATATTTCTAATAATAGGGGTGAAGATATGCAATTGGATGCTTTAAAAACATTTATCACACTGGTTGAGGTCAATAATTTTACAAAGACCTCTGAAATACTTCATATTTCACAACCAAGTGTTAGCTTACACATTAAAAATCTAGAGCAAGAATTACAAACAACCTTATTTATTCGCTCCCCAAAATCGGTGCAAATTACACCAACTGGTGAAATTCTTTATAAACGAGCAAAGCAAATCATGGCGATAGCTGAAGCTGCAAAAGAAGATATCGCGGCCTATCATCAAGAGGTACAAGGTACGTTAGTCATTGGGGCAAGTTTTACAATTGGC
>Ga0213829_1001651_pt1 | contig 15578 bp, 19 predicted proteins | sample MC6MC0896MG_FD_180665 | JGI IMG/M metagenome (GOLD analysis project Ga0213829, IMG submission 180665) | Enriched soil aggregate microbial communities from Iowa State University, Ames, United States - MC6-MC0896-MG | ecosystem: Environmental > Terrestrial > Soil > Unclassified | place: USA: Iowa...
GGCACGTAGCGCAGCCTGGTAGCGCACGGTCATGGGGTGTCCGGGGTCGGAGGTTCAAATCCTCTCGTGCCGACCAACCAATTTCCCCGACATAGCAGCGTTTGATGAGAGTCATGCGCTGCTTAGTCTATTGTTTTATCCCTCCGTTCACAACTGTCTGTTCACAGTCAGTGTGAATGCCCCTATAAGCACCCACATTCACATTCATTACGCTGTGCTACATTCTGTTCGCGTTCGCTGACATGTGCGCTACCAGGCTGCGCTACGTGCCGAACGTGGACCTCATAAATCAGTTGTTCATGGTCATCTGATTAACATCAAACGTCATGCTGTCCCAACTGCTAGAAATACGACTATCCGCCACACCGTTAAAGATTCTGGTGAACTCATCGCTATCTACATGCACGTGAACGTCTGTTGTCAGATTCTGGCTGATTGGCGGCAACTGAACGTTAAACGGGTTAACACGGTTCATCATGCTGGTACGAAAATCTTGCATTATAGCCTGTGGGGTAAACATGTTTCCTGAATCAGCATAACCACCACTGCCAGCACCACCGATGTAATTCTGATCCATCTGCTTACCTGCCATTGCATCATTCCAACCGGCTTCTCCTGCTGCGCTGGTTGAATTCCATCTCATAGCCGCCCATTGTGCTAACGGATTATCGTCTTTGTGCGATAAAGCTGCTTCATAACTCTGCTTGTAGGTAGAAGAGTTATAGCTGGCGCTTCCCGGAATCATTCCAAGGTGTTTACTAACCCAGCCGGTGATCGAGCCAACCGTCTCACCAAGTTCACGCATAATCGGCCTTAACTCCGCGAAGCTCTGACGTGTTTCATCGGCACCAATCCCTAACTCTTTCATACGTCCTGCAAAAGCCGCACTGAATGAATCGCCTAGATTGTCAGATGCTTGTTGTGCCACCTGTCCAAGGCTTGAAAGGTAAGTCAGATTATTGCTTTGTTCATCGGTTAATGCGCTTCCTGTTCGGGCAATAGACATCATCGTGTCATCGAGATTTTTTCCTGTTGAATCCAGCCCACCTAACGCTAATGATCCATCGTTGACGGTTTCCGCAAAGAAAGTCATCTGTGCATCAGTGAACTTGAATTGCTTTTGTAGCTGGCGAAGATAAACGAGGTAGTCTGTAAAGTTCATACCTTGCAGATTCTGCTGCACCTGCTGCCCTGCTGCTTTGCCGCCTCGTTGAGTCACAGCGTTAACAAGATCTGCCATCTCACCCGCCGATCCCAATGACCAGGAACCGTCTTTAGCCTGATTCCATTTCCCTAAAGAGAGTTCCCCTGTTTTCTCGCGGTAGTCTTTAGACTGATCTGCAAGCTGTTCATAGGTTAGCGTTCTGCCTGTTCTGGCGCGTACCTGTTGGATTAATGCGTCTGCCTCAATGCCTGAAATATTATACTGCTGTAGCTGCTGGCGTCCGGCGTTGCGCTCAATGCTTCCTGCCAATGTTTCACGTGCTGCACCTGTCAAACGTTCAGCACCGTAACCAATACCAGCCGCTAAACCTGTAGCCGCTAAACCTGCTGCAAGGCTGTTGCGTGGCGTTGGCGTTCCTGCACGGCGGTTAGCGTTGCGTTGTTGACGTGCGATGCTCTCAAGCTGTCTGCGCTGCTGGCGTAGCGCCTCGTTAGCTTGCTGTAAGCTGATTCGCTGGGCGCGGTATTCTTCCGAAATGCGATGTGCGTCTCTCACAGCATTGTGACGCTGTTCAGCGTTAAGCCCCTGCAATCTCGTTATATCGAAACCACGTGAACGGCGCATGAGATCTGCACGTTCGTTGCGTGTGCCCTGCTGCCTGATTCGTTTCTCTTCTTCACGGCGCTGTTTTGCCTGTTCTCTACGCTGGCGGATAGCTTCACGATCTGCGTCAGTGCGCCCACCGCTACGGCCTCCACCACCTGATCCGCCTCTGTTGCCACCGGCACCGGCACCAGCACCTAAACGGCGTAATTCTCGAGCCTCACGGCGTGCGGCACGGATTCTTTCAGCGCTTTCCATCCTTACACGCTTAATTGCGTCTTTTGATGCTTTCTCGTCTGACTCGTTAAACTGCCTTTTCAAATCCTGCATTTGTCTACGCACTTTGCGTAATGCTGCTATGTCTGTCTGGTATGTAACTCTGTTAACCAGCGTAGCAGCATCGATTTTATTTCCTGCCATTGTTATGACTCCTTAAATAAAAAAGCCCCGCCCTATGCGGGCAGGGCTAATAAGCGAAAAGCTTTATTGTTTTGGTTCATCTGTTGCCAGCGCTAACAGCACAGGCCAACCACGGCGGACACGCGCCCAAGTGGTGTTTTCGTTAATTCCGAAGTGTTCCGCACATCTGCGAACATTTAAAAGGCTCTGAAGTTTATCTTCTGGCACAAACCAAACAACTTCACTCCCGCTTTCATCGGTAAATTGAATTTTCATTCTTATAACCCCTGTAGAAAATGGGTAATGGGCGACGATGCCGCCCACACAATTACAATCATTTCAAAAGTAATAATTGCAATGAAAGTTAATACTTTTTTGAACATTACAGGCTGGCGGTGATCTTCAACGTCATGTTGGTAACGTGGTTTACTGGCAGAATACCAGCCTCCGAATAAATGTCTTCTTCTCCAAGATCTTTCTCAATCAGGTAAGAATAAACCTCTTGCAAGTCGCCTGAACGTGCTAAGCGCGTGTTAGTCGATGCAGGGGAATAAATGTGCTGATAAGCGTTAGTGCCCGCGCGGAAAATTGGCATCATTATTAGCTCATTGCTTCCAAGATAGGCAGTTAAAAGCGGATCAGTTACTTTGATCACATCAACACTCAGTCCTGGAAGAGACATTGTTTGCACATTGGGCAATAGATCCTGACGCTGAATGATAATGTTACCTTCCGCCAGAGGGCTAACATACTGAAAAGCTTCTTTCATTGAAGGATGGAAACGAAGCTTGTTGTAAACGTCTGAACCAGCAAAGACGACGACACGAGTAATGTCTGAATACAGACCATCGGCAGCGGCATTAATGCGATCAAGGAAACCATTAAAAGCTTCCAAAACATCAAAGGTAGTGCTTGCTGCTAGATCGATAGTTTCAGTCATCATCGGGGCGTCGAAACTGATAGGGTACGAAATAACCTTACGTTCTTTGTCGTCTAAATCCTGTTCAGGGTTGTATGGTGCGAACACTTCACCGGCGAAAATGGCGCGGGCATACATACTTTCAACTGTGCGCTTATGTGCTTTAGCGTGAGCGTTAATGTAATCGCTCAAAATGTCGAAATAGGTTTCCTCATCGTTACTACCTGCACGGCGCTGTGCTTTCTGGAAATCAGCGGCGCTAATGGTGTCATGGCGCAGGAAATAAGGGATCTCTACCAGGTAGTTTGAGGCCTGACCTAATTCAGTCGAGTTATGATCAAATGAATAGCGTTTTTTTGGCGAATTCAGTAGCGATTGATTCGATTCTGCAAGGCGGTCAAATGCAACACGTACAGTTGAGGATGCTTCTTTTTCGAAAATACCTAAAGCCTGTAGCAAATAGTTTTGCTGTGAAGTCTGTGAGAATGCAGGAACGAGATCCGACATTCCAAATTGATTGTATTGGAAATTAGCCATTTATTATTATATCCCTCTATTAGGTAGTCGGCAGTGTTGCAGCGTCTGAGAATCGGACAGCCGGATCTGTTGAGAGCAGTTCAACAGCTTTGTCTACATCATTACATTTCAGTGCAAAGCGTTTTAGATAAACGTTAGTGCCTGCAACCAGCACAGGAACGGTGTCAGCACTTTGTGAAGCGTGTTCCAGCACAACATAAGCAGAAGTAGCGCCACTTCCAACAAGTGCGCCAGCGGAGGTAATTACACTTCCTGGCTGTACATCTTGTTTTAGAGCTACATTAATAACACGGCGGCTAAAGTCGCTGAGTTCGTGCGATACCACGTCTTTAATAGTCAGTGGCGAATTTGTATAAGCGATCATTTTTGATGATACTCCTTGTTGTTATTTTTTCATCTTTTCGATAAGACGGGCAGTTAAAGAATCATCCTTAACTACTGTAGGTGTTTTAGCCTTTTTCATTTCATCTAGTATCTCAGTGAGGCGTGAATACACATCAGGGTTGATAGCAGATTTATTAGTAGGCTTATCTTTTTCTAACGTTGACGTATCTACGCCAATCTCTTTTAGCTTTGAAATAAGTTGAGGTGTGACGGTTTCATTTTTAGATTTAAAAAGAAGAGGATTGTTATAACCAGAAGCTGCACCGCCTTGGAAGTCAAATGTCAGTGCAATGTGTGGGCCTAAACTATTTTCATCTTCTTCAAAACCAAATGTCACATCTTCTAAATAGGTTTTTGGTTTCATTTTTTATCCATAAAAAAAAAGGCTCCGAATTAAGGAGCCAACAGCAAAAAATCATCTTAGTTTTATGATTTAAAGGAGTGGGCCTTTCGAAAATGTGGAGTAAACGATCAGCCCTAACACTATGGAGTAATGTTATTCGGTGAAGCGCCGCTAAATAGCCACGCTTTAAATAAACAGGGAATCTAGTTCCCTTAAATAATCTTATAGAGCATACAATGCTTTAATTTGTATGCTTGTCTTTGGGGTTCCAAGCCCTTGCACTTAACAGGGTAAGACTGATCCCTGTGGGTATAAAAGCTACGCTTTTAAATTAAATTTTGTGCGGTTTGAGTTTTAATACTCTTTAAGGAACAGGGGGAACGCGGCTACCTGCTTGGAAGGACTGCAAGATCCCTACCTAAGATTCATTGTAGCATAATCAAGCATACAATGCAAGCATTTGTGTGCATTTATGCATAAATAATGAATATTAATTCATTCCTAATGAATGGCCGTACCTGACTGAGGTTTCATAACATGTTCAATTGTGCTGCTGATTGCCGCTACAATGGTTCCGATTGTCATCAGGTTGAAGTAATCAGCTAAGTGATTTTCTAAAAGGTACTCTCGATCATCTTCATTCAAAGAGTCGCTATACTCAAAATAACGATCCTTGAGCCAGAATTGATTACGAATAAAGGTTGATGTGTCGCTGTACTCGTTATAGATAAGGCTGTTTGCTACAGGCTCAACCGTCGAATAGAATTCGTCAAAGTCGGCTTTGATGTTTTTTTGTTTCTCAATCATTACAATTCTCCTTTTATAAGTTTAAACCGGTTCCCGCTGTTCTTTAGTAAGCCGTCAACGCTGTTCGGGTTCGCGTTCACACGTTCTATTTCGCGGCGGTCAACACCGCCAATAATAACGCCACGGCCTTTAGGGGATTTTATGCCAGGGAAGCGGAGATCGCCTTGCAGGTATCCGTCTAAGATGCGTTGATACTTGCTTATGTATTCCCCTGTGTTTTCAACTGACACAGATACATTCCCTACACTCTCTGTACGCTTGTTTCCCGCGCTTCCTGCGGCGTAATCTGCATCTGAATAGATGAGGTAACGCAGACAATCCAACAACGCATTGTAGAGCGTTTGAGGCGTGTCTCCGTAGACATTCGCCCACTGACCTATTTTGCTATCTATAATGCTATCCGGTAACTGTTCCTGACTCGGGAAATAACAATAAGCCCTGATCTGTTCTATCTGTTGTTGTGTCGCCATTAGATAGCACCTTCGCTTACATCTGCTTTATCTGTAGTCAGTGCGTTAAGTTGATTCATGATAAGTCACCGCTGCTTGTGTATTTGAGCACGTCAACATCATAACCACTGTAAATTTCAGAATCTAAATGCGAGAAATAAAGCCAGCCAATGTAATGTTCAACATCATCAAAAAGTAAATGCCACTTTTCAAAGCATTCAAACTTTGTTGTTATTCTGTCACGAGGTTTAAAGAAAACATTTCCATTACCGCAAAGGCTATCAATTATCAATTTTTCTTCTGGTAGCAATTCTGGTGATGGTGAACGTTCAAATGTAATCTTGAGAGGTGTTCGCTTAGGCTTTTTCTTTCTCAGCCCTGGCCTACGCTGTGGCTTATTATTGTAACTGTATAAATCTGCATCATTAAAATTTGTGCTTACTGTGTATCCCATTAATCCCCTCTAATCCTGAATCGTTTAGCTATTGTCTGTAGTTTCACAATCATTTGAACAGGCAATTTAAGCCGTTCTGAAAGTTGCTCAACCGTTGTTTCCCGCTTCATTACTTCTCTTAATAAGTAAATCTTCTTATCCGTCATTTGATAACCTCATAAATGTTTGTCCCTGTCTTCGTCTCTTTGGTTATTGAGAAGTAGCCCATTTCTTTAAACAACTTGTTCATAAAACCAATCTCAGGAGGATTAACTCCTGTAGCCTTAGAAATTTCCTCAATCGTCATTGTCAGTTTGTTGTCTACGATGTCTTGATGATGTTTGATGTACAGATAATGACTAACGTAGTTATCTGGCAACGTACTAAGGAATGAATCTAATTCGATTTCTTCTGAGAGGATAATCTTTTTTGATTTGCAGGCAGAGAGACAAGACACTTCATCATTAACTTTATAATGTGATAACATTTGTGCCTGTCTCAATTGTAAAACTGCCATCCCGCACGTGTTATCGTCAAGGTTAAGAGACTTTGCCACTTTATTAAATGCAACTGAGGTTGATTCATTAGCGTTTAGGCTTATTGGGTTTACGTATAGAAAAGAATAAATAGCCTTCATTGCATAGCTTATTGTTTCAAATCTTCCGGTTTTGTTATCAAAGTATTTTGGTAATTTGAGGATCTTAGACAGGTAATTAACATTTATCATTGCAACATCGGTCATTTTTAAAATCTCCTTTAAAATTTTGGTAGAAGTCGGCGCACATTACGCCGAATGTAATTGTCAGTAATAAGAAGAACATTAAGCGGCCTCTTTTTTGATTCGTGCGCTGTAGCGTTTAACATGAGATTCAGACATTGAAAGAATCTCAGCAATCTCAGCAATCTTTTTGCCTTGTACTTTTAATTCTCTGACTCTTTCGAGTTGTAGATCGCCTTTGGTTGTATCTTTCGGCTTACGTTGCTTTTGTGGCAATTCAATACCCGCTGATCTTACTTCACAATCAGGAAAGTAGTTTGCTTTCAGGTATTCAGCCGTTTGCTTATCAGGCACAAGAAAATGAACAGGCTTTAGATTGTCGTGGTCACGTATAACAGTTCGCGCCAGTGTCTGAAGACATCTTTCCGCGTTCTGCTGTAGGTGGCGGCGCGTGTTGAGTTCGTCAAAGTTCCAGCTCATGCAATCCGCGTACCTCTGGCGGCGGTTGCGGCGCTGCTTTTTATCGTTGACTATGCCTAGGTAAGCGCACTGTGTGTAACCTGCATAAGCTGCTGCGGTATGTTCAACACCCATACTTCTGAGTTCTAACTCGTCCATGCCGCACACGTTGAAGCCTGCATAAACGTTGAGGCCAAACGCACTCATAGAGATACGTTCACCAATGGCTTTTAGCTCTTGATCTGCCAGGCTGGTAAAGTCTGCTTCTTCACCCTTCAATCTCTTGTCGTTATTCGTGGCATAAAGGAACCCTTCACGAAAATTACGCCTGATCCAGTTCAGAACATCCATGAAAATAGGAGCTAACCTTGTCATGGATGCTGATCTGTCAAAGATGTACGAAATCTTGATCTGATTGGTGCGTTTAAATGTGGCGCGGCTGGCATCAGGTTGAAACTCTGCGGGAGCCTCGATAACCGGGAAACCTAAATGATGTTCAGCGCGGTAAAGCAATTCTAACTTGTCTACACCTGCTGCCATGATCGTAAACGATGCTGCCCACTGTGACGCCAGGATAAGCGGGTTTGTTGCTTCTGCTACAAAGTGATAACCGTCCTTATCTGGTATGATTAACATCGCGTTACCGCGAAGTAAGCACCAGACGATACGCTTAATTTTCTCAGATTTAGCGTGATTCTCTTCGTAGTACCTCTGCATCTCTTCACGATAGGTTTCATTAAGCAACAGACCGCCATTCTCATGAGGCGTTAACCACTGGAGAAACGGATAGTTATCTTGTGCAAAGTCTTCATGCTGGACACGAACCTCGTCGCCGAAAGCACCATCTGGACACTCGTCAACGAATATAGCTACGTCCCGTAACGGTAGCTGCATCAAATCCTCAAGCGCGGCCTGTTGGCAGTACAGTTCTAAACATTCGTGAGTACACAGGATCACTTGAATGTGGAAATCAGAGGCTAAAGCGGCTTTGAGTTTTTGAACTACAGAGATTTCAGACTTCACCGAAAGGATTGTGTGGACTGAAGCTGTTATTCCTCGACTGTATTCCTTAATTAGTTTTCCAGTTGGGAGACTGATTAAAATCTTTGACTTAATTTCACCGTTATTGATTTGCTGTTTTAGTTTCCAGCTTTTCCCGGCTGACTGTATTGCGTTAACGTAAAAGACTGGCTTTACCAGTGGATTCCTTATTTTCATTGTTTCCCTCTTTTTGTGGGTAGGTTAGTTCGCCGTTAGCTACGGCTTCAAGAATGTCATTTATAAACTTTGCACAAGATTGGCCTTCACTATGTGCCAACTCTGTAAGCGCAGTATGAATACGAGATTTAAGAGTTAACTTCATTATTGATTCTCCTTCTCTTCTTTGGCTATAACGTCTAATACTTCTCGAAACAAGTTAGACCGTTCTGTATAACCTCGGCGTAATGCCTGGAAATACATGCTTTGTATGTTCTGTTTGGTTTTAATGCCGCTGTAGTAAGCATCTAATAGCTGTTCTACAGAATGCCATCGGGCTCTTCGTCCCATAGGGGTTTACCTCCTTGATGTAGGATTGTTTCTTTTTTATGTACGCACGAGGCTGTGATCGCAGAGGTGGATCAGAGTTGTGTAACGTGGGATTTGATAACTTGGAGTGATTACTTCCTAATACTACTATAACCGAATAACCGTATCTTTGTCAAGAGGTTTTTGATCAAAATCATATAGTTATGAGCAGTTTACATCAGGAAGGTGTGCTTTATACCTCAAGTGCAGGTATCGGATCAAGTGGTTTCTTTTGGTGATCACCTATGTTACTGTTTCAATTGCAATTTTAGATAGTTTAATTGCAGCTATAGATTTGTAATAATTCTCTTCTTCTTTATGAGCACATGAAAAATGTTTAGTTTTATTCGTAAAGGGTCTTTACGGGGAAAATTAAACTTTTTGATGTTATGCGAATAGAAGTAGAGATAATCAATTGGGTGATAAACGGTTAGAAAGGTACTTTCTTGTTTGTCGCACAATGAATAAATAACGTAATGGGGAGTGTAACGAGTCATTGAGTTAGTTCTTTAATGGCACAAATAGAAAGGGTTTAATCATAAAAGTTAAAATGTATAAATTACCGTGCCATTAAGTTAATCTGTGGACGGATTCAGCGTAGCGGCGTTCACAGAAAGTATCGTTATTTTTTATAAGGGACCTTTGAAGAAATAGTGATACTTTTTCATCTGTAGCTGGAATTAAACCTGTCTACTGTAGCTGCGCCACCAGAAAATAAATAGACCATTAACCCATTAAAAAGAAGGTACTAACAAGAGGTAATGATCCTGAATACCCTTACTAAATAAACCCACTTTAAACCCTTCAATTGTTGATCATAATGTTGAAAGTTAACTTTCACTATAGGCAGTGAACATTGCTGAAACCCGCACCACACAAGGCTTCAGAGGACATTTCACTTTCAATTGTTGAATTGTATTGTGCCAGGGTTGCTAGACACACGCTTTCCTTCTCTCTGCATTCGTTCACCGAAAACACGTCAAAAATCGTCAGAAATCGTAGTTTCTTAAGACAGGTCTGACCAGTTAGTGATAGTAACGTTATGTCATTACATTGTGCCTCTTTGGACGCTTCCGGCCTACCCGTCATCGCCATCTAACTAACACAATTAGATTCTGTTATTTAGTAAACCATTGATTTTAGTATGCATGACTGTCGTTATTCGGTAGCTAACTTGTGATTGTGCATAAATAGGCAAGGTTTATGCATTTCTGTGTGCCTGTGGCGCTCGATCAGGCTCGATATTTCTGGATTTGTAAATGCGAATCATTTGCATCAGTGGCGCAACGCTTGATTGATAGGACATTGAGCGGGGTAAACGTTGCAGGCAAGGAAGGTGCAGCCGGTGCCAATTAACGCCCCGAAGGGGAGCTACCTTAGATTTTTTTTATGGGCAGCGGTTTAGAGGGTTATCCGTAGCTGTCCACAGTGAACGCCTTACATAGAAACAATCTAAACAATTGATTTAATTGATATTTACTGTGCGACAAAAACAGAAGGGGTACACCTCTTGCAGATCTGCCAGCGGCGCGGGGTTGGTTTTAATCAGATTTAATTAGGTAGAAAATACTTGTAAATGATCATGTTACGATCAATAATCCAATTCTAACTAACAAATAGAGGAGTAAAAGCATGAAACGAGTACAGCCAGTAAGAGAAAAAGACCAGATTGCAGAGGTTGAAGCCCTGCTACGTAAACACAACAGCAGCACTATCTACGGCGATCTTTGGGTGTTCCTGAACCAGACAGCGGCGCGTATCGGTGACGCGCTCAAGTTGAAGTACAGCGACTTTGATCGGATTGATGGAAACATTCTGAACCTGAAAGAAGAGAAAACCGGCAAGACTCGTTCTCTGATGTTGACGCCTAAAGCTCTGCAACTGGTGGCACAGCGCCGTGCGGCTAACCCGTCTCACGTGTTCTTGTTCGAGGTTGATAGCAACAGGGCAAAAGGTAAAGCGATCAGCCGTGTCACCGTGTCTACAAAGTTTAAGGAAGCTGGCGAACGTCTCGATCTGCACATAGCGGCGCACACACCACGTAAAAACATGGGATTCCACGCCCTGCAACGTGGAGTTAGTCTTCCAACACTCACGAAGCTTTACGGGCACAGCTCACAGGCCGTTACCCTGGCTTACTGTGGGATTATGGATAAAGACATTGAAGATGTTTATACCGGAATTGATTACTGATCATTGGCTACTGACAGAGGAATGAAGATGAAAAGACGAACAACCACCCTTCTATTGTGCCTGGTAGCTGCTAAGGCGTCAGCCGTGCAGGTAACGCTAACTGATGTTGAGCGTGTGGCGAATGGTAGAACAGCCCTCTGCGTTTACACAGGCCATAACATAACCCGAACTGTTGAAGTGCCAGCAAGCCAAAATTGCAAAGCGGCGATGACTTTTGAGACGAAGGAATAATGCTTAGACGGGAAAATTTCTTATGAATTTATTGTAAAGAAACTCAAATCCTAATTTTTCATCTACAAAAATCCCTTCTTTATCCGTGAAATACCACTCTAATGGGTAAGAACAACCCCCCGATCAAAAAATTAAAAAAAAGTGCTGAGAGGTTGACACTAAATGTAAGCCTTACCGGGTGCGGATTTAGGAATTCAGCCAGCCGGTAATGACGATTTTTTAGTGAAAATCAACTCTTGTTAGATTGATGTGACAGGATAAAATACATGCATGTTGTGGAAAGCCCCACTACAAGCCACTACATAATGATTATCCACAGACTTAAACACATAACAGAATTAGCTTGTGGATAAAGTATGATTTTCCCATAAGACCAAACTGTGACTTGCAAATTATACGTGGTAGGCTTCAAAAAATTGTCATGCGTAAAACAATGGTGAAGTGTATGAAAGGAGAGTTTATGATAAGAAAAAAGCTGGAAAGCACTGCAATGCTCCCAGCTTTCCCCACACCTTAGAGGTGTTTTCAGAAGAAGCATTATCGTTGCCGATCTGCCGCTATCCGAAATAAGACAATAGCATTGTAGTGGCAGATTCGGTCCCATGTAAAGTCGCTGTGAGGAATCCCTATGCGCTTACATTCGATCTTTTTTGACCAGAATGGCAAACCAAAGCCTTACCTGCTCCCTCTAATCTGGATCAGCAAGGTAGCTTTAAATGCATTGTTTAAGTCTCTCTTTGATCGCTATCTGAAGTAGAACCTGAATTTTAGTAAGGTCTTGGAGCAATCTCAGATTGCTCCATCCTTTTCAGAGAAATTCAAAACCTCATTTAAAACGGATTATCATTTAAGATTGGTGACTCAAATGGATAAAAGGTATCAGGTTTTTGTAAGTTCTACTTATACAGATTTAGTGGATGAGCGTCATTCGATAATGCTGACACTCATGAAAATGGATTGTATCCCAGCAGGTATGGAACATTTCCCTGCGGCTGATGAAGAGCAATGGAATTTCATCAAACGCATAATAGATTATAGTGATTATTATCTTCTTATCATCGGAGGAAGATACGGAAGTTTAGATGACGATGGTTTAAGTTTTACAGAAAAAGAGTATAACTATGCTGTTTCAAAAAACATCAAAGTGGTGGCATTGATACATGGCAGCCCAGAAAATTTGACATTTCAAAATTCTGAACAGAACCCTCTACTGAGAGAAAAATTGCAATCTTTTAGAGATAAGGTTAAAACTAAAAGACTTGTTGAATTTTGGAATAACCCGAGCGAACTCCCAGGGAAAGTTGCATTAGGTATTATGAATGCACGCACCATGCATCCAGCTGTAGGTTGGGTTCGAGCTGACAAGATAACAAGCGAAAACTCTCTTATCGAGATTAATGATCTCAGAAAGCAAAATAACGAATTACTAATCAAAAACAGCGAACTTCATTTAGAGTTAAAGGCTAAAGAAAACTCATCACAAGTTTTAAATGAACTGGCCAGTTTCGATTCAGAATTTTCCTTTTCCTACAGTGGTTATGTAGACACACAGTATACAAAAAGTAAGAAAACGATTTGGTCTGTTACTCTAACTTGGCGTGAAATTTTCCACTATGTTTCTCCGCTACTTACAAGCTATACGAATGAATTATCTGTAAACTCTGCAATTGCTGAATGTGCGAAATTAAAAACAGGAAAAGGAGGAAGAACTCTCCGCACCAATGGACAAGATTTTTTTACAATCGGTATTCAATTACAAGCTTATGATTTAGTAAAAATAGAGAGTTTAAAAACCACGAAAGGAACAATGGCAAACTTTTGGATTCTTACTTCCAAGGGTAAATCATTAATGCTTCAAATGAGAACAATCAAATAGTTCCACTAGGTGAGGCCATAAAGCCTCACTCTATCAGAGCCTCATCCCATTAAATCAGCCACACTACTTGCTTTGATGTGGCTATACCTAGCCAACATACTTATGCTTTTGTGCCCTGAGATGCATTGTAATTGTATCGTGTTAAGTCCCTTTTCTGCATAACGTGTGATAGCTGTATGCCTGAGACTGTGAAAACACACGTCAGTCAACCTTATACGTTGTGCTGCCCTTCTAAATGCCTGTGAAACTGTGTAGTCAACGTAAGGGAACAGCATTTGATTGCTATCTCTTCCATCACACAGTTCTGTGAGTAGCGACAGAGCAATAGATGAAAGTGGAACATCACGACTTTCACCATTCTTTGTTTGTGTCAGATGGATAACGCGCCTTCTAAAATCAACCATCTCTGGCCTTATACTTAAAATCTCGCCACGGCGCATAGCTGTCTCGTAAGCAAGGATCACTATTGGCTTTATCCTTGGGCTAATTGCATCAAGCAACATTTGATACTCCAAGGGTTCAATGATCTTCTCGCGAGGCTTTCCAGGAGGCGGTAGTTTAACTGGCTGAACCACATCTTCGCATTTGATTCCCTTTTCCGCTTTAGCCCATCGTAAAAGCCTTGATAACAATTGCATCTCTAATCTAACAGTGCTTCCTGTTACGGACTCCATACGCTTACTTCGATAGGATGCAACAGCTTCGCTTGTTATGCTTTCCAAAGGCTGATCCTCGAAAAATTTTGAGAGAGTATTCAACTTGTACATGATGGCCTCATAGCCTCCACGCTGTTTACCTCTCACAGTCATGACCTCTTTCAGGTATGTAGGCAGGAATTTGGCAATCGTGTTTACTTTAGGTCGCCCTCTTTGTGGGGTATCAGTGTTTTGATTAGGGTGATTCGTCTCCTGAGATTTAGCCCAAGCTTCAGCTTTATCTCTCGTAAGATGAGTCGATGAAACAGGTTTGCGTCCTGCAATTCTAACTTGAGCATTCCATTTACCCGAGGGTAGTTGTCTTATAGTAGCCATTCACATTTACCTTCTATGTGTGAATGCTGCTATGCATGGAATACCATGACTTTTGATTCCTAAAGGAAAGTCATGGGGTGTCCGGGGTCGGAGGTTCAAATCCTCTCGTGCCGACCAAAATCCTTTCGAAAAAAGGGATTATCTTTCGAGATAATCCCTTTTTCATATCTGAATTTTCTCGCTTACCAGCTACCGTGGAATCCACCGCCCATCGCTGAACCGCCACCAATATGCGGCCCACCGCCTAAGCCGTGAGCGCTATTAGTGTTAGCAGCATTATTAGCACCATTACCGCTACCGCCAAAAGAATGTGATGAGCTTTGATCATTGCTTGAGCCTTTACCTGGATTGCGTTCAAAAGCGGGTATATGAGGTACAGCAACCTGCGTAGAAGGTGCAAGGGTTGAAGCCGCTACGGTTTTAGTTACGCCGTTAACTGTTACGCTGATTGGGGTTTTCTGATTCAGGCTACTCACAGCTACGTTTATCGTCGCCACGCCCATAGATTTTTGCTGCTGTTGCTCGATACCCAAACGATAAGAAGCAGCATTAACTGCCGGGCTTGGTGCCAGTGCAGACTGATTATTTTTAGCATCAAGATACGATTGACCGTAATGGTTGTTGTAAGTTGCACCGGCATAACGAGCAGCCTCCGCGTCAGATTGACGTGCACGGGCTGTTGCGTCCATTGCATGATTTATCGTGTTCTGACTAAAAGAATTATCAGCATTAAATCGACCTGAACCATCCCGGCTTGTCGTTTCATTGAAGGCAGCATTAGCGGCATTGCTTTCAGAATTGTTAGCGGCTTGATTAGTGTCCATTGCAGCGCCAGCATTGAATGCAGTGACAGTAATAACTAAAGCGATAAACGTACGTTTCACTTGTTAATTTCCAATTCAAATTAAGTTGACGTATTTATACACTTGCCTATGTTAAGAAATTTGATCTGAATCACACAAAATTGTCTCTTATAAAGAAACAAGAGAATGCTTATGGTTTTATTTTGGCACTGGCGGTGATTAGCACTCTAAGACGTTTCAAAGCATCTCTTAAGGGGTGTCATTTCTTGCTACTCATCGGCTTGACCTGAGAGAATTTGTTATCCGGCTAGACCATCCGCCTTCCATCATCACCGATCGCCTTCTCACCATCCTCCTTTCTGAATTCGCCCTGCTGCGCATCGGGAAGAATATCGAGCACGGCTTCTGAAGGCCGGCACAAACGCGTTCCCAGCGGGGAGACAACAATCGGGCGGTTAATCAGGATGGGATAATTCAACATCGCCTCAATGAGTTGATCATCACTTAAACGCTCTTCAGCCAAACCCAATTGTTCGTTGGGTTCGACGTTTTTGCGTAATAAAGCGCGCACACCGATCCCCATCGCGCTAATCAACGCCTTAAGTTGCTCACGATTTGGCGGCGTCTCAAGATAAAGAATAACGGTAGGTTCAACGCCGCTA
>Ga0213829_1001652_pt1 | contig 15573 bp, 15 predicted proteins | sample MC6MC0896MG_FD_180665 | JGI IMG/M metagenome (GOLD analysis project Ga0213829, IMG submission 180665) | Enriched soil aggregate microbial communities from Iowa State University, Ames, United States - MC6-MC0896-MG | ecosystem: Environmental > Terrestrial > Soil > Unclassified | place: USA: Iowa...
CTGCGCCTGCCCCAGCTGCGGCAAGCCCGCGCGCCGCGAAACGGACACGATGGACACGTTCGTGGACTCGTCCTGGTACTTCATGCGCTACACCTCGCCCGGCAACGACAACGCCATGGTCGATCAGCGCAATGACTACTGGATGCCGATGGACCAGTACATCGGCGGCATCGAGCACGCCGTGCTGCACCTCTTGTACGCGCGCTTCTGGACCAAGGTCATGCGCGACATGGGCCTGCTCAACTTCGACGAGCCCTTCACCAAGCTGCTGTGCCAGGGCATGGTGCTGAACCACATCTATTCGCGCAAGACGCCCCAGGGCGGCATCGAGTATTTCTGGCCCGAAGACGTCGACAACGTCTACGACGACCGCGGCGCCATCGTCGGCGCCAAGCTCAAGTCGGACGGCTCGGCCATCAATTACGGCGGCGTGGGCACGATGTCCAAGTCCAAGAACAACGGCGTCGATCCGCAATCGCTGATCGACACGCTGGGCGCCGACACGGCCCGCCTGTTCGTCATGTTCGCCAGCCCGCCCGAACAAACCCTCGAATGGTCTGACTCCGGCGTCGAAGGCTCCAACCGTTTCCTGCGCCGCCTCTGGTCCATCAGCTACGCGCGCCGCGAAGCCGTCGCCCGCGGCCTGGCCCAAGGCACGGACTGGACGCAGGCGCCCGCCGCCGTCAAGGATCTGCGCCGCGAAGTCTACGGGCTGCTCAAGCAGGCCGACTACGACTACCAGCGCATCCAGTACAACACCGTCGTGTCCGCCTGCATGAAGATGCTGAACGCCATTGACGACGCCAAGCTGCCGGAAGGCGCTGACGCCGATGCGGCCTATGCCGAAACCGTCGGCGTCCTGCTGCGCGTGCTGTACCCGGTCGTGCCGCACGTCACCTGGCATCTGTGGCAGGACCTGGGCTACGCCAAGGAACTCGGCGACCTGCTCGATGCGCCGTGGCCGCACGTGGACGAAGCCGCCCTCGTCGCCGACGAGATCGAGCTGATGTTGCAGGTCAACGGCAAACTGCGCGGCTCCATCCGCGTGGCCGCCAAGGCCCCCAAGGAAGACATCGAAAAACTGGCCGCCAGCCAGGAAGAGGTCGCCCGATTCCTGGAAGGCCGTCCGCCCAAGCGTGTCATCGTGGTTCCGGGCAAACTGGTCAACGTCGTAGGCTGATGAGGTCAAGCATGCACTTCGCCGGGCAACAATCGCAACTCTCCCGCCAAACCTGGCTGCTGCGCGGCGCCTGCCTGGCGCTGTTCATGCTGCTTTCCGCCTGCGGCTTCGCGCTGCGGGGCACCACCCCGATGCCGTTCGAGCGGCTGTACGTAGGCATCCCCGACACGACCCAGTTCGGCGCGGACCTGCGCCGCGCGCTGCGCGCGGCCTCGCCCAACACCAAGCTGGTGGACACGCGCAAGGAAGCGCAGGCCATCCTGCAGCAAGTCAGCGACACGCGCAGCCTGCGCGAGGTCTCGCTGAACGCGCAAGGCCGTGTTGAATCCTACGAACTTGGCATCAACTACACGTTCCGCCTGATCGACGCCAAGGGCCGCGCCCTGGTGCCCGACACCACGCTGTCCATCTACCGCGAAATGCCGTACGACGACCAGGTGGTGCAGGCCAAGCAGGGCCAGATCGAAACGCTGTACAAGGCCATGCAGCGCGATCTGGTCTCGCGCGTGCTGCGCCGCATCACGGCGCCAGACGTGCACAAGGCATTCGAAGCCGCCCAATCGGGCGTCGACGACGAAAACATGCCGCTGTTCGACCCCAACGAAGCACCACAACAGCGCGTGCCCACGCCCTGGCAGACGCCGTCCGTCACCGATCCGGCCATCGTCCGCTAGCCCATGGCACAGCCCCTGGACGCGGATCGGCTGGCCGAACACCTGCAGCGGCCCGGCAACCGGCTGGCGCCGCTGTACACGGTCTCCGGCGACGAACCGCTGCTGGTGACCGAAGCCGTCGACGCGTTGCGCGCCGCCGCGCGCAACGCTGGCTACACCGAACGCCTGTCCATGGTGATGGACGCGCGCAGCGACTGGAGCGCGGTCCTCGCCGCCACCCAGAGCGTGTCGCTGTTCGGTGACCGCCGCATCCTTGAAATCAAGATTCCCACCGGCAAGCCGGGCAAGTCTGGCGCCGACACCCTGACCAAGCTGGCCGAACAAGCCGAAAAGCAGCCCGAGGCCGACACCCTCGTGCTGATCGCCTTGCCACGCCTGGACAAGGCCACCCGCGAAAGCCGCTGGATGCAGGCGCTGGTGCGCGCCGGCATGGCCGTCGACATCGCCAACATCGAACGCGGCCGCCTGCCCGCCTGGGTCGGCATGCGCCTCGCGCGCCAGAACCAGCGCGCCGACAGCGCCACTCTGCAATGGATGGCGGACAAGGTCGAAGGCAACCTGCTGGCCGCCCACCAGGAAATCCAGAAGCTCGGCCTGCTCTACCCCGAGGGCCAGCTCGCCCCCGAGGACGTCGAACGCGCCGTACTGAACGTCGCCCGCTACGACGTCTTCGGCCTGCGCGACGCCATGCTGGCCGGCGACATCGGCCGCACGATCCGCATGATCGACGGCCTGCGCGCCGAAGGCGAAGCATTGCCGCTGGTGCTCTGGGCGGTCGGCGAAGAAATCCGCCTGCTCGCGCGCATCGCCGAGGCGCGCGCGCTGGGACAGGACGCGAACGGCCTCATGCGCCGCCTGCGCATCTTCGGCGCCCACGAACGCCTTGCGCTGCAGGCCCTGAACCGGGTCCAGCCCGGCGTCTGGCCCGCCGCCGTGCAGCACGCTCACGAAGTCGACCGCCTCATCAAGGGCCTCTCGGTGCCCGGCCGCCTCTCGGATCCCTGGGAAGAAATGACCCGGCTGGCCCTGCGCGTGGCCGCAGCCGGCGGACGACCGTGAAGGCGGCCTCGCCGCCGCCTTCGCCTCGTCCTCCTTGCGCTCCCCCTCCCGGTCCCCCGACCGGATCTCGCCCGGCCCGACAGCCGGATATACACTGAATCTCCAGGCGGCGCCCGCGCCGCCCCATCACATCATCGACGCCGCCATGTCCTCGTCCTCTATCGAACAAGCCATGCTCACCCTGGGCGAAAACGCCCGCCGCGCCTCGCGCGCCATGATGCGCGCCGACAGCGCGGCTAAAAACCAGGCGCTGATCGCCATGGCCGACGCGCTGGCCGCCAGCCACGACGAACTGAAGGCCGCCAACGAGAAAGACGTGGCCGCCGCCCGCGCCAATGGTCTGGAGCCCGCCCTGCTGGACCGCCTGACGCTGTCGGACAAGACATTGGCGCACATGGCCGAAGGCCTGCGCCAGATAGCCGCCCTGCCCGACCCGATCGGCAGCATCACCGCCACCTCCGTCCGGCCCAACGGCATGCGCGTCGCCCAGATGCGCGTGCCGCTGGGCGTGATCGGCATCATTTACGAATCGCGCCCCAACGTCACCATCGACGCCGCTGCCCTGTGCCTGAAATCCGGCAACGCCGCCATCCTGCGCGGCGGCAGCGAAGCCCTGCACTCGAACGTGGCGCTCGGCCGCATCGTGCAGATGGGACTGGCCGCCGCCGGCCTGCCGCAGGATGCGGTGCAGGTGGTCGCCACCGCCGACCGTGCGGCCGTGGGCGCGCTCATCACCATGACCGAACACATCGACGTGATCGTGCCGCGCGGCGGCAAGGGCCTCATCGCCCGCCTGTCCCAAGAAGCCCGAGTGCCGCTCATCAAGCACCTGGACGGCAACTGCCACATCTACATCGACGCCGCGGCAGATCCCGACAAAGCCCACGCCATTGCCCTGAACGCCAAGACCTACCGCTACGGCATCTGCGGCGCCATGGAGACGCTGCTGATCGACGCGGTGGCCGCCGTGTCCATCCTGCCCAGCCTGGCCGCCGCCTTCGCCGAACACGGCGTGGAACTGCGCGGCTGCCCGCGCACGCTGGCGCTGCTGCCGCACGCCACGCCCGCCACCGAGGAAGACTGGGCCACCGAATACCTGGCGCCCATCCTGGCCGTGCGCATCGTCGACACGCTGGACGACGCCATCGAACACATCGCACGCTACGGCTCGGGCCACACCGACGCCATCGTCACGCAAGACCTGTCGGCGGCCCAGCGCTTCCAGCGCGAGGTCGACTCCAGCTCTGTCTACGTCAACCTGCCGACCTGCTTTGCGGACGGCTTCGAATATGGCCTGGGCGCCGAGATCGGCATCTCCACGAACCGTCTGCATGCGCGCGGCCCCGTGGGCCTGGAAGGCCTGACCACGCTCAAGTGGGTGCTGAACGGCGAAGGCCAGATCCGCGGCTGAAATGCCCCGCGCGCGCCCTGCCCCGCCGGGTGTGGCGCGCTGACGCAGCCCTGAACACGGGGCCGCGCCAAGCCCTCTACAATAGGGCCAGCTTTTTTGCCTGAATTCGTCCATCCCACGCGGCCCGGCCGCGCATCGTTGAGATCCCCATGCATTCACCCGTCATGGCCATGGCCTTCAGCCTTTTCGTGCTCTGTTTCATCACCTGCACGATCAGCGGCATCGTCCTGTTCTTCGTCAAGACCAAGCAAGTCAACGCCGCGCTCAAGCATCCCTACCTGCAGCACCGGCCGTTCAAGCAGTTTCCACTGGCGATCCAGGCCGCAATCATGCTGGATTATTTCTTCCGCCTGATGTTTCCAGGCACGCGCTTCTGGCTGGTCGGCAACGCCAATGACTTGCTATCCCACGTCGAACCCAAGAAGATTCCGCTTGCCCTGAAATGGCCGATCGTCGGTTTCTGGGGCTCGTGCTGGCTGGGCCTGATTGCCATGATCGTGTTGTGGATCATGCTGTTCCTTGGAGCCTGAACGCATGCAGATCAGATTTGAAGACTATCCCGGCAGCGTCGACGCGGCGCGCTTCCTGATCGCCGCGCGCCAGACCGGCATCGCCGGCCCGCGCCTGCCCGCCGAATGCCGCCCGCAGTCCCTGGGTCAGGCGTTCGCCGTGCAGCAGCGCACGGCCGAATTGCTGCGCGCCACCCGTCAGGACAGCATCGCCGCCTGGAAAAGCGCGCTGCCGTCACCGGAAAAAACCGTCGTGGCGCCCATTTACGCGTCAGGCACGGCGGACGCCGCGGCCGGTCCGGTCGCCAGCAGCACCGACGTCGTGCGCATCGAACCCGAAATCGCATTCCAGCTTGCCCGCGACCTGCCGCCGCGCGACACCCCTTACACCGAAGCCGAAATCGACGCCGCGGTGGGCGACGCTCGCCTCGCACTTGAAGTCCTGGGCTGTCGCTACGCGTCCCCCGAACATGCCAGCCTGCCCGAACTGCTGGCGGACCACATGTTCAATCAGGGGCTGGTGCTGGGCCCCCGCATCTCCTCGCCCGATGCGGCGCCCGGCTGCATGACCCTCACGCTGACGGTAGATGGCGTCGAGGTCGAGCAGCACGCCGGCATCCACCCCAACGACCGTCCCAAGGCCGGACTGTATTGGCTGGCCAATTTCCTGCGCGAGCAAGGGTTGGGTCTGACGGCCGGCCAGCACGTCATCACCGGTTCGTACGCGGGCTTTCTGGACGTGCCCGCGAACAAGGACGTCGAACTGACGTATGGCGACCTGGGCGTGTTGAAGGTGCGCTTCGGCGGTTGAGACCGCGTTGCGCTGTTACCGAGGCGCCGGCTCCGCAATGCCGACCGCCTCGCCCCCGGCCTCGATGATTTCGCCGGCCGCCAGGCACAGGTCCTCGCGGAACCGCCCCGCCACCACCTGCACGCCCACCGGACTCGGCCCCGCGCTGCTCATGGCGCTGCCCATGGCCACGGACAGTCCGGGCAGGCCCATGAACGGCAAGCCGATCTGGGTCATCTGCGCGCGCCAGACGCGCGCGTAGGCCGCGTCGCCCTGCAAGTCCAGGTTGTCGGGGAACGGCAATTCGGCCGACACCGGCAGCAGCAGCACCGGGTACTCAGCAAAAAACACCTCCCACAGGCGCGTGAGCGTCGCGCGGCGCGTCAGCACCGCCGAAAAGCTTGTCAGATCGGCGCTTGCCGCCTTGTCGCGCTGCCCCGCCAGCGCCACCAGCGCGCCTCGGTCGCCCTCTTTTTCCGCTGCCGCCACCATGGCGTCATAGCCGTCTGCCATCCACATGCGAACCTGCAGGTCGGCGGCCTCCTGCATCGGGGGTATGGCGTCCAGCGTATCGACCGACCAGCCTGCCTCGCTCAGCCGCCGCGCCGCTTCCTGCAACGCCTTCACGATGGCCGGATCGGTGTCCATGCCGTCGGGATTCAAACACAGCGCGGCCCGCTTCGGCACGTCCGGGCCGGTCAGCGGCGCGGGCACCCACCACGGATCGCGCGGATCCGGCGCAGCCAGCGCGGCCAGCCCCAGCCGCACATCGGCAATGGTGCGCCCCAACGGCCCGGACACCGCCGTGATCTGCCCGCCGATCGAGCGCTCCGGCAGCGCGGCGTTATACGCCGCCACCCGGCCCAGCGACGGACGCAGGCCATGCACGCCGCACGCGTACGCCGGATAACGGATCGAGCCGGCGATATCCGTCCCATGCGCCAGATGCCCGATACCGGCCGCCACCGCGGACGCGGCGCCGCCGGACGAGCCGCCGGGCGTCAACGCCGGATTGCGGGGATTGCGCGTGTCGCCATGCAGCGCGTTGCCGGTAAACCAGCGCAGCGAAAACGCCGGCGTATTGGTGCGGCCCACGATCACCGCGCCGGCGCGCCGCAAGTTGTCGACGACGGGGCTATTGCGCTCGGCGATCAGGTCCTTCTGCAAGCGCACGCCGTTGGTCGTGGCAAAGCCCGCCTGATCCACATTGACCTTCACGGTGACGGGCACGCCCGCCAACGGGCCGGGATCTTCTCCGCGTGCAAGCGCCGCGTCCACGTCGGCCGCCTGCGCCAGCACGTCTTCGGGCCGGTGATCCACCACCGCATTGATCGCGGGGTTGACGGCATCGAGCCGTTGCAGCGCGCTTTGCGCGGCCTGCACGGCGGACACTTCACGCTTGCGGACAAGGGCGGCAAGCTCAACTGCGGACAAACGCCAAAGATCGGACACGCGCAACTCCTGAGGTCATGGTTATCCTGCGGGCCAGCAAACCTTAGCGCCAGTCACGCCGCGCCACAACCCTCGGCTTACCGCTAATTGCTCTCTTCAAACACGTCGACAATCGCGTCCGCCACCGCCCGCACGCGCGCCGTTCGGTTCAGGTCGCCGTGCATCACCAGCCACAGGTCATAGGCCTCGCTGCGCGTGGGCCAGATCCGAACCAGTTCAGGATGATCCGGCGCCATATGGGTCGGCAGCTCGCCGATGCCCAGTCCCGCCACCACAGCGTCGATGATCATCAGCCCGGAATTGACCTCGACGCCGATGCGGCCGTTGCGGGTGGGCTCGCCGCATAGCGAATCCGACCAGCCGGGCAGGACGGCCTGCTGATACGCGATCAAGGCATGGCCCGCGAAGGCAGTCCCGGGCTTGGGTTCACCATGCGCCTCCAGGTAAGCCCGCGACGCGTACAGGCCCACCTCCTTGCGCGCCAGATGGCGATGGATCAGATCGGGGTTGTCGGGCTTGATATTGCGGATGGCCAGATCCGCCTCACGGCGCGTCAGATTGCTGATTTGAATACCGGTGGACAGCACCACGCGGATATCCGGATGCTCGGCATGGACCCGCTTGATGGCCTCCATGACGAAGTAGCGGGCCACCGTTTCCGAGGTCGCGACACGGACCACCCCGGAAAGCCGGTGATCCAGCCCCTGCATCTGGCGCTGAAGCTGATCCGCCGCCTGCTCCATGCGCTCGGCAGCGGCAAAGGCCAGTTCGCCCGCTGCGGTCGGCACATAGCCGCTGGGCGTGCGCAGGAACAGCCGCGCATCCAGCGATGCCTCCAATGCCGCCAGACGCCGGCCGGCGGTGGCCTGGTCGATCTGCAGCACCGCCGCCGCGCCGCGCAGCGTTCCCACGCGGTAAATCGCAAGAAATATCCGTGCGTTGTCCCAGTCCATTCCACGTCCGTGATGCAGTTTTGCATGACTATAAAGCAGAAATTCGGCTTTTTTGCATCACCAAGACGTCTTAAGCTTTGCACCCTCCGCGCGCTGCGCAATCAGAAAGAAGCTTGCCATGTCCACCGCCTGCCGCCCCGTCGCCTCAATGGACGCGCCGCCCGCTACCGCCACGGGATGGGTGCCTTTGGTCACCCTGGCCGTCGGATTCGTCATGGCCATGCTCGACGTGACGGTGGTCAACGTCGCGATCCCCAGCATCGCGCTCCAGTTCACGGTGCCGCTCACGGACCTCGTCTGGATCGTCGACGGCTACACGCTGACGTTCGCCGCGTTGCTGCTGATTGCTGGCGCGCTGGCCGACCGCTACGGCGCCAAGACCCTCTATCTGACGGGGCTGGGCGTGTTCACCGCCGCGTCCCTGCTATGCGGACTGGCGCCAAACGCCGACATGTTGATCGCGGCGCGGATGCTGCAGGGCGTTGGCGCGGCGCTCTTCATGCCAAGCTCGCTCAGCCTGCTCACGCACGCCTATGCCGACGAAAACGTGCGCAATCGCATGCTGGCCGCATGGTCAGCGATTGTGGCCGTCGCCGGCGCATCCGGACCGTTGCTGGGCGGCGCACTGATTCACCAATTCGGCTGGCGCGGCATCTTCCTCATCAACATCCCGCTGGGCCTGGCCGGCCTGTGGCTCGCCCGACGCCGCATCGCGGCAGCACCCCGGCGACCGCGCGCGCTCAACCCCTTGAGCCACCTGCTCGGCATCGTCGCGCTGTCTTCCTTGTGCTTCGTGCTGATCCAGGGCAACGCGTATGGCTGGACCTCCCCGCTGATCGTCGTCACGGCGCTGCTGAGCCTGGCCACCATGGCGCTGCTCGTGCAACGCGAACGTCGGCACGCCCAGCCCATCATCCCGCGCGCCCTCTTCGCCACCCATCAATTCGCCGCGGCCAACGGCGTGGGCTTCCTTATCAACCTCGCGTCGTATGGCCAGCTGTTCCTGCTGAGCCTGTTTTTGCAGCACGCGCGCGGCGCCGACGCATTGCAGACCGGCATCGAACTCGTGCCGATGCTGGCGGTGTTCTCCATCGGCAATCTCATCTCGGGCCGCGTGTCGTCGCGGTGGAGCGTGTCGGCCTCTCTGCTCGCCGGCGTCTCGCTCGCGGCGGTGATGAGCGCCATCGGCATCGCCACCTTCACGCCCGGTGTCGCCTACTGGCCGTTCGCCGTTGTCGTCGCGCTGGCCAACCTGGGCGTCGGCATCGCGGTGCCTGCGATGACCAGCATCGTCATGCAGGTCTCCGGCAGCCAGCACGCCAACAGCGCGGCGGCGGCCCTGAACGCCAACCGCCAATCCGGCGCGCTGGTCGGCGTCGCGGTCATGGGCACGATCCTGCATCTCTTGCCGGACTGGCACGCCAGCCTGCCCGCGGCCTACTGTGTGATCACGGTCAGCTACGTCATCACCGTCGTACTGACGATGCGCTACCTGCGTCGCGCCCGCAACGCCTGAGCGCGCAGCCGGCGCTCCCTTCAACCGGTCGCCAGAATCGCGACGCCACGGCCAGCGTAGAACCTGTTGAAATCAGCCAGCGCAAGTTCGACATCCGCTTGCGACCCCGGCTCACCCGACGGGTTATGAAACGTCACGGACTCGGGCGTGGCGCGCGTCACCAGCACCAGATGTCCACCCTGTTTCGGCGGCTCCCTGTCGGGCCATCGGATCCAAGGGTGGACCGACGCCATGAAGTATTCCGTTTGCGCCATCAGACCCGGCAGGTCCGACGCGGGCAGATCGACGCGCACCTGCGCACGCAGGCCGAAAACGTCGGCGACGTATCGCACGAACGGCGCATAGATCAGCCCCTTGATGTTCCCGTCCGGCTCCTCGATATACGCGCCATACGGCAAGCTGCCGCGGGCGAGCGTCAAGGTCGGATGGATGCGCCCCGTCCGCGCCGCCAGCACCATCTTCAAACACGCCATGCCGCAGACATGACTGGCCCAGCGCACATACTCGTCCAGATCCCGCGCACCGGAATCGCGCCATGCGGGATCATGCGCGAGGTCCAGCTCCTTGCGAATGATCTCGCCCGCCCGATGCGCGGACTCCCATTGGCAGAAATACGGAACGGACACACGCGAGGGCGTCGGACTCATGCAAGGCTCCCGGGGATTCGGAAAAGTCCTAATCTTGCCGCCGACCAGCCCGCGTGGCAACGGCCCCGGCTTTGCTTCACAATGAAGCAAACTCAACAACGGAGACCAGCATGTCCAGCCTTGCGCCGTCCAGTCCTGCTTCGTCCGGTTCTGCGCCGTCCAGTCCTGCATCGTCAGCCCCCGGCCCGATCCGCCGCGTCGCCATCATCGGCGCCGGCACCATCGGCGCCAGTTGGGCAGCGCTGTTCCTCGCGCACGGGCTGGAGGTCGTCGTCAGCGATCCCGGTCCGAATGCACAGGCCCAAACCATTGCCCGCGTGCAGGCGGCGTGGCCGGTCCTGGCCGAACTTGGCCACGTGCGCCACGGCGCCACCGCCGACGCGTTGCGCTTCGAGCCCGACCTGGAAGCGGCCTTGGCTGGCGTCGACTTCGTGCAGGAAAACGCGCCCGAGCGCGAAGATTTCAAGACCGACCTCTTCGCCCGCATCGACGCCGCCCTGCCTCCCCACGTCATCGTCGCCTCCAGTTCGTCCGGGCTCATCATGAGCCGCCTGCAATCGCGCTGCCGCCATCCCCAACGCTTCGTGATCGGCCACCCTTTCAATCCGCCGCACCTCATTCCGCTGGTCGAGGTCGTCGGCGGCGACCAGACCGGCCCCGAAACCATGGACCGCGCCATCGACTTCTACCGCAGCATGGGCAAACACCCCATCCGCCTGAACAAGGAAGTCCCCGGCCACATCGCCAATCGCCTGCAAGCCGCGCTGTGGCGCGAGGCCATCCACCTCGCCGCTGAAAACGTCGCCAGCGTCGCGGACATCGACGCCGCCGTATCCCAGGGCCCCGGCCTACGCTGGGCCCTCTTCGGCCCGCACATGACATTCAACCTGGGTGGCGGCGAAGGCGGCCTCGCGCACTTCATGCACCACCTGCTCGGCCCCGTGCAAACCTGGTGGGACGACCTCGGCACCCCCGAGGTCACGCCGGCGCTGCAACAACGCCTGATCGAAGGCGTCAATGCCGAAGCCGGCCACCAAAGCATCGCCGACCTAGTCGAAACCCGCGACGCGCAACTCACCGCGTTGATCAAGGTGCTGCACCGGTAACGCCCTCAGAGAGAGAAGCCGGGGCATCCGACGCTTGGCGCAGGTCCGAAACTTGCTCCGATCCTGAGTACCGGGTCATGCGACAGGCGCCGGATCGTCAGACAGGCACCCGCCCTCGGCAAGAAGTGCGCTCTACATCCGACCGTCTTCGTCATCAACGAAGGAGTGTTCTCGAATGATTTCTGTAATTCACGATACCGACCATTCCCGCTTCACCGCCACCGTCGATGGCGTACTCTGCGTCCTCGACTATCAACTCCAGAACGGCGCCATGGCCATCACGCACACGGGCGTGCCCAGTGCGGTCGGCGGCCGAGGCATCGCCGCCGAATTGACCCGTCAGGCGCTGCTCACCGCACGCGAGAACGGCTGGAAGGTCCGCCCCTACTGCTCCTACGCGGACGCCTACATTCGACGCCATCCCGAATACACTGATCTATTGGCGTGATCCGCTCTCGCGATTTCTGGGTACGATTCATCTGGCCGATACATCTACCCGATGCCTCGGCTCGAGTCGTTTGCCTGATTCTTGTGCCCGCTGCGATTGCCTGATTCGTGTGCTCGATTCTTGTGCGCGATACGTCTGCCCGGTCCGGCCGCCTGATGACGCTACCTGACCGAGTGCCGCGATGTGTCGCCCGATCTCTCGCCTGATCTGTTCACTGACTTCAATTGCCCCCGCCGTGCCGAAGCAATCAACCTCTTCCAAAGCACCCTGCCCCTGCGGCAGCCCCCGTTCCTATCCCGAATGCTGCGGCCGCTGGCACGACGGTCCGCAATCGCTGCAAGCCCCGACAGCCGAAGCCCTCATGCGCTCGCGATACAGCGCCTTCGTGCTCGACAAGCTGCCCTACCTGCTGGCCACGTGGCATCCCACCACGCGCCCGGCGTCACTAGAGCCCAACCCGCCCGGTTTGAAATGGCTTGGCCTTCAGATCAAGGCCGCAGCCAACCAGGACGCCGAACACGCCACCGTCGAATTCGTGGCCAGAAGCCGCCTGGACGGCCGCGCCAGCCGCATGCACGAGACCAGCCGCTTCCTGCGCGAGAACGGACAATGGTTCTACCTCGACGGCGACGTGCGCTAACCACCCATACCCAACGTTGATGTCCACCAAAGGGGTGTCGCGTGTCCAAACCGGCAATGCCCGAATGTTTAGGTCATCACCGTGTCGGACAAAGGCGTGGTCAGCGCGGCGCCCTTCAGCTTCGTCAAGGTGATGGATCACCAGCCGCCGACGGTCGCGATCAGTCCAATGCGCCACCAGGCGGGGAATTCAAGGACACCGGCGCCAACATCATCGCGCCGATGCGCCAGCTAATCGTCCGCGCTAAGGCGCGAACTGTTGTAAATCCCCGCCAATGGCCTGCTTCAGCGCGTCCAGCAGATCGATCCCAACGGCGCCAAGCCCGCGCGCGTCGCCCACGATCGCCAGCTCAGTCGGCGGCACATCGGCAAACCCGTCTGCGGCGGTCAGTTCGACGTGCGTCTCCAGGCGCGCCGAGGCCGGCAACAGACTGATCCCCAAGCCCGCAGCGACCGCCGCCTGCACGCCGGCCAAACTGTGGCTGTGGTACGCGATATGCCACGGCCGCCCCGCGCTTTCCAGCGCATAGATCATCCGCTTGCGATACACACATCCCTGCGGAAAAAGAACCAGCGGCACCACCGCCGCCCGCTCATTGCGCTGTTGGCCGCCTACCCACACCAGCCGTTCCGGCCAGGCCGCAATGCACGGACCATCGCCAGGCTCCCGCTTGACCAGCGCCAACTCCAGCTCGCCCGACGCCAGCCCAGCACGAAGATCCGTGCTCATCCCGCTAAGCGTTTCCAACCGCACCTCAGCATGGCGCGCGGCAAATTCCGCCAACAGCACCGTCAACCGAGAAACATCAAAATCCTCTGGCACGCCCAGCCGTATCACCCGCGCGGTCCGCGGCGCGGCCAACACATGCTCCGCCTCGCCAGCGATCGCCAGCAAGCGCCGCGCATAGACCAACATCAACTCGCCATCCTCGGTCGCCGCCACATTGCCGCTGGCGCGATCGCGAAGCAGCAACGTCTTGCCCACGCTTTGCTCAAGCTTGCGCACCTGCTGGCTGACAGTCGATTGTGTGCGATGCACCCGGCTGGCGGCACGGGTGAAGCTGCCTTCATCCACCACGCAAACCAGCGTCTTCAATAGTTCAAGATCAAGCATTCGCTTCGACTCGTTGTTATTGATCCAGGCCGGCCATATTGCGCGTCTGCGCAGTGCCGTCCCCGTGTCTGTGCCGTGCATCAGCGATCCGCGCACGGCGTCTTCACCTTCCGCCACGCCCACGATTCGGCCCCCTCCGCTGACTCAGGCGTGCATCCCTTGCCGTCGGCTGTCCTTCAGCGCTTCCGAATTCACCATCCGCGGCGTCTGATGCGCTTGAGCCCATTGGCGCATCAATAGCCGTTCCCTCCGGATCGCATCCGCTTTCGCCCACACGTCCTCCAATGCATGACAAGCTTATTTATATATCGACTGACCAAGCACGTTTTATTAATTTTACAACTGCACTGGACGAATCTTACGCTGTGGCTTCCACCCTTGCCCAAGGTACCGACATGCCTCTCGACCAAACTCGACCCCAATGGCTCACCTTTGACTGCTACGGCACCCTCATCCAATGGGACGAAGGCCTGCAAGCCGCAGTGAAAAAGATCCTCGATGCCTATCCCGGCTCCGCGCTGCGGCCGACCGCCGCGCAGTTTCTGCATGAATACGACGAACACGAGCACCACCTCGAGCGCACGCCGCCCTACCAAAACTTCGCGTCGGTAACCCGCGAATCGTTGCGGCTGACGATGGCCCATTTTGGCCTTCCATACCGTCCCGAAGATGCAGAGACGCTTACAAGCAGCATCTCGCGCATGCCGCCGTTTCCCGAAGTCGTGGACACGCTCGGCAAGCTCAAGCAAGCCGGCTTCCGCCTGTGCATCATTTCCAACACGGACGACGACATCATCGCCGGCAACATCGCCCAATTAGGCGGCCATATCGATCGCGTCATCACGGCTGAACAGGCGGGCGCCTACAAACCCTCACGCGCCATCTTTGCCCACGCCCATCAAAACCTGGGCATCACGCCCGCAGATGTCGTGCACATCTGCGCCAGTCCGCACCTGGACCTCGTCGCGGCACGCGACATCGGCTTCCGATGCGTCTGGATCGACCGCGGCACCGGCCGCAAGCCCTTGCCTGACTACCGCCCTGACGCTACCGTAGCAACTCTGGATCGCGTGCCGGACCTGTTTCGCGACGCCGGCTGGCTCTGATCCCCATCCATCTATTATTGAAGGTTGCCATGAACCACGAACCCGGTTTTGCCGACGCACTTTTCCATGCCGATTCCGTCACCGCACTGCGCACGGACTTGGCGCTGGCACTCCGTGCGGCCGCAGCGCATGACCTGGGTGAAGGCGTCTGCAATCACTTCAGCGTGGCGTTGCCCGGCGATCCCGATCATTTCCTCCTGAATCCGCGCGGCTTGATGTGGAACGAGGTCCAGGCGGACGACATCGTCCTCGTCGACGCGCATGGCAACAAACTCGCAGGCCGCCACGACGTCGAACCGACAGCCATGTTCATCCACGCCGCGATCCACCGGATCGCGGGCAAGGCCTGTGTGCTGCACACCCACATGCCCTATGCCACTGCCCTCACGCTCACCTCGGACCGCGGCCTGGACACCACCCTTTCGCAAAACGCGATGCGCTTCCATGGACGCCTCGCCATCGACGCCGAATACAACGGACTGGCGCTGGACGTCACAGAAGGCGAACGCATCGCCCACGCCATGCAGGGCGCCGACATCGTCTTCCTCGGCAATCACGGCGTCGTCGTGTGCGGCGAACGCGTCGATTACGCCTACGACGATCTCTTCTTCCTCGAACGCGCCTGTACCGCGCAAGTTCTCGCGCAGTCCACCGGACGTCCGCTTGAACCCGTCAACGCAGACATCGCCGCCAAGGTCGCCGCCCAGATCCAAAGTGAACGCCTGCAATCCGAGCTATTTTTCAAAGCACTGCGCCGCCAGCTTCCCTAATCTCGACAGTATCGAACCCAAACACAAAAACCCCTCGCGGCGCCAGCCGCGAGGGGTTTCTTTATTCGAACGATATCCAGACGGTATCGGCTTGTGCGCACCGCCACAAAGACAAAACCCCGCAGGGGATACCTGCGGGGTTTTGAGCAATAAAAGCCTGACGATGACCTACTTTCACAGACGTCCGTCCACTATCATC
>Ga0213829_1001659_pt1 | contig 15542 bp, 13 predicted proteins | sample MC6MC0896MG_FD_180665 | JGI IMG/M metagenome (GOLD analysis project Ga0213829, IMG submission 180665) | Enriched soil aggregate microbial communities from Iowa State University, Ames, United States - MC6-MC0896-MG | ecosystem: Environmental > Terrestrial > Soil > Unclassified | place: USA: Iowa...
TTAAATTATGCAATCATGTACAAGTCAATAATTCGTCCGCTTTTATTCAATTTTGATCCAGAAAAAGTGCATCATTTTACTTTTTCAATGATAAAAACCATGCACGCCATTCCGGGTATGAAATCGATTTTTAAATCGATTTATCAGGTAAACGACAAAAGATTGGAACGAGAAGTTTTTGGCTTGAAATTTAAAAATCCGGTTGGTTTGGCTGCAGGATTAGATAAAGAAGCAAAAATTTATAACGAATTGGATGCATTTGGTTTCGGATTTATCGAAATTGGAACCATTACTCCAAAACCGCAAGAGGGAAATCCTAAAAAACGTTTGTTCCGTTTAAAAGAAGATTCTGGAATTATCAATAGAATGGGCTTTAACAATGGCGGAATTGATTTGGCAATCGAGCGTTTAAAGCAGAATAAAGGTGTTTTAATTGGTGGAAACATCGGTAAAAATAAAGTCACTCCCAACGAAGAAGCAGTAAACGATTACATGATTTGTTTCGATGCTTTATATCCATATGTTGATTATTTCGTTGTGAATGTAAGTTCGCCAAATACACCTAATTTACGCGCCTTGCAAGACAAAGAACCGTTAACGGAGTTGTTATCGACTTTACAGAATAAAAATCTTCAGCAACCAAAACAAAAACCAATTCTATTAAAAATAGCTCCCGATTTAACTAATGAGCAGTTGTTGGATATCATCGATATTATAAATGATACCAAAATTGCTGGAGTAATTGCTACAAATACCACGATTTCACGCGATGGTTTACAATCTGAAAATCAAACAGAAATGGGAGGATTGTCAGGAAAACCGTTAGCAAAAAGATCAACAGAAGTAATTCGTTTTCTATCAGAAAAAAGCAATAAATCGTTCCCGATAATCGGTGTAGGTGGAATACATTCTGCTGCCGATGCGTTGGAGAAATTAGATGCGGGTGCTGCTTTGGTTCAAATTTACACAGGCTTTATTTACGAAGGTCCGGCGTTGATTAAAGAAATCAATCAAGCGATTTTAAAACGCAGTTAATGACACTGGAAATCATTATATCGTTCTTTTTTACAAGTTTAGCGTTAACTATTTCGCCGGGACCAGATATAATGTATGTTTTATCGACAAGTTTAGCCAAAGGAAAACAGTTTGGTATTGCAGCCGCAATAGGTTTAAGTTCGGGGTTGCTGTTTCACACCACATTGCTGGCGTTTGGAATATCGACTTTAATCGTTGCCATTCCGTGGCTTTTTATCGCTATAAAAGTTTTCGGAACGTTGTATCTACTTCGAATCATCTACCTTTTATATAAAGCACCAATCGAACCTATTACGGTTAGTGTTGATCACGCACCAATTTCACGAAGCAACGTATTTCAACAGATTCAGCAAGGATTAATAATGAACATTCTGAATCCAAAGATCATGCTGTTCTTTTTGTCATTATTTCCTTCGTTTTTACATCCCGAATTAGGAAACATTAAAATGCAGGTTTACACTTTAGGAAGTATTTTTATGTTGCAGGCATTGATTGTATTTTGTTTAATAGCAGTTTTAAGCGGATACGTCAGTAAATTCTTAATGAAAAACAAGTACGTTCAAGGATATATGAATTACTTTCAGATCGCTGTTTTTATTGCCCTTATTGTATTTATGTGGATTAAATAGGTAAACATTAATCGTTTATTTTTTTGCAGATATTTTACTTTCTATTATCTTTGAAACTTATGAAGCCAGTAAAAATAATAGAATGTCCGCGCGATGCTATGCAAGGCATTAAAATGTTTATTCCTACCGAACAAAAAGTTCAATACATTCAATCGTTGTTGCGTTGTGGTTTTGATACGTTAGATTTCGGAAGTTTCGTTTCGCCTAAAGCTATTCCGCAAATGCAGGATACTGCCGAGGTTTTGTCACAGTTGGATCTATCGGAAACCAAAACAAAATTACTGGCTATTATTGCAAATACAAAAGGTGCCGAAATGGCATCGGTTCATAACGAAATTCAGTATTTGGGCTTTCCTTTTTCTATTTCAGAGAATTTTCAAATGCGTAATACGCACAAAACCATTGCAGAATCTATTATTACCTTACAAGAAATTTTAGAAATTGCCAATAAAACCAATAAAGAGGTAGTGGCGTATCTTTCTATGGGCTTCGGAAATCCGTATGGCGATCCTTGGAATGTTGATATTGTGGGTGAATGGACAGAAAAACTGGCAAATATGGGCGTGAAGATCTTGTCGCTTTCTGATACTGTTGGATCTTCCACTGCAGAAGATATCGATTATCTTTTTTCTAATTTGATACCAAAATATCCTAATATCGAATTTGGTGCACATTTGCATACAACTCCCGATGCTTGGTTCGAAAAAGTTGACGCTGCCTATAAAGCTGGTTGTATTCGTTTTGATGGAGCAATTAAAGGATTTGGCGGCTGTCCAATGGCAAAAGACGATTTAACAGGAAATATGCCTACCGAAAAAATGTTGAGTTATTTTACGGCAAACAAAGCTGCAACCAACGTTCAAATGACTTCTTTTGAAGCTGCTTATAACGAAGCCTTGAAGATATTTAATTTTTATCATTAAAATTTTATTATATCGTAAAAAATCATTAAATTCGCATGCAATTCAACTACAATTGCAACATGAAGGCACATACAACTAAAATTGTCGGACAAGGATTAACCTATGACGACGTACTTTTAATACCTGCTTACTCAGAAATATTACCGCGCGAAGTAAGCATTCAATCAAAATTTTCAAGAAACATTACCTTAAACGTTCCTGTAATTTCAGCTGCAATGGATACCGTAACAGAAAGTGCTATGGCAATTGCTATGGCTCGTGAAGGCGGAATCGGCGTTTTACACAAAAACATGACGGTTGAACAACAGGCACAGGAAGTTCGTAAAGTAAAACGTGCAGAATCGGGAATGATCATTGATCCTGTAACATTACCTTTAAATGCTACTGTGGGCGATGCTAAAACGGCGATGAGAGAGAACGGTATTGGCGGAATTCCTGTGGTTGACGAAAACCAGATTTTAAAGGGAATTGTAACAAACAGAGATTTACGTTTCGAGAAAAAGAACGAACGTTCTATTTTAGAAGTAATGACTGTTGATAAACTAGTTACTGCTTTAGAAGGAACTACATTGGCTGATGCTGAACAAATTCTTCAGGAAAACAAAATAGAAAAATTGCCAGTTGTAAACGGCGATTATAAATTGGTAGGATTAATTACTTTCCGCGATATTACCAAATTGACATTAAAACCAAACGCAAACAAAGATAAATTCGGTCGTTTACGCGTTGCAGCTGCTTTAGGTGTAACTGCAGATGCGGTTGATCGTGCAAAAGCCTTGGTTGCTGCTGGTGTTGATGCATTGATTATCGATACAGCACACGGACACACAAAAGGTGTGGTAAATACGTTGAAAGAAGTAAAAGCTGCCTTCCCGGAAATTGATGTTGTGGTAGGAAACATTGCTACTGCCGAAGCTGCTTTATATTTAGCCGAAGCTGGGGCAGATGCTGTTAAAGTGGGTATTGGTCCGGGATCAATCTGTACAACTCGTGTTGTTGCAGGTGTCGGGTTTCCTCAATTTTCTGCTGTAATGGAAGTTGCCGCTGCTTTAAAAGGAACAGGAGTTCCTGTTATTGCCGATGGTGGTTTACGTTATACTGGTGATATTCCTAAAGCACTAGGTGCAGGTGCAGACTGTGTTATGTTAGGATCTATGTTGGCTGGAACAAAAGAATCTCCAGGTGAAACCATTATTTTCGAAGGTCGTAAATTTAAAACATACCGTGGAATGGGTTCTGTAGAATCTATGAAGCATGGGTCTAAAGATCGTTATTTCCAAGATGTGGAAGACGATGTAAAAAAATTAGTTCCAGAAGGAATTGAAGGTCGTGTTCCTTACAAAGGCGAATTAAACGAATCAATGACTCAATTTATTGGTGGTTTACGTGCCGGGATGGGATATTGCGGTGCAAAAGACATTCCTACGTTGCAAGAAACTGCTCGTTTTGTTCAGTTAACAGCATCGGGTATCGGTGAATCGCATCCGCATAATGTTACCATTACAAAAGAAGCTCCTAATTATTCGAGATAATTCTTTCTAGTTATAAAATAAAAAAGACCTTCAAAAATGAAGGTCTTTTTTATGGTATTAATTCATAAAAATCATTTTTAAAATCAAAATATAGAATTCTTCTGATGGTTTTAGTATGAGATAGTTTGAAGCGTTATTAACGTCTACATATACAATAACGTTTTTGTATTCTTTGTTGTTAATAGTGGTGTCTTGTAAATAAGGTTCAAAGAAAGAGGTGTTTTTATTATAGCTTTTAGGCGCTGTATTATTGTTCTGATTTAAAAATGTATAATCTATTGTATCGTCATAGTTATTAATGTTGTAAATATATATACTGTGAAAAAGTGATTCCATTTGATTTCTGATTGAATAACTAATTTGAAATTCTGTATTAGGAATATCTATTTGATTAACTTCTGTTTCACATAAATCAGCATAGCATACTTCATCATCTCCTTCTCTAAGATTATAGAATTCATTTACAGTTTTAGGGATTTTAAAAGTTATTTCTTCAGAGTTGTTTTTTAGGTATTTCAATTCTGTGTCAATTTTAAAATGCAATATACTTTTATCAAATTCATTAAGATAAGAATAGGTGTCAGGTCGTTCTTCACAAGTAGCACATGATGTAAAAATACTAATTGTTAAAAATAGAATTAAACGAATAATGTTTTTCATACGTATTTTAATACTAATCTAATGTAATACATTTTACATTATATTTAAAGTAAAAACCTCCATTCAATTTGAATGGAGGTTTTTGGTTATAACTAATTCACTTTTTTACGGTTATCGTTAGAATCACGGTCAATTAACTTGTTGTATGGGTCAACGCCCACTTCAACAGGTTTTTTATCAACAATGATGCTTACCTTATTGTTTACCTTATTAATCAGGTATTTTTTGTTGTGTAATTCGTTTTCGTATTCGTGGTTTCCTTTCAAGGTTTTTTCACCGAAAACACCCACTTCAACATAATCATTTAAAGGATACGATTTTACTTCTTTCTTATCGTCTTTACCTGTTAAAGTATTTCCTTTGGCATCTTTATAAATCTGCGTTCCTTTTGGAGAAGTTCTGTATTTTGAAACGATGAACGAAATATCAACCTGATACTTACCATCTTTTAAAGGTTTTACTTCAACTTTTTCCACCTTATTATCATACAATGTTATGGTTTCAAACATATCGGTAATCAAATACTGTAAATTAGCAAGAGTATTCGCTTTCAAATGATTTACAAACTCAATAGAATTGGTGTACGGAGCTTCTTGGAATTTCACTCTCGCAACATATTCTTTCAATAAATCGTTGAAACGTTTTTCGCCCAAATAATCGCTCATAGCATACAATACTAACGATCCTTTGTTGTAATGAATATACTGCTGGTTTTCGTTGTACATTAACGGATTTTCTTCTTTCCATTCGCTTCTTCTACCACTTAAATAACCGTCTAACGCATCTTTTAAGAATTTACGCATTTGGAATTTTCCGTATTCTTTCTCCAAAACTTTTAAAGAACTGTATTCTGATAACGATTCAGACAATAACGTTGCACCTTTAACATTGGCACCAATTACCTGATGTGCCCACCACTGATGCGCCATTTCGTGTGATACTACCGAGAACGGGTAATCAACTCCTTCGGGATCGTCTTCATCTACATTGGCAATAAAACCAATCGCTTCAGAAAACGGCATGGTGTTGGCAAAAGCCTGTGCAAATGTTCCCATAGTTTTAGGGAATTCAATGATACGAGCCTGCTTGTGTTGATATTCGCCAAAATTTTCACTGTAATAAGCTAACGATTTTTTCAATGCATCCATCATTCGGTCTAAATTGTATTCGTGACCTTTATGATAGTAAATTTCCAAATTAAGGTTGTTCCATTTTTCTTTTTTAACTTCATATCTTGCCGAATTAAAAGCATAGAAATTCAACATTTTCTGATCCATTTTGTAATGGAAATAATTTCTGCCGTCTTTCTGCCATTGTTTCTGAAGATATCCCGGAGCAATCGCCGTTTGATCGCCTGCCGTACTTACCGTAGTTTCAAAAGTAATCCAATCGGCTTCGTTTGAAATATAGGTGTTTTTACGCGCTTCAGGATCATCTGTAGCAGCCATACGCTCACGTGGTGCCAAGTTGTATTTCTTACGCACATCGTTATCCTGAATTTCAGCACCGTCGTTATATCCGAATGATGGAAACATACTGTTGTTTATAAACGTTCCGTTTTCAATGATTGGCGAACGATCTTTTAACCAGGTGTTCGACTGATTTTGAACAACCATTTCAACCTGTAACGAATCGCCCGGGTTTAAAGGCTGGTTCAATCGGTAAATATCAAAATCCATTACGGTATCTTTGCTTACCAGCTGGTAATCTTTGTTGAATTTGATGCTTTGGAAATTTTTACCGTAATTAATGAATAGGGAATCAATCGCTTTTTCAGATTTGTTCACCATAACATAATTTACTACCGCTTTGTAATTGCGTTCGTTCGGAAAAATATCCATTGCAACTTTTACATCAACGATGCGCGGTTGTGCATATTTTTCGTACTTATTATATTTCTTTTCGAAATCTACCTGCTGTTTTTCATACTCTTGTGCCGTGTAGTAAGGTTCTAATTTTACTGCCTGATAATACAAAGCGTATCCTAAACCAACAAAAGCCAACGTGATAATTACAAGTGGAACGGCAATTGGCATTTTAAAGCGTTTTGCAAATAATTGTAAACGTTCTTTTGCGTTGGATAAAATTCCACGACGCCAGAAAAGTAAGGTTAATCCGTATAGAACAAATCCGAAAAGTAACCAATACAGCTTGTAGTAGAAGTATCCGCGAACGGTTCCAAATCCATCCATATCGGAATAACTGTAACCCGATCCCGAATTAAAATGGAAAACAGCTTGTTCTATTCCTAATTTGTTTAAGGCAACCGGAAGCAACTGTATGACTAGTGCTGTAATGAAAAACCCGATAAAATAATTTTTGAAGAACGCCTGTATAAATAGCGATAATAGCATAATGATTACGTAATCTATCAATTGGAAACCAAAGAAATCGGCAAAATACTGACCAAATTCAAAATTATAGTATCCTAAATAAGTCTGAATCAAAACTCCTGATAAAATTGCAACCAAAAATACCAAACAGACCATTTCTACCAAAGCAATAAATTTTGATAAAAACAGACTCCAATTTGGAACTGCGGTAGAATCAATCAATAAATTCATTCTTGATGCAGTAGCATTGTTTAATAAAATTCCTGCAAAAAGATAGATTAATATTGATAGGAATAAAGAGATGCTTCCGCTTGTTACCTCGATAATTTTCCATGTAACAGGGTAGGTGTTGGTACCGTACATTTCGCCCAAACTAACACTTGAAATCAAAATAAAAATAACAAGGATGATCATTAATATGATAAAAATCCAGTTTTTAACGATGCTTGAAAATTCAAATTTCGATAAACGAATTGCTGTTTTTAGATTTGATATAAACGAATAATTGTATGATACTTTTGGAAGATTGATCTTTATAATGCTGCCAAAATTGTTTTTAGTAACACGTTCTGCTTTTCTTTTTCTGCCTATTGTTACTGGAGATTGAGAGAAAGAGAATGAAAAATAAGTAACAACTAATGCCAAAATACCAACACCAATCCAGATTAAACGGTTGTAAATAATTACATCGTCTAACGGAATCATTAAAGTATTTTGCTCGTCAATTGTCCAATATTTTGTTACATAAGCTAGCGCTTGGTTTCCAAAAGGTTCAAACAAAGAAGCTACAAACTTATCATCTACTTTAGCTGTTAAGCTGTTAATGATGCCCGGTATAAACAGTAAAATAATTACAAATATAAAACCTATGTATTGGTTACGGGTTAATGTAGTTAGCATGAAAATCATGGCACCCATAAAGAAAATATTAGGCAGTACGAATACCAGATAGCTTTGAAAGTAAGCGGCTAAATTAATCGGACCTAATAAATCGGGATTCGCAAACGGAAGTGCTGTGGCCAGTAAAAAGCCTAAACCAATGGAAAAAGTGATAACAAAAGTTATTAGAAAACCGCTTAAAAATTTCCCGATAAGATATTGAAACTTGTTGAACGGATAAGCGAACAACAACGTGTGCGTATTGTATTTAAAATCGCGGTAAACCGTTGTACCAATAACCACCGGAATAATAAAATTTAAAAACGTGGTAATTCCGCCCATTAAACTGCTTATGGCAATAGGTGAATTCATTACGGTGTTAGAAGATGTGGTTACGGTTAACGCATCAAAATAACCGGTTGCACCAGCCATTAAACCAAACGAAAGTGCAAAGAAGAGTGTGAAATACAGATAAAACTGCCAGTTTTTAAACCAGCGTTTTGTTTCGAAATTAAAAATAGTTCCTAGCATTAGTTATCTTTTTTTAATGAAACAAAATAAACGTCTTCTAAAATAGGCTTTGCCTGAATAAACGTTTCGTCTGGCTGTGCATCGCTGTACACACGAATATTTAAAGTATTATCTGGATTAAAGTTCGATGAAAGAATGTTGTGATTTTTGTTGTATTCATCAAACTCGGCACGTTCAATTGTTCTTCTCCAAATTTTTCCTTCTAATAATTCTTCGCCACTTGTTGGTGTACCTTCAAACAAAATTTTACCGCCGTTTAAAATGGCAATTTCGTTACATAATTCACGTACATCGTCAACAATATGGGTTGAGAAAATTACGGTATGGTTGGCGCCAATTTCACGTAAAACATTCAAAAAACGGTGACGTTCCGCAGGATCCAGTCCGGCAGTTGGTTCATCAACAATAATTAATTGCGGGTTGTTTAAAAGCAACTGTGCAATACCGAAACGTTGTTTCATACCGCCCGAATATCCGCTAACGCTTTTAGATCGAACATCGTATAAATTGGTAAGAGTAAGTACTTCGGTAATAATTTTTTTACGCTCATCTTTTTTGGTAATGCCTTTTAGTTGTGCAAAATAATCTAACAACGTTTCTGCAGACATGTTTGGATACACTCCAAATTCCTGTGGTAAATAACCTAAAATTCTGCGCAAAGCATTTTTGTCTTCTAAAACATTGATGTCGTTAAAAGTTACTGAACCCGATGATGGAGTTTGCAACGTTGCAATGGTACGCATTAGTGATGATTTTCCTGCACCGTTTGGACCCAATAAGCCAAACATACCTTTGCCTATTTCTAAATTTACATTATCTAAAGCTTTAACGCCGTTTTTGTAGGTTTTTGTTAACCCCGAAATTTTTAGACTCATAACCTATTTTTTTATATTTTTTACTGTGTGAACTTTTTAAAGAATCATTTTTAACGTAAGTACACCTATTTGCTTAAATGTTACAAAAGATAAGAAGTTTTTAAGTTGAAGTAATAAAAAAGTGATTATCTGAAATAACTGACAATATATTAATCAAGAAATAGCAAAGGAATTAATTAGTATGATTTTTTCACATTAAGCTTGTCATTCCGAACTTGTTTCGGAATCGCATTCAGCAATTATTCTTGTGAGAAGCTGAAACAAGTTCAGCTTGACATGGATAGTCATTAAAACATAAAAGAGGAAAACTTTCGCTTTCCTCTTTTATCTATATTCAAAAACTATTGTTTTATTTGATGTATTCAATATCGTTTTGTTCTACTTTTTGATTGTCGAAAAAACCTTGCTCACGCATCCAGTCGTCACTGTAAATTTTGCTCATATATCGCGATCCGTGATCAGGAAAAATAACCACCACATTACTGTTTGCATTAAATTCTCCTTCAGCATCGAACTGACGAACAGCCTGAAAAGCCGCCCCCGAAGTATATCCTACAAAAATACCTTCAGTTTTAGATATTTCGCGCGCAGTGTGAGCTGCATCTTCATCGGTAACTTTCATAAACTGATCAATCACAGAAAAATCAGTTGCGGTAGGAATCAAATTTTTTCCCATTCCTTCAATTCGGTACGGATAAATCTCATTCGGATCAAATTCATGCGTTTCGTGAAACTTCTTTAAAACCGATCCAAAAGCATCAACACCTAAAATACGGATGTTTGGATTTTGTTCCTTTAAAAATTTAGCTGTCCCCGAGATCGTTCCGCCTGTACCAGAACAAGCTACCAAATGCGTTATTTTACCGTTGGTTTGTTTCCAAATTTCAGGTCCTGTAGTTTTGTAATGCGCATCAATATTCAGCTCGTTAAAATATTGGTTGATATAAACCGAACCCGCAGTTTCCTGATGAATACGCTTTGCTACGCTGTAATACGAACGGGAATCGTCTGCAGATACATTTGCCGGACAAACGTACACTTTTGCACCCATTGCCTTAAGCATGTCGATTTTATCTTTTGATGATTTAGACGATACCGCCAAAATACATTCGTAACCTTTAATAATGCTGACCATTGCAATGCTGAAACCGGTGTTACCCGATGTTGTTTCAACAATAATACTGCCTGGTTTTAAAATACCCTTACGTTCTGCTTCTTCTACAATATGTAAAGCAATACGGTCTTTTGATGAGTGCCCCGGATTAAAAGCTTCCACTTTAGCAAAAAAGTTTCCTTTTAAACCTTGAGATATTTTTTTTAATTTAATAAGCGGTGTATTGCCTACAAAATCTAAAATATTCTCATGCGCCTGGATCTCTTCTTTCATTTTTTTTGTTTTTAGCGATTTTTTTAACCTCGCTAGTTAACGTGGCAAAAGTACTATTTTTTTATTTAATGTTGTTAATTTTATCATACGAACGACTTTAAAAGTTGAAAAAAGCAGTATATTTACGTATCAAAATAAGCTTAAATTATGGATATTCAAGCAATAAAATTAGAATTAATACAGTACTTATTGAATACTGATAAAGAATCGCTACTGCAAAAAGTAAAAGAATTAGTATTAAAGGAAGAACGTAAAGTTAATAATCCAGATAACCGAACACCTTTTACTATTGAGCAGTTAAATGCGAAATTAGAACGGGCAGAAGAAGATTATAATGCGGGAAGAATAACAACTGATGAAGATTTAGCAAAGGAAATAGAAACTTGGTAAAATGGTTGAAAAGACCTATAAAATTATTTGGACAAATGAGGCAAAAAATGATTTAAAAGATATTTTTGATTTTATCAAAAAGCAATCTGTTCAAAGTGCCAAAAATGTTATTTCAGATATAAGAAATGCACCTAAATCTGTACGTTTTTTACATCAGAACGAAGTAGAGTATTACAATGAAAATACCAAAAGATTATTATAAGAAACTATAAAATTCTATATAGAATCAACGAATTTAAAAATGAATTGATAATTGCAGCAGTATTTCATACGAGTCAAAATCCTGAAAAATTATCAGAAATAGATTAAAAATAAAAAGCCCTTTCAAAATTTTAAAATTTGAAAGGGCTTTTTGTTAATTCTTTTACTTCTTAATTCCTTCCAAATCTAACAGAAAGGTAAATTCTTTGGCAACTTCTTTCAATGCTTCAAAACGTCCTGAAGCACCACCGTGACCGGCATCCATGTTGGTATCTAAAAGCAGTAAATTTTTGTTTGTACGCAATGCACGCAGCTTGGCAATCCATTTTGCGGGTTCCCAATATTGTACTTGCGAATCATGAAAACCTGTCGAAATGTAAAGGTTTGGATAATCTTGTGCTTTTACGTTATCGTACGGCGAATACGATTTCATGTAATCGTAATATTCTTTTTCGTTCGGATTTCCCCATTCATCGTATTCCCCAGTAGTCAACGGAATAGAATCATCTAACATCGTGGTAACAACATCAACAAATGGAACTTGTGCAATCACACCATTGTACAATTCAGGAGCATCGTTTAAAACAACACCCATTAACAATCCGCCAGCAGAACCGCCTTCGGCATACAAATGTTGAGGTGATGTGTATTTTTGATCGATCAAAAACTTCGAGCAATCAATATAATCGGTAAACGTGTTTTTCTTTTTAAGCAGTTTTCCGTTTTCGTACCATTCGCGACCCAAATCTTCACCACCGCGAATATGAGCAATCGCATAAATAAATCCACGATCCAACAAACTTAAACGAACGGTAGAAAAATAAGGTTCCATAGTTGAACCGTACGAACCATAAGCGTATTGAAGTAGCGGATTTGTTCCATCTTTCTTCAAATCTTTTTTGTAAACCAGAGAAATCGGAATTTTAGTTCCATCGGTCGCCGTTGCCCAAACACGTTCTTCGGTATAATTTTCTTTGTCAAATTTCCCACCTAAAACTTCCTGTTCTTTTTTAACCGTTTTTTCTTTGGTACGCATATTAAAATCGATCACCGATGAAGGCGTTGCCATTGACTGATAACCGTATCGAAGAATTTCCGTATCAAAATCTATATTGGTTGTGGTGTACGCCGTAAAAGTTTCGCTTTCAAAAGGAAGATAATACGATTGATCTGGATTTTGCCAAGGCTGAATTTTAATGTGCGATAATCCGTTGAATCGTTCAGAAACCACTAAATAATCTTTAAAAATATCGATTCCTTCCAGCAAAACATCTTCACGATGCGGGATTAAATCCTTCCAGTTTTCTTTAGTTGTAGCCGTTTCGGGCGTAATCATCAACTTAAAATTGGTAGCTTTATCTTTATTGGTAACAATGTAAAAGTTGTCGTTGTAATGCGAAACTGAATATTCTAATCCGCGGGTACGTTTCTGAAAAATGTTGAATTTTCCGTCGGGATTCGATGCTTCTAAAATCTGATATTCCGATGTCATGGTACTTTCAGACCCAATAATCAAATATTTGCGCGATTTAGATCGATAGATGTATGTAGAAAAAGTTTCATCTTTCTCGTTAAAAATCAATTCGTCTTGTGCAACATCGTTATCTAAAGTATGTTTAAAAATACGGTCGGCACGAAGCGTTTGTTCATCTTTACGAGAATAAAACAACGATTTGTTATCGGCAGCCCAAGTGCTTCCACCCGTTGTCTTTTCAATTTTGGTAGGCAGAATTTCTCCCGTTTCCAAATTTTTAATCTGAATAGTGAATTCACGTCGCGAAACGGTATCAACACCAAAAGCAGCAAACTTGTTATCGTCGCTAATGTTTAAACCGCCCAACTGAAAATAAGCTTGATCTTTTGCCAATTCGTTACAATCGAACATAATTTCTTCGGGTGCATCTAAAGTTCCTTTTTTACGCGAATAAATCGGGTAGTCTTTTCCTTTTTCAAATCGGGTAATGTACCAATAGCCATTGTTAAAATAAGGAACCGATGTATCGTCTTCCTTAATACGGCTTTTCATTTCCTCGAATAAATCTTTCTGAAAATCTTTCGTATGCGCCGTAATTTCATTGTAATACTTATTTTCTTCTTCAATATACGCAATAACCTCTTGATCTTCGCGCTGGTTTAACCAATAGTAATTATCGGTACGAACATCGCCATGTTTCTCTAAATTGGTAGGATTTATCTTGGTAATTGGTTCTTTTATAGTGTTATTCATTTTATTTTTTGTTGTTGAACATGCAGCTGCAAAAATACTACAAAAAGCAAGTATAAAAGTATTTGTAGGTTTCATAATTATTAGTTAGTGATTTTGGTTGAATTTAATACTTTTGTAAGAAATATTAAAATTAAAGATATGTTTGGAGATTTAATGGGTATGATGGGAAAATTACAGGAAGCCCAAAAAAAAGTGGAAGAAACAAAGCAACGTTTGAATAATGTGTTGATTGACGAGCAGTCTGCCGACGGATTATTGAAGGTTACTGTTACCGCAAACCGACAAATTAGAATGATTGATATTAATGATGAGTTATTAAGCGATAAAGAACAATTAGAAGATTATTTGATTTTAACGTTGAATAAAGCATTAGATAAAGCCGGGGCAATTAACGAAGCCGAATTGGCTGCTGCTGCAAAAGATGGTATGCCGAATATTCCGGGAATGGATCTATTTAAATAGTATGAAAAAGTTATTTATACTATTTATGGGTGTTGCTGCGATGGTTTCGTGCAACGACAAAAAATCGGGAAACACACAGATTACCGGCGAAATTAAAGGATTAAAACAAGGTACATTGTACATTCAGCAGTTGAAAGACAGCACGCTGATTACGTTAGACAGTATTGTTTTAAAAGGAAAATCGACTTTTGAAACTGGTTTTGATTTGAATGAACCTGAAGTTTTGTATTTAGGATTGAACCGTGGAACGTCACAGTCTATGGATAACTTGATTTTATTTTTTGCCGAACCGGGTAATTTAAAGATCAACAGTTCTTTGGATAATTTTTCGGGTGGGGCAGTGATCGAAGGTTCTAAAAATCAGGATCTGTATGCAAAATATCTAAAAACTAAAACTGTTTTTACCAACAAACAAACCGATTTGGTACGATCTATCATTTTGGCACAGCAAAGCCAGCAAACCGCTAAAGCCGATAGTTTAGAAAATGTTTTAAACCGAAGTGCGAGAATGGGTTACTTAAACGCAGTTAATTTTGCTTTGAAAAATGGTAAAAACGAAGTTGCGCCTTATATAACATTAACCGATGTTGCACCAACAAACAGCAAACATTTAGATACTATTTATAAAAACCTGTCACCCGAAGTTGCAAAAAGTAAATACGGCGTTATTCTTAAAAATTATTTAGAATTGGTTAAGAAGCAGTAAATTGATTTATTAATTATGAAAATAAGTTTTTTAATCGGTGCTTTGTTTTTTCTTGCTTTAGGCTGCAATAAAGTTGATAACAAAAAGAATGATGACTATAAAGTAGTTGAAACAGATTGTTTTATAATTAAAAGTAAGTATGATTTAAAAGTTAATAAGGAATTAATACCCAATTCTTTATTAAAGAAAATTAATTCTAAAGATTCTCTGAATTATCTGTATTTGTATGTTAAAAATGACGATTTTAGAATTGATATATATGATGAAAGATTTATTGATGATGAAAAGAAGTTTCAAGAAATTGAAAAAAAACATTCAAAAATCTTTAATGTTGATACACCAACATTTTATAATGATACTGTAATAAATTCTTATAAAGTCAAATCTTCTGAATTAAAGATCGATAAAGATTTGATCTATTATAATGTTAGATTGTTTAATAACAAAGCTTGCTATATTCTATCATTAAGTACAAAAGAGAATAAGATTAAAGAACATAAAAAAGTTTTCTTTGAAATATTAGAAGGAACAACAATAAAACAATAAGGTTAAAGTAAATATTCATAAAGTTTGTCATGCTGTAAGCATCTCTAAACGAATTTATTTTCCTACTGAATGACAATCAAATAAGTATTTTAAAGATATCAAAAACAAAAAACACCATTCGTTTGAATGGTGTTTTTTATGTTCTTAATTAAAAGATTACTTTCTACGTAATTCTTTAATTTTAGCTTTTTTACCTGTAAGTTCTCTGAAGTAGAAAATACGTGCT
>Ga0213829_1001664_pt1 | contig 15524 bp, 17 predicted proteins | sample MC6MC0896MG_FD_180665 | JGI IMG/M metagenome (GOLD analysis project Ga0213829, IMG submission 180665) | Enriched soil aggregate microbial communities from Iowa State University, Ames, United States - MC6-MC0896-MG | ecosystem: Environmental > Terrestrial > Soil > Unclassified | place: USA: Iowa...
AACAACTGCATGCGTTCTTTAATTTCATTTGTGATGTGTGGAACAACCTGAACCGTTTTACCTAAAAACTCGCCACGACGTTCTTTTTCGATAACCGACAAATAAACGCGACCAGTTGTTACGTTGTTCGCCTGTGAAGTAGGAACATTCAGGAAACGCTCGTAATGACCCAAATCCAGGTCGGTTTCGGCACCATCGTTTGTCACGAAACATTCGCCATGTTCGTACGGATTTAAAGTTCCAGGATCCACGTTAATATACGGATCGAACTTTTGAATAGTTGTTCTGTAACCTCTAGCCTGTAATAATTTTGCTAAAGATGCTGCTATAATTCCTTTTCCAAGTGATGATGTTACACCGCCCGTAACGAAAATATATTTACATTGTTTCATTTGTAAGGTATGTTGTGTGTTGTGTTGTTCTATATTAAACTTGGCAAAATTACAACTATAATTCGGGTTTTGAAAGTTTTACTATTAACAATTATACTTGCTTATAGCTTTGGATATTTGTTCTTGATATTTCGTATTAAAACCTCTAATCCATTCAGCTTTATTTCGTACATCATTGCCAATTGTTTACCCAATTTTCCCGCCGGAAAACCTTTGTTTTTATACCATACATAATAAGGTTCGGGTATATCAACCAAAAAATGCCCATGGTATTTTCCAAAGGGCATTCGCGCGTAAGCTAACTCTAATAGGCTGTCATTCTGTTCTTTATTGCTAATATCCATTTTCCGAATTTAAATTTGCAATGAAATCGCAATATTCAGTGTTCCAATATCCGAGAATATTCGTTTCCTGGCCAATCTTTTAAATATTCTTTTAATAGATCTTCAGTTATATATTTTACAGTATTCTGGTAAAACTCTTTTCTTATATTGTAGTACTCCAATGTATTTTTGAAGGTGCAAAGATATGAATTCAATTTCATTTCTTTTTGATTTCTATAGATTCTAAATCTTCATAAAGAAATAATTTTACCTGTTCAGGTTTTATTAAAATGATCGAAGAATTTAAACCGTGAAAATCTTTAATGGTACCTGAAAGCAATTTGAATTCTAATTTCGAACCATTTGCGAATTTAAACCTAATTATATCATTCTTGTAAAACTTCCGGTTTTTGTTTGAATATGCTATCTGCATAAAGAAGTTTCGCTTTACAACACGAAAGGAAAAGCCGAAAGTATTATTAGATATTGAATAGGTATATAATCCAAACCTAACTCAAATAAATGGGTATGGTAAAGCTTGTAAGATTTAAGGATGTAATAATCCTTTCTAACAAGTGCTATTTGGTTTAATATTTTCTTTTCTGGTTCGGTGAAAATCATTAATAAATATAATAAAAAACACCTACTATTAAGTAAGTGTTTAAATTTTAATCTTTATTTACTGTAAGTTATATTACCCGATGCATTAATATAGTTGGAATTTATTTTTATTGGGTAATTATCACTATTGTATACATATTCATATGTCCAGGGTTCAATGTTATTTACAATAATTTTAACAGGATTATTATAAATATGAAATGCATATGCTCTATCAATAAAGTTAAAAACAAAATAGAGTACTTCCCAAAGTAAATTAGACAATTAAATATAAACACTAAATTAGTTTTTATATTTAATTGTCTAATTTACTTTGAAGACGTACAACCATGACTGTACTAAATAAATTACCCTATTCTTGATACATTAAAAAATATTTAGTATATTTTTTTCAATAATTCTTTATGATGAAAGCAAAATATATAAGGGTATCTACCAACAACCAAAATATCGAACGCCAAGAAAAAACAAATGCCGATAAAATATATATTGATAAAATAAGTGGTATAGTTGGATTTAAAGATCGACCGCAAGCGAAACAACTAATTTAAAGATGTTGTTAATGGTGTAATAACAGAAGTAGAAATTCATTCAATTGATAGATTGGGTCGTAACCATTATGATATTGCTATAACACTCAAATTTTTTGAAGAAAACCAAGTAAATGTAATTATATCTAATTTAGGTGTAACATCAATGATCGATGGTAAGAAGAACCCTGTATTTAACTTAATTGCTAATATACTTGGAGTATTGTCTGAACAGGAACGTGAAAATCTTCGTGAGCGACAAATGGAAGGAATACACATAGCAAAACTAAAAGGCGTATATAAGGGGAGAACTAATGGTTCAATCGAAACTACTGATGAGTTTCTTAAAAAGTATCAGCCTGTTATTAAAGATTTGAACAAAGGAAAATATTCACTAAGAGAAGTAGCAAAGCTTAATTCCGTTTCATTGGCAACGGTTCAAAAGTTTAAAAAAATATGACAGTCCTAAATTAGAGCTTTTATTTTATTCTTTATAAATTGCTTAACATTCTATTTGCTAAAATGAAACATTTTAAACTATACAATTTTGATGAAATAAAAAAGCAATGACTTAAAAATAAATACGTTGTGTTTTAATTCAGTGGAGCCGCAGGGAATCGAACCCTGGTCCAAACAAGCAATCAAAGAGCTTTCTACACGTTTAGTTTTTGTTTAGATTTTTGTCATAAAGCTTTGCCAAAAACAGCCACTTTATGCTTAACCTCTTAAGGTTTCGAGTAACTTCCGAGGTGCTATTTACTCTAGATTTACTTTTACGATTCCTTTTGTTAAAACGCCATAAATCAAGGCTTCTTTAAGGAATTTAGCTCTCCTATCTAATAGGACAAGGCTCAAATCTTACTATAATTCGGATTAAGCAGCTAAAGCGTAGTTATCTTCGCCGTGTAAAAAAAAGTTCATTCATGATATTTACGAGCTGTGTATGAGCGCTCGACGTGCTTACTTTCCAATTCCACCTGCTGTCAAAACCGATCGGCCCCAAAAAGTGGTACAAAAATAATAAAAAAAATCCTGCCAACCAAGCAGGATTTATCATTTGAATCTTTTAAGTAATCAACAAAACAACATATACGTTCTAAACCTAATCTAACCTTATTAAAACGTGACAACTTAATATTCCCTAATTATTTTTGCCCAATAATTTATTAAATATTTTGTGATTCAAATGTTGTACAAATGTATAGGCAAACTATTGATAAACGTAATTAGATGCGAAAACTTAACAAAATGTGAGCAAAATACTCACTTCTTATAGTTTAAGATAAATATCCATTTTTTATTGCTGCCTTTACAAGTCCTTTATCGTCTTCTACTTTCATTACTTGTTTCATTTTTGCAATGCGTTTTTGTATGGCACTGTAAGATATTGGTATTATTTTGTCTAATTCTATAATTTTGTATCCTTTTGATAATAAATATAAAATCTGTCTGTTGTAATCATCAATCAACGACTTATCATCTAACGATTCATTAAAGGTTTCCTGAACAAAATCACTGTAAAACTTATCATGATTTAATATATTTTCGATCAAATTTTTTAAATTTTCAGGTGTTAATTCGCCTTTGGTAAAAAAACCATCGGGTTTAACATTTTTAATAATATCTAAAATAAAAATCTCTTCGGTATGCGCTGTCAACATAATAATTTTGCAATACGGAATAACTTTTCGTACCAGATTGGCAGCATCTATTCCGTTTTTAATGTTTTTGTCATCGTATGCCGGAATATTAAAATCAATCAAAGCAATATCAGTCAGTTTTGCTTGAGGAACATTTTCAAAATATTCAAAAACCTCTTTACAGCTTGCTAATTTTACAATTTTACTTTGCGGATAATTTTGTGTTATAACATTGCCATAACCTTCTAAAATAAAAGGATGATCGTCTATAAGTACAAAATTCATAGTGTTTTGGTGTTAAATTAAACGTTTGTTTATTCCAGATTAAATCCAATTTGTCCGTCTTCTTCTACAGTCAGCGTTTTTTCATCAACCGTATCAATAAAATCTTGGGGCATTTCATTTTCTATAATTTCTTCTTCGTAAGGCAACGATTCCAGCAAATTGATCAGTTTAATTTTATCGCTTGAAAGCTGATTTCCTTGTGCTTTGATTCCTTTTACAGAAATAAATTCTTCAAAATTAACGGTTAACGGTTCTTTTTCGATGCCTTTGATTTTTGCAAAAACAATTTCGGCTACTGGACGATAATCCGTTGAAACAATTTCAAGACGCGAATACGGATGTTCGGAAATAAATACCTCTTCTTTATTGACCGATTCTACCAAAAAGCGTTTAACGAAATACTTGTCTTTTTCCGGATCGAAATAAATACATGAAATCGGTTTGTTGGGAATCCATTTTTCAAGAACAATTACATCATCATCAAAATGCGTGGTCAATTCAGGAATAATCGTTTTAATTTTTCCACTTTGGGTAATAATCAACAATCGGTCTTCAGGTTTAAATTCGCCTAATAACTCGCCTCTGCCATCAACATTTAAGCGGTGAACGGTATCATCGAACCAAACTTTTCTCGGACGAAGAGTTGAAATTCCTTTTTCTTTTAATTCTATTTTTTTGATAGGATATTTTGTAACCGTGTTTCCTTTTGAAACCCGACCTTTTATCATTAAATCGGCAAAATCTAAATCAAATTTCAGCTTTTTGACATTGGTTAACATTCGTAATAAAATAGTAACAACTTCGGCTTCACCATTTGGATTACTTGAAAAATAAAGTACTTGCGACCCAGGTTTTTCCTGAGTTAAATCGTACACTTTATCACGCGTAATTCCTGAAACATTAAAGCGTTTTACGAACGATGCTCCTGCCTTTCCATCGCGATAAATCATGTTATAAATAGTACGTTTATCGTTTTTATTGAAAACCGCAGCATGAATAATGTCTTTACCAACGAATTTTTTCTCTTCGATTTTTGATACGATCATACTACCATCGCGTAAAAACACGATAACATCGTCAATATCAGAACAATCTGCAAGGTATTCATCTTTACGCAAAGCCGTACCAATAAAGCCTTCTTCTTTATTTACATACAGTTTTTGGTTACGCAACACAACTTTTGTAGCTTCGATATTATCAAAACTGCGCAATTCGGTTTTACGTTCGCGACCTTTGCCGTATTTTTCTTTTAAAGTAGTGAAGAATGAAATTGTAAAATCGATAATATGCTCGATATTGTATTTTACTTTTTCGATATCGCCTTCTAAAGCATCCAGTTTTTCCTGCGCTTTATCTAAATCGAAACGAGAAATTCTTTTAATTCTGATTTCAGTTAAGCGCAAAATATCATCAGTGTTTGCTGCGCGTTTCAGATGTTTTGTAAAAGGTTTCAATCCTTCATCGATAGCAGAAATTACACCTTCCCACGTTTCTTCTTCTTCAATTCTGCGGTAAATTCTGTTTTCAATAAAAATTCGTTCCAACGATGAAAAATGCCATTGCTCTTCCAATTCGCCTAATTCAATAATCAATTCCTGACGTAACAAATCAACTGTTCTTTCGGTTGATTGTTTCAACATATCGGAAACCCCTGTAAATAAAGGTCTATTATTTTGAATTACACAACCAAGCGGAGCAATAGAAACCTCGCAACTTGTAAACGCATAAAGAGCATCTATGGTTTTATCTGGCGATACACCTGGTGGTAAATGAATTAGAATCTCAACATCAGACGATGTATTATCTTCTACTTTTTTAACTTTAATTTTACCTTTTTCGTTAGCTTTTAAAATGCTATCAATTAAAGTAGTAGTTGTAGTAGAAAATGGTATTTCTTTGATTACCAGCGTAGTTTTATCTAGTTGAGAAATACGTGCACGAACACGAACACGTCCGCCACGAGCACCATCGTTATAATTAGAAATATCTGCAATACCTGCCGTTAAAAAATCGGGATAAATTATAAATGGCTTACTCTTTAATATTTTTATTGATGCATCAATTAGCTCTATAAAGTTATGCGGAAGAATTTTGGTAGACAACCCAACGGCAATTCCTTCGCCACCCTGTGCCAATAATATCGGGAATTTTGCAGGAAGATTTATAGGTTCGTTTCTACGACCATCGTACGAAAGCTGCCATGGTGTAATTTTTGGCGAATACAAAACATCTAAAGCAAATTTGCTTAAACGTGCTTCGATATAACGAGAAGCCGCAGCATCGTCACCCGTTAAAATATTTCCCCAGTTTCCTTGTGTATCAATTAAAAGGTCCTTCTGACCAACCTGCACCATAGCATCGCCAATGCTGGCGTCACCATGCGGGTGATACTGCATAGTGTGACCAACGATGTTTGCTACTTTATTGTAACGACCATCGTCTAACTCTTTCATTGAGTGCATAATTCTGCGCTGAACCGGTTTAAAACCATCTTCGATTGCAGGTACAGCACGTTCTAAAATTACGTACGAAGCATATTCCAAAAACCAATCTTCGTACATGCCTGTAACTTTCTTTATGGTTTCTGCTTCTGCGCTTTCTAAACTGTTATGATCCAACTCTGGTTCGTAACTGTTTAATTCAGAATCTTCATTTAAATTGTTTAACTCTTCTTCTGTCATTATTTAAAAAGCTAGGCTTCTACTTTATCTAATTCAACTTTTAAATTTGCAATAATAAACTCTTGTCTATCAGGTGTATTTTTACCCATATAAAACTCCAATAGTTTTTCTATAGACGATGATTTATCTAACATTACAGGTTCCAATCGGATATCCTGACCTATAAAATTCTTGAATTCATCGGGCGATATCTCTCCCAAACCTTTAAATCGGGTAATTTCGGGTTTTGGTTTTAATTCTTCAATAGCATCGATACGCTCTTGATCGGAATAACAATAGATTGTTTTTTTCTTGTTACGCACACGAAACAAAGGCGTTTGCAGAATGTACAAATGTCCTTCTTTTATCAATTCGGGAAAAAATTGCAAGAAGAAAGTAATCATTAACAAACGGATGTGCATACCGTCAACATCGGCATCGGTTGCCAAAACAATGTTGTTATAACGCAAATCTTCGTAATCTTCTTCGATATTTAACGCTGCCTGTAATAAATTGAATTCTTCGTTTTCGTAAACAATTTTTTTAGACATTCCGTAAGTATTCAAAGGTTTCCCACGTAAGCTAAAAACGGCTTGTGTATTCACATCGCGCGATTTGGTGATAGATCCCGAAGCCGAATTTCCCTCGGTAATAAACAAGGTACTTTCTAAACTGCGTGGATTCTTGGCATCGGTTAAATGCACACGGCAATCACGCAATTTTTTATTGTGAAGCGATGCTTTTTTAGCGCGATCTTTTGCTAGTTTACGAATACCTGAAAGTTCTTTACGTTCACGTTCTGCCTGAAGAATTTTACGTAACAAGGCATCGGCTACTTCTGGATTTTTATGCAGAAAATTATCAAGATTCGTTTTAATAAAATCGTTTACGAATGTACGAACAGTCGATAAATCGGGTCCCATGTCGGTTGAGCCCAGTTTAGTTTTGGTCTGTGATTCAAAAACAGGTTCTTCAACCTTTAACGAAATGGCAGAAACGATCGACTTACGAACATCAGACGCTTCGAAATTTTTATTGTAAAACTCCTTTATGGTTCGAACAATAGCTTCTTTAAAAGCAGTTAAATGTGTTCCACCCTGCGTAGTATTTTGTCCGTTTACGAACGAATAATATTCTTCAGAATACTGCGTTTTACTATGTGTTAAAGCAATTTCGATATCATTTCCCGTCAAATGAATAATAGGATAAATCATATCCTCATCGGCAATGGTTTCCTGTAACAAATCTTTCAATCCGTTTTCGGAAACAAACTTTTCGCCATTGTAGATTATCGTCAACCCTTTATTCAGGTAACAGTAATTTTTAAGCATGCGAACGATATAATCGTTACGGAACTTGTAGTTTTTAAAGATAGTTTCATCTGCCGTAAAAGTAACCTTTGTTCCTTTACGTTTTGTTGTTTCTACCTGCTCTTCTTCTAAAGTTAAATTTCCGGCACTGAATTCGGCAGCTTTTTGCTGATTGTCACGAACCGATTCTACACGAAAATAAGACGACAACGCATTTACTGCTTTTGTACCAACACCATTTAATCCTACCGATTTTTTGAAGGCTTTAGAATCATATTTTCCACCCGTGTTCATTCGGGAAACCACTTCAACAACTTTTCCTAACGGAATTCCACGACCATAATCACGAACCGAAACAGTTCGGTCTTTAATGGTAACTTCAATGGTTTTTCCGGCGCCCATTACAAATTCATCGATACAGTTGTCCATCACCTCTTTTATCAATATATATATACCGTCATCGGGCGATGAACCGTCGCCTAATTTACCAATATACATTCCAGGGCGTGTACGAATATGTTCTTTCCAATCGAGCGATCGGATGTTATCTTCAGTATACTGAGATTCTTGTAGCATAAAATGTAGTGAATTTCTGTAAAAATACAGAAATTATTACAGATTTAAAAGCATTTATTTTTCATTTGAAGCTAATTTATCATTAATTTCTGCATCTGTTTTTGCAAACTTAACTTCTTCTTCCTTATAAATAACTCTAACAGTGTAATTGTTTGGCTGAATGGGTTTTCCGTACATTTCTGAATAGTTTTTTGTAAACACGGCACCAAAATATAATATAATTGCCGAGTAGTAAACCCAAACTAAAATTACCAATACAGAACCTGCTGCGCCATACAAATCTAACTGCGATGAATTTCCTAAATACAGTCCAATTCCCCATTTACCAATCATAAACAAAACGGCTGTAAAGGCAGATCCAACTGCGGTTTCTTTCCATCCTAACTTTCCGTCGGGTAATGTTTTAAAGATAAATCCGAAAATTATGGTGATAATTATAGCTACCACTCCCGTGTTAACCCATGAAGCGATAAGAACCGTATCATCGTGAAAAAGTCGGCTTAATTGATCGTACATATAATCGATCACCGAGTTGATCATTAAACTGACTAATAATATAAATCCTAAAGCACCAATCATTGAAAATGATAACAAGCGATTAACAACAAAACGCATAATTCCTTTTTTGGGTTTTGGTTTCAACTCCCAGATATAATTGATGGAACTTTGAATTTCTGCGAAAATTCCCGATGCTGAAAATAAAAGTGTTACAGCACCTACAATGGCTGCAATACTTAAATTGTTTGATAATTTTATATTTTTAATAGCTTCTTGTATTTGAAACGCTGCTTTTTGACCTACAAGATTTTCAATCTGTAGAAAAAACTCGCCACGAACGGCTTCTTCACCAAAAAAATATCCGGCAGAAGTTATAATTAAAATAGCTAACGGCGGTATAGAAAATATAGTATAGTACGATAACGACGCACTGAATTTCATGCAGTTATCATCTAAAAATTCATTTACAGAAACTTTGAATAAATTGAATATCCCTTTAAATTTTTCTTTAATCATAGCGGTGATTGTTGGTGTATTTTCTTTTAAAAGTATCAATTTTTAAATTGAATTACTAAATTACAGACATAAGATTTTACTTACTCTTGCTAAATTTTTTTGAATAAGTCTGTCATTCCGACGCAGGAGGAATCTTTTAAATTTTAATAGATTCTTCTCTACATTTCATTTCGTTCAGAATGACAAATCTTGATGCAATAATGTGTAAGTTAAAATTAAATAAACGGAACTACTTTGTAAGGGTTAAAAGCGTTTATGCCGTCGATTATTTTGCCACGATCGTAGCAATCGTACCATTTTTTTGTATTGGAATCAAAAAACGACAAAACGTTTGAATATATATTATTCAGTTTCCAGTTAACTACGTATAATCCTGATTCTTCCGGTTGGCACTGTGGATATTGTTTCCATTGAACTAGTCTCATAATATATCTTTTTATAATTAAAAATAATAGCTAAATATTACCTTATTGTTAGGTATTTAATAATTATAAGTAATTTTTATTATGCTTTAAAGGAATATACAATATAGCAACTTTTTAAGTAACATCAAAAAAATATGTTACAAAAAAACACTCGGTTGAGTGCTTTTTAAATTGTAATGAAAATTATTTAGACTATTATTCTCTGTAATGATAAAAAATTCCCTTATCCCAAAGAGTGAATAAACTGGCTTTTAAATTGCCAGATTTCAATACATTATTTGCCCAGGTATTGCAGGTGTAAAACAAATTGTATTTTCCTTTAGCTTCGTAAAAAACGTCATTTAAACCGTAATTCTGATCGGTTTCTACAAGTACCAACTTATTATTTTCCATATCAAACCTGTTCAATATATATTTACAAAGTCGCTGGTATTGTTCCTTGTTCAGTTTAATTTCGATACAATCATCGCCCGTAACCAATTTATCGTGATATGTAACGTGCATAGCAGATTCGCTTAAACCAAAAGCCGCATTGAATGCAACCGATGCTTTTAGATCTTTCCATTCGGGTGTTTGCAGATAAAAACCTTTATCGCCCCAACCAAAAGAAACCCATTGAGCCGATGTCTGTTTTCCGGGAGTTAAACTAGGATCCAAATACGTTCGCCAATCATAAGCCTCGTTAAAATAAGGTACAACGATATCGGTATGCACACCATTGGTTAAAATGTAGATTGATAAATTCTGATCTTTATATTCAGATTGGTCTTTATTAACAGGAATGTACGCTGCACCTGTGGCTAAAATTAAATAGATAACCAAAAAGCCTACAACTAATAACAAATATCCCACAATTTTCTTCAGTGTTTTCAAATACAAATCTATTTTATGTCACAATTTACAAATAATTTGTTTACAACGATGTATTTATTTTAGTGCGATATATTCCTGCTTAATTTTTATAAAGGTTTTATTGGTAGCTATTAATTGATTGATAAAATACTCTTGAACTTCAGTATAATTGTTAAATTTAAGATGCTTTGCCCAAGAATCGTTCTCTTGTATTTCGTGGATTTTTTTCAGGATTTTAGCGGTGTCAGCAGCAGATCGATACACAACATTTTGTTGCTCACCATTCTTTTTATGATTGTAAGAATAATCATTGTCGCCCACTTTCTCAATAAAATACAATGGCAATCCTTCTTCGTTATTATAAAAATGCTGCCAACTGCAAAATCCCCAATAATTGGTTTGCTGTTTGTGGTCGATATTCTCTAACCGCCAACGACAATTTCCAACTCTGCCCCAATGGTTTGAATATCTGTAAACACCCTCTTGCGTAAAAAAATAACTGCTGCCGTGTTTGCTTACATAATTTGCTTTTACAAAATCATTTGGCTGATTTGTTTTGGTAAATACCGCAAACGTATTTTTAAAGAAATTGAAACGATTGTACATGTTAGAATTTTATACGGTAATCAATACCTATAATATGTTCATAATCAAAACCATTACCTGTTGTTCTAAAACTATAAACAGACGGATTATAACGCAAACCCACAAACATTACAGAAGTTAACTGATAATTAAACAAGGTTGAAAAACCTAATGTTCTATAATTTATATCGTAATTTCTCCTGTTATCCTCACTATTAAATGTTTTTATGGGAGAATTATAATCATAAGGTTTTTTATAATCGTAATCAGTGTAAACGAAAGAGATACCGTAACTTGCTTCAAAACGTTTCCAGCGATGTCCTTTTCTTAAAGATATATCATATTTAAATGCTTTAATGTCATACGAAGACCACCACATAATATCAAATAAATTACCTCGAACTGATGTTTCTAAACCTACAAAACGATCGCTTTTATAATAATAATCAAAGCCTAAACCAAAACCTGCCCCTCCAACAGTATTGCTGAAAGACTCAATATTTCCATTTTTATTAGATAAACCTATTAAGAATAAAGTAGGTGGCTGTATATTAAATCTAAAAGTACCTTCGGTTGGATTAAATCTTTTAAATTCACGCTGCTCACGTTCTTTCCTCTTTGCAACAGCTGCAGCAAAATGTTTGTTGATATTTTCTCTAATTTCCAATTGCCTTACCGTATCGGTAATATTATGTTTGGCAATGTATCTGTCGGCTTTATATTCTTGAATTTCCAAACCGTCTTTATCGTTTAAAAAGATATTTTTAGGATATTTAAATCGTTTCTGTGTCGTAAGATCAACCAAATAACCAACACCAAAAAACGGAAGTGATGGCAGATTTCCCAAATAAAAAACAGGTCCTTTTACGGCACTAACAATGGTATCGAACTGTTTATTTTCTGATTGATAAGATAATGTTACCGGCTTTTTGCTACGCAAAAGTTCAATCTTTGCAGGAAGCGAATATACAGAATCGTTTACTGTTACTTTAGCTTCTGCAGCGTTTGTAAATACATTTATGGTATGTGTTTTGGTTCTAAAAACGGTACTGCACGATGCTAAGCCAAGCGTTAAAAGTATTGCTGAAATTTTAAATAATGTTCTCAATTTATTGTGTTTAATTTGAATATTTTATAATGTGATATGAATGCTAGTCGTTAAAATTTCAATCGGTAATCAATGCTTATAACATGTTCATAATCAAAACCACTACCGTTACTTCTAAAACTATAGAATGAAGGATTGTAACGAAGACCAATAAACATTATAGATGATATTTGATAATTAGCCAGCGAAGAAAAACCAAGTGTTGCGTAATTGCTTTTTATTCCGATACGGTCATCATCTTCAAAAGTCATTAAAGGTTTTATTATATTTTTTTCGCGTGGAAGCTTATATTCAAAATCGGTATAAGTAAATGATGCGCCATAACTGTATTCAAAACGATTTCTTTTATGGGCTTTTCTAACAGAAAGATCAAATTTATGAGCATAAACATCGTAATCAGACCAATAAAAAGGATCAAATTGATTGGCTCTGTTTGATATTTCAACAGAAATAAATTTATTTTCTTTATAAAAATAATCGGCACCAAAGCCAAAACCTATCCCACCAACAAAGTTGTTAAATTGTTCAATATTTGGATTTTTTGACGAAAACCCAATCAACGATAAAGTAGGTGGTGCAATAAACATTCTAAACTTACCAACTTTGGGATTGAAACGTTGAAACTCTTTTTCTTCCTTTTTTGCTAGTTTTCTTTGATCACTAAAATAATTCCTTTTAAAAACAGAACTAATTTCCTCTATCTTATCATTGTCTGTTATATTTTTTCTTACGATGTATTCTTCGGCTCTGTTTTCATATACTTTAGCATTGGGGTTATCGTTAAAAAAGATATTACTTGGATAGCTAAAGCGTTTTTTATTAGTAAGATCAACCAAATATCCAACTCCGAAAAAATAAGTAGTGGTAAGGTTCATTGATTTAAAAACAGGAGATAATTTGCCGTTTACTATAGTATCTAATTGTTTATTTTCCGATTGATAACTTATGGTAACAGGCGTTTTGTCTCGTAAAAGTTTTATTTTGGCAGGCAACTGGTAAACCGAATCGTTTACCGTTATTGTAGCATTTTCTGCATTTGAAAAAACATTTACTTTTTGTTGTTTTCTATGTAAAATAGTACTGCAAGAAGTAAGCGTTAAAACTGAAAAAAGTAATAACAGTTTATAAAAGTGTTTCATGGTGTTTTTGATTTGCACCAAATGTAGAAAAAAAGTTAATAAAAAAGCCGAATTTAACATTCGGCTCTTAAAAACGGTTTAAACATTAAAACGGAAATGCATTACATCGCCATCTTTAACAATATATTCTTTACCTTCAACACGCAGTTTTCCGGCTTCTTTTACTTTTGCTTCAGATCCGTAGGTAGCATAATCGTCATAAGCGATAACTTCGGCACGAATAAAACCTTTTTCAAAATCGGTGTGGATAACTCCAGCTGCTTTCGGAGCCGTGTCGCCTACTTTTATAGTCCAAGCGCGAACTTCTTTTACACCTGCCGTAAAATAGGTTTGCAGATTTAATAATTTATAAGCAGCACGAATCAACACAGCAGATCCTGGTTCAGTTAAGCCCATATCTTCTAAGAAAACCTGACGCTCTTCGTATGTTTCTAATTCTGTAATATCAGCTTCGGCACCAACAGATAAAATGATTACTTCGGCATTTTCATCTTTCACTAATTCTTTTACTTTATCAACGTAAACGTTTCCATTAACTGCAGAATTTTCATCAACATTACAAACGTAAAGTACCGGTTTTGCAGTGATCAATTGAAAATCTTCTAATAAATCTTCTTCATCTTGATTTTGAGCAACTACCGTACGAGCCGATTTTGCTTGTAATAAAGCTTCGCGAATACGTTCTAACAAAGCTGCTTCTACTTGCGCTTCCTTATTTCCTGTTTTTGCAGCTTTTTTTACTTTTTCTAAACGTTTTTCAACCGTTTCCAAGTCTTTTAACTGCAATTCAATATCAATTGTTTCTTTGTCACGAATAGGATCAACACTACCATCAACATGCACAATATTATCATTGTCAAAACAACGCAAAACGTGAATAATAGCGTTACACTCGCGAATATTTCCTAAAAACTGGTTACCTAAACCTTCGCCTTTACTTGCACCTTTAACCAAACCTGCGATATCAACAATATCAACAGTAGCCATTTGCACGCGCTCTGGTTTAACCAATTCTTCTAATTTATTAATTCTAGGATCTGGTACGTTTACAACCCCAATATTTGGTTCGATTGTACAAAAAGGAAAGTTTGCACTTTGTGCTTTTGCGTTAGACAAACAGTTGAACAAAGTTGATTTTCCTACGTTTGGTAATCCTACAATACCTGCTTTCATATAGTTGTACTATTTTATATCGATTTTTAAAACGATGCAAATATATCGTTTTTAATTGGATTTTTAAGCTATCATAAGTAGTTTGGTTTATTGTTAAAAAAATATATATTTGAAGTAAATTAATATCTTATGAAAAAATTCAAACTTTTATTATTTATCCTTTTTCCATTAATTTCTTTGGTACAAACACCAAAAATAAAATACCATGATTTTGATGGTACAGAAATAAGTTACAGTAAGTTTAAACAAATTCAAAGCAAAGGAATTTTAGTTGGACAAAATGATGACGGAACTATTTACAGATTAGTTAAAGAAAGAGAAAAATCTGGAAAAATTAATGATTATAAAGAATTGATTACTTTCTTAAACACGTCGTTAAAACCAACTACGATTCTGCAAAACCAATTTATATTTCTTATTCGCCAGGTCCAGATGTTAGTAATACTACGAATAGATTAATTTACGAACAAGAACTTGATACTGGTCAACAAGATCATATAAAATTTAAAAACAAACTTGATAAAGAAATTAATGGGCAAGTATTAAATGTGTTTAAAAAACCGTCTCAATTTGTTTACGCTGGGGATAGAAGAATTGATTGGAGAAAAGATCCAAACAATGAAATAGAAAAACGTTTTTTTAGTGAATACCATTATTGGCATTCTAGCTTTGTAATCATCTTTCCAAATGGAGAATATAATGCGTATTTAGGAGAATTTTCGTACAACAAAGTATTTGATTATGTAAAAAGTTGGAAGAAAAAGAATAAACAATAAAAAAAGTGAACTCAAATGAGTTCACTTTTACTATAACGTATTATTGTTTTTACTTTTTGTATGCTTTAGCAACCAATCATACAATTCCATGTGGCGGTATAAATCTTCAACACTT
>Ga0213829_1001666_pt1 | contig 15520 bp, 7 predicted proteins | sample MC6MC0896MG_FD_180665 | JGI IMG/M metagenome (GOLD analysis project Ga0213829, IMG submission 180665) | Enriched soil aggregate microbial communities from Iowa State University, Ames, United States - MC6-MC0896-MG | ecosystem: Environmental > Terrestrial > Soil > Unclassified | place: USA: Iowa...
GATCGAAATAGTTCCCCAAGTCCCGAACTACAGAGTAATTTTCTCTTTTACCTGTATAAAACTAAGAAGGGCGAAATTTTGGCAGCTTCCACCCGTGGTTTGTATCGTTTTGATTTCGCCAATAAATCCTTTCATTTGATGCGCAACGTTCCGGAATATATGTTTTATACGACCGTGCTTGAAGATAAACAGGGAAATATCTGGTTAGGTACCTGGCGAGATGGCTTATATTGCTATAATCCCAATAACGGAGATCTCAAGCATTATACGCATCAAAAGGACAATCCGAGCTCTCTCCCCAACAACCGCATCAATAGTCTATTTGAAGATTCTAAAAAACAGATCTGGATTGCCACAGAAGGTGGTATGGCAAAAAAACTTTCCACAGGTGATGGTTTTGAAAAGATAGGTATAAAAGAAGGAATGCCTAGTAATGTGATCTTGGCGATCCTTGAAGACCAGCAAAACAATCTTTGGGTAAGCACTTCCAAAGGGCTCGTCCGTTATCATTTATCGAATGGAAAAAAAAGGATTTTCAATCTGGAATCTGGCCTACCTTCCATTCAGTTTAATTACAATTCTGCATTTGATGATGGCTATGGTCGTTTTTACTTTGGCACGATCAATGGTTTGATCCGTTTCGATCCAAAAAAACTCAATCAGATCAATTACAATACCCAGATCCCGATCTATGTCACCAACCTTTACATCAATAACAGAGCAATCAATCAGTATACAGACGGGCATATCCTTTCGAAATCAATTTTATTTACGGATAAGATTCAATTGAAACATGATGAATCGTCGTTTAGTCTCGATGTGGCGGCACTTCATTATCAGGCCCCCCATTCTGTCCATTACAGCTATAAGATGGAAGGTCTTGATCACAATTGGGTTGATATCACCGGCAATCAACGGGTGTATTTCACTAAACTTGCACCGGGAAGCTATGTTTTTACCGTCAAAGCTGAAGATCCCAATGGAAATGTCATCCCCACTGCTGCAAGTCTTAAAATTGTTATTCTGCCGCCTATCTGGGCAAGCATACCAGCTTATATCTGCTATACGCTCATTCTCATTGGCCTGATTATATTTATTATTTATCATTTTAATGAAAAGATAAAACAACGTAACCGCCAACATTTGCTAACGGTGCAGAATCTTCGGGAACAGGAGCTCTATCGAGCGAAAATCAATTTTTATACGGATGTAGTCCATGAGATACGTACACCATTAACATTGATTAAAGCACCTTTGGAAAAACTCATGGACAAAGTCGAACACAATCCGGTAACAGATAAACTACTTTCGACCATGCAGAACAATACGGAAAAACTAATTGCACTCAGTAACGAGTTACTGGATTTTAGACAGGTCGAAACTGAGGGTTTTAAATTACATTTTGAGCTGGCAAATATTAGTCAGACAGTGCAAAAAATCAGCAACGATTTTGGTGTCACTATCCAAGCGCAAGGAAAAAGTATGCAGGTTTTCATCACTCCTGATATCATTGGTTCCGTTGCGATAGATGCATTTGAAAAGATCTGTTATAACTTGTTCAATAATGCACTAAAATACTCATCAAAGGTCATTGAAGTGAATTTAGAGCTGGATAAACAGAAAAATATTGCTATATTGACGGTGAAAAACGACGGTGCATTAATTCCTTCGGAGGAAAGGGAAAGAATTTTCGAACCATTCAATCGCTTAAAACAAAACAAGAACATTCCAGGCAGTGGTTTAGGCCTGGCGTTAACAAGATCCTTGGTTTTAAAACATCAGGGCAGTTTAGTGTATGATGTTGAAAATTTTCAATGGAATGTGTTCCGCTTAACTTTACCGCTAAACCACAACTCAAACCAATCATTATGAATGCAAAAGCCAATTTATTAGTGGTAGATGACCATGCTGAATTACTTGAATTTATTGCAGATGACCTCAATGAAGATTACCATATCACCACCAGTACAAATGGAAATGAGGCCTTGAATCTACTTACATCTGAATACTTTGATTTGATCATCAGCGACGTGATGATGCCCGAAATGGATGGCTATGAACTCTGCCAAAAAATTAAAGAAAACATCGCTTACGCACATATTCCTGTTATTCTATTAACAGCAAAAAATAGCATAGAATCAAAGATTCAAGGCCTGGAATATGGTGCTGATGCCTATATCGAAAAACCCTTTTCGCCCGCATTTTTACGGGCACAAATTGCCAGCTTGCTAAAAAACAGGATTAAAGTCAAGGAATTTTTCATCAAGAATCCGATGTCTCAAATCCAGCAAATCGGACAGAACCAAAACGATCAGGATTTCCTACTCAGGATTGAGGAAATCATTATGCAACATTTGGATGACCCGCAATTTAATGTCGATCGGATGGCGGATATACTTTGCATGAGCAGACCAACCCTGTATCGAAAAATCAATCTGGTATCGAGCCTGTCGCCAAATGAACTAATCAATCTGACCAGGCTACGAAAAGCGGCAGAACTACTTAGTTTACGGCAATATAAAGTCTACGAAATTTCCAATTTGTTAGGCTATAGTTCGGCGACGCATTTTTCCAGAAATTTCCAAAAACAATTTGGACTCAGCCCGACGGAATTCCAGGAATCGCAGTCGAAATAATATTTTTCTCGGATGGTAGCTTCGGTTAAAATCGCGATTTGCGTTAAAGATGCACTCACCTTCAAACTGAAAATTTAACGACGGATTGTAGGTATCTGATTGAAAAGATCGCAAAGAACCTGTCTTGAAACACGTTCAGGCGGGCATTCTGAATTCAGTTATTCACAAAAAAACCAGATTCACTAGGATCTGGTTTTTTGCTATCCAATAAGGCAACTAAGACCTATTCTGTCCCAAGTTTACCTCATCTTGTTTGATATCCATTTTTTATATGGATGATACCCTTTCCTTCATTATGCTAAAATTTAAGGGATCTACCATCCTACCATTTGATATCCACGTATACACCCTCGGGACTATTTTCAAATTCCAGCAGATAGGTTTTTGTTTTCGTATCCCAATTTGCTTCTGCAAAAACTTCCTTTTTATCAACGACGAGACTCTTTGGTTTGCCAGGTAATAATATCCGCGAAATGCTGGTGGTATTGATCGGGCTTTTAGCCGTAAATGAGTATTGATGGCCAGTCGATTTTTCATCGTAAATACGACTTGCCGATGCCAATACCTGAGGCTTTTGTTTATTTGCAACATGATCTATATTGACAAACAGGCACTGTTCATTTGGCTGGATATTTTTAGAGGTAACAATTGGTAGAGCCGGATCAAAAAGATCGATTAAATTTCCCTTAACCTGATAAGGCTGATTACTCACACTCTCATCCAATACAGCGATCAGGTCATAAATACCCCTTGTCAATGTAAAATAGTTTTTAAATTGAAGTTTCCCGGATTTGCCCTTAGCTTCATAAAGACTTTTAGTCAGGTCCAACAGTTTCTGACTGTTGTTCGGCTTGACAACAAATTCTTTGGGATCTGAACGCAAAACATAAAAAGTACCTTTCCCGTAGCTATATTGTCCCTCCTTTGGCATTCCGCCACGCACGCCCATTTTTTCAAATAAATGATCTGATGGTCTTTGATATTGGTTGCCATTTGTGTTCCACCATTCCTGTACGGATTGAAAGGGATCGAGATCCGTTGCACAATAAATAAGTACGCCCCCATTTTTTACCCAGTCTGCAAGATACTGATGGGCCTCGGGAGCCAAGGGTTTCATATTGGAATAAGACATCAACAGCACCTTTGTCTCAGCTAGGGCATTCTTAACCCCTAAATTCTCCAGGTGAACTGTTTTAACGGGAACACCACGTTTTAAGAAAGGAAGAGCAAGTCCGTAAAAGTTGGCCAATTGTGGATCGTCATATCCGGCATGTGTCGGGAAACGTTGGAACATCAGTGAATTTGCCAGCAGGATGCTGATCCCTGTTGATCCGGACACTTTACTGGTCGTTTTGGGCATGCTATTCAGACTATTAATCATCACCTGCATCTGGGTCGAATAATGGCGTGGTATTTTTTCTTTTTGGTCACTCTTGGCACTTGTCTTATACAATCCTTCATAGATACGTTCAGGCCAGGGCATCACTTCATAGTCTGCAATATTGGGATACAAAAGTTGTGCAGTGAAAGTAGCCTGATAATTTTTCTTGTAATCAGCCCAGTCACGAGGCCAATCTTCGATCGGGTCCGTCAGGAAAAACATCTTTCGCCCAGTCGGTGCTGTCATAGATTCCATTGCACCGTACTCTAAAAATGCCGTTTCGAAAACACGTTCTTTCGCCACACCATTAAAATAATTAGGTTCACGTGAAGTCCCCGTCCATACCTGTGCGATATATCCATCGACACAGGGTAGCGAGGCCAAGCTTGCCTCAGGACTGACAATCATCCATTGTGAATAATTGATCAACGAGTGTGTGGGCACATAACATTTTACATCCATCCCTTTGGTTTTTCCATAAGATTTGGCATAAGTAAAGACTTCATTCAGTGCATTGAGGTACAAAGCGTACTTTAATTTATTGGATAAGTAGGTATTCTCAGGCGATTCGTGCTGTGGGCGCCAATCAAAACCGTAATACTTTTTCCATTCCTTCTTAAATGATTCGCTATAACCTGCCCTTGCCCAGAATTCGGGTTCCTCCATGAAAATGGCATCAATCCCCGCATCAATAACACGTTTGACATGCATCTCCTTGATGTATTTCAAATAATTTTCAGTAGGAACAATATAAGGAACCATGTGACCATGCCAGATAGTATCACCTTTTACATCAACTTGTCCCTCATCGAGGTGCATTTTCCCATCCCATTTTCCCGTAAAATAATCCTGATATTCCCCCCAGGCAATACCCGTCATAAAATGCGTAATATATCCCCTATCACGCCAGGATTTTACCCGTTCTTCAAACGGAATTTTTCGGGATTTGTCGGAAGGATTTCCCCCGGTTCCATATATCATGACAGCATCTGCACGGTTGTCAATTGTAGGACGCCATTCTCGGGAGCTCTGAAAGGTCGTCTTTACAGGATCTCCTTTTTGAGCGGTCGCTGTGAACGTTGCCAGCAACAATAAAGCGAGTATATTCGTTTTTACCATAGTTTATCTTTTTTTTACCTACGAATAGTTATTGATTGAGCAGCCGCAATTGTTATTTTAAATAATCAGGTTGGCTCCTTTTTTATTGTCCCAATGGAACCGTCCTTTTTAAGATTCATTTTCATCCAAGAAACCTTAAAAAGGACGGTTCAACATGTGTATTGATTCTCTTATGGGATATCCACTCGTTTGGCTTCGTTGTAGTTCCACCTACGATTGCCCGTTCCACGGGGAGTATCATAGTTGATACGAGAGGCTGCACGAACAAAGACCGTACGACCCTTCGGAATTTCGCCAGTAGACACTATATCAATAACCTGCCCTAACTTTGTCTTGAAGCTGTCGCCATTGTATTCGATTTTGCTCGACCAGCGTTCATCTCGTGCACGATATCCAACCGTAGCGGAATAGCTAACAAAGAGCTGTATATCTGTAACATTTAAAAAATCTGCGTTATAATTTCCTAGTGGCTCGATCTTATCGCGAAAAAGCTGTTCAGTTACAGCACGGGTGACCTTGACTTTCGCTTTTATCTTTCCATTTTCAACAACTGGATCGCCAACCCATTCCACTTTAAGAAAGGGGTGAACTTCCATTTTTATTTCATGTGAACCATTCAGCTCCATATTTTTGCTATCGTCTGACAGTATCTTACCATCTCCGTCTGTACGTACTAAAGGAATAAATGGGCCATCAACGGTGATATTATAATTTCCCTTAAACAGTTTTGTATTTTGAAATGTTCCGTCAGCCATGCAATAGAAGTCAGGATTGTGTTCCACATTATCTCCCCAACTAAGCTCGGTCAATCGAACGCGGATACCTTCACTACCCTGATCGGTCAATACCGGTGCACCCGTTTGTGCGTCGACGACTATGCCCTTCAGTTCCACGGAGGGGGCCTCGTAGTTATCTGCCTCAAAAAGACTACACGAACTCAACATACATAGTATGCCCAGTGCGCTTAAAATGCTATTTTTCATTTGTTATACGTTTAGTGGTGGCTTGGACTTTTATAATTTAGTTCCACCAGTTATTGTTTTATTAAAAGTTCACTCCTTCCAAACAAGCAGTGTGCTGCGCATGTTAATGGCAGGACACTTTTGCTGTCTATCGATTAGGCTGTTGATCGATTTTCGGACTTTTAGCCACCTCGTCACCCGGTATTTCAAAATAATAATCTACAGGTGTGTACCGAAACGTTTTGGTGCTTACCCATTGGAAGCGTGCATCAAAGAAGTACTTCCCTGCTGCTGTGGAAAAAAACGGATATAATCCTCTGAATCTAAAATTCTCGTTGTTACTGTATAGATTCTTATCCTTTTGTGTTCCCCAAAAACCGTCCCGACCTTCAAAATGCAATACGCGCCAGCGACGTAAATCCCATTTCGCCTTATGTTCAAATGCAAGTTCCTTTCGACGCTCTCTTCGAATGATATTTCGGCCTGTATTATCTCCTGAAATTGTGCCGGCCAAAAGATCTGCTCCCGCACGAGTACGAATCTCATTGACGGCAGTCGTCGCTGTTTGCAGCAGGTCGCTTCCATCTGCCGGACTAGCGCCCAACATTTTGAGTTCAACGGCTGCTTCGGCGGCATTCAATAATACCTCCGCGTAACGCATCAAAATAAAAGGTTGGTCAGATTTCCCTTCTCCAACTTCTTTTGCTGGATTTGTATTGAGCCATTTACGTACATAAAAGCCTGTTAAGGTTGCTTCACCATTATCAAAGAATGGACCTTCGTTGCCAGCGGCATTCATTTTTTGCCCATTGTAATCCACTGTTTGTTGTCCACTACCATCTCTTGGACTCAGATACAAGGTTTTTGGTGATCCTGTGTAGGCACCCAACTGTTGATAGCGCGTGTCAGCTGTTGCATAGGAATAATCTGTAAACAGAGGTTTTACAGGAGTTTGACCAGTATAGATCCCTGCTCGTATATCCATTTTTCTTTGCTTGAAGATATCATCCGGAAAAATAACATAGGCACGTAATCTAGGCTCCGCATTTTTAAAGAAATCCATTGGTTTGTCGTACAACTTATATTCCCCTTCCCTGTTGCTTTGTCCAGTAGTCACTTTGACTGTTCCATCGGGATACTTGTCAAATCCATCAAACAATTCCATAAAATCTACTGTAGGACATGTTCCGGCAGAAAGTGGAGATCTAAATGTGAAGGGCGAGCTAAAGGCATCAAAACTATGTGTCAACGTTGGATAGACATATTCTTTGACGTAGATATTTTCAGGACTACTGAGGTCACTAAACATATCCACCATATTTTGATATTGTGCTTCTTTATCGTTCGCTGCCCATTTCTTTTTATAAAGTGAATAGCCACCTGCTGTCATCACCTGACGTGCAGCCGAATAAGCTTCTGCAAAATACCTTTGTGATGCTGCCTTTGCAGTGCTGGCGTCAAATCCGATGACACGGACACCCGTTTTTCGGCCTAACCCCGTCAGGCGCCCAGAAACCGTTTCGTTGTATTTGGCCACACTACCTGCATAGAGCATCGCCTCTGATTTAAAAGAAAGCGCGACATATTTATTGGAATAGCCAGATTTAGGACCTTTTGGAAGCATTAATTTGATTGCTTCATCATAATCTTTCAAGATCTGGTTCCAGGTCTCTTCTTCACTCGAGCGGGGTATCTCCAAGTTCTCCAAAGTATTCGGGTATTGTAGTTCCTTGGTCACCAAAGGAATTCCTCCAAAACGTCTTGCCATCGCATAAAACACGGTCGCCCGGACATAATATCCTTCCCCCAAGTAATGATTATAAAGTTCTTCTGAGAATTTGTCCCGGTAATTGGGCAAGGTTTCAATCAGATGGTTTGCATCGCGGAGCAATTCAAATGCTCTTCCCCAATAAGCTGTCCTTTCACCGGTAAAAGAGGTGCTGATACCATCTCGAGTCACAGCTTCACCGGTTCCTTCAATGCCTATGGCTGCTAACCAGCCATTGAATTCAATCCCCCATTGTGCCATGTATTTGAAATCTTCAAAAGGCATCAGACTGTACATCCTGGCCATATAAATATCCATACCGGCTGGTGTGTTCAATAGGTCTTGATCCGTTACAATATTTTTAGGTGTAATATCTAGATCAGCACAACCTGTAAGTCCGATTGAGCCAGCTAGTGATAGTATAATGAGTATTTTTTTCATTGTAATATTTTTTGTGGGTGCTAAAAAGTAAGCGATAAACCTAACGTATAGGTTTTATTCAATGGATACATACGACCTAGGTTATCATCAGGATGCTCGGGGTCAACAAACCGTACGCCTGTCATCGTAAATAAGTTATAGGCATTGGCGTAAACACGTAATCGCATCGATGAGGAAGGTTTTAAATTCGAAATGGTATAGCCCAATTCGATACTCTTTAAGCGTAAGTAGGCTGTGCTAACCCGATTGAATTCAGAATTTGATTTCGGGTATCTACCTGTAAAACCATAGTAGCCTTTCACCCATTCTGTCGCTGGATCATAAGGATCCGCCATGGGATTGACAGGATGCCAACGATCAAGGTACTGCTCCAACGTTCCGCCACCATTCGATCCCCAGATTGCATAAAGTGGTTCTTTGTATTCCATAGAGCCCAAAGCCGATCCCTGAAACAATATATTCATATCGAAATTCTTGTAAGCTGTTTCGAGATTCATACTATAATTAAGCCACGGAGTCTGGTCGAATGCAAAAGGATGTTCGTCCTGACCGTTAATTTCGCCATCACCATTCCAGTCCAGGTATTTATAGTCTCCGGGTAAGACATCACGTTCCTTATAAATCGGGTAACTCCAAATATCTTCCCAATTCTCAAATCTTCCAGCCGATTCATAACCAAATTGAATCCCTTGATATCTATTGTTGAAGTTGTCATTGCGCCAACGGTCATACGAGTTTTTATAGGGACCATTTTGGACAGCGGTCAGGTACTTATTTCTAGTTACAGTCGCTATAGCCCGAACATTGTATGAGAAATCATTGATTTTATTGCGATGCTTCAGTTCCAATTCCAATCCCATATGGCGATCGCTATTGGCATTTTCCATCGGGGCCGTTGCACCGATTACGGTTGGAAATTCACTCGTGCGGCGTTGAAATAGCCCCGACCGTGTGCGTTCAAAATAGTCCAATGTAAAACCAAACAGCCCATTCCATCCCTCGAAATCTAAACCAACATTGAATGTTTTGGCTTTATACCAAGTAATTGATTCGTTGGCGATAGCTTTCCGACTTACACCGGTGATATATTTATCACCAAAAATATATCCTGGAGCATATTGATTATTATAGCCATTTTCAGCATTTCCACTCGTCGCTGGATAAACATAGCCGGGTACCCAGCCAAAATCCCAGGACGAGGATAAGTCATCCCCTAGCACGCCATAGCTACCCCGGAATTTTAGTTGATTGACAAAGGAAAGCGCGTCAATAGATTTGAAAAATGGTTCCTCGGATATCCGCCATCCCAAGGAAGCCGAGGGAAAAAATCCCCATTGATGTCCTTTGGCAAAACGGGAGGATCCGTCATATCTAAATTGAAATTCTGCAATATATCTGCCCGCAAAATCGTAATTAACCCGCCCGAACAGGGCCGACTTTGCTTCATTATAATAATCACTGATACCACCATACATGGAGGTCATTTGACCATCTTCTACACCTGCGAGCAATTGGTCGGAACCAAACGCAAGATTTTTCAGTCCATAGAAGTTATCGCCATCGTTCTTTTGTGATTCCCAGCCTACAAGTCCGGATACTTTATGTTGATCGCCAAATGTACGATCGTAATTCAATATCAACTGGCCTAAGACCTGTTGTTTATCAAAAAACTCCCGTTTCATTTGATTTGGGCTACTTAAGTTATAGAGTTTCTGATCATATTTACCCGTTGTTTTATTCAAGGCATACTGATAATACTCCTTTCTGAACATGGAATTGTTATCTGCACGGTAATCATAGCCAATCAATGCCTTTGCCGAAAACCCCTGAAGCGCGGAGGATAAATTACTTAGGTCATAATTCAATGCCGCTGAAGTCTGGAAAGTTTTCTTTTTGAATTTGCGATAGCCTGAGATATCCGCGTCCATCATCGCTACGGTATTTTGTTCCAAATCCAGCCCTTCATAATTTAACAAGGTATTTTCGGGATCGGCATACGCAGCAAACAACATCCCCTGTTTCCAATAGTTTCGAATAATGTCAACCGAACTTGTATAGGGATTATTTTGCTGATCAGCCATCCCACTGATGTTCAAATCCAATTTCAATCCCTTGGCCAATTCTGCCGAGATATTTGAGCGTAAGTTGTATTTATTATAATTGAGATCACCCGATTTAAAGAAGCCTTGCTGATAGGAATAGCCACCACCAATATAATACTGCACTTTATTACCTCCGCCCGAAAAACTAATGTCGTGCTGCGTCTGTGGTGCATATTTTGAAAAGATCAATGAAGTCCAATCCGACGAGCGTCGTGTTCCATTTCTAAAATCTTCAAAATCTTTTTCGGTATACACAGGACTTCCACCATTGATGTTGTTCATGGATTTCTCATTGTAGATTGTCATTGCACTGATCGCATCGGCCAATACCGGCATACCAGAAGGCTTTTGAAAAGTATAAGAGCCATTATAACTGACTGTGGTCTTTCCTTCTTTTCCCTTTTTTGTTGTGACCAACACCACACCATTTGCTGATCGTACACCATAAATGGCTGCGGATGCATCTTTTAGAACCGAAACCTCTTCAATATCGCTCGGGTTCAGGCGCTGAAAATCTTCGCTTGTACGTGGTACCCCATCGATCACGACTAGCGGAGCTCCGAGACCACGTATATCGAAATTGGCACTATATGCTCCCGGTTCCGCACTTTTCTGCCATACGCGAACGCCAGGGATGCGTCCTGCCAACATATTTTGCGGATTTTCATTCTTCGTCTGCCTCATTTCCGTCCCCTTCACCGATGCGATAGCACCAGTCAGTGATTGTTTCCGCTGCGTACCATAACCGACGACAACAACGGTCTCCAATTGCGTATCATCGTTTTCCAGGACAACGTTAATCGTGGATTTCCCATCCGTAATCTCTTCCTTCGCGCTAAAACCTAGCGATTTAAATAAAAGCTTCTTTCCTTCCGGAACTACGATTGTATAACTACCATCTGCATTGGTAGTGGTTTCCACACGTGTACCCGCATGCTGAACAGAAACCGTTACCCCAGCGATAGGCTTATTATTACTATCAAGCACTTTTCCACTGACATTTTTCTGCTGCGCCCAACTCATGGACGGAATACCCAGCGCCATCAGCACAAGCAGTGTGCTAAGTCGCCGCCTTGATTTCCCTAAATCCTTTTTCATATTTATAATTTGGTTTTAAATAGTGATTAAGCTATCTGATGTATTTTCATAGGCTCGCAAGCCCGGTTTTATTGGTATTCGTTTTTAGTATCGCAATTGTTTACCTCGATCTTTTTACTTTATCTTGCTATTTTTCGATCTGGTATTGGGACAACATGGCATACTGTGCCGCATAAGTGAACATGAACATTCCCTCTAGGTTATTTTTGTCTTTGTCTGTATGCCATCCACCAAGAAGATCTGGTGGCAATAAACCGGAACGTAAAAAATGGGCATATCCATAGTCCAAATTCTGCTGGAAAGAGTCCATATAACTTTTGGCTTTTTCGAAGACAGGAGAAATCTGAAAAAATCCCCTTAGTAATACGCCGTTAAACCAATTGTTGAACCCATCGGAAGCATAGGTATAATGCGCTGGTACCTGTGAACCTAGTTTAGCAAAGTATTGAAAACTGGCATCACTCAGCTTCTTTCCATCCTCCAAATAGACCTTAGATCGGGTCGCACGGTACAGATCAGCGGCCCCAGAAATCATGGTTCCACTGTTATAGGAAAATGAGGTTCCAACGGCTTTCCGTAATTGGGTATTTTTGCGATACTTTATGCCATTGACGATTTCGTAGACAATACTGCAATCTGGATAGCAGTCTCCCATCATATCATCGTAAACACCTTTACTATTTAATAAATGATCTTTTTGCCAAGCATAAATCCTTTTAGCAAAATCCAAATAAAAATCAGCCTTTCGCAGCATTTTAGAACGACGCGACTGCCTATCTCCGGCATCGATATAGTTGTATGTGATCTGATCGTTCTTTTTCTTATAGATTTCATGTAGCCAAACCAATGGGCTGATCATGGGTGCATTGCTACAAGCATGTTTGGTCACGTAGCCTGGCCCCCAGGGAATTCCACCATTTTCATTCCCCTGATCATCTAGGGTGCAGTCCCACCCATCCAATACATAGGTGGTTAGGTATTCCGCCTCCTTTAAATAGCGCTCTTTTCCTGTCAGTTGATAGGCTTCAATCAGTTCCCGAATCAACCACATTTGATCATCATAGACATTTAATATCCCAGTTACATTTGCTGCCCCCTTTGCATTTGCACGATCCACAGCATACACTGTCCAATCTCTGCTCTGTGTAAAAGAAACAAGATTAAATGTCCCTAAATAATAAGCGGCATTTTCGTGAAGCTGGACCAATAAATCCACATAACGCTTGTAATGTTTGTCAAAGAGGTTATGATTTCCTCTTTCTTTTTGAGCTTTAAGCCCATGTAAAATTGCATTGACAGCCTCTATCGAAGCGGAGTACATCCATACACTTGCCTTTTCCTCCGGACGCACCTTCGTATCGGGATTATAGAAACGATGCATAGACTGTCCATCTGCGGAGAAATAAACTTCCATTGACCGGTCCAAGAGCGCCATCGCCCGTACTAAGTTTTGATCCTGCCGAACCTGATCATTTTTAATATCGTCAACGGAAAAAGAAATTCGGGTTTCAGCTTGAACCTGCCGCACCATCACCATGGATACGGAAGCAACAAAAATAAATTGCAGCTTTTTAAAGACTTTCATAAGTAAGATTTCGATTTATAATTAGTTCGAATTTCTACCGAAAATATAGGCAGGAATTCTAACGCAAGGTAAAGCTGACTGATTAATTTTTGGGTTAAAATTGGGTTAAAAGGCAAAAATAAAACGATAACCCTCTATTTTATTTCCTTATATCCTATGATTGGGAAGACTAATACAAACAGCAATTGTAACACAGCTTTTATTTTATTCAGCGCATTTTTTTGCATACTTTTAAGTCCTGTAAGATATTGATAAGGGATATACTAACCGTTACTATATTTCATAAAAAGCCGACAGCAGACAAATTATTTTAAACAGGTCTTTGTCGATAACTATTGGTTTAAGTTTTTTTGATTGCACTATGCGACCCTGTATATTATATATTATTTTTTTGCTCTTAACTCCCCTACTTTCCCGATCGCAGGGGCTCAAATTTAGAGGTGGACATGAGCCTATAGACAAACGCAGTTCCTACGAGTTATCTGACAAAAGGGAGATTTCATTTGAACAGGAGTTTACGCTAAAGTTTCAACTTTCTATTTATTCATCAAATTCATTGGGCAATATCTTCCGTGTCAAGAATAAAGACAATAACACGGTTTACAATTTATTTTATGATGAGGAGGCCGGTAATTGTATTTTCCGTCTGAACGAAGAAGGTAAAAGCAGTCTAATCATCGCAAAAATAAATCAGCAACAATTATTCAAGGAGGAATGGATCACGATTCAGTTGACCTTCGACCTGCATAAGCAATTATTTAAGCTTCAGATACAAAATCAGATTTTTCAATCACCAAAAGTGAAATTACCCTCTCAGTATAGTCCTCAAGTGATTTTTGGAAAAAGTGACTATCTGATCGATGTTCCGGCCATGTCTATCAAAAATGTGCAGATTGGAAATACGGCCAAAAGCTATCTATTCCCATTAAAAGAAAGCACAGGTACTGTTGTACATGATGAAAATGGGGTTGCTTATGGCTCCACTACAAACCCAATCTGGCTCATTGTGGATTCTTACAAATGGAAAAATCTCTTTGCAAGCAGTTCCTTCTCACAAGCTGGTTCCAACTACAATCAACGGACCAAAGAGATTTATTATTTCAATCAGGATTCTATCACCATATACAACATAAAGACCAATCAGACGAAAAAACGGACCTTTCAGAAACCATGTCCCGTAAAATTGGTTTTAGCAAACAATTTTATAGACGTTACGACAAATAAACTGTATGTCTATGAACTTTTCTATACCCAGCCCTATCAAGGCCCTACGGTAGCCAGCCTTGATCTGGAAACTTTCGAATGGAAGGTCGAAAGTGACGACCTGATGAGGAAAGAATTAAATCATCACGGTTCTTTTTATGATGCACAACAGCGACAATTCTATCTTTTCGGTGGTTATGGAAATATGGCTTACAGTGGCGAATTTAGGCGCTACGACTTGGACTCTAGCAAATGGCAAACTGTTGACGGATGGACAGGCGATAAAATTTTCCCACGCTATTTTCTTTCGGCTGGCCAAGGGAGTAATAATCGAATCGCTTATATCTTTGGAGGTATGGGAAATGAATCCGGGGAGCATATTGTAGGTCGAAAATATCTCTATGATTTCTATCAAATAAATTTGGACACCAAGGAAATTACAAAAAAATGGGATGTCCTTTGGAAAGATAAGCATATCGTGCCTGCCCGTGGTTTGGTGTTCCCCGATAGCAGCCATTTTTACGCCTTATGTTATCCCGAATATCTAACGAAGTCCAATATTCAATTGTATCGCTTTTCTGTCAAAGATGGAAGTTTTGATATCCTAGGGGACTCTGTTCCGATCTATTCAGATAAAATAAGTACACATGCCCAACTTTATTATGATCAACAATTAGGTAGGCTTCTGGTACTGGTCCAAGAATCAAAAGATGATATACAGTCAACCTTAAAAGTCTATTCCTTGAATATGACGCCGATAACTCCTAACGAATTAAATGGCGTTCCACTGGCTGGATCCAACCGCAAAGTATTCTTACTATTGTTGTTATCTACGATTTGCGGAGTTGGCCTCTATTTCTTTTGGCAGCGAGGTAGGCAAAAGCGAAAAATAGCAAGCGTAGCTGAAAAAAGAGTCCTGCAGGTTCCACGGATTGCAGATACTGGAATCCTACAAACAATACAAAAAGACGAGTTTATACGGGCAAATGCAATTTTCCTGTTTGGTGAGTTCCGTGCTTTTGACCGCAACAAACGTGATATCTCTCATTTGTTCAGTACAAAGCTGAAACAGGCATTTTGTCTTATCCTGTCTAACAGTACTGGTATTAGTTCACCATATTTCAGTCAGATCATGTGGCCCGACAAATCAGAAGACAAGGTAAAGAACTCAAGAGGAGTCACGATCAATCATTTACGAAAAGTGCTGAGTGAGTTTGCTGGGATT
>Ga0213829_1001671_pt1 | contig 15492 bp, 17 predicted proteins | sample MC6MC0896MG_FD_180665 | JGI IMG/M metagenome (GOLD analysis project Ga0213829, IMG submission 180665) | Enriched soil aggregate microbial communities from Iowa State University, Ames, United States - MC6-MC0896-MG | ecosystem: Environmental > Terrestrial > Soil > Unclassified | place: USA: Iowa...
AAATTTTTCGTGGGTTTTTATATAAGTACATTATTGGCTATTCGATCAATCACTTTTTTATCACGAATCTAAGATTTATTGCTCAAAGCCATTTTGAGCATCATCTCTATTATATGTACGCCTACAGCCTCTATCTATTTTTCGATTTTGCGGGCTATAGTGCTTTTGCGATTGGTGTTAGTTATATTATGGGGATTAAATCTCCGGAAAACTTTAATAAGCCTTTCCTAAGCAGGAACATAAAAGATTTCTGGAATCGCTGGCATATGAGCCTTTCCTTTTGGTTCAGGGACTACGTGTACATGCGATTTGTCTTTTGGATGACCAAGAAAAAGTGGATTAAAAACCGTAACCTCCTCTCAAATCTTGGTTATATTTTACTGTTTTTATTAATGGGATTATGGCACGGACTAGAAGTTCAATATCTCATTTATGGGATGTACCACGCCATATTAATGGTTGCTTACAATTCATTTGAACGGTTTAATAAAAAGCACAAGTGGTGGCCGCAAAATAAGCTTACCCATATTGTTGCCATTATTATTACCTTCCATGTGATTTGCTTTGGTTTTTATATTTTCTCAGGACAATTATTTCTTAAAGGAGTTTGATTACGATGGATTTCAAAAATGAGGTTATTACATTATTATCTGAAATTTGCCAGGACGATATTATTAAGGAAAATCCGGATATCGATTTATTTGATGCCGGGTTATTGGATTCATTTGGAACAGTAGAATTACTCGTTCAAGTAGAAGAGCGTTTTGGAATACTTGTTCCGATTACTGAGTTCGATCGTGATACATGGAATACACCTAACAATATCGCCATTCAGTTGGCTGATATGCAATGAAAAAAGCTATATTCTCACCCATTATCTTAGCCTTTCTCGTTTTGGTTATTTTGGTAGTGATACCAAATAAATGGATTGAGAAAATGATTCCAAAATCGAGAATTTCCCAGGCTGCAACAGAATTAAATCCATTTATGTTTCAAGGTAAATATGTTCAACAAAAAATGCTCGAAGATGATCATTATTTACCCATCTATGGATCTTCTGAACTAGCAAGACTTGATCGTTATCATCCGTCCAATTATTTCCAAGTAACAGGAGCAGATTTTACTCCATTTTTAATTGGTCGCGGCGGAACTGAATCATTAATTCATTTTTTAAATTATTCTGAGCATATTGATCAGCTAAAGGGGAAGAAAATTGTTTTCGTCCTGTCGCCGCAATGGTTTCAGCCAAAAGGGACAGATGAATCCCATTTTGTTCCTAATTACTCATCCCTACAAGGCTATGATTTAGCTTTTAACAAAAAAATGGATCCATTGCTTAAGAAAGAGGCAATGAAACGGCTGTTAACATTTTCGCCAATTCAAAACGACCCTATTCTTTCTATTATGTATAAGGCGGAGATTACGGATAATCCATGGACTAAAAGAGTGAGTACATTGGTTCGCCCTATGGCTTTCACCTATCGTGAATTGTTGATTAAAAAGGATCTTTATTATACTTTGGCAGGCGGTATTTCTCGAAAAAGGGATATTAGCCCAAAGGTACAGAATAAATCTTGGGATGAATTAGCGATTCAAGCAGCTAATTTCGGTGAACGAAGATCTACGAATAATCACTTTTTTGTGATTAATAGCCAATATAATAAAATTCGAAAATTGGTTCCTTCTTTAAAGGATAATAAACTAGGAGCATCCTACGGAGAATCCCCTGAATACCATGATTTCCAACTGGTACTTGACCTTTTAAAGCAGTCAGGGGCAGAACCACTGTTTATTTCTGTTCCAGTAAACGGTAAATGGTACGATTACACCGGTTTCCCAAAAGAAGGACGAACCGCGTATTATGAACGTATTAAGAAACAAATTGAGTCAGAGGGCTTTCAAATTGCCGATTTTTCCAATCATGAATATGACCCATACTTCATGAAGGATACTATTCATATTGGCTGGAAAGGCTGGGTATATATCGATAAAGTAATAAAGGATTTTTATAATGGAAATAAAATAAAAGTAGATGTCGTTCAGGCAATGTAGTTTGAACGGTTATAAAAAAATATGTTTTATTCCAGCTCTTCCGGTTTAATTTTCATATTTGCTATTTATTTCATCTAATGTGAAATTAAAAGGTGTGTGATGAACATTAAACAATCTGCGGTTTCTAAAAAGTCTGGTTTTTTGCTAAAGGTTATTCCTAATCCAAAGGACCGGAAAAGCTTCCTTTTATTTATTATCATCACGGCATTATTGAGCCTAATAGGAGTATTATTAATTATCCTAAATCACCAACAATTAATGACCCAAGATTTCCGTCACTATAAAGGAATATTTAAGCAATTCGGTTCCATTTCAAGGATTGGATATTTTTTTGTATTATCTATCTATCCAATCTATCTGTTTCTGAAATCGAAGAAAATTAAGGCGCTGCAATGGAGAAATTTCCAAGTAAAAAATCTCCTTCAGTTCCTTGCAAAAATAGTACGGAAATGGCATGTCCCGGTTGCATTACTCTCTACTGGTATTATTTTTCTTCATGGTCTCTTAGCCATTTTAAGAGGGTTTAAATTGGACTTTACCTACCTTTCAGGTATAGTAGCAGCGATTGTTTTACTATTTCTCATGTTAATGGGTTTAAAACGGTTTAAAAGAACAGATAATAATTGGCATTTTAAATTAGGAATAGGCTTCTTTATTCTATTTATGATCCACGCCACTTTTTCATAATCATAGTAGATTAAAGTTAAACTAAAAGTTATAATATACTTGATGATCTTATTCGATTTGGGAGTTGAGAAAAATGTTTTCTAATATTGGTGTTCCCGGATTAATTTTAATTCTTATTGTTGCCTTAGTCATTTTTGGACCGAATAAGCTCCCTGAAATTGGACGTGCTTTTGGTAAGTCAATTCGTGAATTTAAAAAAGCAACTGATGGAATCGCTGACGATATAAAAACAGAAATAAAAGAAGATATCAAAGAGGTTAAACAAGACCCAATTGACTTAAAAAAATAATGAGATGTGAAGTAAAGCATCCCCTGACACAGATCAGGGGATGTTTTTTTTAAGCGCTTCAGTCTATACGCCGCTAAACGGACGCTTGCGCTTTTCTTATTGTCTAGCTTCAGCGCCTAGGGGCTCGGGGTCATAAGCCAATCCGTCAAGAAGGCTAAAATACAGCCTTCTCGACGGATTGGCTTATGCCTGGCTACAGAAAGCTATCGCTTTCTGTACGCATTAAGGGAGACTAATCTCTGGCTTCGCTTTGCTTGCCAATTGATAATTCTCCCTATATCGCCCCTGGTCAAGGCGCGTCCGCTTTTCATTTTTACCTTTTGGATTTTTCGGCAAATGCTTGGAATTGATTCATTAATTTTTTGCGTGTTTTTTGATTTCGTAGTAAATAGGCAGCACCTAATCCAATCGTCGTCATCATTAATTTTTTTCTAACCATCGAAATCCTCCTTCTGAGACTTTCCTACCTCTTCAATATTCCCTCAAGTACTGCATTTTAGCATTCGAAAATATTATTATCTACTTCAAATAATTCCCATTCTTAGTCGGGGACTGAAAGAAAAAAGTCAATCCGTTTTAGAATTGACTTTTTTAGAACTGTTTATTACTTTTTCAACCTATCTTTCATCATTTTGTTATGCTCTTTCATTTGATTTAAAAGGTGATCTAGAAGTACAGCAGCCTTTTTATCATCCTTATTTTCAATCGCAAGTCTTAAATCTCGGAACGTTTTCCAGTGTTCCATCTTTTTACCGCCATGTACCTGCTTCATAAATTCTTCTTTCGTTATCTTTCCTTCATTAAATTGCTTATTTAGTTCTTCCAATTTGGCCAATTTATCTTTTTCCCATTTCTTACGTTTGGCTGCATTTGCAGGACTCATCCATTCGTTTCGGAGTGTTTTCTTTTCCGTAAGAACTTGGGTCCATTCTTTCTTTTTACTTGGTGTATATTGGTCTACCCATGTAAGGAGCTTTTGCTCTCTCTCCTTCATCATTGCCTGCCAGTCTTTATGCATCATATGGCGCTGCTTGCCTTCCTTGCAATCGCAAGGTTTTTCCTCGTGATCTACTGGTAAAGAATCATTTGCAGCTGTCAAACCTGGCACTGATAATAATAATGCCAATGTCAAAAATAACAGTTTAAACTTCATAACTATCTCCTTCCATTTCTCTTAGAAATTTATCCAAATTTATTCAGCACGAAATTATCATTCCCAGTTAATCGAAAAAAATTTACCAATTGGACAAAAATTTAGTGAAAAAACCCTTGAGATGTTTATTAAATTGTCGTATTCTATGGATATAGAAAAAATGTGAAATATTTCACATATAATAATGAGCATTAGCTCGATTTTTTTACACCTCGATTGTGAATTATTTCACAAAAACATTTATAGAAAACCATATAAAAATGGTATTAGGAGTGGGGAAATATGTCAAAACCAAAAATAGTAATCCTAGGTGGAGGCTATGGTGGAATTATTACAAGTAAAAGCTTAGAAAAATTATTAAAATCTAGCGAAGCAGATGTTACGCTCATTAATAAACATGAATATCATTATCTATCAACACAGTTACATAAAACAGGAGTTGGCACCGCAGCAGACCGCCAAATTGCTATGTCTATACCTGATCTAATTAATCCAAATAAGACTCGGTTCTTAAAAGCTGCAGTATCCTCTGTTAATATTAATACCCAAGAAGTCCACCTTGAAGGTGGAGATACCGTTAAATATGACTATTTATTAATTGCTCTTGGATTTGAGGTTGAAACATTTGGTACTCCAGGTGTTAAAGAAAATGCTTTTGAGATTCGCAGCTTTAGAAGCTCTAAAATCATTTACCACCAAATCATCAAACAATTGAATCTTTATAAAGAAGACCATGATCCTTCTCGTTTAACCTTTGCTGTAGCTGGAGGAGGTTTTACCGGAATCGAGATGCTTGGAGAACTGGCAGATGCACTGCCAAAACTTTGTAAAGAACATGATATACCGTTTGAAAAAATAAGAATTGTTGGTATTGAGGCTGCTCCATCTGTCATTCCATTTTTCCCTAAGGAATCCATTCAATACACAACTGAAGTTTTAGAAAAGCGTAATATTGAACTAATCACTTCTACAAAAATACTGGAATGTACACCAGAAAAAGTGGTACTTGAAAATAATCTGGAAGTTCCAACAAAGACATTAATCTGGTCTTGTGGTGTAAAAGGGAACACGATTGTTCACAATTGGGGATTACCAATTGAAAAAGGCAAGATTTCGGTGGATTCTTATCTTCGTGTTAAAAACATGAAAAATGTCTTTAGTATTGGAGACTGTTCGTTATTTATGAAGGATGAGAAGTCTGCATTACCTCCGACTGCCCAAGTAGCTTTACAACAAGCACCGGTCTGTGCGAAAAATATTGTTGCTGCGCTACGAGGTGAATCATTAACATCGTTTGAATATCACCACAAAGGATCTGTAGCATCAATCGGACTCATGGCCGCAGTTGGTAAAGTAGGTAATTTCCGCTTATCCGGGCTTTTTGGAGCATTTATGAAACAAGTTATTGAGGCTCGCTACTTGTTTAATCTTGGCGGTCCATCTCTGATTATAAAGCAGCACTTTGGTGTTAACCGTGAGCCTGTAAAAATAACAGCGAAACAATAACCATAACTAATTAACATTGCTTTTTTCCTTGGCTGCAGGAATCCCCTCCCCCCTGACAGCCATTTGAATAGAATAATCCCAAATGCCTTAAATCCCCCAACTTTAAGGCGAACTGCCCCATTCCTATCATTTGGAGTGGGGCTATTTTAATGTTTAATTTATAGCCACTCTAAAAATTCAAGACGATTGCCAAACGGATCATGGACATGAATTCTACTTGCTCCCGGAAGATTGTCGTCCGTTGAAAAAGCAACATGACTTTTACTAAGAAACGTTTTTAATTCTTCGATATTTTCCACAACAAAGGCCGGGTGCGCCTTTTTAGCGGGTAAAAATGGTTCTTCTACTCCAATGTGAATTTGAAAAGTTCCAAACTCAAACCATACTCCACCTCGTTTTTTCAATTCTTCCGGCTTTTCGACCTCTGTTAACCCAAGGATCCCAGCAAAAAATTCTCTTGCCTCTTCTTCACAGCCCTTTGGCGCCGCAAGCTGGACATGATCGATTTTTTTTATCACGAATGACATAACGATTCCCCCATTTACCTTCATATGTTTACAAAACCATTTTATAAAATTTTTAATTTCCCATCAAATTTTCTAATTGTTTTTTGACAATAACAAAAGCTATCCCCCTTTATTTTAACAGGGATAGCTTTTCATTAATAAACATCCTTTTTCGTAAAGACAAAAAATGAGACGAATAAAGCAGCAGCCCACCAAACGAATAAAACCATCATCGAGAATGAGAGATTCATTCCCTCAATTGGCGGCGCGTTTCCTTTCATATAGTCTGTTAACCTTAAATTCACCATAAAAAAGTATTTGGCAGATTCCCAAGAGGATATCATATTATTTAAAATTGCTCCGGAGATTAAGGCCGCAAGCATCACGCCCATTCCAGCTGCTGTACTGCGGATTAAAACAGAAAGCATGAAAGATAAGGTCCCGACTACAATAGCGACAAACCAAACCAATCCAAAATCCATTAACAAAAACTTCCACAAGCTTAGAAGTTTGACCTCTGAGGTGTTTAACCCTGTATCCGTCACATTAAAGCCTGTTAAGATTGGTGCCCCCCAGCCTTTATAGCCAAAGACGACTCCCGAAATTAAATAAGAGAGGATCCCCGCAATCGCAATGATTAACGATATGGCTAAACAAAGGGTGATATATTTACTTAGCAGTACCTTCCACCTTTTCACTGGCCTAGTCAATAAAAGCTTGATCGAACCTAAACTATGTTCAGAGGAAACCAAATCACTAGCGATGACCATTACCATTAATGGGATAAAAAGATCAATCGAGTTTTCCAAAAAGATTCTCATGAACGTAGGTGCACCCGGCTCCGCTGGATTAATATCATGATCTAGATAATATTGTTGCTGCTGTAAGGATATTTGCAGTTGTTTCTTCCATTCGTCAGAAATTCTACTGCTGCTTAAGCGGTTTGTCGTATCAACAATTTGCTGCTGTAAAATCGTGCGCCAATCACTCGTTCCTAATTTTTCACGTTGTGTTTGAACTTGCTTATATTGTGCATATGTAAATAACATAACGAGAACGCCTATAATGAGCGCAATCACAACCAGCCGCTTTTTGGCAATCAGCTTCATCATTTCATTTTGAATCAATTTATTCAATACTGTCACCCCCCGTTAGTTCGAGGAATAAATCTTCAAGCACTGGCATTTTCCGATTCATTTCAGTGACAGCTACACCTGCTTCAACAAGCTGTTTATTCCATTCTGGTGTCTTCTTTTCATCAAACCCCGTTAGGATGGTACCGTCTTCTTTTGCTTCAATGGTTGTCAAGGAACTTAATACTTGTTTTCCCTTATCAAATGGTGCTATACGCCAAACAACTCTTTCGCGATTAGCAAGCAAATTCGAAACGGTATCGACTCGAATAATCGTCCCTTTTGAAATGATTGCTACCCGATCACATAACAATTGAATTTCGCTCAATAAATGGCTTGACACAAGGACGCTTAGACCTTCTTTTTCGGCCAGAAACCGAATAAATTGTCTCATTTCACGAATGCCCGCCGGATCCAATCCATTAGTCGGTTCATCGAGAATCAACACTTTTGGTTCTCCTAAAAGTGCCTGGGCAATTCCGAGGCGCTGCCGCATCCCAAGAGAATAGGTTTTTACTTTATCATGAATTCTCTCCGTTAACCCTACAAGCTCCGTAACTTCTTTAATCCGAACCTCGCTAATGTTATCTAGCATCCTCGCAAAATGGAGGAGATTATTGTATCCCGAAAGGTACGGATAAAGTTCTGGATTTTCAACGATACAGCCAAGATTACGCACTGCTTCCTGAAATTGATCCTCGATGCTGTATCCACAAATGTGAACACTGCCAGATGTCGGTTTAATCAAACCGACAAGCATACGGATGGTAGTTGTTTTCCCGGCACCGTTTGGCCCCAAAAAACCAAACACTTCCCCTTCACGTAAATCGAACGTTAACCCCTTGATAATTTCTCTTTTCCCAATTACTTTTTTTAATTTCTTAACTGACAATGTGATTTTATTCTCCATTGTTATCCTCTCCTTACCAGGTGAGCAATGAGGCTACTCGCTCAGCAATTAAACGGTACCCTTTTGAATTTGGATGAAACTTATCCGAATAAAGATAGTCGTTTACCTTTAACTCAAACAAGTCAAATGTTGGCACAAACACGATTTTTGGATAGACGGCACTTACTTCCGCGCTGTCATAATTCCAATGGCGAATGACTTTGGACATCTCTTTTCCTTGATCTAACTCAATAAAGGGATTATACAGTCCTATAAAAAACACATTGGCTTCACTGTTGTTTTTACGAATTTGTTCAAATATAAAATTCAGGTTATCAAGGTATTTTTTTTCAATCGCCGCTATGTCTTCTGCTTTTAAATCCGCTAATCCTTGACCCCCGCGGAACAAATCGTTTCCCCCAATCGTCACCAATACCATATCAGCTTTTTGAATTTGCCGACCGACTTCCTTTTCCTGAACCTGTACACGCAGCTGATCAGATCTTTGACCGTTGATTCCAAGATTTGTTAGCTGTACCGGCCGCTTTGTCTTTTCCTTAATTTCATCTGTCAAGACCCCCACATAGCCTTTTCCAGACTCATCACCTGTGCCTCTAGTTAACGAGTCACCTAATGCCACTATGGTTAAACCTTTTTTGTTTTCCACTTTCTTGTTAACAGTGGTTGGTTCCGGAACTTTTTCCGGTTTACCGGCATAATATTCCCCTACAGCCCAGCTAAGCCCAATCAGCCAGAGGAGACAAAATAATACCGCTATGACAGTAATCGAACGTATGACATTCTTATTCAAGAAAAAACATCCTTTCCGGCCTTTTCTATTATTTAATCATAGTTGTGATATGAATCAAACTTACAATGCAGCTATTTCAATCTAATTGCTGAAAAGATTCAATAAATCTTAACCTTTCCCTAAAAACTGAAAAAGAATCCATTGGTGGATCCATACTTTTTCCAAAAAAAGCCGGCTTCCTAATTGGAAACCGGCTTGCTCTACTTCTATTCTTCTAAATCCCCTTTTGGTCCAAAGAACTCGAAGTGAATTCTTTCTTCGTTTACTCCTAATTCTTTTAATGAGCGGTTCATTGCTTTCATAAAAGGAACGGGTCCGCAGAAATAAAAGTCTGCATCCTCGATGGAGATATTATCCTTTAACCAATCATGTGTTATATAACCTTCAACATCAAATCGATTGTTCAAGCGATCCTCTTCTGTAGGAGAATCATAAAAAATAAAGGAATTCACTTGATCAAGAGCAGCTAATTCATCAACCTCATTTCGTAGTGCATGAACATTGCCATTTACTGCAGCGTGTACAAACGTTACGTTACGCCTAGGCTGTACTTCGACAACCGTTTTTAACATACTCATCATTGGCGTTAAACCAACACCACCGCTTAGCAGTACGACAGGAGTAGTTTTTTCCGTATCAAGCACAAAATCACCAGCAGGTGCACTTACTTTAAGGATATCCCCTTCGCTCACTGTATCATGCAAGTAATTGGACACCATTCCATCGGGATTTGCGGTTCCGGCTTCACGCTTAACACTAATCCGATAATAGTCTTTTCCTGGAGCATCCGAAAGGCTATATTGACGATTGTGTGTGTACTCTTCTCCCTTAATTTCTAGTTTAATGCTAATATATTGTCCAGGGATAAAGCTTGCAATTCCGTTGTTATCTTCCGGTTTCAAGTAGAAAGAAGTAATAACATCACTTTCGATTACTTTGCGGTCAACAATAAAGTTGCGGAAGCCATCCCATCCTCCTTCTTGATTTATTGATATATCGTACATTTCTGCTTCTACTCCGATAAACGCATCGGCAATTACGTTATAGGCGTCGGCCCATGCATCGATTATTTCGTCTGTTGCCGCTTCGCCTAGTACATCCTTAATAGCTAATAAAAGATGCTTTCCGACAATTGGATAATGTTCAGGCTTAATGCCGAGACTTCTATGTTTATGAGCAATTTGTTGAACAACAGGGAGGATAGCTTCGAGATTGTCAATATACATGGCAGCAGCATAAACCGTTCCCGCAAGTGCTTTTTGCTGTCTCCCCTGTTTTTGATTGGCATGATTAAAGATATTTAATAATTCAGGATGGTTCCCAAACATCAATTGATAAAAGCGGGTTGTAATAGTTTCTCCGTGTTTTTCTAAGACTGGTACAGTAGATTTAATGATTTCAATTGTTTTTTGATCTAGCACATTAATCACTCCTTGAACATTTTCCCTATTTCCATAGTGATTATATAAATAAATTCAAAGCGATTAAGTGATTTGAATCACACTTTATTATTTTTAAAACGTTTATACAAGGGAAATTCACAAATTGTTCACTTATGAGCATGACAAATGTAACTAGTCATATTCTATCTATTTTTATAATGTTGAACCTAGCTAGAAAAATAGGATTTTATTTCAGTATATTAAATATAAGATAACCATTGAAGGATGAGGATTATATGACAAAAGCAAAAATTGCATGGATCACCGACACAACTGCCTCACTTAGTAAAGAGTTTATTGAGCAGAATCATATACATGTTATTCCCCTGCATATCGTTATTAACGATGAATTCTACAAAGAAACAATCGATATTTCTGAACAGGAATTTTATAAGCGAATGCAAAACGAGGAGGGGAAATTTCAAACATCCCAACCATCCATCAATGATTTTGTAGAGCTTTATAACCAGTTAAAGGAAGAATATGACTGTGGAATAGCCATTCATGCTTCCAGTATATTAACTGGAACCTATCAATCGTCGGTAATGGCTGCAGGCATGGAAGATTTTAAACTGTTTGCGATTGATTCACAAACTGGTTCCTATCCTCTTTCATATTTAATAAAGAAAGGAATCGAACTAATTGATCGAGGGCTTGACGCAGGTGAAGTGGTTACACAATTAAATGCATTAAGGGAATATACTCGTTTGTATTTAGTTCCTTCAAATCTGGACCAGCTTCACAAAAGCGGCCGGGTATCCGGCAGCCAAAAATTATTAGCCTCTCTGTTTAATATCAAGCCCATTTTAGCGATTGAAGATGGCGCTGCAAAAATAAAAGATAAAGTCCGAACCGAAAAAAAGGCTATCGCTTGGCTGGTAAATAAATTGAAGGAAGACCTTGAAACAAAATCTGTTCGAAAAGTGGCCATCGTCCATGCGAATGAAATAAAAAAAGCAACCGAGCTTGAAAAATATATAAACGAAACGATCCCAGCGATTGAAACAGAAATATTGATGCTTATTACAGTTGCAGGTGTGCATACGGGGGTTGGAACACTTGGACTTTCATGGGTATGCGAATAAAGGACTCAGTTATACTTCCTAAATAGTTAGAGGTGCAGGAAATTTCCTGCACCTTTTATTATTGAAAAAATTTAAAATATCAAAAACTGGCATATTATGGTACTATCAGAATAATAACATTACTAATAGTTATGATTAAATTATGGAAATGGATTTGAAAAGATGAAGAAAAAGAAAAAAATGGTATCAATATTTGGTGTTCTCGTGATGTTAGGCCTAATCTATGTTGGCTTTCTGCAATTTAAGATAAGCCAGTATAGCCGTGTGGAAGCACCAAAAAACGCTGATTATGTAATCGTGTTAGGGGCAAGAGTGAAAGGCACCGTCCCCTCACTGGCATTTGCCAGCAGAATTAATGCTGCGGCGAAATATTTAAAGGAAAACAAGGATACAATCGTTATTGCATCAGGGGGAAAAGGATCTGGTGAAGATATATCTGAAGCAGAGTGCATTAAGAGAGAGCTTGTAAAACAAGGAATTAGCGAAACAAGAGTTATTTTAGAGAACCACTCCACCGATACATATGAAAATATTAATTTTTCGAAAAAGCTTATTCCCCCGAATGCAAATGTTGGTTTAGTGGTTACGAATAATTTTCATCTGTATCGTGCCATCTCAATAGCCAGAGATCAGGGATTAGATGTCCAAGGTCTCCCTGCAAAGACCCCGAGGAAGGCCGTTATAAAATCGTATACGCGTGAATACTTGGCGATTACGAAATACTACTTAAAAAGGTATATACTAGATTGATAAACATGAAAACTCGACTTTAACGGTCGAGTTTTTCGTTTATCATTACTGAATTTTTGCATAAATACATGTATCGCTCAGTTCTTTTATGTCAGCCGAAATTCCATCATTTTTTAATATACCTTCTAATGTAAATCCTAATTTCTCTGGGATAGCGCGGCTTTTGGTATTTTTATAGTCACAGCGAATCTCAACTCGTCTTGCTTTTAACGCTTTAAAGGCAAATTCAGTTATTGCTGTAGCAGCTTCCGTAATAAAGCCATTCCCGCTATATCGGGTATCAATCCAATAACCGATTTCAAATTTTGGTACATCCCAGTTAATTCTATGTAAACCTGATGAACCGATAAATTCTCCTGTTTCTTTATGAAAAATATGAAGTCGTAAATCCTCTCGAGTTAAAAACTTCGCATGAGCATCCCTCATATTTGCCTCCACATCCAGCTCAGTTTGCTCTCGATGAGCCCAAGGCATCCAAGGTTTTAGTTCATTTAATGAGGCCTGCATTGCATCATAAACCGCTTTTCCATCGCCGGGCATTGGTTTTCGGATCAACAATCGTTCCGTATAAAACTCTTCTGGAAAATCTATTAGTATTGGTTTCATTCATTTTCCTCCCTTTGTGTAAATAGAATTCGTCATAATTATTTGATTTCCCTTTTTGAGGTAATAATTTGATTCGCCGATAAATTGTCAAATTCGCCGATAAAACGAAAAATTCGCTGATAAAAGTGCTAAAATCGCCGATATATTGTAAATATCCGCGGATAAAAGATGTTAGGCATCCATAAGTATTACTTTTAAAGACAATTTATAGCTAAAAAAGGCCCTTCCGTAAAAGGAAGAGCCTTAAAAAGTGATTTTTTAATAAGCTTTTGCCCAATAAACCATCTGTTTTGCTTCTTTTCCGCAGCAAACGCAAGTATCTGATAGCTGCTCTTGTTCAAATGGAATACAACGTGATGTTGCCCCTGTTTCTTCTTTAATTTTTTCCTCACAGGCTAGTTCACCGCACCACATGGCTTTTATGAATCCTGGTTTTGCTTCAAGCGATTCCCTTAATTCAGGAAGGGTTAATGCAACCGATGTTCTTTCTTCACGATGCTTAAGTGCTTTGTTATATAAATTGGTTTGAATATCATCCAGTAATTCAACAAGCTTTGTTTCTAGCTCGGCCAAAGGAACAATTACTTTTTCCAATGTATCCCTTCTTACTAAAACAACTTGCTTATTTTCAATGTCCTTTGGTCCTACTTCAAGACGAACTGGAATACCCTTCATTTCGTACTCATTAAATTTCCAGCCTGGCTTTTTATCGCTGGCATCGATATCAACCCGAGCGACCTGCGAGAGTGACTTTTTCAAATCATATGCAAAATCAAGCACACCTTCTTTGTGCTGAGCAATAGGTACAATCATGACTTGCGTTGGTGCTGCTTTTGGTGGAATGACAAGACCACGGTCATCGCCATGGACCATAATCAATGCACCAATAATCCTTGTTGTGAAGCCCCATGATGTTTGATGGACATATTGCAGCTTTCCTTCTTTGTCGGTGTATTGAATTCCGAATGCTTCGGCAAATCCTGTGCCAAAATGGTGAGAAGTTCCTGATTGCAGTGCTTTCCCATCATGCATTAAACTTTCAATTGTGAAAGTAGCTTTTGCACCGGCAAATTTCTCCTTCTCCGTCTTTTGCCCTTTTACGACTGGAATCGCTAGAATCGTTTCACAAAGTTCAGCATAAACATTCAGCATCTGAATGGTTTCTTCCATTGCGTCCTCATCAGTCGCATGGGCTGTATGTCCCTCCTGCCATAAAAACTCTAATGTACGAAGGAATGGACGGGTTGTTTTTTCCCAGCGGACAACATTTGCCCATTGGTTATATAGCTTTGGTAAATCACGATAAGAATGAATGATATTACTATAATGCTCACAAAAAAGAACCTCTGATGTTGGGCGGACAACCAATCGTTCTGCTAATGGTTCAGAACCGCCATGGGTAACCCAAGCCACTTCTGGAGCAAATCCTTCAACATGGTCCTTCTCTTTTTGGAGCAGGCTTTCTGGAATAAACAATGGCATATAGACATTTTCATGCCCTGTTTCTTTAATACGGCGGTCTAATTCATTTTTAATATTATCCCAAAGCGCATAGCCATAAGGTCGAATAATCATTGAACCGCGAACGCTCGAATAGTCAATTAAATCTGCTTTCGTAACAACATCTGTATACCATTGGGCGAAATCCTCGTCCATACTGGTAACATCCTTTACAAATTCCTTTGCCATTTTTGACACCTCATTAATTTTTTTATAAAAAAGAAAAAAGTATTCGACTTTGAGAATTGTCCAGCTCCAGCGACCAGCGGCTATTGTACTTCGCACTTCTCCCTACGATAAGTCAACATCGGTTCGCTAACGCTCACCGTGTTTCCTTTATCTCAGTCGAAGTGCTCCAGTCCATACGCCGCTAAACGGTCGCTTCCGCCTTTCTCAATATAAAAAGGCCTTGATCCTAAAAAGGGACCAAGGCCTGGCGGTACCACCCTAAATTCATAAAGCAAATGCTTTATACTCTTTCCATGATAACGGAATTTATCCGCTTGTATCTTCAATAAAATCCGATACAGAACTCAGAGGCAGGTTCAAATGACTGTCTTAAGAAACCTCGCACCGTTGGTTCCCTCTCTTGGTAAGACCGATTCACTTTACTAATCCCCATCATTGTTTCAATAGTATTTTTCAAAATTATATCTGTCCGGATACCAAATGTCAATTCCTATGGAGGAATATTTTTCTTTCAGCGTATTGGTTACTATAGTTTCCCCTTTAATCTAATTAATAAATGGGGTAAAATGCATTTATTAGAAAAAGTAGGTGATTTACATGAAAAATGATAATAAAGATGAACTTGACCGAGAGGAGGAAGAAATAGAAATTTTGCTTAAATATATTCAAATGCAAAATGAGTTCCTAAAACGCATTTACAAAAATGCCCTTGATAATGATAAAGAAAAATAATATTCCCCATATTCCTCTTTCGTTATCCAATATTCATAAAACGTTCATATTGCCCAACACTCATAGGATATAATTTACCTTTATAATACTCTTATGTTGTTTATTTCTAAAGGCCACATAAGAGGAGACTAAACATGACTATTTTCTCGATTATTACAGCTG
>Ga0213829_1001672_pt1 | contig 15479 bp, 14 predicted proteins | sample MC6MC0896MG_FD_180665 | JGI IMG/M metagenome (GOLD analysis project Ga0213829, IMG submission 180665) | Enriched soil aggregate microbial communities from Iowa State University, Ames, United States - MC6-MC0896-MG | ecosystem: Environmental > Terrestrial > Soil > Unclassified | place: USA: Iowa...
AAAAACCAGGTGGGCGTAGGTATTCGTATAGGTTCTTCATTGGAAACCAGTAGTGTCGAACAGCTCACATTCAAAGATATTGATATAGCCAAAATGACTTGGGGAGGTCATTCTGTGGCGATACCACATTCGGATTGGGCCGATGTGAGGAATATCACTTTCGAAGGGATCCGTGATGAGACCATCGGAAATACACGATTCGTGTTGATGTACATTAAGCAGAACTCGAATTCAAATCCAGTCTATAGACCCGGAACCATTTCTAATATTCGATTTATTGATTGTGTCAGCAGTGCCACAGCGGCCACTTTCGAGGGTTATGACGCGGAGCACATGATTAAAGACGTGACCTTCAAAAATGTAAAAGTGGGAGGGCGGAATATGTTGCAATCAGATATCGTCGCGAATTCCTTTACTTCGAATATCACGGTTGTAGATTGATGTTAAAATATTTTACGAGGACTTGTATTCAAATGGTATGCGTAGTTATCAATTAATCATAACGATCCTATTGCTTTTTTTTGCAATGACTGATTTGAGTGCGCAGAATAGCCGGGAGCTCGATAAGATTGCAGCTTCGCAAGGTGCCGCCTCGCAGCTATTATTTTCTGTGGATTTCCATAAAGAGGAACTTATTCATCCAAGCGATTTTGAGCGAGATGACGAGTGTATAGTGCGCGGTGGTATCCCTAATTTTCTTGCTAAAATTACCAATGGTCAAGATGTGACCGTCGCATTTATTGGTGGAAGTCTGACACAGGCGAGTTATTGTTACAGAATGCAGATTTCCACCTATTTGCAGGCACGTTATCCATCCACTAAATTTAAGTGGATCAATGCCGGCGTATCTGGTACAGGTACAGATCTGGGAGCCTTTAGAATTCAGGAGCAGGTATTGACACAGCATCCCGATCTGGTTATCATAGACTTTGCCGTCAATGGCGCTTATGCCGCGGGCATGGAGGGCATGATCAGACAGATTATCCGGCAAGATCATCATACCGATATCTGTTTAATTTATGCCATTTTGGGAGGGCAAACCAAGCTATATCGCAACGGAAAAATACCGTTACATATTGAAGCTCTGGAAGCATTAGCCGATCATTACCGTATTCCTACAGTACATCTGGGAATGGAGACTTCCCATCTGGAATTTCAGGATAAGCTGTTATGGAAGGGAGATGCGCAAGCTGCTGGAGAACGCATTTTATTTTCAACCGATGGTATCCATCCGCTGAAAGCCGGAGGCAATCTATATGCAGCGGCCATTGCCCGTGGAATTGACAAAATGAAAGGATTGTCAGGGACGGCGTCTCATCCATTGCCCAAACCGCTAGTTTCTTCCGAATGGGATGTCGCGGGGATGTACAGACCCGATGATATTGCTGATTTTGATGTTAAATGGGGGGCGATCTCAACAAAAGAATCCAAGTTAAAGGCGTTCAATGGATGGTTTGATACGGTGATGGTAGCTGGGGACGAGGGAGCGCAGTGTTCATTCGCTTTTGAAGGCGATATATTTGGCTTATTTGATATCGGTGGACCTGAGGTGGGACAGCTTGAAGTCTGGGTAGATGGCCATCGAGTAAACCTACATAAATTGCAATCAGATAGTTTTCAGCCCTATGAAATAACAACAGGGGATAACGGTAATACCCCATTGAATCGTTTTAATGCCTACTGTAATAATCGATATAGAGGTCAGTATGATTTGATCAGATTGCCACAAGGGAAGCATGAAATCAGTTTTCGTATATCATCATTGAAAGCAGATAAGCGGCTGATTTTGGGACCATCTCAACAAGAGGATATTGTTCAACATCCTGCAAAATATGACTCCTCTGTAATTTATTTAGGACGGATACTCTTACGTGGGAAACCAATTTTAAAGCCTGCTAAAAAATAAGAAAAATGAAAGCAACTCAATTAATAAAGCTATTTAGCTGTCTGTCCCTCTGTTTGGGCATATCGTTTACCAATGCCCAAACTGTATTGACACAGCAGCAGAAATGGGAGGAGAAGATACAGCGCTATGAACGTCTGGATAAGCAAAATCCACCACCCGACAATGTCATCTTATTTGTAGGTAGTTCGACCATTGAAAATTGGAAAACACTAAAGGACGATTTCGGCGGTCGGGCTGTGCTGAATAGAGGGGTCTCCGGAACCAAGATAATCGATCTGTATACCTATAGAGACCGATTGATTACACCATACAATGCAAAGCAAATTTTTATTTATGAAGGCGACAACGACATTGGGTTGCATTGGTCTACAGATCGTATTATAGCGCAGTTTGCTGCCTTGTTTAGTGAAATACGAAAAACCAAACCGCAGGCTGAAATAATTTATATCTCCATCAAACCTTCACCGCGCCGATTGAAAGATAAAATACAGATCGAAGAGGTTAATGCGCGCATTAAACAGTTTTTAGAACAACAGTCTGGAACTGCCTACGCGGATGTATATTCCAAAATGCTGGATGTCAATGGTGATTTAGTACCAGCATACTATCGGGAAGATGGTCTGCATCTGACAGCTGAAGGATACACTATCTGGAAAGATGTGATTTCCAAATTTATAAAATAGACGAATTTGCCCCAGTATAAGGGGGAGACTAAGGTGATAAACTAGATAAAAAAGAAAGTATATATGATTTATAGCAAGGGGGGAATCTCCAGAACATTAAAGAATGAAGTTGTTACCGCCGATTTAGCGGTTGTGGGTGGTGGTATGTCTGGCGTGTGCGCTGCGATTACAGCAGCTAGGCAAGGTTTGCGTGTCGTGTTGGTACAGGATCGGTCTGTACTTGGAGGGAATGCCTCCAGTGAGGTTAGATTGTGGATACTGGGTGCCACTTCCCACATGGGTAACAACAATCGTTGGAGTCGAGAAGGTGGGGTTATTGACGAAATATTGGTTGAAAATGTGTATCGCAATCCGGAGGGTAATGCCGTGATGTTGGATATGATTTTACTTGACAAGGTAAAACAAGAACCCAACATCCGATTGTTGCTTAATACCAGTGTCTATGAAGTCCACAAAGAAGCTGACGAACGGATCAAATCATTAACTGCTTTTTGCAGCCAGAACTCCACGCAATATACCCTTGAATCATCTTTATTTTGCGACGCTTCCGGAGATGGTATAATCGGTTTTCTCTCCGGAGCTGCTTTTCGCATGGGGGCTGAAACACGAGAAGAATTTGATGAGGCTATGGCACCAGATACTTCCTATGGTGAGCTTTTGGGCCATACCCTTTATTTCTATACCAAAGATGTCGGAAAATCTGTGTCTTATACTGCCCCAGCTTTTGCCATGGATGTTACCAAAGAAATACCACGGTTCAAAAATTTCAATGCCAAAGAACATGGCTGCAAGTTGTGGTGGGTGGAATATGGGGGGCGTCTAGATACTGTACACGATACCGAAGAGATCAAATGGGAACTTTGGAAAATCATCTATGGTGTGTGGGATTATATCAAAAATTCAGGACAATTTCCTGAAGCCGATACCCTCACATTGGAATGGGTTGGAATGATTCCCGGAAAGCGAGAAAGCCGTCGGTTTGAAGGCGATTATATCCTGACACAAAAGGATGTGGTCGAGCAGCGTCAACATCCAGATGCCGTAGCCTATGGAGGCTGGTCTATCGATCTGCATCCTGCTGATGGTGTTTTTAGCGACCGTCAGCCCTGCAACCAATGGCATAGTAAAGGTGTTTTCCATATCCCTTATCGTTGTTTATATAGTCGTAATATTCAAAACCTCTTTTTGGCGGGACGTCTGATCAGTGTATCCCATGTCGCATTTGGTGCGACTCGGGTAATGGCGACATGTGCTTATGTTGCGCAGGCTGTGGCGATAGCGGTAAAACTATGTGTTCAGCACCAACTTGCACCACGAGAGGTTGGTCAATCCTATTATATGACGGAATTGCAAAAAGAACTGCAACGATCTGGTCAGTATATCCCTGGTTTTCATTTGTCTGATAACAGCGATCTTGTACAGCAGGCAGAACTCACTTCTTCGAGCAATTTGGACTTTAAAGGATTCTTCAAAGAAAATATTTTGTGGAAAAATCTGGACATTTCCGCAGCACAACTTCTTCCCGTAGTTGCAGGTGCCTTGCCTATCTTTCTTTTGGAGATTGAAGTTATGCAGCCAACAATATTGGAAGTCGAGTTGAGAAGTAGTGAAAAGAAAGGTGGTTTTACGCCAGATCAGGAGCTGGGAAAAATTAAAATTAGTGTAAAACCTGGTGTTCAGACAGTAACATTAGATTTTGGATTGAAGATACATGAGGATCAATATGTTTTCCTTACGTTTCTCCAAAACGAACATGTGCGATTGGCCTATACCCCGCAGCGCATATCTGGATTGCTTTCTGTTTTTAATGGAGTGAATAAAGCCGTTTCAAATAATGGTAAACAAGTAGCCCTGTCAGGATCTGGAGTGGAGTCATTTGAATTTTGGACCCCACAACGTCGGCCCGAAGGACATAATCTCGCCATTCAACTATCATCGGGACTGTCCGTCTTTGGGATCGAAAATGTGCGTAATGGGATTGATCGGCCGACAATTCGTCCGAATGCCTGGGTTGCTGCAACGGACGATCAACAGCCAATAATTTCGATTAAATGGCAGCAGAAGCAGCGTATAAGAAGGATCGAAGTTAATTTTGATACCGATTGGGATCACGCGATGGAATCGGTATTAATGACCCATCCTGAGACCGTGATGCCATTTTGTGTTCGGAATTATAGCATTGAAGATGGAAATGGAAAGATTATTTACACACAGCGGGCAAATTTTCAGACTAGAAATGTGATAGAACTTGCGGAACCTTGTGTTACAGATGAGCTGATTATATCTCTTGAACACCCTTCTTCAGATGTACCAGCAGCCGTTTTCGCTATCAGGTGTTACGCATAGTTTATGAAATGATAATATTCAGTAATTTAATAGTCAATACAAGATGATAGATACAGTAGTCATAATCGTTTTTTCAGTATTCATCATGCTGGTTGGGATAAGCTTTTCACGAACTGGAAGAAATTTGAAGTCCTTTTTTGCTGGAGGTGAATCCGTGCCTTGGTTTATAGGGGGAATGTCCCTATTTATGAGTTTTTTTTCAGCAGGTACCTTTGTCGCTTGGGGTTCAATAGCGTATAGTCATGGCTGGGTAGCGATTACTATCCAGTGGACCATGTGTATAGGTGGGCTGATTACAGGGCTTTATCTTGCACCCAAATGGAAGGCCACAGGAAATCTTACTGCGGCGGAGTTTATTAAGGAGCGCCTAGGAAGTGCTGTACAGAAGTGTTACATCTATGTCTTCATGATCGTTTCTGTATTTCTCAAGGGCTCAGTGTTATATTCTGTAGCCAAACTTGTTTCCGAATCGCTGGACTATCCCCTGATCCCAGTTACCATTGTGCTGGGCATCTTAATGATTGCCTATACCGCCATCGGCGGTTTGTGGGCTGTAATGGTGACGGATATTCTACAGTTTGTCGTCCTGACAGCAGCTATTGTGATTGTCATTCCATTGGTTTTTCAGGAAGTGGGCGGTATACAGTCCTTCTTGGACAAAGTGCCAGATGATTTCTTCAATGTTGTAAACGGTGAATATACCTGGGGCTTTATTTTAGCTTTTGCGTTGTATCATATTTTTTATATTGGGGGCAACTGGACATTTGTACAGCGGTATACCAGTGTTGATACACCACGATCAGCATCCAAGGTCGCTTATTTATTTGCTGCATTGTATATTGCAAGCCCGATTTTGTGGATGATTCCGCCAATGGTTTACAAAGCGATCAATCCGGATTTGACTGGCTTGGCGACAGAAACGGCTTACATCATGGTTTGTAAGCAGGTGCTCCCGGCAGGATTACTTGGATTGATGCTCACAGGAATGTACTTCTCTACTTCAGCATCCGCAAATACAGCCTTAAATGTTGTATCGGCTGTTTTTACAAACGATATCTATAAAGGAACTTTAAATCCACAGGCGTCAGAAAAAAAGCTGATGTTTATCGCTCGTGCATCATCTTGGTTTTTTGGTTTTTTTATGATTATTGTTGCGCTGATCGTGCCACTGATTGGTGGAATAGTCGAGTTCACCCTAAGTATAGGCGCCATTACCGGTGGACCATTATTGGCACCACCAATATGGGCGTTGTTTTCAAAGCGATTGACAGGAAAGGCTACTGTGTATATAACTGCTGTTAGCTTAAGCGTCAATCTGCTGTTTAAAATTATTTTTCCTTTGTTGATAAACTATAAACTTAGCCGGGCTAACGAGATGTTGCTTGGAGTTGTACTGCCCTTTGTTTTGTTGGTTTGTGTCGAACTGTATGCGAAATCACGCGGGCAGATAAGTGCAGAATACCTTGCACTCAAACAAACTAAAGCGGCACGAAAGGAAGCTGTACAGCAGATTGATATAGAAGAAGAGATGGCACTGAAAAATCAGAATAAATTTGGATTGAAGATGATTGCATTTTCGCTCACCTTTATTGCGCTGTTGCTTTATGTACTGTGCTTTTTCTTTGCCGGCCGTTCTCCATTAGTTGGCGGAATTGCCACAGTAATACTTATCAGTTCATTGATTCCATGGCGAGCATCTAATCGCGTTATTAGTTAATTCAAAGCCAGCTGTTGTGAAATAGCTGGCTTTATGTTTTAATCTGAAAATGGTGATTCTATTTAATCTTAGAAATAAAAACAGATAAAGAAGATCCATCTCTTAATACCAACTTATTTCTTTCAGCCTCTTTGTTCCACTCAAATTAAGGGTATTGATACTTGAGCCATGACAGCTGAAATCTTCTAGAAATTCCAGACCAACGATATTTACTGACTGAATAGGGTTTCCAAACGCAATAAAAAACTTGAGATTTGGAAATTTTGTTAAATCCAGGTGGTGACTGATCCTGTTTTCATTGATCCATATTTCCTCTAATTGCGGACTACCGTCAAATTTGAATTCCTGAATCTGATTTAGATAAGCATGCACTTTTTTTAAGTCTTTAAGACCGCTGATATCGAGACGTGTCAGTTGGTTGAATCCAAGACTGAGTTCAATTAGCTTTTTCTGGTCTGAAACATCAAGTTCTCGTAAGTTATTTTTATGGCAGCTAATATTAAGCACATTGATACAACCTTTAATGTTCATGGATTCCATATGCGTGTCAAATCCATAGATAAATTTTAGGCTTGTCATCCCCGAAAGATCTACTTCTTTGATATCGTTTTCATAGAAACCAAGGTCTTCCACATTGCTGAAACTTTTGATCCCCTCAAGCGAGTTGATACCGGCTTTATTTACATATAGTACTTTTACATTTTTTGCTTCCGAAAGCTGGATTTTTCCGTCACCATTGCTGTCAATTCCTTGGGCGATAAGACTTTTTTTGAAATTAGCATCAGGGATCCTGACCTCTTGGGCAATCGCCGCAGATAAAACGTTAATCAGCAAAAAACAACTAGCTAATAATTTGATAGACATGACGATAATTTTAAAGTGATACATTAAGAATCTGACCTTCCGTCGAGATTTCTATAAAGGATTCCAGTCGTTCTACCGTATTATATAAGTACTGGTATTTTTCCATGATAGGCCTATCATAAGAAGATAATTGATGTCCGTAAACATTAAAGCTTCTAATGGTTTCGGTTCCGACCTGTCGCTCTGCTATCCCAGATTTTGTTTCATAGACCAATGTATTGATATAGTATTTTCCCGGATTTAGACCTGTGAACCCAAATGAACCATCAGTGTCTATCCGTGTTAGAATTCGGTAGCTGTAAGCTTCATCGGACATATAGATGTTCTTTTTACCCTTTTTATCTTTTTTCTTCAGTTCATACCATTCATAAAAATAGTTGGTGCAGGGATAGAGCTCGACGACATTGCTCAGGGACTTGGCCTTTTTGACGATCGTGCCACGTAATGTAGCAGTTCCATTGCTTCCGATCATTTGTTTCGCTTGTTCCACATCAAAAGAGGAGGTTGGAAAAATCACTTTAGGCGCTTTCTGTGCCTTGAGGTAGCCCTGTAAAGAAATTGATAATAGAAGAATAATAAAGGAAGTTTTCATATTCATTAATGCTGGTTATCGCGTAATAATATTGTTCAAAATTACATTTACCTTTTGTGTCAAACGTTCCATCTTATAAGATGGTCACTTTTTGTTGGGATAAAATAATTGTTTTGAACTGGTTGATAATCATAGTTTTTAAGAGAGTTGGATGCGATTTCAGCGGAGGTTGAAAAGTAAGGTTATTGCTGGCGGGCCAGACCCATCGTTTGTGGTATCGTTGCGCTATTTTTTACTTAATAGATTCGATTTACCTGGATTGGTTCATGTTCTAAAAAGGTGTCGTCTTATAAGTCGGGGCGACCGGAGTAATAGGTTTGCGCAGTTTTGTCTGTAGCAAAGTGCTACGATAGAATCACATAAATCAAAATAGAATGAAAAAAGCAAATTTGAAAACTACATTTTTGGGCTTATTAATGATCCTTTTTGCGTCTACCTTTTTTATCGGTTGTGGTAAAGATGATAATGGGAGCGGAGATGATCCGCGGAAAGGCTTTCCCAAAAATGTAACCATCAGGTATGAGGTGAGCTCCACAACAAACAATAAAGCTCGCGTGAGCTACACGAATGAAACAGGCGAAGATACAAGTTTAGAGAATGCAGCACTACCCTTTTCCAAAGAGGTGAAGAAGAAAGTAGAGTTTGCAGAAATTGTTGCTCTGGTAGGTTCAATTTCCGTCGTGAATAACCAGAATACAAGTGTGACAACAAAGATCTTTATTGATAATAAGCTAGTTGAAGATAAGACATCAAACTCCAATAGTGTCAGTGTTATCGGGCAAGCGAGATATCAATTCATTAAATAGAATAAAAGAAAGTACCTTCTAACAAACATTTACTTAATGTGAAATCAGCCACAATGAAAATTGCGGCTGATTGGCGTTAATTTATTTTGCCGTCTTGATATGGATCATGGCGACTAAAATTTTTTGGAGAAACTTCTGAACCAGGATATTTACACTTTCTCTCTGATGTGTTATCTGGTCGCACCGAATTTTTCACGATGTAAAAATCAGAGGTTCCAATAGAAATGACATATTTCAAACTCGAAAAATGAAGCAATACCCTTTGTGCTAAATCGGCTATTGTTTTACAGCGCCTGGCAGTCTATATTTCAATTTGGTAAACAATAGAAAAGAAAGTATATTGCTTACCGCTAATATTTGTCAAACAATAATATCTACGAATGTAGCTGTAGAACAAAAACAGCTGCATCATCTTAATTTTATCCTAACTAGCTTGCTATGACCTCTATTTGGCATATTATTTATATCGGCGGAATTTTTATGACGGCTTTTCTTTTTATTCTGCTGGTCAGTAAATCCAAAAAAAACACCGCGGATAAAATTTTAAGCGTTTGGCTTTTCTTCGCTTTTTTTGACTTGATTTTAATAGGTTTGTATGGTTCGCGACAAATTCAAAAAATGCCCGCATTGTTTGGATGGGAGATGCCATTTCCCTTTTTGCACGGCCCTTTTTTGTATTTGTATATTTTGTTTGTGAGTGGGCAACAGCGGCATAAATGGCTTTATCTTTTACATTTTGTTCCGGCTGTGGCCGTCACAATTATATTGGCTTTGGTATTGCCTGTTGCGGTTGTGGAATACAAAGAAAAATATTACTTCGCGCGTGAATATGATACTTTAATCATGGTTCTGGTCGCGGGTTTTATGATTTCAGGAGTAATCTATATCATCCTATCCTTTCTTCTTTTGCGCAAGCATAAACAAAATATTATAGGTCAGTTTTCCAATACTGAAAAAATTACGCTGAACTGGATGCGTTATCTGATTTCCGGTATGGGGGCCATCTGGGTTGTCGTCATATTTGACCCTAACCCAGCGGTATTTTTTGTGGTGATCACATTATTTATTTTCTTCTTCGGGTATTTTGGCATTCAGCAAGTCGGTATTTTTTCTCATACACGACCAACACATGAGATACTTCCTTTGAATGAATTGGAAACTGCCGGAAAAATACTGCAAGGTGATGCTGCTCCAGAACCCACCGAAAAAGTGAAATATGAAAAAACGAGACTGGAAGAATCCGAGGCTACACACATTCATACGAAACTGAATACCATCATGAAGGAACAGAAATGTTATCAAGATCCTGAGTTAACGTTGGGAGATTTAGCCAAAATACTGGATGTACACCCCGTTATCCTGTCACAGGTTATCAATTCTAAAGAGGAAAAATCGTTTTATGACTATGTCAATAACTATCGGGTGGAAGCCTTCAAGGAGCTATTGGTCCGACCCGAGAGTAGGCAGTACACGATGCTATCGTTGGCCTTTGAGTGCGGTTTCAACTCGAAGACAAGTTTTAACCGGAATTTTAAGAAAATGACGCAAATGTCCCCAAGTGCCTATGCGAAAAAGCTACAGGTCACTTTAAAGGCTGAGGGATAAGTTTGAAATTTAATGGTGACCTGGATCGGTCTGCATCAATTGGAAGATGTTTGTTGCTCGCAATAATCCCAATTGTAGATATTCTGTTATTAATATATTAAAATACGCGCAAACTATTAGTGTTTTTTAACATGATACTCCTTGGATACCAGAGCCGAAACAGTTAAATTGCTGGAAATTTATTGTCAATTAGAATATAAACATAAACAATATGAAAAGAAAAGCGGCATTTCTTTTGGGACTTTTGGCTTCCGCTGCGTTACCGCAAGCGACTTTCGCTAAAGATTCAATAAGGGAATCAATTGTTCAAAACCAAGAAATTGAAGGAAAAGAGTTGATCGGACGATGGGATATTGAGGTAGACGTTAATGGTACCCCGGCCCCTTCCTGGCTTGAGGTGAAATTGTCAGGTTACAAGACGCTAGTAGGCCATTATGTGAGTACTTCGGGAAGTGCAAGACCTGTTTCACAAGTTTTTTATGAAAACGGAAAGTTTAAATTTGCGATACCACCACAATGGGAAGGTGGAAAGATGAACTTAAGCGTGGAAGGGGAGATCCAAAACGGAACATTGCAGGGCACGATAACAGAACCTGATGGGAAAACACATCGCTTTAAAGGTGTACGTGCACCAGAATTAAAAAGAACTGCTGCCGTTAAATGGGGAAAACCAATTCAGCTTTTTAATGGAAAGGATCTTTCGGGTTGGAAAGCTACAGGTAAAACAAACCAATGGGTTGTGAAAAACGGGATCTTAACCAGTCCACAATCGGGTTCTAACCTTGTTTCTGAACAAAAATTTGAAGATTTTAAATTGCATGTTGAATTTAAAATTCCTTCGGGAAGCAATAGTGGTGTCTACTTAAGAGGGCGTTATGAGGTACAGATTGAGGATAGCCCGAAAGATGCACATCCGAATGCCGTGCTTTTTGCCGGTGTATACGGTTTCCTTGCAGCAAACGAAATGATGAATAAAGGGGCAGGAGAATGGCAGACATTTGATATCACGTTGGTCGGACGTCTGGTGACGGTTGTCGCGAATGGCAAAACAGTAATCAGCAATCAAGAAATTCCGGGGATTACGGGTGGTGCGTTGGATAGTAAGGAGGCAGAACCGGGACCATTGTATTTCCAGGGTGATCACGGACCGGTTGAGTTCCGTAAGGTTGTCGTTACACCTGCAATTAAGTAATCATAAGATTTATTGAAGAGACTACCGTAGAGGTGGTCTCTTTTTAAACGCCAATGACGACAACCACAATGTCTTCATTCTGGTAGGAAGTATAGTACCGGTCTATTGAACCACTCTCTTTATATTCCTGTAGTTCCTTAAAGATCATTTTTTTTAAAGTGCCTTTTCCCTTTCCGTGGATAAACTTGATTTCGTTCATTTCCCAATAGATGGCCGCATCTAAGTTGGATCTCAGGAAATCAATGGATTCTAACATTAGTTCGTCAGCTGAATAGTCTTCCCAGTCTTCAAGGAAAGCATCAGCATGCAGATCAACTATAGCGGGTGGTTTGCGCATGATTCAATATTTTACAGTGCCGCAAATGTAAAATAAAACAATGAATTAATAGCTGAAGTCGGCGAGGAAATAAACAGCATCAGCAAACTTTTCATACCATTTTTTTATAATGGCTGCCATTTCATATTCTTCCTTATCGGCATGAGTAAGCATCAATAGTTCGATCGCATCCAGTAACTGTTTGTGATCCAGAAAGAAACCGTCATAATCGCGGTAAGCTAAGACAGTTTCCTGAATAAGCTGCAGGCTGTCGTGCCTGGTCAGAATCATCTCATGACGGGAAGATATACGATCCAATAACCATTCCTTTTTGAAATCAGATGCGATATGCCGATTACATGCCTGGTTAAATAACATTTCGAATTCAACAATCTGGCTTTTTAGACCATGTATAGCGGACTGGAGTTCCTCAAAAGTACTGATGATCCGTTCCTGTGTCTCCATATTTTTTGATATAATAGCCATGATATTTACTTAAAGTTTATATAGTGTTGGTTATTAGTATTTTAAATAAAAGCACGTAAGGTATATACAAATAGCTTGGGGAAATGTTTTTCTAATGAATAAAAATAATAGACTAATGATGTGTCTGATGCTACGTAACATGAGTTGGACTTTAATTACTTCCTCAAAAAAGGTGAACACTTTCTTAGAAAAAGAGGATCTATTGTAACTGAAAGTGGGCCATTGGTTCCTTTCCCTGATCTGTTTTTTATTTAACCTGATCTGTTCGTCTGCAATTCCTACTACCTTTTTAGCGGAACTAGACACTTTAAGGAAAGAACTGTCCACTTTTTTGCTGGCCTTGATTGTTTCTTTGGAACAAGTGACATCTTCTTAAAAAAGTATGAAGACTTGTTAGGCAATTAAAGATGCTTGCGTATAAACTGTGTATACTTGTTGGTGGGGGATAACTTTATTTATTGCAGAGTAAGTCGGTTGTACGCTAAGTTGGATTACTTTGTTCGTATTGGTATTCACTTTTTCCCTAACCGTAGTCGGTAATTGGTGATCTGTAAACGTTGTTACGCTCAAAGTGAGCCATATTATGTTATTACTGATCGCTATTTCGTAAAGTCTATCCACTTGTTGACAGATAGTATCTGCAGTTTTGGAAAAAGTGTTCGGTCGCTATAAAGATGTTACGTAACATCAAAACGAAAGAGGTTGTTGGTTTTCAGGAAGTGATCACCTATTACTAAAGAGTGGACGCTCTTTTTGGCGCTTTGATTGCCTTCTTTCAACTTCTAGTTACCGATCTTGCGCAAGTGTTTGGTTCGTTACAAGAAGTATTCTATAATAACTCAGAAGAGGTTACTTTGCCGTAAATAGTGGTCGGTGTGAAGCAACAAGTATTTTGTTTGATCTAAAACCTGTTTGCAGTTTGGCGTGGATGGATTGGTCCATTGCTGAGTATGTTTACTTATCGCTTAGAAGGGGATACTGCGAGCTGAATAGTAATAGGATGAGGCTGAAAAGAGGTCTATCTCTTTCTAAAAGTATATTGGTTCTTTGAAAAAGAAGTTAATCTCGCAAAAGAAGTAGTTGCTCTATTGTCGAAAAGAATCACATTTTTCGTCAAATTGATTATTGATTGTCAGTAAGAATCTTATTTTTGTTTAAGACCGAATGCTTTCAGGCAACAGGTTGTTATAAACCGACTATTATGAAGTACGTACGAGCAAAAGGAGGATTTATTCGGATGCGTGATGCCGAAATGTTATTGGCTGTTGAGCGGATTATGGCCTGTATGAAAAACAACGCGCTGTTTCCGGCCCCTGTTCCATCTTTAGCCAAGATTAGCGAAGCCCATTCGGATTACCATGATACCATACTTGCTGCTGCACATGGTGGAAAATACTATCGTGCAGCCCGGCGGGAAAGTAAAGAGCGTCTGGCAAAATTGATGCAGCAGCTTGTTCACTATGTCAATATACAGTGTGATGGAGATCTGGTTAAACTCTATCAGTCGGGATTTCCGGTTTTATCTGAGAAGAAGGTGGGTAAAGCGCCGGATATGCCAACATCTGCTTATTTAAGGGACGGGCGAGTAAGTGGGGAAGTGGCCTTCGGTTTTACCCCGGTAGGAAGAGACATGCTCTACGGTTACTGTTTTGCGACCGGACTGACTGCCGACGGAGAACCATTGTGGAGTGCCGAGGAAAAGACCAGCCGTTCTTTTCGTGCCTATAAAAGCGGCTTTGAGATAGGTCAGCAGGTTTATTTTCGTGTAAGGGCGTCCAATAAGCATGGTGAGAGTAACTGGACTGCTGCGGTGATGTTACGGGTTAGATAACCTGATAGATCTGTTAATCGGTTCCTATTTTATCAGCTTACGCTAACGTAGAGACTTCACTCTTTTTTCTGCATCGTCTATTTTCATTGATTCGTATTTTTTCATCAAGGCGTCAATGAGTTCGTTATGCTCAGCTTATAAGGCAGAAATAATCTTCGGTGGATTTTTATGGTGGTTGGTGCTTGTGAATGCGTGAAGGGTTTATTGGAATAACGCTTCTGCAGATCAGAAAATAGGTAAATTGCTTTTTTTTTACGTTATTCGCAATACATAAAAACAGGTTAAAAATAGAATGAGGGAGAAAGCAATCGGAAATTATCAATTGGAAATATGTTCCAATTCAGTCGCTTCGGCTATCGAAGCTGAAAAAGGTGGAGCAACAAGGGTTGAATTTTGTCAAAACTTAGAGAATGGAGGAACAACACCCTCTTTTGGTCAATTGAAATTGGCACGTGAGCTTGTGCATATTGGTATACATGTATTGATTCGGCCACGTGGAGGAGACTTTCTATATACAGAGGAAGAAGTATTGGAAATGATCGCAGATATCGAACTATGTAAGGAACTGGGGATGGACGGTGTTGTCATTGGTGTATTGAATGCCGATGGTACCGTGGATAAGATCAATACAAAGCGCTTGGTTGATGCTGCGCGTCCTATGCATGTGACATTTCATCGTGCTTTTGATCGTGTAGAAGATCCGTTTGGCGCGTTGGAAGATGTTATTGCTTTGGGTATTGATCGTATACTGACTTCAGGTTTGAGGAATTCTGCTTTATCGGGGACACCTTTATTGCAACAATTGATCGAGCAGGCAAAGGGACGTATTGTGATTATGCCGGGAGCTGGAGTAGACGCTTCCAATATCCAGACGATCTTAGCGGAGACTGGAGCTATTGCTATACACAGTTCAGCAAAAGAAAGCCAGCCTTCAAAGATGCTATTTGCGCAGGATCAGGTCAAGGGGATGGATGAGGCACAGTGGATGAGCTCAAAAGAAAAAGTCCACCAAATGGTAGACTTATTAAAAAGCCTTTAAAGTATAACTTTAAAGGCTGCTAATTTCTTGTTGCTTACTTAGCTAATTGATTTAAGATAGCGTCGTTTTTAACGATTTGGTTGTCAGCTTTCATTT
>Ga0213829_1001675_pt1 | contig 15464 bp, 16 predicted proteins | sample MC6MC0896MG_FD_180665 | JGI IMG/M metagenome (GOLD analysis project Ga0213829, IMG submission 180665) | Enriched soil aggregate microbial communities from Iowa State University, Ames, United States - MC6-MC0896-MG | ecosystem: Environmental > Terrestrial > Soil > Unclassified | place: USA: Iowa...
GCTGCCGAAAAGGGTGTTACCGCCGGGCAACTGGCGCTGGCCTGGGTTCTGGCGCAGGGTGACTTTATCGTTCCGATCCCCGGTACGACGAAAATCGCCAATCTTGAGACAAACGTGGCGGCAGCGAATATATCGCTGACGGCAGAAGAAGTCGCCAGCCTTGGCGCGTTGCTTTCTCCAGCAAAGGTTGCCGGCCAACGATATCCCGAGCGTATGTCCCAGATGGCGAACCGCTAAAAACAAAAAAGCCGAGGCGACTGCCTCGGCTTTTTCAATTCATGGAAACAGAGCTTTACGCTCTCAGCACGCCGCCCGTCGATTTCTCGACATTACCGACGATCTTTGCGGTCAGCGCCTCGAAATCCTCGTCCGTCAGCGTCTTGTCGACCGGCTGGATCTGAACTTCAATGGCGATGGACTTGCGGCTTTCGCCAAGCGATGCACCTTCGAAGACGTCAAAGACATTGACGCCGGTGATCAGCTTGCGATCAGCGCTTGTTGCAGCCTTGATGATGGCCCCTGCCTCGACCGACTTGTCGACCACGAAGGCGAAGTCGCGCTTGACCGCCTGGAAGGGCGAAAGCTCAAGGGCCGGCTTTGTGCGGGTCGCCTTCTTCTTTGGCTCCGGCATGGCGTCGAGATAGATCTCGAAACCGCTATAGACACCGGAAACATCCAGCTCTGAGAGAGTCTTCGGGTGGAATTCACCGAAATAGCCGAGCACGACCTTCGGACCCATCTTGATGGTGCCGGAGCGGCCAGGGTGATACCAGCCGGGAGCGCCGGCCTCGATCTGCACATTGGCCATCGGCAGGCCGCAGGCTTCAAGCACCGAAAGCGCATCGGCCTTGGCGTCATAGACATCCACCGGCTTGCCGCCGCCCTTTGTGGCATTGGACCACATGCGGCCGCTGCCTGCGAGCGAGGCCGTGCCACGGCGTACACCGCCGGCAACACGGCGCTGGGTGTCCGGCGTGTCACCCTCATAGGTGCCGGAGACCTCGAAGATTGCCACATCGCCATGGCCCTTGTCGGCATTGCGCTGTGCTGCGGTCAGAAGGCCCGGCAGAAGCGAAGGACGCATATCCGACATATCAGCCGCGATGGGGTTGGCCAGTTTCAGAGCGGGCGAACCGCCACCGAAAAGCTTCGCGTGAGCTTCCGGGATGAAGGACCACGTGACGGCCTCCAGCATGCCACGGCTGGCAAGCGCACGGCGCGCGGTGCGGGTGCGCACCTGCAGCGTCGTCAAGATGCGGCGGTTGACGGCACCGAAGCTCTCCAGCGGTTCCGGCTTGATGTTGTCGACGCCATGAATGCGCATGACCTCTTCCACCAGATCGGCCTTGCCGTCGACATCCGGGCGCCAGGACGGCACGGTGACGGAAACACGCTCGCCCGTTCCCTCGATGCCGAAACCGAGACCCTTGAGAATGGCCAGGCTTTCTTCCGCCGAAACTTCTAGGCCGGTCAGACGCTTCACTTCCGAGAGCGGAAAATCAACGACCTTGGGCTGATGCCCCTTGTAACCGACGACCTTGGCTTCGCCGGCAACGCCGCCGCAGAGTTCCAGAACCAGTTCGGTGGTGCGTTCCAGACCCGGAACCATATATTCCGGATCGACGCCGCGCTCGAAGCGATAACGGGCATCGGTGATGATGCCGAGCGAACGGCCGGTCTTGGCGATGTTGATCGGATCCCAGAGAGCGGACTCGATCAACACGTCAACGGTGTTTTCATCACAGCCGGAGTGTTCACCGCCCATGACGCCGCCGATGGACTCGAGGCCCTTTTCGTCGGCGATGACGACATTGTTCGGGCCGAGCTTGTATTCGCGCTGATCAAGCGCGAGGATCGTCTCACCCTCTTTCGCACGGCGGACCGTCAGGTCGCCCTTGACCTTGGCGGCATCGAAGACGTGCATCGGCCGGCCCTGATCGAAGGTCATGTAGTTGGTGATGTCCACGAGCGCATTGATGGGACGCAGGCCGATCGCCATCAGACGCTGCTGCATCCACTTCGGGCTCGGGCCGTTCTTCACACCGCGCACGATGCGCAGCGAAAAGCCGGGGCAGAGCGCCGCGTCATCCAGCTCCAGCTTCACGTCGACCGGGGTTGAGCCTTCGACCTTGAAGGACGGCGCTGGCTTGGTCTTGAGCTTGCCGAGACCGGAAGCGGCGAGATCGCGCGCGATGCCATAGATCGAGGTGCAATCCGGGCGGTTTGGCGTCAGATTGATCTCGATGACCGGATCGTCAAGTCCGGCATAGGTCGCGAAAGAAGTGCCGACCGGCGCGTCTTCCGGCAGATCGATGATGCCGTCGTGATCGTCGGAAATGTTCAGCTCTTTTTCGGAGCACATCATGCCGTGGCTTTCGACACCGCGTATCTTGCCGACGGCAAGCGTGACATCGATGCCCGGCACGTAAACGCCAGGACGCGCCAGCGCACCGACAAGGCCGGCGCGCGCATTCGGTGCGCCGCAGACGATCTGCACCGGCTTGCCGTCACCGGCATCCACCATCAACACCTTGAGGCGGTCGGCCTCGGGATGTTTTTCGGCGGAGATGACCTTGGCAATGACGAAAGGCTTATAGGCCGCCTTGTCGTCGACGTCCTCGACCTCGAGCCCGATTGCCGTCAACCGTTCGCAAATCTCGTCCAGCGTCGCATCCGTTTCGAGATGCTCTTTCAGCCAGGAAAGAGTGAATTTCATGTCTTTGCTCCTTGGCTAACCGGATTAAACGCTCAAACCGCCGAACAGCGTCGGCATGTCGAGCGGGCGGAAGCCGTAGTGGTTCATCCAGCGGACATCGGCGTTGAAGAAATCACGCAGGTCCGGCATGCCGTATTTCAGCATGGCGATGCGGTCGAGGCCCATGCCCCAGGCAAAGCCCTGATATTCATCCGGGTCCAGACCGCCGGCGCGCAGCACATTCGGGTGCACCATGCCGCAGCCAAGGATTTCCATCCAGTCGTTGCCTTCGCCGAACTTGACGATCGGGCCGGAGCGGTCGCACTGAATATCCACCTCGAAGCTCGGCTCCGTGAAGGGGAAGAACGACGGGCGGAAGCGCATGACAACGCTATCCACCTCAAAGAAGGTCTTGCAGAACTCTTCAAGTACCCAGCGCAGATTGCCAACATGCGCCTTCTTGTCGATCACCAGACCTTCGACCTGATGGAACATCGGCGAATGGGTGGCATCGGAATCCTGACGGTAGGTCTTGCCCGGAATGACGATGCGGATCGGTGGCTTCTGGCTTTCCATGGTGCGGATCTGCACCGGCGAGGTGTGCGTGCGCAGCACCTTGCGCTCGCCGTTTTCATCCGGCTGGAAGAAGAAGGTGTCATGCATTTCGCGGGCCGGATGGCCTTCAGGGAAATTCAGCGCCGTGAAGTTGTAATAGTCCGTTTCGATATCCGGACCTTCGGCGATCGAGAAGCCCATATCCGCAAAGATCGCGGTGATTTCATCGACGATCTGGCTGATCGGATGAATGCGGCCGCGCTCGGTCGGAGATTGGCGGACCGGCAGGCTGACATCAAGCGTTTCCGCCTTCAGGCGGGCGGCAATCGCAGCATCTTTCAGGCCACTCTTGCGTTCACCGATCAGGTCGGTGATTTCGGTTTTGAGCTGGTTGATGGCAGCGCCTCGGGTCTGGCGCTCTTCCGGCGTCATCGACCCCAGCGTCTTCAGAAGCTCCGAAACCGAGCCCTTCTTGCCAAGCGCGGAGACGCGCACGGCTTCGATGGCCGGCTCATCGGCGGCGGCGGCGATCTCCGACATCAGTTGCGATTTCAAGGTATCAAGTTCAGTCATCTTTTCCTGCCTTGCCGGTATTTTTAACAGCGGCTTCGGGGTTCACAGCATTCATCAGATAGTCGGTCGCCATGATAAAGCGTCGCAGATCACTACCCATCCGCACGCGCCCGATCAACCGGGCAAGCGGTAAAAATCGCCCCAGAATGCCGATCAGACGGCACAATTCTTCAAGCGCCCGCGGCGGGGCGTTTTCACGCCAGCGGGCAAAGGCGGCGTCGCAGGTTTTCGGCGCATCGCAGGCGCGGGTTGCAACCTGCAAAAACAGCAGCCAGATATCGCGAGCCTGCGCCGTCTCCAGCGGCATGACCTCCTGCGGGCGCTCCTCGAAATCCATGAAACCGATACGGTCGTCTTTTAAAAAGAAGTCACGCACATGCGGGCGGCCGTGGCAGAGACCCGCCGCATGCAACTCGCCAAGCGCTTCTGCGGATTTCACAAGCAAGGCGTCATGTTGCACCGGATCGGACGCCTTTAGCGCATCCATCCGCTCCATGAGCGTCGGGCCGACATCTCCCAACACCATTGCTGTGCGCGACGAGTAGATCAGCGGCGGAACCGGGAAACCGCCTTGCTGGAACTGCTGCAACGTTTCCAGCTCTCGCTGCATGAGGCCGGCGCCGTCCAGCGGTTCAGAAGGGCGAAGAAAAGCATAAGGCAGAAGTTTTGACAGCAGCTTCTGCATTTTCATCCACCAGGTCACACGTTCCGTGCCCTGCCGTTTGATCCACACCGTCAATTGCGAGAGCTCGACCTTTTGAATGCGCCGGTCACTTTTCAGGAGGACGCGCATCAGGGTTGCGATGTCGTCATCGTCGAGATGAACGCGAAAGCCTTCTGCTTCCACAACCTGAATTTTATTGACCAGCATTTCCGTCCACCAAGGATTTCGCTTCAAACGGCGTGAATACTCCAACTCTTCTAAATTTCTAAATTAAAAAACGCCGATAGAGCTGTATCAGAAACTGAAAACGAAAAACCCGCGCCGGAGGACCGGCGCGGGTTTCAAATGAACAACAGATTGTCCGCGCCGTAATTACTTTACAGCGGTTTCAAACTCGTTGGTCGTACCAGCTTCCTTGAGGTACTCAAGAGCCTTCTTCGCGGTCTCGACGAGCACGCCGAATGCTGCCGGCTCATGGATAGCCATGTCGGACAGAACCTTGCGGTCAACTTCGATGCCAGCCTTGTTCAGGCCGTCGATGAAGCGGCCGTAGGTCAGGCCGAATTCGCGAACAGCAGCGTTGATACGCTGGATCCACAGAGCGCGGAAGTTGCGCTTGTTGACCTTGCGGTCGCGGTAAGCGTACTGCTTGGAACGATCCACAGCAGCCTTTGCTGCGCGGATGGTGTTCTTGCGGCGGCCGTAGAAGCCCTTGGCTGCCTTGAGTGTCTTGGTGTGCTTGGCGCGGGAAGTTACGCCACGTTTTACGCGTGCCATGTCATGATCTCCTTAAAGTGTCCAAAAGTGCGGAAAAGTCTCAGAGACCGTTCGGCAGGTAGTTCTTGACGACTTTTTTGCCGTCAGCTTCGGCGAGAACCATGGTTCCACGCGCGTCGCGAATGAACTTGTTGGTACGCTTGATCATGCCGTGGCGCTTACCGGCGGCGGCTGCAACAACCTTGCCGGTGGCGGTGATCTTGAACCGCTTTTTTGCAGCGGACTTCGTCTTCATCTTGGGCATTTTGCTACTCCGTGTTTTTGTATCGAAACAGGCAGACGAGGCCTATTTCAAGCTATTCAGGAACGGCCTCGGCATGCCCTGCCGGACCGTTCGGACGCGCGCTTATAACCGCAGTCGGTTAAAAGCGCAACGGGGAATACGAACTTCCCCTTGCGGTGGTGCTTCATGCCGCCCGGGCGGCGTGCGCGAAAGAGTTATTTCGGCGCGAGAACCATCATCATCTGACGGCCTTCCAGCTTCGGCTCGGCTTCAACCTTGGCAATCGCCTGGGTATCTTCCTTCACCTGCAGGAGAAGCTTCATGCCGAGTTCCTGGTGGGCCATTTCGCGGCCGCGGAACTTCAGCGTCACCTTCACCTTGTCACCTTCGTCAAAGAAACGGTTCATCGCCTTCATCTTCACGTCATAGTCATGCGTGTCGATGTTGGGGCGCATCTTGATTTCCTTGACCTCGACGATCTTCTGTTTCTTGCGCGCTTCAGCGGCTTTTTTCTGGGTCGAGTACTTAAGCTTGCCGAGATCGAGGATCTTGCATACCGGCGGTTCAGCGTTCGGCGAAATCTCAACGAGATCGAGACCGGCATCCTCCGCCATTTTCAAAGCCTGGTCCGTCGGCATGCTACCGAGGTTCTGGCCCTCTTCATCAATAAGCTGAACTCTGGGAACCCGGATTTCCCGGTTGGAGCGCGGGCCCTCCTTGACGGGGGCATCGGCTTTGAAAGGTCTGCGAATGGTCGTATTCTCCTGATCTGTTTCTGGATCACATCGGCAAAAAACAGCTTGTTTGGTACAAGCGGCGGAAATGTCGTTATTGCCGTGGCGAAGTCAATAGCATATCTGCCCGAAAAGATCACCTGTTGTCACGGTTTTTGCAAATACGCCGCCTTTGTTGCGCGAAATTCAGGAGAATTGCATATACATGACTGAACAAGCCGCTGAATTCCTGCGTGTAGGCATGGGCGACGACGCCCGCGACATCGCCGTCCTTCACCGCCCGGCAACTTCACGAGAAGATGCACCCACGCTTGTCTGGCTCGGCGGTTACCGTTCCGACATGACGGGAACCAAGGCGGTGGAACTCGACCGCTTTGCAGCGGAAAACGGCATTGCCTGCCTGCGGCTCGATTATTCCGGGCACGGCGCTTCCGGCGGTGACTTCCAAAAAGGCACGATTTCAAGATGGCTGGAAGAGGCGCTTGCCGTCGTGCGCCAAAAGGCGCCCTCGCGCGTCGTCCTTATCGGTTCGTCGATGGGTGGATGGATTGCGCTGCGCATGGTCGAGGAACTGCGCAAGGCTGGCGGCACGCCGTCCGTCGCTGGTCTGGTCCTCATTGCGCCAGCCCCCGATTTCACGGCGGACCTGATAGAGCCGAGCCTCACGGATGCGGAAAAACGGTCGCTTGAAGACAAGGGTTATTTCGAGGAACATTCGGAATACAGCGCCGAGCCGAATATCTTTACGCGCGCGCTGATGGAAGACGGGCAGCAGAACCGCGTCCTCACCGGCATCATCACCACGGGCTGCCCGGTTCACATCCTGCAGGGAATGCGCGATCCCGATGTTCCCTATCAGCATGCGCTGAAGCTCCTCGAACATCTTCCTGCTGACGACGTCGTCTTGACGCTGATCCGCGATGGCGACCACCGGCTGTCCCGGCCGCAGGATATCGACAGGATGCTGGCTGCCGTCAAAGCCCTTGCAACATAGGCATTTGCGCAACGATCTTAACCATATTTAACGAGTCTTGCGCGCCGCCGATGGCTAGTGATTGACTCCTGCCCCCCAACCCTCTTAACTTTTCATTAAGAATTAAGGGACGGGTTTCATGATGAACGCACCGCTGGCGCGTGCGCTGCTGTTTGCAGTTGCCGCCGGGCTATTGACTGCTGCCTCCGCCGTGGCGGAAACCAAGGGAAGCCCTTCCATGGTGACGGGCGGGATCACATCCCAGCCGATCGGCCATTATGAGTTCTGCCAGAAATACGCGAGCGAGTGCAACATTCGAAGCAAGCTGACGCCGCCACCACGCGTCACCGAGTATGGCTGGGGTGTAGTTCGCGAGATCAACACATCCGTCAACACCTCGATCGTCGCCATGACCGACATGGAAATCTACGGCAAGGAAGAAGTCTGGGAATATCCCACGACCGCTGGCGATTGTGAGGACTTCGTGCTGCTGAAGCGCAAGAAGCTGATCGAGCGTGGGTTTTCCGTTGCTGACCTGCTGATCACTGTCGTGCGCAAGCCTGATGGCGAGGGCCATGCTGTGCTGACGCTCCGCACCACCGATGGCGATTACATTCTCGACAATCTCACAGACGACGTGAAGCTCTGGACCGACACCAACTACACTTATCTGAAGCGGCAGGCGTCCTTCAATTCGGGCCGCTGGGTTTCCATCGAGGATGGCCGCGACGTTCTGGTCGGCGCATTGCGCTGATCGGCAGATATTATAGGCTCAATGCAGAAAGCCCGCAGCAAACGCTGCGGGCTTTATTATTAACTAGGCGTTGCCGATGATGATACCGGCGGCCAACACCAGCGAACCGCCGAGCACTACCTGAAACACTGCCCGCAGGAACGGCGTTTCCATGAAACGGTTCTGAATAAAGGCGATGGCCCAGAGTTCCACGAAGACGACGACCGCGGCGATGGCCGTTGCTGTCCAGAAATGCGGAATGAGATAGGGCAGCGCATGGCCAAGGCCACCAACGGCCGTCATGATGCCTGAGGCGAGACCGCGCTTTACCGGAGAGCCACGACCGGAAAGCTTGCCATCATCATGGGCCGCCTCGGTGAAGCCCATGGAAATACCCGCGCCAACGGAGGCCGAAAGGCCGATCAGGAAGGTTTGCCACGTATCCTGCGTGGCGAAGGCGGCTGCGAAGATCGGCGCCAGCGTCGATACGGAACCATCCATCAGTCCCGCAAGACCCGGCTGCACGAAGGTCAGAAGAAATTGCCGCTTTGCGGTTTCCGCCTCTTCTGTCTTGCCGTTTTCGTCGAGATGTTTCTCTTCCAGCATCTGCGCGATGTCTTCGTGACCACGCTCAGCCTCGGCCAGATCGCCGAGCAGCTTGCGGGTCGAGGCATCGCTGGTTCGCTTGACAGCCTCGTCGTAAAAACGGATCGCCTGGGCCTCCATCAATTCCGCCTGCGCACGAATTTTGTCGAGCGACAGGTTCTTCACCAGCCAATCCGGCGTGCGCTCGTAAAAGCCACGCACATGCTCACGGCGGATCAGGGGGATCGTTTCCCCAAATCGCCTGCGGTGCATGTCGATCAGCACGTTTCGATGCTGCTGCTCCACCTCGGCCATATCATCGAAGATTTTTGCGGATTGCGGATATTGCGCGCGCAGATGATCGGCATAGGAGCGGTAGATGCGGGAATCGTCTTCTTCGGACGAGATGGCAAGTGCGAGGATTTCCTGTTCGCCAAGCGAGGAGAACGGGCGTTTGGACAGGGAAAAAAGACTGCGGAACATGGCTGGAACCTCTTTAGAATAATTCTAAATACATCCTGATCACGTCACAATCAAGCCTTTTAGAATTATTCTAATATGCCAAAGGGTCGCATTGCGGAGTGTCGAAGAGCCACGTAGGTTCTGCCGCAAAAGGAAGCACAATGCAGGACCAGATCGCGGCAAAGGCCGCCCACAACGCGGAAATTCAGAACAGGGCGGAAAAGGCCATGGCGGCTATCGGCATCGACGCCGGTTTCGTCGACCTGCTGGTCGAGACATTTTACGGCCGCGTTCTGGAACATCCCACGCTGGGCCCTGTCTTCGATGCGCGGCTTTCCGGGCGCTGGCCGGAGCATATGGCCAGGATGAAACAGTTCTGGGCCGCCGTGGCCTTCAAGAATGGCGGCTACGGCGGCAAGCCGGTGCAGGCGCATCTTGGCGTAAAAGGCATGTCGGCGGAACTGTTCCCGCAATGGCTGGCGCTTTTTTCGGCCACCCTTGACGATATCGCGCCGAGCCCACAAGCCCATAGCTGGTTCATGGAAACTGCGGAACGCATCGCAAAAAGCCTGACGCTTTCGCTGTTTTATAATCCTGCAATGGATGATCCGGCGTTAAAACGCATGCATCCTTAGCCCCATCCGGGCGATGATAGCAGGCCCGGCAAGTTCAAATATTCCCCTTGATGGCCGCAAGGATAAATGTTTAGTAGCCAGTGGGAGGCGTACCGTACGGTTCGCCTGTAATATGCAGACATATCAGGGCTTATCGACATGGATCGCAGATCATTTATTCGCAAGGCGGGCGCTGTTGGTGCCGGTGTTACCGCAACCGTGCTGGCCGCTCCGGCCATTGCGCAGGAAAACCCCAAAATCACCTGGCGCATGACGTCGTCATTCACCAAGGGCCTCGACATTCTATTCGGTGCCGGCCAGATCGTCGCCGATCATGTCAAGGAAGCATCCGGCGGCAACTTCGTCATCCAGCATTTCGCCGGTGGCGAAATCGTGCCGGCGCTGCAGGCAGCGGATGCGGTGACGGCCGGAACCGTCGAAATGGCGCATACCTGCTCATACTACTATGTTGGCAAGGACCCGACCTTCGCGCTCGGGACCTCGGTTCCCTTCGGTCTCAATGCACGCCAGACGAATGCATGGTTCAATCAGGCGGGCGGCAACGAGTTGCTCAATGAGTTTCTTGCCCAGCACAATATCTACTCGATCCTGCTCGGCAATACCGGCGCCCAGATGGGCGGCTGGTTCCGCAAGGAAATCAACACCATCGATGACCTGAAGGGCTTGAAAATGCGCATTGCCGGCCTGACCGGCCAGGTGATGCAGAAGGTTGGCGTGACACCGCAGCAGATCGCCGGCGGCGATGTTTACGCCGCTCTCGAAAAGGGCACCATCGATGCAACCGAATTCGTCGGTCCCTATGACGACCAGAAGCTCGGCTTCTACAAGGTTGCGAAATATTACTACTACCCCGCATGGTGGGAAGGTGGCCCAGCCGTTCATGCTTTCGTGAACCTGCAGAAGTTCAACGAGTTGCCGGAGAACTACAAGCGTATTCTGAAAGACGCCTGCGCCGCCGGCAGCGCCAGCATGCTGGAGCGTTATGACGCACGCAATCCGAAGGCTCTGAAGGAACTCGTGGCGCAGGGCGCCATCCTGCGGCCGTTCAGCCAGGAAATCCTAGACGTCTGCCACAAGGCGGCGCAGGACACCTATGCCGAGATTTCGGCCAAGAACGAGAGCTTCAAGAAGATCTACGAAAGCCAGCAGGCGTTCAAGAAGGACGCCTATCTCTGGGCACAGATCGCCGAATATACCTATGACACCTATATGATGATCCAGCAGCGCAACGGCACGCTCTGATCCTCATTTCAGTATCTTAAAACGGCCATCGGGCATCTGCCGGGTGGCCGTTTTTGTATTCGATACCAGCTTCCACACCTCGCGTTCACGCCAGTCCATCGGGCTCATGCCGGTGACGCGGCGAAATTCCCGGTTGAAGTTGGATTTGGTCTGAAAGCCGGAAGACAGCATGATAGCAGTGACTGACTGATCCGTCTCCTCCAGCAACCGGCAGGCTTCGCGGATGCGCAGCTGGTTGACATATTGCGAGACGTTAACGCCGAGCGAGCGATTGATGGCGCCCGAGATTTGCCGACTCGGCAGACCGAGACGTTTTGCGAGCCGTGACAGGTTTAGGTTCTCATCTCGGTAGAGCGTGTGGGTCTCCATCAAGCGATCAAGCCTTTCGACAACGTCCCGGTCCTGTTGTGAAGGCGCCGGCAAAGACAACTCCGCAGCAGGCTGGGCAGCCGTTTGCGGCGCTTTGCTTTTGCCGGCAAGTGCAGCCATGAGACCGATCAGCAGAAGCCCGAGAAGGTTGGCATTGCTGACAAGTGCGGCAACATTTTCTCCATGCGCCCACTCGAAATCGAAAAACACCAGAAGATCGAAGAACGCGGAAACGCAGAGAGCGACCGCGGCGACAATAAGCGCCTTATGCGCAGATGCGACGCTGGCAAATTGCGCCTCGTCCAGCCCATCCGGCCCTTTTCTTGCCAAAAGAAGCAAGGCAATGGCGTGCCCGACAAAAATCACGATCAGCGCAAAATCGATCGCAACAGGAAGGACGAACTCCAGAAAGACGACGAAGAAAGGTGAAAGCACAAGACTGGCAAACATCGCCCTCCTGCTTTCAACTCCAACGCCCATCAGTCCGCGAAAGGCGATGTAGACGAGAGGCGGCAGGCAGGCAGCCAGAACAGGCAAAACATAACGCGCTTCGCTCACACCATATCCCCAGCGCAAGCCGACAAGAACGGACTGCACGGCGCAAAGCGCGATGAGCGCCAGAAACGCCCGGTTGGTTCGCATATCCTCTGCGCCTCGAAAGAAGACGATGAACATAACGACCAGCAGAAGTGCGACGACAAAAGGCAATGGAATGAAAAGCACGGATAACGATCCCGAAGCGATGAATTACCACCCATTCATGGACCAGATCGCGTTTCGGCACGACCTTTAACGCGATCAAGGACGCATTTATTCACCCTAGAAGAAAAACGGGAGCATCCACCTTGTCAAACGGAGAGGCTCTCATGACACTGAAAAACACCCTTTTCGCACTTCTGATGTGCGCGGCTTTTTCCCCGCAGGCATTTGCCGCAGAGGATGTCGGGCTTACAAGCATCCCTGTTCCTTCCAAGGCTCGCGACACAAACCTTGACGTTACGATCTGGTATCCGGCCAAAGGCGGAGACGGCACACCGGCGCTTTCCTCCGAGGACCGTATCTTTCAGGGAACGGCGGTTCGGAAGGACGCGACCATCAAAGACGGCCATTTCCCCCTCGTGTTGATTTCGCACGGGTCCGGCTCGCGCGCTGAAGGCATGGCCTGGATCGCCGCGAAACTCGCCAGCGAAGGTTTCATCGTCGCCGGAACCAATCATCCCGGCACGACCAGTGGTGACTCGACGCCTGCCGATACGCCGAAAATCTGGGAACGGACGAACGATCTATCCACAATCGTCACGGCCTTGACGACGGACGGCACGTGGTCAGGTGCGATCGACGCGCAACGCATCGGTGTTCTCGGCTTTTCGCTGGGCGGTAGCGCAGCGATGGAGATTGCAGGTGCACGCGCCGATCTTGACGCCTATGTGCGCTATTGTGAAGAGAATGCAGCAATGATGGATTGCCAGTGGTTTGCCGACGGCCGGGCCTATGTCAATAACGAGCCGGTCAGCGTACCGAAGCTCGATCTAAGAACCATCGACAAGGCCCGTTTCGAGCAGCAGAACCGCGATCCACGCATCCGTTCCGCCGTGTTGGTCGATCCGGGTCTGGCGCTGGCGTTCCAGCCGGACAGCCTGAGACAAATCGATATTCCGCTGACCTTCATCAATCTTGGCAGCGAAGGTAAAATACCGCCCGCCGTGCTTGCCGACGAGCTTGCAGCACAAGTGCCTGCCTCTACTTACCGACAGGTCGACGAGGCCAACCATTTCAGCTTCCTGCCCCTTTGCAAGCCGGATGCCGACGCGTTTCTCAAATCCGTTGGCGAGCGCGATCCGATCTGCGAACCGGCCGGGCCCCGCGACCGTAAAGATATTCATGCACAGCTGGAAACGATGCTCGTCAACGCCTTCAACCGCACGCTGAAGCCGGGTCAATAACAATAAGAACCTAGCCGATCCTTTTGTAAAACAGGGTCGTGCCGCAATAACGCCCGTCGGGAAAAAGCGCATAGTCGGGGATGACGCCGACGCGTTCCCAACCAAGACGGGGATAAATTGCCTCCGCATCGCTACCCGTGGCCGTATCCAGCACCAAAAGGGTACGGCCACGTTTTGCCGCTTCCTGCTCCACCTTTTCCATGAGCTTTCGTGCAAGTCCCAGCCCGCGTGCCGACCGATGCACAAGAAGCTTCATCAGATCACCGCGATGTGGCTGGTTGGGCTTGGAGGCCAGACCGACCTGCACCGTGCCCACCACTTTGTCGTTTACTTCCGCCACCACATGAATGGTGCCGCCTGCTTCCACGGCATCGGCTACATCCTGCCAGAACGGCTCTGCATCTTTTGGGGAGAAAGGCAGCATGAAACCGACAGACGCGCCGCCATTAACGCAGTCGGCGATAACGTCACAAAGTTCGGGCAAGGCATTGATCGTCTCTGCCCGGTTCAATACGCGGATGGTGGCCATTAATAACTCCTGTCGGGGAAAATCAGCGCTGTCTTTGATCCAGCACGACGGCATAACGGGCAGGTTTTTCTGAGGGATTGTGGAAGACATGTCCCTCACCCACCGGCATGAAGAGGCAATCGCCTGGTTCCAGCAGGTGCACGTCTCCACCACTCGTCATCTCCAGCACACCGTCAAAAAGCCAGACATATTGCGTCATTCCGCGGCTTGCCGCATGCGGCGGGAAACCGACCCGTGCGCCCGCCGGGAACTCGACCTCGACAATATCGACATCGGAACCGACGCGTGGCGGGGAGATGGCACGGCGCACATAACCGGTCTCCGGGTCTTTCCAGAGCTGCTGGTCACGCTTTTTCACCAGCGGTGAAACAGCCTCTTCGTCTTCGGCGAAAAAGCCGGAGAGCGACAGGCCTAGCGCTGCGCAGATGCGGGCAAGAAGCGAGGCCGTGGGGCTCGCCTCGCCACGTTCGATGCGGGAAATCATGGCGCGGCTGACGCCGGATTCGGCGGCGAGCCGATCCAGCGTCAAACCATTTTCAGCGCGCAACGTCTTGATGCGGTCGCCGATAGAGCGTTCGAGAATATGATCTTCGTTTTCCATCATGCGAGAATACATTCTCACATGATGGAGTCAATATCTACCATAATGGAAATTACGATCGCTTTTTTACCGCGGGTTCGGCGCGCGGCAAAGATGCATCAGGCACCGACCTGGGCGATCCAATCGTTCAGATTATAGTAGTTCGTTACTCGACTAACTTTTCCATCTTTCAGGTCAAAGAATGCACCAGCCGGCAGGACGTATGTCTGGCCATCGGCTTCCGGCAGCCCTTCATCGGTTGCGAGATATTCGCCGTTCACGATGAATTCCGCAGAGGCGCGCTTACCGTCCTCGCTCGCCATGATGACAATGTCGGTGAGGTTCTCCTTATAGCAACGGTTCATGTGCTGCATGAAGGACGCAAAAGCCGGCTTTCCGGTCTGACGCTCGCCCTGATTGATGTCATGTACCACCTCGTCGTGAAGAAGCGCCAGAAAGGCATCCATGTCCTGACGGTTGAAGGCATCGTAATAGGCGCGGATGGTCTCAGTGGCGGTCATTGTCTTCTCCGTTCAATGCTTGCGCGGGTTTTCCATGACGGTATAACCAGTGCAACCGAAAGTGAAAATGCCCATGACCGTCGAAATCAAGTCTCTTTCCGGCATCGAGGCCGCGCCCTATTTCGATGACCTTGCGCGCCTGCGGATCGAAGTGTTTCGCGCCTTTCCCTATCTCTATGACGGATCGCTGGATTACGAGCGCAAATATCTCGCCACCTATGCCGACACGAAAGGCGCGGTTTTTGTGCTGGCGCTGGATGGCGCACACGTGGTGGGCATGTCCACCGGCATGCCCATGGCGGCCGAGACCGACGAGGTGAAGGCGCCCTTCCTGAAGGCGGGTTACGATCCGGACCGAATATTTTACTTCGGCGAAAGCGTGCTTCTGCCCAGCTATCGCGGGCATGGCATCGGGGTGCGGTTCTTTGTGGAGCGGGAGGCGCATGCGAGCAAGCTCGGCTTCAACTGCTGCACCTTCTGCGCGGTCGAGCGCCCCGCCGACCACCCGCGCCGGCCATTGGATTACGTGCCGCTGAATACCTTCTGGGAAAAACGCGGCTATCGCCATCACCCGGAATTGCACACCAGCTTCACCTGGCGGGATCTAGACGAGAGCACCGAAAGCCCAAAGCCCCTGTCGTTCTGGATGAAGACCATTGCTGCCGAAGAGG
>Ga0213829_1001678_pt1 | contig 15457 bp, 11 predicted proteins | sample MC6MC0896MG_FD_180665 | JGI IMG/M metagenome (GOLD analysis project Ga0213829, IMG submission 180665) | Enriched soil aggregate microbial communities from Iowa State University, Ames, United States - MC6-MC0896-MG | ecosystem: Environmental > Terrestrial > Soil > Unclassified | place: USA: Iowa...
AATCGACCTGACCAAGGAGGCCTTCATTCAGCTACATTATGAATTTGAATCTGTCAAAAAGGAATTGGAACGGGAGCATTCACTGATTCCCTTGATTACGGCCCGTGCCGGTGTTATCGCGGCTATTGTCAGTAGAGAAGCAGAGCATGTCTTCACCGAATTTAAAGTCTATCAATCTGTCCCTCGGCTGGCCAAATTTAACATGCTTATAGATGAGTTTTTCAGAGCACAAAAATTGGTCGCTTTCTATGCGGACAAGCTGCATATTTCTCCAAACTATCTCAATATTCTGTGTAAAAAACACTTGAAAATCTCCGCTACCCAGCTTATCCACCAACGGATCTGTGTTGAAGCAAAACGCCTTCTCCAAAGCACGGAATCCTCCATTAAGGAAATTACGTTTGAATTGGGCTTTGCGGATCAAGCCTATTTTTCCAATTTCTTTAAGCAGCAGACCGGCGTAAGTCCCAGTGATTTTAGAGAAAAGAGATAAATCGCACAAGAAATGGCAGAAATTGCCCAGTAATACTAAAGCTCGCTGTGTATACCTTTGTAAAAGGCTGATCAATTTTATTGATCGGTCACATAGATTGTAACGTAAATAGGAAATAAAATGAAACCAATAGCTCTTACACGCAAGGAATTTATACGGAACTCTGCCCTGGCACTTGCTGGAGCAACATTGATCCCAGGTATGCTATTAGCAGAAGACGGTGGTCAACTCGCCCATCAGCAGGTTTTGTGCGGACATCAAGGCAAGAAAAGTTATACCCTAAAGAATGTTCTGTTGGAAACAGGTTTTGAATATGATGGAAATGGCAATGTCATCGCTACAAAAACCGGTCTTTTCTCCGTGCATATCGAAGCAGGAAAAATCAAAAAAATAAGCGCCAACAGTACTGATGCGAATGCCATAGATGCAAAGGGGCGATTGATGCTTCCTTCTTTTAGAGACATGCACATTCATCTGGACAAGACATTCTACGGTGATAAATGGCAAGCGGTACGACGAGGCGCAGGTGGTGTTAAAGGAATGATTGCACTCGAACAACAGATCCTTCCTGAGCTACTGAAAAATTCAACCTATAAAGCGGAAAAACTAATTGAATTACTGCAATCTAAAGGCACAGCCTTCGCGCGCAGCCATGTAAACATAGAACCTACCTCTAAGTTAGATTCCCTACGTCACCTACAGCTTGCACTGGAAAACAAAAAAAATAGTTTCGGAGCAGAGCTGGTTGCCTTTCCACAACATGGCGTATATTACACGGATTCTGTACCTTACCTGAAGGAGGCCGCAAAGACCAATATTGATTTTATCGGCGGAGTGGATCCTTTTAGTATAGACGGTGCCATTGAGAAAACAATGGATTTCACGGTTCAGCTGGCACTGGATCACAACAAAGGGATTGATATCCATTTACATGAGGCTGGAGAATCAGGGCTAAAAACGGTTGAGTATCTGATCAAAAAAGTAAATGAAAACTCAGCATTGAAAGGCAAGACCTTCCTCAGCCACTGTTTTGTGTTGGGAAGACTGGAAAAAGCCAAACAACAGGAAATGGCAGAAAAGCTTGGTGCAGCACAGATCGGTATTGTTTCGACCATTCCTTTTGCCGGCCTAATTATGCCTATCCCCACACTGATGGAAAATAATGTCACCGTGATGGCGGGAAATGACAGTATTGTCGATCATTGGAATACCTTTGGAACAGGGAGTGTCCTTCAAAAAGCTAATATGGCAGCACAAGTATATGGTCAGGTCACAGAGTATGGCTTGTCACGTATGCTAAAACTGGCTACAGCAGGCCCGATTCCATTGGACGACAAAGGAAAACAGCAATGGCCGAAACCCGGTGATGATGCAAACATCGTACTCATCGATGCTAGCTGTTCGGCAGAGGCTATTTCACGCATTTCACCCGTAGGATCCCTTATCTATCAGGGAAATATTGTCTACTAGGCTTCTGACAAACGAAGTACTACACAACAGATCTTTTTAACACAATGGCGGTCAATTGCTTTCTATAAGCTTTTGATTGCTCCATTGTGACATACAATTGCTATTAAAACAGTATTAAACATCATGTTAACTCCATACACAGCCCCATTAAAGGGGAATTATACACTAAAAAATGTCCTTTTGGAAACTGGCTTTGTTTCAGATGAACGGGGGATAAAAGCAACAAAAACCGAACTCTTCTGCATAGAAGTTAATGCTGGAAAAATTACAAAGATATTTCCAAACGATCCAAAGCTCGCTACAGCAGTTGATGCTAAAGGATACTTGATGCTGCCCGCTTTCAGCGATATGCATGTCCATTTGGACAAGACACTTTATGGACTTCCATGGCAAGCGCAATCCCCAAAGAAGAGAACAGTGCTTGAGATGATTGCTTATGAACAGGAGATTATCCCTGAATTACTTCAGACATCGACCACACGGGCAGAGCAACTTATTGATCTATTGCAAAGCTATGGTACCACTTTTGCCCGGACACATTTTAACGTTGACACCACTTCTGGGCTTCGTTCTCTGGAAAACCTCCAAAAAGCACTGGACAACCGCAAGGAGAGTTTCAAGGCAGAATTAGTTGCCTTTCCGCAACATGGATTTTTTTATACCGAATCCGCTCCTTTGATGAAAGAAGTGGCACAGATGGATCATGTAGCTTATATCGGTGGCGTAGATCCTTATGGGATAGATAAAAATATTGAAAAAGTACTCGATTATACTGTAAAACTAGCCCTTGACAATAACAAAGGGATTGACATCCACTTGCATGACGGTGGAAAAGAAGGTATACACACCATTGAATACCTTGCCGAACAAGCGCTTCAGAATCCGAAGCTACAGGGACGCACCTTTGTGAGTCATGCCTTTGTGCTGGCTCAGTTACCAATAGCTAAGGTAGAACGCATTGCCGAAAAACTAGCAACAGCTAAAGTAGGTATTGTCTCTTCCATTCCATTCGGAGACTTGGCCATGCCTATCCCCACATTATTGAAACACGGTGTCGAAGTGTTGGTGGGAAATGACAACGTACAGGACTATTGGAGCACTTTTGGCCCCGGAAACATGTTAGCAAAAGCCAATTTAATGGCCGAAATATACGGTTGGAGATCCGAGTTTGATTTATCCAGGACGCTCCGCTTTGCAACACACAATACCTTGCCACTGGATGACAAAGGCAATATGCAATGGCCCAAAACGAATGACAGCGCTGAGTTTGTACTGATCGATGCAAGCTGTTCAGCAGAAGCCGTTTCGCGTATATCCCCAACCATGGCTCTTGCCCATGAAGGTGCACTCTATTGGAAAAAATAACCCCCTACATTATACCATGAAAAACAGAAAGGCTCGGTGTTATCTAACACCGAGCTTTTTTTTGCCCCAACCATGGCTTTTAAATAATTGATTCGTCTGGTTCTTTCCAGTGGGGAAATAAAAAATGTCTATTTCGTTTCCTACCAAGCTGGAACGACCTGAAATAAGGTAATGAATAAAAAAAACAAATTTTATTTGGAAGTAAATTATTTACATCTTACTTTTACAGTGTATCAGTGTTACGATACACCAAAACTAAATTATGATTAGCGCAAAACAAATCTGCTTCGGCTATAAAAAAGAAGATCAGGTCTTAAACGGTTTAAGCCTTGATCTTGAACATCCCGGAATATATGGTCTTTTGGGTAAAAATGGGACTGGGAAAACAACATTACTCAAACTTTTGGCCGGTTCGCTATTCCCAGATCAGGGACAGGTCTATATAGACAGCATCTCCACACAAGAACGGCATATCAGCAGTCTTCAACAAGTCTATTACTTAGCTGAACGCACTGAATCTCCTGACTGGCCTGCACGTCGTCTGGGAAATATCTATGGTAAGTTATATCCCAACTTTGACCAGACGCAATACCTGCACTACCTCAACGTATTTGAAGTAAACCCCGATATCGGGAATAAATCCCTATCCATGGGGCAACAGAAAAAAGTGGAGATATCTTTTGCCCTCGCAACCCAAGTGCCCTACCTATTTATGGATGAACCTACCAATGGACTGGATATTCTTTCAAAAAAACAGTTTCGGAAGCTGATCAGTCAATATACATCAGAACAACAGATATTGATTATTTCTACCCATCAATTTCGTGAGATAGACCGGATTATAGATCGTCTTCTTATCATGGACAATAAGGACTTAGTGCTTAACCAATCTTTGGAGGTTATAGGCGAACAATTTTTATTTAGCGATGCCCCCTCGGCTGATGAACAGCTACTCTATCAGGATGAGGGAATATTGGGCAAGTATGGGCTATATACCAATCCTTCGAAACGGATCTCCACATTGGATATCGAACTTTTGTTTACCGCGATCTGTGAACGTCCGGGTCTTCTAAAAAATATTCAAAACTATGAAAACAACTTTTAACCTTAGTCGACTAAGAGTCGGTCTAGCAGAGTTCTACTATCTCTATCGCAAAAATTTCCGGACCATGGCACTCTTGGTACTTATACTTGCTATTGTTTGTAACTTCTATCTGTCCAAAATTCTGTTTGATTTTATGATGCGTGATGGCAAGGAAAGTCTCTCGATTGCGACAGCCCATCAACTTATTGGCGGCAAACTTATTATCATGAGGCAGCTTATGTTTGCTCCCATGTTGCTCACAATTCCAATACTCTATCAATTTATTAAAAGAGTACGGACCAAGGTTTCCCGTAATCTCATGCCCTTTTCTAACTGGGAAAATACACTGATTCCAATCCTTGGGACAATTGCGATACTATTCGTTCTATCCGTCGAAATCTTCCTGCTTGATACAGCATTTACTCAGACCTATCGCTGGCTTTTTTATGATGATGCCATGCGGTTGCTTGCACAGGATGGCCAATTATACCCCTATATAGAGCGGTACTCTTACTTTAATTTTTTTCCACTATCACATTATCTATCCTCCTTCAACAATTTTTTTGTGATCAGTCTCATTGTCATGATCGGGCTACTCAGTACATGGAAACTAAGCTTCCTGAGATTAATGGGACTTTTTCTGCTCGTTGGCGGAATCTATTTGGCGAATTTTTGGATTTCATTCCGGACATACAACTGGATCATGATTGCAATTGAGAACAACAATGGTATACCACAATTTATCTGTAACATCGGCTTACTCATCATAAGTCTATATATTATTAAACATCTTTTTAAGGAAAGTCAGGTATAAGGATGCAATTTAACTCAGAAAAACCGATCTATCAGCAGTTGTTTGATCTTATTCAGCTCGATATCCTCGAAGGCAAATGGCCTGAAGGAGGGCGGGTACCTTCCGTACGGGAACTAGCGGGAAACCTGGAAGTAAATCCCGGAACTGTCATGCGTGCTTATGAACAGCTCCAGGAAGAAGCCATCCTGTTCAATCAACGTGGCCGTGGACTGTTTGTGGCAGATAATGCGAAGGAACTTATCCTGAAAAACCAGCAAAAAGAAATGATTCAAAAGGAGATCCCGCAATTCGTCAAAAAAATGAAACAGCTCCAGATTAGCCTGGAGGAATTTGTAACCGTATTTAATAGATCTTAAGTTATGAAAACGTCAACAAAACTATTATTTGGGGTATTTTTTCTACTCCTACTCTCCACCTGGTTTCCGCAATTATTTGGTAAGATCAGATGGAATATGAATACTGGCAAAACCGGAGATTTTATCTCAGCTTTTTGGCTTAATTCGAATTCAAGTGTGAAATTAATGGGGCAGATGCCGCAGCACATCAAGTATATTAAATTTTTAAAAGGAGATGCCAATGATGATAAAGTGACCATAATAGCGTCAGACAGTATTAAAATCTCCAATCATTATCCAAATAAATTGCGATTATCCCTTAGCCAGGATACGTTATTTGTCAAAATGCTTCCCTATGACCGAACCGAGTCTTATATAAACCACGACTCTTATTTATGGATTCGGCCCGATGTCCAGCTTTTGTTTGAAGATTGCAATGCAACTGTACACCTTGGGAAGACCGACGATCGGACCATGTATGCCACACAAAAGCCAATATTACTGCGTCAAAATTCGCATGTACAGTTCTTTGCAACTAAAGACAGTACAAAAATGCACCCTCATCTAAATCTTGACATGCAGGCAAGTGGCCACTCCTTTGCAATTTTATACGATTTTGTGATCCATCAATTCAATGCAACACTCGACAATAGCCAGATCAGCTACGGACAGGTGCAGATCGACCAGATCAATGTGAAGTCTAAGGGAAGAAGTTTACTCAGTGATATCCGTAAAAAAACAACGAAGAGTATCATCGGAGACACCAATATTACCCATTTAGATTAAACTTTACCAATAGCCACCATTAAACCAAAACAAAATTATGAAAGCAATCAAGGCAATTTTAAAAACGGTTAAAAAGGCAAGCATATTTACCCTATTATGTATATGTCATTTCAATAGCAAGGCACAGGTAAAACCGGCCAAGCCGCTGCTGAACCTGGATTTCGAACAGGTCAAAAATGGTCGCCCGATAGGCTGGGGAATGACTGCCAACAGCCAATATATTGGTCAATTAGACTCAAGTATCGTCCGAGATGGGAAATATGCCGTTTCGCTCACCCATCTGGAAGGCGAAGGCGGATTCGGTAGTATCTACATGACGATCCCCTATAGTTACCCCGGAAAAAAGATTACCTTAACTGGTTATCTAAAAACCGAAAATGTCAGTAACGGCTATGCAGGACTATGGATGCGCATAGACCCCAAGATCGCTTTTGACAATATGGATAAACAGCAGATCAGGGGCACCAATGATTGGACAAAATATGAAATTACCCTGGATTTAGATCCAGCAAAAACCAGAGCCATTACCTTTGGTAGCCTCCTTACCGGGAAAGGGAAAATGTGGATCGACAATCTCCATATACAGATTGACGGTAAAGATATTGCAACGATCGAACCGATCTCTCCTACGAGGGCCCCCGCAGAGGAGGATCATGAATTTGATCAAGGATCCAACATCCGTGCTTTCCAACTGGACCAGAATAAACAAAAAGCCTTAAAAGACCTGGGGCTGATCTGGGGTTTTCTCAAATATTATCATCCTCAGGTTGCTGCCGGCAACTACAACTGGGATTATTCCCTTTTTCGGGTACTTCCCAAAATACTTGCAGCCAATAATCAGCAACAGCGCGATCAGGTGCTGACAACATGGATCCAGTCTTTGGGAGCATACGACTCCCAACCAGACATCCAAGATATTCGCAAAGAAATCAAATTAAGACCTGACCTTGGTTGGATCAGCAATTCAGGTTTCTCAGATGCGCTGCAACAAGAGCTACAGAAAGTCAGCAAAGCCAAAAGAAACGGCCGCAACTATTATATTGAACTTGCGAATGGTGTGGGTAACCCTGTCATCAATAATGAAAACCCCTATCCCAATATGGATATGAAAGATCCCGGTTATCGCATTTTGAGTCTCTATCGTTACTGGAATCTGATTCAATATTACTTTCCATACAAGGATTTGATCGGCAAAGACTGGAAAATAGTCCTTGATGAATTTATTCCCAAAATGATTGCAGCAGATAATACAAAAGCCTATACATTGACCACCTTAGAACTGATCGGAAATATTCATGATACACATGCCAATATCTGGAGCAAGAATGAAATTATAGACGAATTCCGAGGTAAACGTATTGCAGCCTGTTATGTCGATTTTATCCAGGACAAGGCTGTTATCAGGGGATTTCATGACAGAGAGAAGGGAAATATGACCGGATTAAAAATTGGAGATATCCTGACCAGCATCAACGGAAAATCGATCAGCAATATTGTCGCTGAGCAGTTAAAATACTATCCTGCCTCCAATCCAACAACGCAACGCAGAGACCTAGCAGATAATCTATTGCGCTCCAACGACAGTACCCTACAACTGACCATTCAGGATGGTGAAAAAGTTCACAACCGGTCGGTTCCAACCTATCCCCTGGACAAAATGTCCTTATACACGAAATACCGGAATACGGATACCTGCTTCAAAATGCTTGATCAGGATATCGCCTATTTCAACAACGGAAGTGCCAAACGAAGTTATCTTTCCAATTTAGTTGAGCATGTTAAAAATACCAAGGGATTGATTATCGATTGCCGCAATTATCCCGCTGAGTTTATCGTACATGACGTCTGCAGCTACCTACTCCCCAAGGCTACCCCATTTACAAAAATCACTATAGGCGATATTTCCTCACCGGGGCTGTTTTACACCGTAATCGATCAAAAGACCGGAAACACAAATCCTGATTACTATAAAGGAAAAGTTGTGATCTTGGTCAATGAAATTACGCAAAGTAGGGCGGAGTTCAATGTCCTGGCCTATTCTACCCATCCCAATGCACAGGTTATCGGTTCGACGACTGCGGCAGCGGATGGTGACGTATCGCCTTTTTTCTTGCCCGGAGGAATACGGACCATGTTTAGTGGTATCGGGATATATTACCCGAATGGAGATGATACACAACGCGTGGGAATCAAATTGGATCGCAAAGTAAGTCCAACAATAGAAGGGGTCAGGGCTGGTAAAGATGAAGTCCTGGAAAAAGCTATTGCACTTATCCGACAACCATAACAAGATATCAAGTTGACGTTACGATCGCTTAAAGAGCCTCATGATACGAGGCTCTACCCAATCGCTCAGGATATAGGCGATAGCCAACATCAGGAGCGTAACCACAGAAACAAGTACATATTTATTTACGTAGTCATGAAGATGATTGAAAATAATAAAACCAATATGCTGATGGATAAGATATAAAGGATAAGTCAACATCCCTATTTTGACAAATTTGGGTGAATTGAAACGTTGTAGCCTTTTACAGGAAACAAGTAACATCAGGATATAAAATACAAGGATGGTCGAGGCAATAATATAAGGGGAAAAATCACTATGGAAGGTCCTTGCTAACCAGTGGATCCGACCAATAGCGCCATCGATGGACAAATACAGACACCAAGGCAATACAATAAAGTGCTTCAACGCGGGCCCCTGTAGAAAAATTTGGTAGCATACGATTCCTGCAATAAAATAAGTACTCCAGTCCAGAATGAAAAAGTGATGAATGGCATCATAAATTTCTGATGGTCCAACAAACAAGCGCAAACTTGACAACAACAGCCAAAAGTAGACAAGATAGTCCAAACTGATCTGCTTAAATCGGTTTATGATAAGAAATACAGCAATAATGAGATAAAATTTCAACTCAACATATAGGGACCAATAGGCACCATCGATATTTCCCTGACCAAGGAATTCCTGAACCATCGTGAAATTGGCCAGGAGCTGTTTGAATGTAACAAAATAGCGTGGTGCACCAAAGAAATAAACAATCACAAATGTTATAATCAAACAGATCCAATACATTGGATACAAACGTTTAAAACGCGAATAGCAAAATTTGGGCAGTGAACGATGTTTTATGGAAAAGGCGATCACAAAACCGCTGATAATAAAAAAAAGATCTACACCCAGATACCCATATTTGAAATATTCGCCGATCTCATCGAACCGCAGCAAAGACATATTCCCGCCTTTATATCCCCGATATAAATAGTGGTACAAGACCACTGCAGATGCAGCAATAAAGCGAAACAGATCAATTTGATAGATTCTTTTGGATTCAGCCATTTGAGCGCAAATATAGGCTGTTTCAGCTATAGTTTTAGCTAATCGTTTAAAAGGACGTTATAAACTCCATTGGCTACAATCACTAACTTGCGTAGAAATAACGCATGTACCATCGAATTTATAACATCATTATGTGACGGGCCAGAATTGGATTTATCAGGGGTGCCAATTACTTTTATACCCTAGAAAGATTAACTAATAAATTTTAATTTTATGAAAAAGAATTTTAAACTCGCTTTTGTTGTCCTTGCCGCCATATGCTTTGGACAGCAAGCCAAAGCACAGGCGACTGCGACTGCAAACTTAAGTATCCAGCTAGCAGATGTGATGTCGTTAACATTACAAGACGATCAAGTCTCATTCGTCTATAATAATGCAACTGACTATGCTAATACCAATATGGCTGTAGATAAACTTTCTCATCTAACTGTTGTTAGCACCAAAAATTTTGATATCACCGTAAAGGCTTCGCAATTGACGAGTGGGGGAACGACATTACCAGCGACTGCCCTAGCTGCAGTAAAAGTAAGCGTAGCCAATTCAACTACACCGAATGGAACCATAGCTACAGTTCCGCTAGCTGTTACAGACGGGTTATTGATTGATGCGGCAAGCGCTACAGCAACGTCAACATATGACATCAAGTATGCCATTCCTAATGCGACACCTCTATTAAAAACTTCGGGAAATACCGACTCTGCGCCTGGCACTTATACATCCACAGTGACATACACAATAGCGGCTAATTAAAAGAAGTATTTTATTTGTGAAATATTTTTTAACAACCCTATTTTTTAATTTATGGATTACCCTGTGCATGGCACAGGGTATTTCTGTTTCGCCTTCACGTATCTTTTTCAAGGGTGAGGCTGGGCAGACCGTCAGCCGAACAATTACCTTAAATAATTCTTCCACTGCCGACTTCAATTTTGTCGCCAGCTTGAAAGATTGGGACCGGGATTCACTGGGCAACAAGCGATATTACCCTGCAGGCCAACGAAAACAATCCAATACGGCTTGGTTATCCCTATCTGAGAATAGCACACGTGTCGCACCGGGGGAAACAAAATTGCTCAATCTAACCATGACCATTCCTCCTACCAGTCAGACAAGTCAACTGACCAATAGCATGCTCTTCCTGACCCAGATCAAGGAACAGCAAAAGGGATTGCAAAATGGACTCAACGTCAATGTACTGCTTGAAGTAGGGATACAGGTCTACCACACCCCCACCGGACTGGATGCCGGCAACCTGGAATTCCTAGCTTTTGAAGACCGAGGAATTGTTGCAGAATCCGCGGGTCACAACGTTCGCCGGATACAGGTCAAAATCAGGAATACTGGGCAGATCAATAAAGATGGTTATCTGCGCTTCGAACTCACCAATACGGCGACGGGCGAAGAAATTCCTGTTAAGGCAACAGCGATCGCCATATTACCCGAAGCTGAGCAATGGATACAAGTTGATTTGCCAGCGGAACTTAAGGGGCCTTACCTCGCTGTCGCTATCTTGGATGCCGGCAGCCAATACGATCTAAAAATTGCAGAAAAAGAAATTACATATTAGCTCTATATTGCTACTTTTGACAGCATTGTCTGCAAAAAACTTGCAGGCACAGATCGTTATAACCCTGCCTCAAAGTAACATTAGCCAACGTACAGCGTTTCAACAGACAGGTAATATCGGAAAATATTCTTACGTCCTTGCTTTACTCCCGTCAATTTTCGTCAAAGCTACAAGTACTGCTTTTACCAGTACTTTAGGGAACGGAACTACAGTCCCGCTCAATATAGCCCGTCTCAAAATCCAATCCATCAACGGTGTACTGGTTCTCAATAATAATGTAGAAATTACTCTCACACAGAACGAACAGGATCTGATGAGTTCGCTTGCGCAACTCAATTTATCCGGCCCTGGTCCCGTCATTGTAAATTTCAGTCTGACCACCGCCAACCAGACCTGGCTCGCAGGGAGCTATGAGACCTCACTTGGGGCTAGAGCTACCGGTGTTTTGGGAGGAAAAATTGAACCACCTGAAACTCATTTTACCCTCAATGTACCCGCTTTTGTTACAGCTCCGACAACGGTCGGTACAACAAGCTTATTGGTCAATAACCTCAGCTTTTATCGTTCGGCAAATGGAATCAGTGGTAATACCAATATCTCTTTATCAGGCACAGTACCTTATCTCCCTACTATCCGAACAAATAATGCTTCTCAGTTTAACTTCAGTAGTAGCTTTCCATTCAACAATACACCTCTTGTTCCCGTATCGACTGTCAATGCGAACCTAAACGGTATTCCGTCAGCAACAACGATTCCCCTGTCATCGAGCGATCAGGGACTAACAACAGCAGCGAGTTTAGCAGTACCCACAAACAACAACACTTCACTCGCCTATACGTTCAGTATCCCAACAACACAACTGAAAAATAGCTTTACCCAGGCCGGCACCTATACCGTACCTTTACACTATACCTGGAGCAGCGTACCCACCAATAGCACAACAGCAGCACAGGCATCCGGTTCACTAGAAATTGTCGTCAGTGACCTTAGCGAATTGGTCGTCAATCCAACGCAGCAAGCCGTTAACTTTGCATTTACTACCGCCGATCATTATAAAAATGGTATCAGCCAGGATATGCCAGCCCATTTAAGGCTTAGCAAGACGACTCCCTACAACCTATACGTCCGTGCCACATCAGCCAATTTCAGTTCTGGTACAAATAGCATCCCACTTGATGTTATGCAAATTGGTCCGGCAACAGGCGAAACAGGGATGAATACCGTTACTTTGTCCACGACCGCACAAAAGCTCATCGAATCTGCCAATCCTGTTATTGACCGCAACATCAGCATACGCTATAGTATTCTGGCCAGCCAAACGAGCAAACTGCTCAACAAACCCACTGGAACATATAGTTCCAATATTATATTTAGTTTTGTTGCTCCCTAAAAGCGTTTAATATCCACTTTTCGACTAGCTTTCTTATACCTAAAATCGGGCAATAGTACTGTACGACTATCCTGCAATTCGATATCATGGCTTGGATTTTCAATGGTAAATGACATACCTTCCGTTGGTATATAGACTTGATATTTGTCCTTTGGTAGATAGAATGTATAACTGCCATCTTCTCCACACAATGTTTTATAACTATGCCCCTGTGTATTCACAGCATACACTGCAATACCGGCCAACTGCACATTGTCAGTCATATATTTATCCTCCATCACGGTAATCTTACCTTTGAGTGATCCTACCTTCACCAAGGGAATCTGTAGAACTTGGTTCGTTTTCAGTACAGTACTTATTGTGCCCAAAGCTACCCAACCCCGATTACTCTCAATTTGTATGATATAGTTGCCTTCCGGCAAATTTAAAAATTTCACTGCCCCCTTTTCGTCTGTTAGTGCCACTTCCTTGTTGATCTTTACGACCACATCTTTTGCTTTGGATTCATCAGCATCAGCTTGGCCATTGTTATTCCCATCTTCAAAAAACTGTAACTGTAGCTTATAGCCTTTTTGTTTTCCCCGTCGGCCAAAACTCTTTTCTATACCTAACCTAAACTGTCGATAGTTGAAAGTTGAAGCACCATTTGTTGTTATATACTCCATTGGATCTGATGAGATCCGGTTCTTCATTAAAGTATAGAATATATCCGCAGTTAAATTCCAGCCCGCCGGTAACTGCCACCTCGCATTGCCGTTCATGGAAAAATTATTGCTTTGCGAAAATCCGTAATAACTATACGTAGCAGCTGCCTGCACCCGCAACGCATTATTAAATAACGCAAGCTGGGTATTGGGACCAATGGAATAATTTCTATATTTAGCGCCTGATGCTGTCAAGCGTAGGTCCGTTAAGTAATAAGGGTTCAGCTGCATAAAGGCTGTCATCCCAAAGAGCCTATTACTATAATTACCTGTCATCCGTAGGGAATGAAAAGGTGCTAACGGTCTTTCAGAGGTATTTTTGAAAGTATACCCATAGTCTGTCCGTAAATAGAAACGATGCTTGGCATGCAACACATTCAGGTCCAAACTGGTCCTGATTGCCTTGGATTTACCATTAACATCTGTCAAGCCAACAATCCCAAGCCCCCGATCGGATATTCTTTGCGCCATAAAATATGGCCGCAGATCCAGCTGCCAGATTCCCCATCTTGTCTGATAGCCTAATTCATAGGTTTCTATCCTATTTTTCTGGCTGAAATAATTTGTTCGATCCCCCTGTTGATAAGCTGGGGCAGTATTGAAATAGCTAACCCTTGCCGAAATATTATCCTTATTTGCGAGCACTCTACTCAGCCTTGTATCCGTTTGAATGACTCCCCTTCGCAGACCTGTATAATATGGGGAGCTGTAATAATTTGTCGTATACAGCTGGTAATATTCCGATCGATAGCTGTAATTGATACCAGCTGCTACCGCATGTTCGCTACCCCCAAAATAGGCCTGTTCAAAGCTATAGCCCGCTTCCAGCCCCAATTGCTGGTCTTTCCCGATCTCAAGCTGGGTTTTACCACTAAACTGATCGCTCCCAATACCTCTATAATCGGATCGGCTGTGCAGATAGACCAAATCACTTCCTCCTGGCAACTCTCCTTGCGTTTTGTAACGTGCGCCTAATATCTTCGCTCCTGACACGAGATTGTCCTGCTGGCTAAACAACATGTAGTTATTTTCCAAGCCATATAGGCTAATACTTCGGTTATTGGTTAGCTTATAGCTCGCTTTAATACCCCGTCCATTAATATTCTGGTCAAGGTTTTCGTAGATATTACCAAGTCTTACCCCCCAATCCCTGTCCTGATAGTCGACATAGGTATTGTAACTATTCCACTGTTTCTGCTGCTTATAATAATCTGCCGCCAAACTGTATTCCAAATTTCTATTTTTATCAAAATCCGTATTTCCCCTCGCATAAAGCTGGTATATGGTCATATTGTTCCCGGTACTGATGTACCGGGCTCCAGCGCTATTTTGATAAGGTTGGTTCTGGAGATCCAGCATGCCAAAGCGCTTCACATTGCCGAGACGCATGATCCGCACTAAAGTCATCGTATGCGACTTCCCTTTGGCATCAAGCGCCTGTATACTTAAGTCAAAATCCGCAAACTCCCTTTTGGAATGCATCGTTCCTATAAAAGGGAGCAATACCTGTCCGCCAGCGGGTATGCTGATTGTCTGAGTCTCTCCAGTAATCTCAAATCCTTGCGGAAAACCCGAAAAAAGAAACCTGACCTGCAGAGGAACCAGCCCGCTATTAGCGGCTCTCAGCATAAATTGAACCTGATTGCTGCCCCGATCCAAATAGTATTCCTGTTGCGTAGTCTGCACTATCAGCGCATGCCCACCGTCCAACTTCGTATAAAAGGATCTTGCCGGCGGTAATGCAATCATACCTTCCGCCGAAGCAAAACCAATGGTAAAGACTTGACCTTCGGACACGATTGTTTTTCGGTCAGCCATATACTTCAATGGGAAGACGCGCGTTTCATTTGGATTTAACTCTATCAACTGAGGCAGCCTGATCAATCCTTCCAATGCCTTGGTGTTCTCAGCCAAAGGAACTAATTTGATCGGGTTGTTGGTCTGATTCGTCATACTAAGCTTATTTGAAAATGTCTGATTTCCACTGATCGCTATGGAATCTTTCTCAAAGTGGTAAGCAATCGCATAACGCTCCTGACTTTTCACAGAAGAGAAAAAAACAACAGTATTGCAAAAAAGAAATAGGAAAGTCCACAGACTTTTTAT
>Ga0213829_1001681_pt1 | contig 15439 bp, 15 predicted proteins | sample MC6MC0896MG_FD_180665 | JGI IMG/M metagenome (GOLD analysis project Ga0213829, IMG submission 180665) | Enriched soil aggregate microbial communities from Iowa State University, Ames, United States - MC6-MC0896-MG | ecosystem: Environmental > Terrestrial > Soil > Unclassified | place: USA: Iowa...
TGCCTGCATAAAGGCCTCTCATTGCTTCCTCTTTGAAGCGTTCAAAATCAAATTCCTCTTTTTCCATTTGCTCTGTCTAATATAAAAATTCTTTATTTGACACAGTTTACTTTACACCCTCGGATGAAGTGCAAAACACGCTTTTTTGCGAATCGTAAATGAACCCTTGTGACTCGTAAATGGTTCGCCATTGCAACATAAAACGCCCTAATTTTAAGATGGTAACAAACGACAGTAAATAATTAAAAACAACTAAAACTACACATTTGTGTATGTGTTATTTCCTTGTGTGTTATGTCCGACATAATTCTTTTAAAAACTTATTATTACTTAACTTTACATAACATTCGCCAATTAGCCCTGTTATGACATCTGTTTATAAAATCGAGGAAAGGGCACTGCTCAATGAATTTAAAAGCGGTGATAGAATTGCATTTGACCGAATTTTCGAGCAATACAATCCAGCATTGGTATTCTTTGCCAATCGATATTTGATAAACTTTGACCAGTCCAATGCAAAGGACCTTGTACTGGAATCTTTTTTAAAGCTCTACGACCGAAGAGAATCTTTCGCTTCTTTGGCCAGTATCAAAGCATTTCTTTATATCACTGTAAAAAATAGCTGTCTTTCTTTTATTGAAAAGGAAAAAGTGAGGTTGAAGCGCTTTGATAGATTCACACAGGATTTTGATGAATCTGAGGACAGTGTACTGAGCAGGATAGTTCATGCTGAGGTTCTGCAGGAGCTTTATGCAGCAATTGACATGCTGCCTGATCAGTACCGCCTTATCATGCACAAGATCATAGACGGTAAAACAGCAAAAGAGATTTCGCAGGAGCTGAATATGCCTGTCAACACGGTCAATACGCAAAAATCCAGAGCAATTTCTTTACTAAAAAATAAGCTCTCAGGCGCTGGAATCGCACTTTTATTATTTTATTTCTAATTTTTTCATTTTTTTTGAGCCAAAGCACAGCATTTTCCGGTTTCTATAGTAAAAGGAACCAATGGAAGAGCACAGAATCATCGAAGAACTGACCATCGTACCCCTGCTCACAAAGTATGTAAGGGGTGAGAAGCTAACTGCTCTCGAACAGAAGACCGTTGAAACCTGGATCAGCCAGAGCGAAGCAAACCGGACTGTTTTTGAGCAGTTGAAAGATCCCATGTATTTATCCAATGATCTTGCTGATTTTGATCTTGCGGCCTCTACCACTGAAAGTGGACTTGCGAAACTGAATGCGATGCTGGATAAGCGTCAGTCTGCTCCAAACAGGAGACGGTGGTTCAGTGTTGTGGCGGTCTTGATCGCTATTTCGCTTTCAATGGTTCTTTACCTATATTTCCAGTCTACTAACACCACACAAAATACAATCTCAAATAAATCTGCTGAAGATATCCTGCCCGGATATGATCAGGCTACATTAACTTTTGATAATGATAAGATCGTCGAACTGAACAGTCAATCGATTCGGATAGACCGCAAGGGAACCACCTATGCTGATGGAACTGCAATAGGATCCAATACCGCACAGTTTGCCACCCTTTCGACACCGCGAAAAGGACAGTATAAATTGACCTTATCGGATGGCACAAAGGTGTGGCTGAATGCAGAATCTTCGCTGAAGTTTCCCACTCAGTTTACGGACAATGAAAGGGTAGTGGAACTGACCGGAGAGGGGTACTTTGAAGTGGCCCATAACGCCAAAAAACCTTTTATTGTCAAAGCAAGACATCAAAAGTTGAAAGTACTGGGAACAAAGTTCAATATCAATTCTTACGAAAACGAAACTGCAATCCAGACCACACTGGTGAGTGGCAAAGTTGAACTTACCAATTCACAGAACAATACACCGGTGATACTAAAACCGGGACAACAGGGGGAACTGTTCTCGCTATCTTCCGTATTCTTGGTCAATAACGTGGATACCGAACCGTTTACCGCATGGACAACAAATGATTTCCAGTTTAAAGCTACTCCTTTAAAAGAGGTCTTTAAGCAACTTGAACGTTGGTATGATCTAGAGATTGATTATGATAGAGTGCCAAAAACCTTGGTACATGGCAAGATCAGCAGAGACAAGAAATTATCCAGTGTTTTATATGCACTGGAACAGATAACCAACCTGAAGTTCGACATACAAAAAGAAAGGAGGCTTGTCATTATCGAATAAATAAGAATTACTGTTTATATGTTGGCCTGAAAGGAAGCCGGAGTGTTCGAGCACTCCGGCAATCGGGTCTACATTAAAGGTTTCCAGCAACGAAAAACTAAATTTTTAACCCTACACAAAGCTATGAAAAAACATGATTTTTCCAACAAGGAAAACATTCCGCCATGCGCTGGTATGTTTTCCCACAGGAGAAAACTTCTGCGCATTGGCATAAAGAGTACATTATTCTTTATGCTGCTTGCAAGCGGTACGGCAATAAAAGCCCAGCAGGTCAGCCTTTCATTACAGAAAGCACCCCTGTCCACCGCAATTTCAGAAATTCGGAAAGCAACAAAATATGATTTTGTCTATAATGAGGACATACTAAAAAAAGTTGGACCCGTTACCGTTAATCTGAAAAATGCGTCTTTAGAGGAAACACTACGTATCCTTTTTTTGAGTCAACCGATCGTTTTTGAAATTGCAGACGGCATAATCATATTAAAGGAACGGAAGGCACCCAGTATACAAAATAGACCTAACCCCAAGAAAAAGGAAACTATAAAAGGGAAGATCGTCGATGAAAAGGGAATCCCATTGGCAGGGGCTACCATTCAGGTCAAGGGCAGCAATTTTCTGACGAACTCCGATAATGATGGTAATTTTGAACTGCCCACAGCGTATACAGATGCTGAGCTGAAAATCACTTTTGTAGGTTATGCAGCACTCACTGTATCAGCGAAGTATATTGACCGTATTACACTAGCATCCAATAGCAATATTATAGAAGAGGTTTCTGTTGTTGCCAGCAGTGGTTACCAGAGCATACCCAAAGAACGTGCTACAGGTTCGTTTTCCAAAGTAGACAATGCTACTTTCAATCGGCAGGTTTCGACGGACGTTATCAGTAGATTGAAGGGCATAGCACCTTCGATCCTCTTTGATGAGCGTTCAGGATCTCCCAAGTTAACGATCAGGGGACAGGCTACGATCTTCGGTAATGACCAGCCATTGATCGTTGTTGACAATTTTCCTTACGAGGGTGACATCAACAATATCAACCCGAACGATATTGAGGATATTGATATTTTAAAGGATGCAGCAGCAGCTTCGATCTGGGGTGTTAGGGCCGGCAATGGTGTGATTGTGATTAAGACTAAAAAAGGACAATCAGACCAGCCCATGAACATTGGGATAACCTCAAATGTTACGGTAGGCGATAAACCGGATCTTTGGTATCTACCTAAGATGAAGTCAACCGATTTTATTGATATTGAAAAGATGCTTTTTGAAAAAGGGTTTTACAACACGATTATAAGCAATACAGCACAAAATAAGCCCTATTCACCAGTTGTCAGTATATTGAATGACCAGAAAAACGGTAGATTGACCGAACAGGAGGCAACAGCCAAGATTGATGCGCTTAGACAGTACGATCTGAGGGATGATATTAATAAGTACCTGTATCAAAATTCTATCAAGCAACAGTATGCTTTAAATTTTAATGGGGGTATAAAGAAGTATACCTACTATTTTTCGGCAGGATTCGATAAAAATCAGAATTCAGAAAAGAGAAGCGGATTTAATCGAGTGAGCCTGAATAGCAATCAAAATTTCAGGCCAATTGAAAAGCTGGATTTATCAATAGGTGTGAGTTATAACCGAAATATCAGACGAAATTCTTCAGTAATTTCCATGCTCACCAATATGGGGACAGAATATATGTATCCGTATGCAAGATTGGCAGATGATTCTGGTAATCCATTGTCTGTTATAAAGGATTACAGTACAGTTTTAAAACAAAAGGCATTAAGTGAGGGATTGTTGGACTGGGATTTTGTGCCAATTGATGAACTGAAATACCAAGATAATCAGTATAAAGCTAGCGAGTTTCGTTTTAATACAGCGATTAAATATACGATCATTCCATTCTTATCAGCGGAGATCAGATTTCAATATGAAAATCAGTTGAATACCGACCGTAGTTTCTACGACCAGAACAGCTATACCATGCGTGATCAGATTAATAGGTATACAACATTCAAGAATGGAATTATGACCAGAAATATTCCTTTAGGTGGAAAGCTGGACAATTCAAGCTCAGAACTGCATGCACTTAATGGACGTTTTCAATTGAACTTTGACCAGAAGTGGAATAAACATCAGGTAAATGCCATTGGAGGTTTTGAAATCAGGGAAAGAAGAAGCAACGGAATTTCAAGCAGACTTTATGGTTTTGATCCTATAGTGGGATCGACAATCAATGTTGATTATCTTACCCGTTTTCCCCAATATGGGAGAGGTGGTACAACCTTAATCCCGAACTATGATAGCTTTTTCGGTACAATGGACAGGATACGATCTTATTATATGAATGGCGCATATAATTATGATCTTAAATATGTCCTGTCCGTCAGTGCAAGAATTGATCAATCTAATTTGTTTGGTGTTAATACGAATCAAAAGTCGGTACCATTATGGTCGGTTGGTGGGAAATGGAACATCAATAAAGAATCTTTTTACCACATAGACTGGTTACCTAACCTTAGTCTACGAACTACCTATGGCTATAGTGGAAATGTGGACCGAACTGTCACAGCCTATACCACAGCCCGTCTTTCTAAGAACAGCGACAATGGCGAACCAAATGCTAATCTCCAGAATCCTCCAAACAAGAACCTACGCTGGGAAAAAAATGGTATCTGGAACATTGGAATTGATTTTCAGACAAGACACAATAGATTATCTGGCTCTATTGAATATTTTGACCGAAAAGGAGTTGACCTTATTGGCAACGGTGAAATAGATCCAACTACAGGTTTTAAAACATATAGGGGCAATATAGCTAATATGAAAGGTAATGGATTAGATGTAGAATTACGTTCTATCAACATCAAAAGCAATGACTTTAGCTGGGAATCTGTAGGTTTATTTTCCTTGGCGAAAGATAAAGTGACTGCATATATGCGTTCCACTTCACTCAATAACTTCATTAGAGATAATAGCATTGTGCGTACACCCATTGCGTATTCGCCCGTAGTCGGAAGACCATTATTTGGTATATATTCTTATCCGTGGGCCGGATTAGATCCTGAAACAGGAAAGGCGAGGGGATATCTGGACTTAGAGCCATCAAGTTCATATTCGCAACTTGTAAACTATATCAGTGGCGATCCAGAAACACGTTTGTTCTATAATGGCAGGGCATTACCTCCGTATTTTGGTGCATTACGTAATACAATAAGATATAAGGATTTCGAATTTTCCTTTAATGTGACATACAGATTTGGTTACTATTTTAGACGTCGTTCCTTTACATCCACAGGTCTTTTTATTTATGATAGGAATGGTGATTTCTATGATCGTTGGCAGCAGCCGGGGGATGAGAAGCATACAAATGTTCCAGCCCTGAGCTATCCCGCAGACGATATGGATATTTACTATAGTAATTCACAAGTACTTATAGAAAAAGGTGATCATATCAGGCTTCAAGATGTTAATTTATCATATGATCTCAATAGCTACAGCCTGAAAAGGTTATCAATAAAAAGTATGCGTTTTTTTGCCTATGCAAATAATATTGGGATTCTCTGGAGGGCTAATACAAAGAACCTTGACCCAGATTATGTAGATACTAAATTACCAATAACGCTAACTCTTGGTATCACTTGTACACTTTAAACAATGAAAAAAATTCTACTTATATTTCTGATAATCATACAAGTGGCTTGTATGTTATCTTGTAGTAAAGAATGGCTGGAGGAGAAACAGGATATAAAACTTATTGTTCCTACAACTCTAAATGATATGGCCCTTCTGATGAACGGTGATATCTTTTCTTATGATGGTAGAGGAATGTCCGAAACCTCCTGTGATGACTTTGAGTTCAATACTGAACAGTTCAATCAGCTAAGTTGGCCTTTTGATCGGGATTTTATAACCTGGAGTGTCCAAAGAGACCTTCCAAATATTGCTGCCTTACAGCAAAATGAATGGAGCTGTGCATATAATCAGATTCAGATCTGCAATGTTGTGCTAAAGGGCTTGGCCAAAATAGATCGCAATGAGAAAAATGCGAGCTTTTACGATGAAATAAAAGGTGCAGCTCTCTATTATCGGGCAAAACAGTTTCTAAATCTTGCCATGACTTTCTGTAATTATTATGACGCCAAAACTGCAAAAGATCAAATGGGAATACCTTTAAAACTTGATGATGATATTTCGGAAAGAATACAACGTGCAAGTTTGGAAGATACATATACACGGATTGTTCAGGATTTAAAGTTGTCCTCGAAGCTATTACCATCTTTCCAAAAAAGCTATGCCCGTCTTGCAAAAGGGGGTAGTTATGCTTTGCTAGCCAGAACTTTACTGTTTATGGATAGTTATCAAGAAGCCAAAGATGCAGCAGATTCCAGCTATAAATATCATTACTTTCTAGAAGATTACAATACAATTAATGCAGTTGGTGTGCGACCACTAATGATAGAATCAAAGGAAATTCATGTTCTTTCTAATATGGTCAAGGTCGCTAATAATCCAGAAACTGGTCGGGTTTCACAGGAGCTATTTGATCAATATTCGGCCAATGATCTTCGGAAAAAGTTATTTTTTAAGGTGGAGAATGATGGTAAAGAATCTTTTAAGGGGCATTATACTGTAGCCCTATTCACAGGAACAACTACCGCTGAGGTACTTTTGATCAAAGCAGAATGCCTTGCAAGATTAAATGATAGTCATGGCGCAATGTCAATATTGAATAGTTTGATGAGCAAGCGATTTGACAAGAATAACTTTATACCATTTGTTGCAGAAACGGGAGAAGAAGCATTGGCAATTATCTTGAAAGAAAGGAGAAAGGAATTGATCACACGTGGGTTACGGTGGCAAGATCTGAAAAGACTTAACAGGGATGACAGGTTCTCAAAAACTTTAGTTCGTAGGATCGGTTCAGAAACTTATACATTACCTCCAAATGATCGCAGATATGTTTTACCTATCCCGCTGTTTGTGATCAATTACAATGGTATTCTTCAAAATCAATATTAACATGAAAAACATACTAATCATCGTACTGCTTTTAATAACGATAAAAGCAACTGCTCAAAACTGGACTATAATTACAGGCTCAATCCATAATATTGGAGATAAAACTGTCCCTGTTGAATTAATGGTATTCGATCCCCATAAAATTGCTGTACCGTTTTCAAGATATAATCAAAATACATCATCAGGTCAATTTAAGTTTATCATAAATTTAAGTCAGTCGAGTACTATTGGATTTACAGTCAATAATAAACCACTATTTTTCCCTGGTACATTTGGTACAATAATTAATCCAGGTGATAGCCTGAATATAGAAATTTCTGATGTTAAAAAACTTGGTTTTACAGATCTCCAGTATTCTGGAAGGGGAAGTGAAAAACAAAATTTACAGAAAGAAATGATCACCAAAATAGTGGAATTGGCTAAACTCGATCCTCCCTATGATAAACGAAGTCTGGAGTATAAATTTAGTTCCACAGACCGCAAATTGGATAGACTGGATTCTGTTTATCAACATTATAAAGGAGATATCTCTTTGGAATCTAAGAATTTGATGTTGGCACATGAATATGATGATATTTTGGAATCACTTACAGTTAGCGCAATGCGTAGTACAGATTCCTTATTGAAACCTTATATCCAGAAATATATTATAGAGAAAAAGCGTCTCGAACCTTTTTTTAGAGGTAATGCAATTTATTATGGGGGAGGAAGTAGTGTAGTACCTTATTTACTTATTTTAATGAGCTATGATAATATTGCACAATATGGAGGGCAGAATTTTAGGGTGGACAATCCTTTGATGTTTGTTGAAGCTGTTCTTAAGTATTTTAAAAAGCAACCATTACAACGGGACTATTTTCTCTCTCAAACGGCAATAAATGTTTTTGATAGAGAATTTGATAGTGAAAATTCTAGGAAAATTTATGCTATTTATAAAAAGGATGCAGATAAACGGAATCCTTTTTATGATCAGGTATTAAAAGCAAATGAGAAAATTGAGTCCCATCTGAAAAATGGGATGCCATTTTATAATTTTCAACTTCCTGATACTACCGGAAAACTCCATTCTTTACAAGATTTTAGAGGGCAGTTACTGGTTTTTGACTTTTGGTTTAGAGGGTGTGGCGCCTGTAAAATGATGGTGCCAAAATTAAATGAATTGGAAGAGAAATATAGGGATAAGAATGTAAAATTTATTTCTATTAGTGTTGACGAAGATAAAAAAGACTGGTTAAAGGGGATAGGTACATTTTCCTCTAAGAAATCATTACAACTATATACTAATGGTCTTGTTCTAAAGCATCCTTTGCTCCAGTTTTTAGGGATTTCAGGATTTCCATTTTTGATTGTAGTTGATGATAGGGGAAGTATAATTGGTATTCCTCCAGATCCCAGTGGCAATAAGAGGGATTTTGAAAATTTTATCGACCGCTATTTAAGAATAAATTAGAATCAAAATAAAGGCTGCCTAACTAGATTGAGGGCACTGAAAAACTATCTATTAAAAAGGGCTTATGAATTTTTATGTTCATGAGCCCTTTTCCTTTGTCTATCTGGAACCCTCTACCTATAACTCCTCAAATAATCGATTCTCAAGGAGTTTAACATGTGTTTTTCACCTTTTTTTAATGCGCTATTTTTTCAGTGGGACTTTTTCAGTGCCCTCACTAGATTTAGACAGCCTTTTAACTTATTGTTTTACTCCGTAATGCATTTTGCTACTGTCATTGGTTGGCTCCCATAAATCAGTGCTTGAATTATACTGATATTCTTGCGAGCAAAGTGCTGGTGTAGTTGGCTTGCAACGGTTACTACCATTGACAATGTCAGCTCTACTTCCATCAGGATTTACATAGAACTGGGTAGGTTCCGGATCTGTTTCGTTACTCGTTGGAGCAAAAGAGAATGCTGCGAAACTTCCAATTGCAATAGCTGCAATCCCTAGAGTTAATCTTAAATTTTTCATGATGTTTGGTGCTTTTATAAATCAAAAAGCTAAACTTTAGTTTTTTGCCTACTCTTGGTTTCAGGTTTTCGGCTTCCCCTGTTATTTGTGCTTTTAGTTTTAGCTTAGGTGGTCTGAACATGGCTGTGTGGTGGTCGATTTAACGAGAAAATTATCAGACCAATGATATTTATTGCCAGCATGCTGAAATTAAAGTACAGTTGATCGTTCCAGTTCATCCAGTTGAACATTGCAATGCAGGAGCAAGGGATGCTCGGGGCAAACTTTAAAACATACACTAGGTATCCAGTGTAGAGGATGAGAACTAAAATCGATGTGATCAGTCCCATTCTTCTCCAGCTCTTATTTATTAACAATAAGATTATTCCAAAATGAACAATTTGAAGTAGATAAGGGAGCAGATTACCACCTGCGGATAACATGTAAGCTCCCTTTATCTGTCTTTGAAAAGTTTCGAAATCGAATACCTTAGCTACAAAAGTATAGGCCCATATTAGAATGAGTATAAAAACTATTATTTCCGATAGGATGTTTTTTGTTCTCATTGTTTTAATTTTTCTGGTTAGTAGAAATGTAATTTAAAAACTGAGGAGAGGACTCTTTTTGTTTTACCAAATTTATAATGGTATTCCATTGTAAAACAACAGTTTGTTGTGTCTCTATGTGAAATTACAGTGTGTTACATTTTCAGGCACCGTGTTTTTACCACTGTCCTCGATCTTTTGGGGGTGGATCTGCCAAAGTAGAGCCATTCTCTTCCGAGTTGGAGAGTGTGTTAACAGTTATCGAGTCTTGGGTATTTTTCATGACTTGATTTTTTTTATGTTTTTCCATAATTGACGTGTTACTTTTTGCCATTTGATCAATATCATCCTCTCTACAGGACGATAGATTGAGCACACCTCCAAGTATTATTGCAATTGAGATAATCGTTGATTTTTTCATTGTAAAATTTTTTTTAGATTATCCCGGCCGAGATTGTTTTGAATTCTGACTGCAAATTATTCCAGTGTCAGCATATCTCAAATTTATTGTGGTGCTGGAAAACGATGTAGCACGTGCTTAAAGTGATGGGACATAACCAAGAAAAATGTCTTTTCATTTTTCACGTGAATTAGAGTTAATTCAATTTTTAAAATGGCTTTTATAACAAACTGTGGCATCTTTTTGTATACGATGATCGGTGTCTGTTCATTTAAGCACGTGCTTGTTTGTGTGTTTTACAAAATATCGAACTGAAAATTAAGTGTTTAGTATGTTTTTAGCACTTTGTCATTTATTCCTTTGCAAATCGGTGGATTTTGGTAAATTTTTATAAATTTATTACAGAATTTGAGCCATGAAGATTCTACCTAAACTAATTCCGTTTCTTCTAACATTATTTTTGTGTGAAAATCTGTTTGCACAAAACGAGAATTTAAGTGATTATTATCTGATCCAACGGAGGTATGAAAATCGTTTGGAAAATGACTCAACAGCATTGCCTTTGGTAAGTGAATTTATCAAGAAAGCAAAGTCCGAAAAGAATTATGAGAAATTGTTCCGGGGGTATAAAGATGCATTATTATTTTCGAAAAGCCCACGAACTAAACTTAAATATGCGGACAGTGTTATCGGTGCAGCCAAATTAGCCGAGAATGATGCCATGCTGAGCGATGCGTATATGAATAAGGGTGTGGTTTATTATTTTAATCTTAAAAAATACGATCAAGCATTAGAGGAGTATCTCAAAGCTTATAAATTATGTGAGAACAGTAAAGATCTATTCCATAAAAATAGATTGAAATACCATATTGCTGTTGTTAAAAGTTATATTGGTTACTATAACGAAGCGCTTACTATATTTAAAGGAGCAAGTAGTTTTTTTGAAGAACAAACCAAAATAGACATCCATCCAAACCTTATGTTTAAGCACCAACGGGGATATTACAACAGCTTGCATCAAATGGCGATTTGCTACCGTAATCTTAAAAATTTTAAATCAGCAGATTCGATTGTTGAGTTAGGTCTTTCTGCAACATATATGAACCCGGATTATCAACAGGAGTTTGCTTATTTTCAAAAAGAGAAAGCGATAAGCCGATATTATCATAAAGACTATAAGAGTGCCACCTTATCGTTAACCAGTTCAATAAAATCGTTTATTGCATTTTGGAGTTGTTAACTTAGTCGGCATATCAAGTTAAGAACAATAAAAAATCTTAAATTTGAATAATGATTAAAGTCCGTAAAAGTATGATCGCGCTTTTAAAGAGCGTGGTGTTGAATTAAGCAAATCCAGGAAGAATATTTCTGAGCTAGCCCGTGAACTAGGGATTTCTGCCGCTCAATTATATAAATAGCGTAAAGAGGCGGAAGAGTTTGGATCATGCAGTTTTCCGGGAAATGGTAATCTGAAGCAGACCAGCGGGCAGGAGCGTATTAGTCTATTAGAGAAAAAGCTCAAGGATTCACAACTCGAACTCGCTATCTTAAAAAAGGCCATAGGCATCTTTTCCAAGAGCGATCGGTAGTATATAGATTTATCAAGCGGCATCAGGGTCTATATCCGATTGAAAAGATGTGTAAGGTTCTGGGCATTGGTTCCAGAAGCTATTATACCTGGCGGAGCAGTTCCAAAGAGACAAAAAATAGTAAAAGTAAAATCCTTGAAGACAAAATAAAGGCTGTCTACTTCGATAAAAAATAGCGGTATGGGAGTCCAGGAATAACTGCTGAACTGTTAGATGATGGGGTTAAGATTTCTAGAGTTACAGTTGCCAAGTATATGAAAAACATGAGGCTAGGCAGTAAAATAGGCAAGAAATTTAAGGTAACAACAGATTCAAAACATTCTCATAAAATAATGGAAAATGTATTAGGCCGTAATTTCACACCTTCGGAACCATCAAAAATCTGGGTGTCTGATAACGTCCTTGGCAGCCTGGAAAATGGCAATTAAGAACCGTAAACTTTCTCCGGGTCTAATCTTTCATTCAGATCGGGGTACGCAGTATGCATGCGAAAAATTTAGTAACACGTTAGATTCCTATAAAATCGCAACAAGGAGTATGAGTAGAAAGGGGAATTGCTGGGACAATGCTGTCGCTGAGAGTTTCTTTAAAACGTTAAAATCTGAACAGATCTACGGCAACAAGCTGATTTCCAAGAAGCAAATGAAAACAGAATTATTCGAATATATAGAAATCTGGTATAATAAAGAACGGCGTCATTCCACACTGGGAAACCTTACAATCGAACAATTTAATAACAGAAAACAATATCTTAAAAAAACTGCTTAACTGATACTGTCGATTTTATTTGCAAGTCCAGTCCAAGAGCTTGCGGAATCTGTAGAAAATGTAATAACTTGGCTGTATCGGAATGGTAGTTTTATTCCTTGCGGTAAAATAGTTGGTGAAGAACAGTTGAGCATCATTAGTGATTATCTCGGTACTCCAACACATGCTTATAATAACAAAGGTTCTTTAGTTTGGGAAAGGGAGTTGGACATATATGGAACCTTGAGAAAAGGAGAAAATAGCTTTGTTCCTTTTTTATATCAAGGTCAGTATATAGATGAAGAAACTGGATTGGCTTATAATCGTCATAGGTATTATGATAATGAGAGTGGGAATTATATCAGTCAAGATCCAATTGGATTAAGAGGTGGTACGAAGCTTTATAGTTATGTAATGGATTCAAATGGATGGATAGCTAGAATGCAATTAGTTACGACCCCCGACCATAAAGCTACTTTCCCTCATGAAGGTGCAGTAAGTCAATTTATGAAAGAAAATGATTTAGACGGAAAATATGGTACGCAAGCAACCAAACAGAGAGCCAAAGAATTAAACGAATTACAAAATGTCAATGCACATACATCACATTAAAAAATAGTAAAAAATATAAAAAATGAAAACAGAAGACTTAGTATTTGATGAAAACTTTGAAAATTACTTTTCAATAGAACAACAATCTGACGAAATTTGCTTAACTCTCTCAGATAGTTTAGCAGCAGTAGAAGAAGATTTATCAGAAGATTACAAATATAAAATTGTAGACTTCATTAATAAATCTGATAAATGGTATAATGAATTTAAAGGTTATATTGCAGAATGGGCAAAGGGTGAATATAATATTGAAACTCAGCAAGAGAGTTATGTTTTAATCAATGTTTTTGTATTATTTGAGCAATCTGAATCTCAAATTTTTGGATTGGAGTTTGGTGTAGATTTCGATGAAGAACATAATTGTGGCCTTAAAGTGAGGGCCATTGAAGATCGTTTTGAGATTTTTGAAATTGGAACTGGAGATGTTGCTTTTGCCTAAAAACAAGTTTTGTATAAAAGCAATCAGTGAATAAATTCAGTAAACTTAAAATTATTTCATTATATTAAAATTATGCACTTTGAATTGTCCAGTTTTTATAAAAGGGATACAACCTTTGATTACGACATCGGAAAAAACAGTTTGGATGTTTCAACATTAAGAAAAGGAGAACGAATAGCTGATGAAAATACACTTTTATACGAGGTAGACAAAATTGACAGCTATCTAAAGGATTATGATGTATTACCTGCTACTTTTGCTCCATTAGTAAGCTTAAAATTTAAAAACCTCTTTTCTCATCTTTTGAAGGAAATACAATTCGTACCTACTTTAATTGGCGATAGTTCGGGAAGCCAAGATGACAGTTTTTTTGTTTTAAATATTCTTACTTCAATTCCCTGTATGGATAAAGAAAGATCTATTTATGAGATTAAACAATATGGAAAATCCAGTATCATGAAAATCAAAGAATTATATATAATTGATGGGAGTCTAAATGGTCACTCTATAGTACGTATGGAGGAACATAAATCTTATATTATTATTACCGAAGATTTCAAGAATCTTTGTGAGCAATCGAATTTAAAAGGGTTTAACTTTATTGAGGAAGGACATTCCATTTATAAGTAGAAAAGGTTTAGAACCGGGAAAGAAATCGAAATATTTTAATAAACCAATGACAGAGGTATTTCTAAAAAACTAAACAGATTGTTAATGGAAAAGTATAATAAAATTAACGTTTGGATAGGTACCACTTTTAAAGAAGAAGAGGAATACCAAAAGTATTTTGAACTTAACTACTCAACTGTAGATTTCGGATAAACTGGTTCTTCCCCAATTTTGGTGGTCAAGACGGAGCATATACTACACGTTTCCTCAATAAGTCAAATCCCGCTCTACCATACATCTGCCGTTTTATCATTTTCAATCGGTTAACGTTTCCTTCCACTGGACCATTACTCCAGGGTAAGGTGAGCGCATTTTCAACAGCGGGATAATCAGCTAGCAGTCCTTTGGCGAAAGAAGCTATTTCCTTTACTCCCGAGCTGATTGATTGCTCGATCCACTCCCTCAATTCTGTATCACCCGACCGCTCCGCCATCATTTTGCGGAAGGATTGCACAATGGTAAAAGTCTTATGCAGATCTTCACAGGATGTGCATAATTCTTGGATTGTCTGTCTTTGGGCATCCCCCAGATTTTGTGGCGGCGATACAAACCATATCGCCGCAGATGATGGTTTGAAAGATGCTGCACCCCGGTTCGGTAATTTTTTCGTTCCCCCTGCTTTTTTACCTACCCGTATCCCATAGAATTTTAAGGCTTCTGATAAGGTTGAATAGGCTCCCGTGTATCCTTGGGATTTTAGTTCCTGCCACAATGTGGTCAACAGTATGTCTGGTTCTTCCTCCATTCGTTTTTTGATGTAGGTGAAGAATTTTTCCAGCGGATTGATGTGACTTTGGGATTTCCGGGATAGCGTTTTCATAGTCAGATATTTTTTGACGGTTTGTCTATGCATGCACAGATGAAGCGCCATCCCACGTATGGAATATCCTTTTTCCTGTAGCTTTTTAAGTTGCTCAAACCGCTTTAGGCGGATCCCACTAGGAGCTGAATCCTTGGAGCTTTTGCTTTCAGATAGTGTGCTTTGATTGTCAACTATTTGTTGATCGTCAACCCGCAACTTCTTATCGGACACCAAAGCTATGGCTTTGCTGTAATGTCTGATCAATACTTTCTGTACCATCTCACTTAGATTTTTCAACAGATGCCAACGGTCGGTTACCTGGATAGCTTGCGGCGCACCGCAGGTAATAGCTTTTTGATAATTAACGTGAGTTCGGTTTAAGCAGCAAGAAATAATTGATTTTCTTGCTGTTCAAACTGAATATTTAAAGATGGTTTTTTTGGAAAAAAAGCATAAGCTGCCAGGGCACCTAAAATATTCAACAAGAA
>Ga0213829_1001688_pt1 | contig 15393 bp, 20 predicted proteins | sample MC6MC0896MG_FD_180665 | JGI IMG/M metagenome (GOLD analysis project Ga0213829, IMG submission 180665) | Enriched soil aggregate microbial communities from Iowa State University, Ames, United States - MC6-MC0896-MG | ecosystem: Environmental > Terrestrial > Soil > Unclassified | place: USA: Iowa...
CCGACGAGGCGCCGAACATCTCCAACGATGACCCTGACGATCTGGGCGCCGTCGGCAAGGCCGAGCAGGGCAGCATGCGCGCCCGGACCCTGTACCTCAACAAAGGCTACGGCGTCTCCGACCTGACCGCTGAGCTGGCCAACTCCGAGCCGATGCAGCACATCCGCAACCGCTTCGGCACCTACTGGACGCGCCAGTGGCAGCGTTATCTGATGGGCGCCGGCCGCGGCATCATCGCGGCCAACATCGCCCAGAACGGTGGCGACATGGTCAAGGACGCAGGCGCTTCGATCAGTGCCAACGCCTTCCAAGACGCCGCCTTCACCGCCGGCGATGCCGCCGATATGTTCGGCGCCATTGGCGTGCACTCGGTCGTCATGAACCAGATGGTCAAGCAGGACATGATCGAATACCTGCGCGACTCGCAGGGCAAGATCATCCTGGCGACCTACCTGGGCAAGCCGGTGTTCATGGATGACGCATTGACCTACGCGCCGGGCCAGTTCCTCTCGCTGTTCTTCGGCCAAGGCGCCTTCGGCTATGGCGAGGGCGACCCGCACATGCCGGTTGAGATGCAGCGCAAGCCCGATGGCGGTAACGGCGGTGGTGCCGAGGTGTTGTGGGAGCGCAAGACCTACATCCTCCAGCCGGCCGGCTTCAGCTGGCAGGGCAGCGAGAACCGCAACCTGAGCCCGACCGCCGCCCAGTACGCCTCGGCGGCCAACTGGAAGCGCGTCTTCGACCGCAAGCAGGTTCCATTCGCCGCGGTCATCAGTGGCACCGCCACCCCTTGACCCCATGATGCGGGGCGCCGGCTAGGCGCCCTGCGCAGGAGATCGCATGAAAGTCATCTACACCAACACCCCGGGCAGCGAACGCGGCACCTGCTATCGCCGTCTGGACCAGTTTTTCGGCGTGATCGACGGCGCTACCTCGGTGTCCGTGCAGGGCGATGCCCCGCACATCGGCGAGGCGTACCAGCGCCAGGGCATCAGCGTGAGCGAGATCGAGGAAGGTCTGCGCGTGGACGGCCCGACTATCGCCCAGTGGCTGGAGCAGGGTTACAAGGCGTCGACCTACCCACCGAACGGCTATGCCCCGGTCAGCAGCCAGGCCGAGATCGACAAGGCGATCGAAGAGGAGGGCGGCGATCCCGAGACCGATCCTCACAAGATGAAGGTCCCGGAGCTCAAAGATTGGCTGACGGCCCAGGGCATCACCTTCGATCCCGCTCTCAACAAGCCCGAGCTGCAGGCACTGATCCCTTCGAAGGAATAAGCCATGACCGACTTCATCACTGTTGCTGATGTTGACCAGAAGCTCGGGCAGGGCTGGGCCGGCACCGGTGATGTGGTCCTTGCCGTGGCCATGGCCAATGCTTGGCTGACGGCCAAGATCAAGCGGACGGTGCCTGATCCGGTGCCTGATGCCATCGTGAGTGCAGGCGCGCAGGTGGCCAAGCTGGCTGCGGCCGGCCAGCTGTACAAGGACACCCAGCGCGAGGTGCAGAGCAAGACCGTGTCGGCCCAGGCTGGCACGTCGACCAGCAAGACCTACGTCGCTGGCTCCATGGACCGCTCGATTGGCGAGAACTTCGCCCTCGACCTCATCGCCCCTTGGACCCGCCGCTCCGGCACCGTGATGCTCAAGAGGATTTGACCCATGGGCATGCGCGAAGAACTCCAGGCCGAGCTGGCGGAAGCGTTCAATGATCCAGATGGCCTTGCCGACGCGGTGAGGCCAGTTGTAGGGAGTCGCACGGTCAAGGACGGATATGACCCCGAGATTGGCGGTACTGTCCCGGCCTCGACCTTCCATTACGCCGGGCGCGGGGTGTTCGGCAGCTACCTGGCCAAGGAGATCGACGGTACCCGCATCCAGACCGAGGACGTGAAGCTGCTGGTGATCCAGAACGAGCTTTTCGAGGTGCAGGCCGGCGCCGTCACCGATGCCCCGGCGGCGCCCAAGATCGGCGACCAGGTGAGCGGCTACCGCGTGCTCAACGTTTCCGAGGACCCAGCCCAGGCGACCTGGACCATTCAGCTGAGGAAGTGACATGGCGCGCGGCTCACACATGGCCCAGCGGTACGGCGGGCAACAGGGCGGCTTCGCTGAGGCTATCCGGGCATTCGCCGAGCAGGCGGAGCAAGCCCTGGACGCGACCTTCCGCGAGATCGTGATCGAGATCGGCAGCAGCGTTATCCGCATGTCGCCTGTAGGTAATCCTGAGCTATGGGCGGCCAACGTGTCCCACCGGGCTATGGCCAACAAAGCCGCTGATGACTACGACTTCAAGGTCGCGGTGCGCAACACCCTGATCAACCTGAACCAGGACAACTTCACTAAGGCCGGCAAGCTGCGTAAGGGCGTGAAGTACGCGAAGCCGCTGACCAAGACCGAGCGTGTGCAGAACTTCGCTGTGAACGGGATGGTTGCAGGCCAGGGCTATGTCGGCGGACGGTTCCGGGGTAACTGGCAATTCTCCATCGACTCGCCGGCGACTGAGGAGCTCGAACGCATTGACCCGTCTGGCAGTCAAGCCGTTGCCGAGCTGGTGACCCAGGTCCAGGCGCTTACCATCGGCCAAACGGCCTACATAGTGAACAACCTGCCGTACGCCATCCCGCTCGAGTACGGGCATTCAACGCAGGCGCCGGCCGGCATGGTCAGGGTCACCCTGACCAAATTCCAACGCATCGTTGACGAAGCCATCAGGAACAACAGCGTATGAGCCAAGCACGAGCCAGGCAGGCCATCGAGATCAAGTTGATGGCCTGGGCCACGGCGCGCCCTATCCGGGTCGCGAACTTCGAGCAGGGGTTCGTGGCCGGGGCCGACGAAACCTACCTACAGGCGTTCCAACTGCCAGCGGGCACCACTTGTCGCTATCTGGGCACCGATGCCTACGAGTACACCGGCGTCTACCAGGTGAGCATCGTTTGCCCGGCGGGCCAGCCGTTGGCTACAGCCGAGGCCTTGGTCGACGAGCTTTCGAGCCTCTTCCGGGTGGATTCGGCGCTCAGTCGCAACGGCTTCGAGGGCCTGGTCACCGAACCGGTTGACCAGGGCCCAACCATCACCGAGTCGGCAACCTACACGGTACCGGCCAGCTTCACCTACCGCGGTGTCGCGGACCAGTAACACCAGAGCACCTTTTAGGCTACAGCTAGGGGGCACCCGAAAGCGCCTTCCCTGGGGCGTTGCTGTGCCGATCTATTTCCAGGGTTATTTCAGGGGATACATCATGGACAAACTGATTATTGGCGACACCGAACTGAGCGTGATCGATCACGGCGGGCAGCCGTGTCTCACGCTTGCCGAGGTGGCGACCGCGCTCTATGGAAAAGGGGGTGACGGAAATGCGACCCCCTTTGAAACACGCGTGCGTGACCTCTACCGGCGCCATGCGGACGAGTTCACGCCGACAATGACAGCCCTGGTCAAGATGAAGACCAGAGGTGGTGAGCAAGAGGTGCGGGTTTTCAGTCTTCGTGGCGCTCACCTACTTGGGATGTTCGCCCGCACCGAGCGTGCGAAGGCCTTCAGGCGCAAAGTGCTCGATGTTCTGGACGAGCAATTTCGCCAAGGGCAGTCGCTTGGTGCCGAGTTCCAGCGAACATTGCTCGAATACAGCGGCAAGCAGGCTGTGGCAAGCCTTTGCGGAAAAGGCCTGCGCCAATGGCAGCGACAGAAGCCTCCACTTGAAGCAAAGCTGAGCGACCTCGCGTCGCAGTTGCAGCCATCTCTTCCACTCCACTGACACCATCCTGACGAACGAAAGCCCGCCCAGTGCGGGCTTCGTCGTTTCTAACCAAGAGGAAACACACCATGGCCGCACGCTTCCCGCTGCCAAACGGCGCAGTGCTGGAGATCGCACGCGTCATCGGCGCTGCCGTCCCATTCACCAAGTTGACCAACGCTAAGCCACCAGTCGCCACTGCTGCCGGCCACACCATCAAGAACGGCGATATCCTCCTGGTCAACTCTGGCTGGGCACTGATCAATGATCGAGCCGTCAAGGCATCCAATGTTGCCGCAGACGCGTTCTCCTTAGGAGGCCTAGATACCAGCAATGCGGAGCGCTTCACCGCTGGTGCCGGCGTCGGTTCGGTGCTTCCCGTATCTGACTGGGTTCAGATCTCCAAGGTCACCTCGTTCACTTCCTCGGGTGGCGAGCAACAGTATGCGACCGTCGGCTACCTGGAAGACGACGATGACAAGCAGTTTCCAACCAACCGGAACCCCACCAGCCTGTCGATCGTAGTCGAGGACCAGCCGACTGCCGCGTACATTGAGGCGGTGGAAGGATACGACGCCTCGAAAGAGCTGGCTGTGATCCGCATGAAGCTTCGCAACGGCGATCAGATCCTGTACCCGGGCTATGTCAGCATCACCCCCGACCCAACCATGGAACGGAACAACGTCATGACCCGAACCATCAGCGTCGGCCTCTCGGCTCGTTCGCTGCGTTACCTGGCCGGCGTGTAAGGAGCACTCATGGCGAAGATCAAAATTGCTCAGAACCCAACGTTTAGCACCGAGGTGAAGATCCCACGCGTGGGCAGCGACCCGGTTGCGGTGGAGTTCACGTTCCGCTACTTCGATCGCACCGCCCTGGCCAAGCTGTACGACGGCTGGAACCAAGCCTTCGAAGCGCACGCCGAAAAGTGCAAGACTGAAGGCGCAAGCCTCGAGCAGTTCACTGCCGGCCAGGTACAGCTGCAGGCCGATCAGATCAAGGCCGTCACCGCTGGCTGGGGCTTCGACGACAAGTTCACTGATCAAGCCGTCCTCGACCTGGTGACCACCTGCGTCGGTGCTCCGCAAGCGGTTCTGGACGCCTATCAGCAAGCCTACAATCCGGCCCGCTTGGGAAACTGAAAGCGGCGGCGCGGGCCCTGTATGAGCATGGTCCCTCCGCCGAGCAGCTAGCGTTTCTGGGGCTCACCCTAGACGACATTGAAACCGAGGATGTAGAGGTCTGGCCGGATGTATGGCCGGCCTTCTGCCTATTTGAAGCGCTGGGCACACAATGGCGACTGGGGCCGGGCGGGCCGTCAGGGCTCGATTACGCCGCCATACCCGGAACCGCCAAACTGCTCGGACTGAAGCGGCGCGAGTTGTCGGAAGCCTTTCGCGATCTCCGGCTCATGGAGAACGAGGCGCTGGCAGTAATGGCCGAGGCGGCAGAGTAGGGCAGGCCATCAGCAATCATCGTGTCGGGCGGCCCATGGTTCGACCGGACGCGCTTTGTGTAGCGTCATTAGGATGCCGACTAAACATGAAAAGTCTGTCTCAAGCTACCTCTATCACAACAGTGTTCGGCATGGCTGGGGTGCCACAGCATCAGGTGACTAGCACAGAGCCACCCAGGATTTCGCATGCTCGTGTTACCCACGAGGCTTGGGCGAGAGTAGGTTCAGTTGACATAGAGCCTGAAAATGCTGCTCTGAAAGTCCATAACCAGCCTCCCCGTTTTTAAGACCAGCACCCCGATAATCAGGCTTTGACCACTGCTGGGGTCATCCACCAGCGGTGCAGAAAATATATCCGTCTCATACTGATATCCGATTTCAGGGAAAAAAATATGAGCTAGATGGTGCGTCGCATCTGTCCAGCCATTCGCACTGCGTATCTTCGTAACCCCTATTTGAGGGCACCCGGCTTCGGCAAGTAGCTGGGGGGTGGCGTAATTGTGGTCCGCGCCCGTGTCAACTAAAGCATAGACAGATCGGAATCCAGTTATTTCCCTCGGGCCTTTGCCATGATCGGGATCGTGCCGGAGAGCGGCAACGACAACAGGTCGGCCAGGAGGGAAATCGGTTACCTTCCCATCTGAATGCATGAATCGGATTTGTACATACCTTCGTCCTTCAGGTACTGCGTAATGGCTCACTTAATGATTCCTTCATTCCTTTGGAGGCATAACGCTACTACGGCAAGGCCCAGGCCGCGTACTGGCTTTCCGTCCAGGGTGGATGGGTGGTTAGGCGAGTGCTAGAGTCGGCGCTCAATTAGCGAAGGAGTCGCGAAATGGCAGTGGTAACGTTCGTCTTCAAGCTCAAAGCCAAAAACGGTAGCGGTATGAGCAACGTGCTTCAGAACGGCAGCGATCAACGGGACGCTGAGCGTAAGATTCTCGAGAAGTATCCTGGCGCAACCATTCTGGAGGTTCGCCGGCAGTGATGAAATAGCCCAGCCCCGCGCTGGGCTTTTTGCTCCCGAGGCCCAACCATCTGGTGCTTGTGATATCGTTTTGCCTCTAGCAATGGAGGCGTTCGATGAAGGTCAAAAATTGGGAAGGCTGGGAGCCTGAGTGGCTGAAGCTGGTAGATCATTATCAAAGCGCACCTGCAGTGCCTGGTGTGTACATCATCTGCGCGGACCGCGCGATCGCGCGTGCAGTCGGGATTGATGAGAACGGAATCCTCACTGTTGGTGAGTCGGACAATCTGAAGCGTCGCCTGGCGGCATTTGTCCGTTGCGCGGGCTCGAAAGGAGCTACGGGCCACATGGCTGGTTGGCGGTTCAGCTTCGCTTCGTTCGAAAAGATGTTCCCACTGGATACGCTTTGGGTGAGCTGGTGCCCCACAGCCGATAAGGCAGCGGCTTACGCTAAGGAAGGTGAGATGCTTGGGCTGTACCTGGCCGAGCATTACGAGTTACCGCCGCTTAACTACAAGTTCAACTGGCCTCCCCAAGAGCAGTGATCGCTTAGCTCAGCCCTGTGCTGGGCTTTTTGCGACTAGGGCGCAACCCGTGCGGTACATTCTTTCTGCATGGTATGCTCCACATGCTCAGTGGACCATGGGAGTAATGAGCATGAGCAGTTTTGATCAATCGCTGTTCGACTACTATTTGCAACAGAATGGCATATATCCGCCTTATCCGGATGATCTTGATCCAGGTCTTTTGGCTGCTGCGGATGCATACGCGCGTGGGTTACCAGTTCCGGATCAAGACGTGCCTGATCCATTCGATGAAGATTTCTGACTGATACTGAAGGCGCCTTGAGGCGCCTTTTCTTTATCTAGCCATCTAAGCGCCGCTGTGCCACTGCTCGTGAAGCACGATAGGGGGAGAGAGTTAGGGTCGCAAAAAGCCCGGCGCATGGCCGGGCTTGGGACCAGCTTACTTGAGCTTGGCTTTTAGCATTTCGAGCATACTCGCCTTCGCTCGAGCGACAAACTCGTCTTCTGACTCACCTCTCTGTGGGAGGCCCAGCTCAGTTTCCAGTTCGTTCAGGAAATCATCGCTGGTGATTAGGTCTGACGCGTCTTCGGCAAACTGAGTCGCTTTGGATTTGCCAAGCACAGATCCGAGCGTGGCAACTGTTGCGAGCCCCATCTCCGTTTTTGTGGTGGCGGCGAGCGATCCGGACTCAGAATTCGCTCGCATGATATCGACTAGCGACTTCATTGCGCACCTCCGGTGTTAGCCCTGAAGTATTCCCGGAATACCTGATCCATAAGGTCGGTGAATACTTTGCAGATACTCTCTTTCTGGTCTTCTGAGAGGGAGGACCAAATCTGAAGCAGAGAGCTTAAGAATTTGACTAGTACGTCAAGCACGTGAAACTCCTTGTAGTGGCGGCAGTAGCGATTGAGAGGTGGAAGCCCATGGTTGCTGCCATGTGGTGTCTGATCGGAGGCTGGCGGGGCTTTGGGCTAGCTACCTGACTCAATGTCATTTAGTCCTTCAGCAGCGTCACCCGCAGTGACGTAATGTGCTTTATTGGACTCGCCAGGGGTGTGCAACCGAAGCACACCCTAAGGCTAGATTTCCCAGAAGCTGGGGCTGGCCTAGTCCTCTTTGGGAAAGCGTTTGCGTGGTTTTGGCCCAGTATTCGGCTTTGGCTTTGCGTTGTCCGGCGCGACCGGGAAAGCCCCCATCCCGGACAGAGCGCTCTCGATAGCACTCGACACCGCGTCAAGTAAGTCCTCACGGGTTACTCCAACACCAGATAGTGTGCTCTCGATCAAGGCCTGCTTGTCTACGCCAGTGCGAGATCTCTGGTCGGTTTCCTCACGCGCATCGACCAGAGGAAGCCCAAGATTGAGCCTCACGCTATCCGTCTTCGAAAAAGACGCCTCAAGTCTGGCCAATATTTCTGCCGTGGCAGATCGCTTGTTTTCCTGGGCTGCGGCCATTACCAGATTGCGCAGGTACTCAGGGATTCTGAGGTTGAACTGTGGGTCGGAGCGGCTCATGGCGAATCCAGTTCTATTTAACAGAACGGAAGGATGCATCACGGTGGTATTGACAGCAATGCATCACCGTTCTACATTTGGCCGTGTAAACAACGGTGATGCGTCAGGAGATGCGTGATGGCCAGGAAAGATCCGCAGTTCAACCTGCGACTACCAGAGGAGTTGAAGCGATGGGTGGAATCTCAAGCGCAGAAGAACCACCGCTCTCAGACAGCGGAGCTGGTTTATCTGATAGCGGAAGAAAAAAAGCGGCAGGAGCAGGCAGCAGCCTGAAACGAAGAAGCCCCGACGAGGTGAGAGTCATCAGGGCTTCGGGAAACGAGATCAACTTCGGAGAAGAAATCGTCATGGGCGATAATAGCACAGCTGCATCCAGTGTCACCCCGTTTGACTTCCGTGGGCATAGCGTTCGTGCAGTCACTATCGATGGCGAACCATGGTTCGTCGCGGCCGACGTATGCCGCGTGCTGGGGGTGACGAACCCCACCCAGGCTATGCAGGTTAGTGATTGCGCCTATGGTTTGGTATGGATTTTAGGCGGCATCGAGAGGGCACCTTCGGGTGCCTTTTCTTTTTTGGCGGCGCTACTCAGTTTTGCGCTGACACGACGCGATGGTAGATTGCCCTCATCAACAAGGAGGGCACGCATGAAGCGTTTGGCATTGGTCGCGCTGGCCGGGATCGTCCTGGCAGGCTGCGGGATGAGCGATATCGACCGGGCGCGCGAGGCGGTTGCCGAGCAACTCACTGACCCCTCGTCTGCGCAGTTCAGGAATGAGCGAAGCAAGAAGGATGGCTGGGTGTGTGGCGAGGTAAACTCGAAGAACGCCCTGGGCGGCTACGTCGGCTTCAAGCGTTACACCGTGATCTGGAAAGATGGTGGCGGCCAAACCGTCTCCCTCGAAGGTGAAGGCGAAACATCATTGGACCGCGCGCTGTGCGAGGCCAAAGACGAGGGGTAGACCTTGTAAGAAAAAACAACCCGCTTAGGCGGGTTTTTTGTTGTCTGGAGAAACGTATGAGCCAGGGTGATATAGCTGTTCTCGGCATCAAAGTTGAGTCAGGTGAAGCAGTCTCGGCTGCAGACGATCTCTATAAGCTGACGAAAGCAGGAGAGCGTGCTGAGGTTGCGACAGGCAGCATTGGCGCTCAAGCAAAAAGCTCCGGCGTGTCCATTAAGGACCTCGCGGCAAGCGCTCAATCGGCAGAACAGTCCATGGACAGGTACGCTCGACAGGCGCAGGCGGCCGGTATGTCGACTAAGGCATATACCGCGGCGCTGCGCGGTGTGCCTGCTCAGTTCACCGACATCGTAGTCTCCCTGCAGGGCGGGATGAACCCTTTTACCGTTCTGCTCCAGCAGGGCGGACAGCTGAAAGATATGTTCGGCGGGATCGGGCCAGCGATGCGAGCGTTGGGCGGTTACGCTGTTGGTTTGGTCAACCCATTAACTGTCGCAGGCGCGGCGGCAGCTGGCTTGGGCATTGCCTACTACAAAGGCTCGCAAGAAGCGGACGAGTTTCGAAAGGCTCTGGTGCTTAGCGGAAATGCTGCAGGCAGCAATGTCGGGGCGATGGCTGATCTTGCGAGACAGATCAGCACTACGGTGGGCACGACAGGTGCAGCCGCGGATGCTCTGGCGCAGGTAGCGAACAGTGGAAAAATTGCTGGTGACAGCTTCGGTGTAGTTACTGCTGCCGCTTTGCAGATGAAAGATGCAACTGGTCGCGCGGTAGAGGACACGATTGCCGATTTTGTGAAGGTCGGCAAGGACCCAGTTGCTGCGGCGCGGGAGCTGAACGATCAATACAATTTCCTCACGGCCAGCACATACGCCCAGATCCAGGCGCTCAAGGAGCAGGGGGATACCGTCGGCGCAGCCAAGCTGTTGACTGACACCTATGCCCAGACCATCGATACAAGATCGAAAGAGATTGTTGAGAATCTTGGATGGATCGAGAAGGCTTGGCGCGGGGTTTGGGGTGCAACGAAGGCCGCCGGCGATGCTGCGGTTAACTTCGGACGTACTCAAGGTATCGCCCAGCAACTGGCAGAGGCGCAGTCAGAGCTGGCCAATCTGGAAAAAAGAGCAAGCGAGAACAAGGTCGTTGCCGGTAGCGCTCAGCTGAAGTCCGAGCGAGACCTCCTTGAAAGCCGCGTAAAGGCTCTGGGAGATCAACTCAGAACTCAGCAAGCCATCGATCAGGCTCAGGAAAACTACCGGCTGCGCCAGCGCGACTCGATCCTGTCTCAAGAAACGCTGAATGGCCAGCTACGCGCCACGGATGACAACCAGAAGAAGTTGGCAGCGCGCCTGAAGGAAATCAACGAACTCGCCAAGAAGTCTGCCGCTGGCGACGGTGGTAGGGTTTACACCGAAGCGGAACTTAATCAGTTGCGCGACGCTGCCCGTGAGCAGTTCAAGGACAAGCCAGGCCCTAAAGGACCTACCTACCGCGAAGACGCCGGCACCAAGGCCCTCGACCAGTCCCGCCAGCAATACTCAGTCCTCCAACAGCAGAACGGTCTCATCGGCGCCCAAATCGGTCAGCTACAGAAGCTGGGCGAAGCTGGCCAAGCACTCGTGCGCTGGGAGCAGCAGTTGGCCGACATCAAGGACAAGAAGGTCCTGACTGCAGAGCAGAAATCGTTGCTCGCCAACCAGCAGCAGATCACCGCCCAGCTCAAGAAGAATGCCGAACTGGAGAAGGAGATGCAGCTGCGCAAGGTGGCCACTGAGGAAGCGCAGAGACTTGCGGCATTCCAATCCAACCTGAACAGCCAACTGCAGCGTTCGTCGATTGGCCTGAACAACAACCTTGCCGGTACTGGCCTGGGCGACCAGGCACAACAGCGCCTACAAGAGCGATTCAGCATCGAGCAGCAGTACCAGCAGCAGATGGACAACCTGCTGCAGCAGCGCAACGAGGGGCGTATCAGCGAAAGTCTCTACCAGAAGGAAAACGCTGCGCTGCAGAACGCTCTGGACCAGCGCTTGGCCATGCAGGAACAATACTACCTGCGGGTTGACGAGCAGCAATCCGACTGGTCGCTCGGTGCGCGGGCAGCATTCGGTACCTACCTCGAGCAGGCACGCAACGTCGCAGGCCAAACCCGCACCCTATTCAGCAATGCGTTCGGAAATATGGAGGATGCGGTCGTCAACTTCGTGAAGACCGGGAAACTGTCGTTCAGGGACTTCGCTGACCAAGTAATTGCCGACCTGATCCGGATTCAAGTGCGGCAGGCAGCTGCCGGTTTTCTCAGCACTGCTTTCAGTGCAGTGATGGGCTCTTTTGGCGGGGGCGGTGCTAGTGGGTTCGCTGCAGGGAGCGCAGGCGCCACATCATCCAAGTTAGGGGCATCAGCAGCAGGCTACTCCGCTAAATACGGCTTTTCCGATGGCGGCTACACCGGAGACGGTGGCAAGTTTGAGCCAAAGGGCGTTGTGCATGGCGGCGAATTCGTCCTCCGCAAGGAGGTGGTCGCTCAGCCAGGCATGCGCAACTACCTGGAAGACCTCAACGTTAGGGGCTATGCGTCCGGCGGCTTCGTGACGCCGCGTATAGCCTCTAGCGGCGCCTCGATGGCGGCTAGTCAATCAGAACCAGCGCTCGGCGCGATGCCCGCGATTAAGCAGGAAATCACCGTCCAGGGCACTGCCGATGACGCAACCCTGGCGCGTATTCAGCAGGCGGCCCAGAAGGGCGCGCAGGATGGGTACAACCTGGTGCTCCGTGACCTCAAGATGAACGGTCCGGCTCGACAGCTGATCGCCCGCAACCGATAGCAAGAAGGAGTACTGCATGGCTATCCAATGGCCGGCATCGCTGCGCCCGTCTGAAATGACGTGGGGCTTAGTCAACAACAGCCGCGCCTTCACCTCGACGCTCTCGAACGCCCAGCAAATCGTTGGGCAGCCAGGGGCCTACTGGCAGTGCACCATCACGTTCGGACTGCTCACGCGCAAGCAGGAACGGCAGCTGTCTTCGTTTCTGGGCGAGCTGGACGGCATGTTCGGCACTGTGAACGTGCCGGCATTTACCCGGCGGCGCGGTGACAGCGTAGGCGCACTGAGGGTCGTCAGCGGCCCTTCGCAGTCCCGCTCCATCCAGGTCGGCGGCGCCACGCCGAACGCTCAAATGTTCTCGGTTGGCGATTACATGACGATTGCCGGCGAGATGTTCGAAGTAATCAAGCCGGTTGTGGCCAACGCCCAGGGGCTAGCGGTTGTGCAGGTCAACAAGCGCATTCGCCAAACCTTGGCGGTTGGTTCGGCCATTGAATACCTCAACCCGTATTCCGAAATGCGCATGACCCAGGACACCTGGAGCATGACAGTACGCCAGGCCGTGTCGAACGGCAGCTACCAGTTCAGGGAGGCCTTCTGATGCCATCGACGTTCCCATTCAGCCAGAGCGTGGTCGATATCATCGCCACGGGCAGGTTCCTCAGCGTGTACGCCTGCCAGCTCGACTTCGAAGATGGCCCGGTGTACGCGCACACGGGTACCGGCGACCTGGTGATCGGCGGCATCACGTATTTGGGGGTAGGGCGGTTCGGCGAGGTCGGGCAGTCGCAAGAGAGCGACAACTCCAACTCGCCAATGTCAATCGACCTAGCGCTCACCGGCCTGGACAGCTACATCATCACAGAGACCAACATCCGTGGCTGCCGCGGGCGTTCGGGCAAGTTGATGTTTGTCGTCTTCGACGAGCAGGGCAACTACGCCGCCGACATCCTGTTCTCCGGCCGCATGGACGCCGCCACCTTTTCCTACGCCGGCAACGGCGAGGACGGTAACAAGATCACCGTCCCGATCGTTGACCGGATGGCCGAATGGAGCCGCACGGGTACCGAGCGCTTTACCGACGAGAACCACCGGGCCCGCCACCAGGGCGACCGGTTTTTCTATGCCATCGCCCAAATGTCCGAATGGCCCATCTACTGGGGCTCCAAGAAGGACGCTCCGACGTTCACCTACGAGAAATAGCCATGCGCTACCGAGACTGGACCACACGCCTCAGCGAAGTGGTCAAGGCCGCCTTACAGCGGCCTTTTTCATGGGGCGAATTTGACTGCTGCCTGTTTGCTGCTGACTGCGCGGTGGCGGTGTGCGGTACCGACCCGGCCCAGGCCTATCGCGGAACCTACAAGACCGAAGCCGGGGCCAAGCGGGCGCTGAAGAAGAACCACGGCAGCCTTGAGTCCGCCTGGGACGCCTGCTTTTCCCGAGTTGCGCCTGCGTTCATCCAGCGCGGCGACATCGCCATGTACGAAGCGCCTGGCGGCCGGTCCATGGCCGTGTACTGGGCAAACGAATTCTGGGCGGCCACTGACGACGGCGTGGCCCGCGTGGTGTGTGACCCGCTTGCAGTCTGGAGAGTTGAATAATGTCCGGTGGCGTCAAGAAGATAGCGCAGGTAGCCGTAGGTGCGGTGATTGGCTTCATCCAGGGCGGTCCGGTGGGGGCGGCTATCGGTGCCGGCATGGCCTTCTACATGGCCGAGCAGCAGGAAAAGCTCAACACTAAGTCGCCTCTGCGAGACAACGAGCCTTCGGCGCAGACCGTCCGCTCGTCAAAAGCGCCCGCGCGCTTCATCCTGGGCCGTGTTAGCACCGGAGGCGTGTTGGTCTGGGCGCAGGAGCAGGCCGGCGACCAAACAGATGGCGAGTGGCTGCACTTGGTCTACGTCCTTTGCGAAGGGCCGGTCGACGCCCTAGAGAACATCTACCTGGGCGAGGAAGAGATCGCCACCTACGGCGAGCACGCTTCGTATGAATTGGTGGTCAACCCGAGCCAGGTGAACGCCTTTCTCAAGGCCAACTGCCCGGACTGGAAAGACGAGCAGATCGGCCGTGGACTGTCGTTCGTGCGCCTGTCGCTCAAATACAGTGCCGAGAAATTCCCGTCCGGCATCCCTGACGCGCGCTTCATCGTGCGCGGGCGCAACGATATCTACGACCCGCGCACCGGCATGGCCGTGTACACGGAGAACACCGCGCTGCACATCCTTTGGTTCCTGCGTAACCGCTGCGGCGTTCCGGACGATGAGATCGTGTTCGAGACCTTCGCCAGCGGCGCCAACGTCTGCGATGAATCAGTCGGCAACCCTGACGACACCAGCAGCCCTCGCTACCGCAGCAGCTGCGTGATCGGCGCCGACGAGCAGCGCACCAGCGTGTTGCAGAAGCTCGAGGCTGCGTGCGGCGGCCGAACCATCCGTGTCGGTGGGCGCTGGATGTTCCAGGCCGGGGCCTACTACGGCCCCTTTGACTTCGAAGTCACCGAGGATATGGTGGTCGGCACTATCACCGGCAGCACCGAGCCGACCAACGACGCAGCGATCAACACCGTACGCGGTACGTTCATCGACACCGCCCAGTCGTGGACCGAAACCGACTACCCCGAGGTGAGCATTGCTCAGTGGGTTGTCGAGGACGGCGGCGAGGCAGCGGAAACGCTGTCATTCTCCTACGTTACCGACGCCTATCAAGCCCAGCGCCTGGCCAACATTGAGCTGCGGCGGCGACGCGCGGGCGGCACCATAAGCATGCCGATGAACTTCCTTGGCTACAATTGCCGCCCAGGCCGTGCCGTGCGGGTAAATCTGCCTTCGCTGAATATCTTGGGTGAGTTCATCGTCACAAACTGGAGCATGGGCGCCAACGAAGGCTGCACCGCTCAGTTGCAGCAGTATGAAGCTGCCCAGTTCGATGATGCGGTGGGTCAACCGTACAACCCGATCGGCTTCATTAGCATGCCGGCTGGGGGGCTGGGCAGTCCTACCAATGTGGCGTGGACGCCTGCCGAAACGGCAGAGGTGAGCCAGGGTGTTCTGAGCTGGGTGCAGCCTACCGGGATCGTCACCGGCTACGCCGTAACAGTTCGCCAGGGCGGAACCTCAGTGCAGGCCCAGCAGGTGCCCGAGACCACGCTGCAGCTGCCTATCGCTGGCTTGCCGTCGGGCAATTACACCATGAGCGTGGCCGCCCTGGGCCCGCTGACCCGCTCCGGCGAGGCCAGCATTACGGTCAGCATCGATGGTCCGCCGATTCCTGAGTCGTGCGTGGTGCAGGCCACCATCGACACCATCACGCTGTACCCGAGCAACACGCTGCACGGCCTGAATGGCGGCACCTACGAGTACTTCTATTCAACCGATCCGCAGGCCACCCAGGG
>Ga0213829_1001692_pt1 | contig 15353 bp, 14 predicted proteins | sample MC6MC0896MG_FD_180665 | JGI IMG/M metagenome (GOLD analysis project Ga0213829, IMG submission 180665) | Enriched soil aggregate microbial communities from Iowa State University, Ames, United States - MC6-MC0896-MG | ecosystem: Environmental > Terrestrial > Soil > Unclassified | place: USA: Iowa...
CGTGGACATCGTGCTGCGGTCGCCGATCGGCGGCCTCTCCGTGGTGGCGGGTCTGCTCTTCTGGGTCGTGGGCCGGGTCTGGTCCGCTCGCCTCGTGCACCATGCAGAGGCGGGTGCAGGATGATCGCGCTCCAGTTCGTCGCACTGTTGTTCGCGTCCTGGTGCTTCACCAGCGCCGTGCCGTCCTGTCTTTCGGTCCTGTCCCGCCGGGGTTTCGCTCGTCAGTGGGGCACCCCGCAGGAGGAAAGCCGGGGTGAGGAATCCCGCGGACCTGGGGCCGTGGATGACGGTGCCTTACTGCTGGAGCTTGTCGGCGTGCTGCTCGAATCAGGACTCAGCGTGGAGCGCAGCCTCGAGGTGCTGGCCGACTGTGCCGAGTCGACCATCGCTGCCCAGCTCGGGCGCGTCGTCGCGGGACTCGCGCTCGGCGCAGGCTGGGAAGAAGCCTGGCACAGCGCCACCGGTCTCGATCCTCGCGGTGATGCGAAGGGCACGCATGGCGGTGTCGTCCGTCGCGCGTTCAAGCTCATTCGCAGTCCCGGTCCCGGTCTTCATCCTGCCCTGATCTCGGTGAAACGTTCCCTGGGATTCGCGGCCCTGAGCGGAGCGCCTTCAGCGGAAAGTATCCGGACCAGCGCCGCGGCCGAGCGGCGGACAACACTGCGGGAAGCCGAACGACGTGCTGCTGCTCTGGGGGTCCGGCTAGTCCTCCCGTTGGGCCTGTGTTCCCTGCCTTCGTTCGTCTGTCTGGGCATCGTCCCGGTGATTTTGGCCCTCCTGCCCGGAGTGGTCTGACAACGCCCGAAAGGGCATTCCAGAAAGGAAGTCGTTATGAAGAACAACACCATGTCAGCTCCGGCCGAGCAGGGCTCGGCCGGGTGCGCCACCACCGCCATCACCACGGGCCAGGAGCCCCCGGGGCTGCACCCTGCCGACTACGATTCCCCAGGCCGTCCGGCACCGGTCCGTGACCGGGCAGGCCGGCCAGGGCAGGGCGTTTCGTCCCGTGGTGCGGCGCTGTGGCTCTGGGCCCTCGCCTTGCTCGGACGCGCCCGGAACAAGCTGATGCTGACCTGCTCCGGACAAGCCGGGACGTCGACGGCGGAGTACGCCATCGCGACGCTGGCCGCTGTGGCGTTCGCCGGCCTCCTGGTGGTCATCATGCGCAGTGATGAGGTCCGGGGCTTCCTGCTGAACATCATCCGCACCGCGCTGGCCATCCCGTGAGACTGCGCCGTCACCGGACGCACCCGGAAAGCGAACGGGGCGGCGTGACAGCGGAGTTCGCCGTGACGTTGCCCGTGGTGGTCTCTCTGCTGGCGGTTCTCCTGGGCGCGGTCGCCGCGGGAACACAGCAGCTGCGGCTGGAGGAGGCCGCCCGGGCGGCGTCCCGCGCCCTCGCGCGTGGGGACAGCCCGGAGGCGGCGAGAGCAAGCAGTCTCCGGCTGGCCGGTGAGCGCGCGTCCCTTCAGTTCCACGACGACGGCGCCGGCTTCGTCAGCGCGACCGTCCAGGCTCCCGCGCCAGGGGTCCTGGGTGCTGCGGTGCCGTGGGTTCAGACGGCTCAGTCGACAGCTGCGAAGGAAGATCCCGGAGGAAACTCATGACCGACCGGCCACAGGCCACCGGGCGCCTGCGTGCGGAGGAGAACAACGCGGAACGAGGCTCGGGAACCGTGCTCGCCCTGGGCCTCGGTCTCCTGCTGATCCTGGCGATACTGCTCATCGCCCTGCTCGGGCAGGCAACCACCCTTGCGTCCCGGGCTGCCGCTGCCGCAGACCTCGCGGCCTTGGCGGCTGCCGATGCCGCCCGAGGTCTGCGTGACGGGGTGCCGTGCGCCGTAGCCGCCGAGGTCGCCACCAGGAACGGAGCGAGCCTGGACAGCTGTGAACTGCGCGGCCCGTCCAACGACGTCGCAGAAGTCCGGACCAGCACCAGCGGCGCCTTCGGCATGGCACGAGGAGAAGGCCGTGCACGTGCCGGGCCGCCTCCGTAGCGGGTGCTGGAAGTCAGGGAACGAAGACCGCAGCCGAGACGTCCTCGAGCACCGTCCCGGTCACGCTCACCCGCCGGAAGTCTCCGGGACGGCGCCGGTCCCGGAGACCTCCGGCGGGGCCCAATCGTGGGCGTCTTTGAGGAAGGCCTCGAGGAGGACCAAGGCGCCCGCCTTGTCGAGGGGGTTGTTCTTGTTGCCGCATTTCGGGGACTGCACGCATGACGGGCAGCCCGATTCGCACTCGCAGGACAGGATGGCCTCTCGCGTGGCGGCGAGCCAGGTGCGGGCCTTCGCGAAGGCACGCTCGGCGAAACCCGCACCACCGGCATGCCCGTCGTACACGAAGATCGTGGGATGCCCGGTGTCGGCGTGCAAGGCCGTGGACACCCCACCGATGTCCCAGCGGTCACTTGAGGCCACCAGGGGGAGCATGCCGATCGAGGCGTGTTCCGCCGCGTGCAGCGCCCCCGGGAACTGTGCTTCCACCAGGCCCGCGTCGATCAGGCGCTTGTTTCCGACGACGAACCACACCGCCTTGGTGAACAGGTCCCGGGCCTCCAGCTCGAGAGGCTCCTCACCCAACACCTCATTGGAAGCCAGCGATTTCCTCTGGAAGGAGACCACTTGAGTCGTCACCTTGACCTCGCCGAAGTGCACGGCCACGTCGCCCCAGGTCATCGAGCGGTCCACGGACAGGACTTCCACCTGGGTGACATCCCGGGCGGTGGTGTAGTAATCCGGATTGGCGCGGCGGACCAGGACGGTATGGTCCTCCTCATTCAGTTCCTCCACGAGGTAACTGGATCCCTGGTGGACGTAGACCGCGCCCCGGTGCGCCTGATAATGCGTCTGGGGCGAGTCCATCGAACCGAGGAGGGCGCCCGTCTCCGCGTCGACGATCCGTGCGGGCCCTCCGCCGTCGTCGCGGATGCTGACCATGCCGGCCGCGCTCTGAGGATGGGTCCAGAACCAGCCGGCCGGGCGGCGGCGCAGGAATCCCCGCTCCACGAGGGTGTCCAGCATGGCCCGGGCGGTGGGGCCGAAGAGTTCCTCATCCCCGGGCCGCAACGGCTGTTCGGCAGCGGCGGCACAGAGATGCGGGCCCAGAACGTAGGGGTTGGACGGGTCGAAGACGGTGGCCTCCACCCCCACGTCGAAGACGGCTTCGGGGTGGTGCACCAGATAGGTGTCGAGGGGATCGTCGCTGGCCACGAAGGCGGCCACCGCGTCCTGCCCGGCGCGCCCGGCCCGGCCGATCTGCTGGAAGAAGGACGCCCTGGTCCCGGGCCAGCCGGCCACGAGGACGGCATCCAGCCCGGAGATGTCGATCCCGAGCTCCAGGGCAGACGTGCTGGAGACCCCCAGGAGTTCCCCGGACCGCAGGGCGGCCTCGAGCGCTCGCCGCTCCTCCGGGAGGTACCCGGAACGGTACGCCGCGATGCGGCCCGGAAGGCTGGGATCGACTTCATCCAGCAGACGCTTGGTGATGGATGCGATCCTCTCGGCTCCTCGTCGGGACTTGATGAACGCGATGGTGCGGACCCGGGAGGAGACCAGATTGGCCAGCATGTCGGCGGACTCCGCGATCGCGGTCCGCCGGGTGGGGGCGCCGTTCTCGCCCTGCAGCTCGGTCAGGCGGGGCTCCCAGAAGGCGACGGTGGTGGCGCCTCGCGGTGACGCGTCCTCGGTCACCGCGGTCACGGGCGCGCCGATCAGGCGGGAGAACGACTCCGCGGGTTCTGAAGCTGTGGCGGACGCGGCCAGGAACACGGGCTCGGCACCGTAGTGGGCACAGACCCGGCGGAGGCGGCGCAGCAGATTCGCCACGTGGGACCCGAAAACGCCCCGATAGCTGTGGGCCTCGTCGATCACCACGTACCGCAGGCGCCGGAAGAACCGGGCCCACCAGGTGTGATTCGGCAGGATGCCGTGGTGCAGCATGTCCGGGTTGGCCAGGATGATGTTGGCGTGCTCGCGGATCCAGCGGCGCGAACTCGCGTCGGTGTCGCCGTCGTAGCTCTCGGCCCGCAGCGTTCCCAGCCGCAGGGAGCGCAGCGAGGCCAGCTGATCCGCGGCCAGCGCCTTGGTCGGGGCAAGGTAGAGGACCGTGGCGCCGTCGTCGTGGAGCTTTCCCGGCTCCGCCAGCACCCGCAGCTCGGAACGGTGAACGGCGTCGACGGCCGGCAGCTGGTACGCCAATGACTTCCCGGACGCGGTCCCGGTCGCGATCACCACATGATCGCCCTCGTGGGCGCGCTCCGCCGCGGCAAGCTGGTGCTCGTACGGAGTGTCCACCCCGAGCCGCTGATACGCGGCGACGACGTCGGGGTGAACCCACTCCGGCCAGGAGCCGTAGCGGGCCTCGCGTGAGGGGATGGTGCGGACATGCTGAAGCTGCTCCGGTTCCGCGGAGCGGCCCAGAAGCGGGATCAGCGAGTCAGAGGGGCGCACCGGAATATTGTGTCACCCGCCGGCCCTGCACCGTCGCGAAAACGGTCCGGCGCTGCGTAGGACCGGACGCGCCGAAGCGCGCTCCCGGGAGTCTCAGCCCCACACTGGGGCTGACGGTCCCGGGGCTGCCGGTCCTGGAACGCTCCGCCCCCTAGGACGCGGAGACGTCGGCGGCCTTCTGCTCGGCGCTGGAGAACATCACCACGGCGCAGACTTCCTGCCAGCCGAGGTGCGAATAGAGAAGACGGCCGTCGGCGGAGGCGAGGAGCAGACCGGTCTCCACCGGGTGCTCGAAGGACCGGGCGGCCAGGGACTTCATGATGAAGCTTCCGAGACCGCGACGGCGGTAGTCGTCATGGGTGACGATCTGGTCGAACACGGCCACGGTGCCGTTCGTCACGAACACGCGACCGCTGGCGGCCACCACATCGCCGGCACGGACCTCCGCCCGGTGGCAGCCGTCCACCACGGTGTAACTGACTTCGAGGTCGTCGTCGGGCAGCCACGGATCCTCGGTGTCCTGGGTGTCCATGTCCACGATCATCATGGACTCGGACGTCGAGTTGAGGCGAAGCCCCTCGGAATCGCCGAGGGCGAGGTACTTCTGGGGGTCCCGGGTCAGGACGGTCAGGAGGCGTCCGGGCACCTCGCGGATCTGCTGCGCCAGCTCCGCGAAATCCTGTTCCGAGGGTTCCACGGCGAAGAATTCCCGGGACTTGACGGTGTCGTCGCGGTCCACGGCGGGGAAGGCGCCGACGCGCTCCACCGAATAGCCCCGGCAGCCGGCCCAGCCGTCCACCCAGACATCCAGCAGGCCGTCAATGTCTTCCATCATGGTCTCCGCAGTCATGATTCGAGCCTATGGCAGGGCCGGTTAAAGCGACAGCCGGTATCAGTATCTTGTCGGTAAACTCTCAGTCTCAAAGTCATCTCGGAGCCGGCTGGACGCTTCCCAGCCACCACCGGATCCCCTCTTGAACGCCCCCGTTCCGCGGGAGCATTAACCTTTAACGGTGGCCCAGAACAAGATTGCCCTCTATTACGCCTTCGCCCCCGTCGCCGACCCGGACGCCGTGCGGCTGTGGCAGCGCGCGCTGTGCGAGAAGCTCGGTCTGCGGGGCCGCATCATCATCTCGAAGGACGGCATCAACGGCACCGTGGGCGGTCCCATCCAGGCCGTGAAGCAGTACGTCCGGACCACCAAGGAGTACGGCGCGTTCCGGAGCCTCGACGTGAAGTGGTCTGACGGCGGAGCGGAGGACTTCCCGCGGCTGAGCGTCAAGGCCCGTGAGGAGATCGTCTCGTTCGGAGCGCCCGGGGAGCTGACGGTGGACGAGGACGGTGTGGTCGGGGGCGGCACGCACCTCTCGCCCGAGGCCCTGCATTCCCTGGTGGCGGAGAAGGAGGCGGCGGGACGGCCCGTGCGGTTCTTCGACGGCCGCAACGCCTTCGAGGCTCAGATCGGCAGATTCAAGGACGCGATCGTTCCGGACGTGGCCACCACGCACGACTTCATCCGCGAGCTGGACTCCGGGAAGTACGACGACCTCAAGGACCAGCCGGTGGTCACCTATTGCACGGGCGGCATCCGCTGCGAGGTGCTGTCCAGCCTCATGGTGAACCGCGGCTTCACCGAGGTCTACCAATTGGACGGTGGCATCGTCCGCTACGGCGAGAAGTTCAAGGACAAGGGTCTCTGGGAAGGCTCGCTCTACGTCTTCGACAAGCGCATGCACCTCGAGTTCAGCGAGGACGCCAAAACCATCGGGGAGTGCGTCCGCTGCGCCGCGCCCACGAGTGACTTCCACAATTGCAGCAATCCGGAGTGCCGCACCCTGACGCTCTACTGCGCCGAATGCGCCGCGGATCCGGAGAAGCTGCGCTGTCCGGACGGCTGCCAGGCCGCCTGATCGCCGGGCCGGCCGACCCTTCTGATCAGCGTTTCGGCGTGAGCTGGAAGGCGTAGATGATGGGGGCGTCCACCGTGGAAGCCTTGACGCTGAGGTCCCCGGCCGGCAGGGACATGGTCACCACGTCCTTGTTGCCGTTGCACGCGCTGGTGGCGTCGGCGGCTTCCTTGCCGCCCACCGTCAGGGTGAAGTACGTCTTGCCGTTGCCTTCGCACGTCATGGTGAGGGTGTAGTTCCCGGCCTCGAGATGGGCCAGGGAGGTGTCCGCCGGCTGACGGTCCAGCAGCTTCCCGCTGCCGCTCAGCACCGCACCGGCCGCCGACGGCAGCGCCGTGGCCTGCCAGGACGGGACGTCCACCTGCTCGATGCCCGGCCGCTGCACGCATCCCGAGACCGTTCCGAGCAGCAGGGCGCCGAGCGCTCCCGCCGTCAGAGCGCGGGTGAGGACAGGCATGCGGGAGGTCATGCTTCTACGCTACCGTGCGCCGTCGTCGTCCCGGTGCACCGCAGGACGACGACGGCGGCCGCGACGCGCGCGTCCGCGACGCCCGGGCGGTCAGGCCCGGAGCGCGGCCTCCCGGGCATGCCCGGTCAGTCGCATGCCGCCCCAGTAGAGCAACGCCGAGCACACGAAAGTGGGCAGTGTGGCGCCGAGGGGACTGGGCCAGACGAAGCTGAGCACCACCGAGACCGCGGCGCCCGCGGCCCAGCTCGCGACGGCCACCCAGTTGACTCCGTGGGAGTACCAGAAGGCCCCTCCGGATGCGCGCAGCAGGTCCTTGCCGTAGCGCGCCCGCTTGAACCAGTAGTAGTCGACGATCACCACGGCGAACACGGGGACGAAGAGCGAGCTGATGACGGTCAGGAAGGACGTGAACTGGTCCAGCAGGCCGAGCCAGGCCGAACCCGCGATCGAGACGGTCCCCAGGATGAGGGCCGCGGGGAGGAAACGGACACGGCCGTCGGGCCGGGCGTTCACCACGGTGGTCGTCATGCCGTAGACCACCATCGAGTTGGTGGCCATGACCGAGAAGAAGATCACCAGGGCGAGCGGGATGCCGAACGGGCCCACGATCGTGACGGGGTCGAACGAGACGGCTTCGCCGCCGGAGAGCACCACGTAGCCGAGGGCGGTGGCGCCCAGTAGCATCGCGATGATCGTGGAGGCCGAATAGCCGATGCCTCCGCCGAGGACTCCGGCGCGGGTGCTGCGCGCCATCCGGTTGATGTCGGCGGACAGGACGGTCCAGGAGACGGCGGTGGCGATGACCAGGTCCAGGATGATCGCGGGGGTCGAGGCGAGCGCCGGGTCGACTTCGATCGCGGCGAACTGTGCGGGCGAGAAACGGCCCAGCGCGGTGGCGAACACCCAGGCGATCACCGCGAGGATGAGCACGGCCAGCCAGGGCTCGACGCGGGAGATGCCGGAGTGACCGAAGATCGCCAGGACCACGACCAGCAACTGGCACAGCATGGAGAACAGCACCGGGTTGCTGAATCCCGTGAGCTGCTGCACCACGTGATTCACGGTCACGCCCGCCAGCATGGCCTGCACCCAGCTCCACCCCATCAGGATGACCACGTTGGCGCCGACCGGCAGCAACGAGCCCCGCAGGCCGAACGCACCGCGGGTGACGGCCATGGTGGGCAGGCCCGTGCGCGTCCCGATGGCGCCGATGGCCGTGAGGACCACCGCCCCCACCACGGTTCCGGCCACGATCATCCCGGCTGCGGTGGGGAACGGCACCACGGTCACGAACAGCGTGCCCGTGAGCAGAGTGGTGACCACCAGGTTCGCGGCGAGCCAGATCATGCCGATCCGGGCGCCGGACAGGGTCCCTGTGACGGGTCCGGAGCTGTCAGCCTCCGCGGACAGCCGGGCGTCGAGTCCGGCGTAGACCGTTTTCAGGGACACGCGTCACTCCCCGGGGACGGTGGACAGGTGCTCATGGACGGCGATCAGACCGTCCCCCTCGGTGCGGAACACGATCGTCTCGCGTTCGGTGCTGCGTTCGACGCTGCCGTCGCCGGGGTCCACGGCCGTGTCCACGGTGTGGGTGAAGACCGCCATGCCGGGGTAGCACTGGATGAGCGCGTCACGGGAGACGCAGTCGAGCACGGCCCAGCCCGCGGCGCGCCAGCCGTCCCAGGCGTTTTCGTAGGCGGCGCGGTCGTTCAGACGGTGCTGTTCGGGGTGGAAGACGAAGGTGGCGTCCTCCGAGAAGGCTCCGAAGTAGGCGTCGCGGTCATTGGCACGGAACGCCTGGACGATCGCGGCGGCGGCCTGCTCCACGCCGGCTGTGCTGGGTGTCTCCATGGTTCTCCTTCGAATCGGCGCCGGGCGGATCCACGCGGGGCCGCGAGTTTCGCGTCAGGCAACATGTGATGCTACCGGAATAACAATTGCCGGGGTAGGGCTTCCGGACCGGTGCGCCTACCATGGCAGGGTGACTGAGAAGACCGCCTGGCAGGACGCCCCCGAAGCCCTCGTGAACGCCCCTCGCACCGATGACCTCACGCTGCTTCAGGCCCTCGCGGCGGACCTGAAAGCCCTCGACTACACGGCCGACGGCGTCGCGGAACTGCTCGGAGCGGCCGCTTACGAGGCGCTCTCACGCGACCAGTTGGTGCCGGCCCGCGTCGCCCTCGAGCAGTACGCGGGCCGTGGCCTCGCCGTCGTCGTCGGGCTGTGGCTGCTGGCCGGGCCCCAGGAGGCGGGCGCGCTGGAGGAAGCGCTGCCGCGGCTGGGCGTCGAGGGGCTCCTGGCGCTCGGACTCGCCGAACGGGCCGACGACGGCGCCATCCGGGCGGCCGTCGACCTCCGCCCTTACGCGTGGACCGGAGAGTCCGGGGCGGAGACGCTGCTGTGGGTCGCCAGCGATCTGGGCGCGCACCAGAAGACCGGGGTGCTCCGCCACGACCACGTGCTGGGCATCGGCCAGGCCTCCACCACGCTCGTCCAGGTCACCCTGCGCCGCCCGGTCGGGACGGCTCTGGACCTCGGGACCGGCTGCGGGATCCAGACGTTCCACCTGCTCCAGCATGCGCGGCACGTGGTGGCCACGGACATCTCCCCGCGGGCGCTCGCCTTCACCCGTTTCAATCTCCTCCTCAACGCCGAGGCGCTGGGGATCGACCCCCTGAACCCGGAGGACCGGGTGAGCCTGCGGTGCGGTTCGCTCCTGGAGCCCGTGGCGGGGAGGCGTTTCGATCTGGTGGTTTCGAATCCGCCGTTCGTCATCACCCCGCGCCACGCGGGCGAGTCCGCCGATGACCAGTTCACCTACCGGGACGGCGGGCTGCCCGGCGATGCGATCGTCTCGACGCTGTTCCGGGAACTTCCCGGTGCGCTCACCCCGGGCGGCGTGGCCCAGATGCTCGGGAACTGGGAGATCCACGAAGGCGGCGCCTGGGACGACCGCGTGCGCTCGTGGCTTCCGGACGGCGCCGGGGCCTGGGTCATCCAGCGCGAGCAGCTCAGCCCGGAGCTCTATGCCGAGACCTGGCTTCAGGACGCCTCGGAAGGCCGGGACCCTGGACTGTACGCCCGGAGCTATCGCGACTATCTGAGTGACTTCGCGGCACGGGGCGTGGAAGCGATCGGTTTCGGCATGGTGCTCCTGACTTCTGAGGAGGACGGTTCCGGGCTGGAGCGATTCGAGGAGATCACCTATCCCGTGGAGCAGCCTCTCGGCCCGCATCTGCTCGCGGCCCTAGGCCGGCGGGCCTGGCTCCGGGAACATGAAGTGGGCGACTCCGCCTTCGTCGTGGCTGAGGACGTGACCGAGGAGCGCCACCAGCGTCCCGGCGCGGAGCATCCCGGGGTCATCCTGCTCCGGCAGGGTGCCGGCCTGCGCCGCACCACTCTGCTCAGCAGCGAACTCGCGGGCTTCGTCTCGGCCTGCGACGGCGACTTCACGGCCGCTCAGCTGGCGGCCGCCGTCGTGAGCCTGACGCCGTCGCCGGAGGGCGCCGGACCGATCCATGACGCGTCCCGCATTGCCGCATTGCTGGAAGACGTGCACAATTTGGTGATCGATGGCTTTCTTGTTCCTGCAGACCTGGCGTCCCAGCCGTGACGATGTCCGGACCCCGGGGCTGTTTCGTCAAAGATTTCCTTCGTATCCACCCCTCAATCGATAGAATGGTTTTGTGAGCACCCAGGCTTCAGAAACTGCGCAGGAGCCCCGCCGTCAGGTGGAGATCTCCGATCCGAAGGCCATCCGTGCGCTCGCGCATGCCGCTCGCCTGGCTGCCATCAGTGACCTTTATTCGAGCCAGGTGAGCCGCACGGCCACCGAACTCGCGGCCGTCACCGGCCTCACCCCCAGCGCCATGAGCTACCACCTCCGTGCACTCCAGAAGTGGGGCATGGTGGAACCGGCGGAAAGCGACGGCGACGCCCGCGAGCGTCGCTGGAAGGCCGCCGGCACCGATTTCATGATCAAGTCCGTCAGTGGATCCGGCCACCCGGAACTCGCGATCCTGGACCTGGAGCTGGACGCGCAGCGCCGCCGTATCCTCGCTCACAATCAGGAACGTGACGAACTGACCCTGAGGGGCGCGGAGGACCAGCGCTTCCCCTCGATGTCGATGTCCACCGAGGTCCTCTACCTGGACCCGTCGAAGGCTCGCGAGCTGATCGACCGGATGAACCAGCTGATCAGGGAATACGCCGTCCCGGACAGCGCCGGGACGTCCGAGGACACCCGGCGGGTGTCCGCTCTGTGGTCGATCGTCCCGGACAGCGCTCCCTGAGTCGCGGTCCCGTTCCGGCCCGGAGCCGGATGTCCACAGGGCAGCCTCCATGTCGGAGCTGCCCGGCAAAGTGTGGTGAACTAGGCAGATATGGGCGTCAGGCCCGCCAGAGAAGAATTCCGTAGGAGCACCGTGCCCACCAAGGCCAAGACCGGCAAGAAACTCGTGATCGTGGAGTCTCCCGCCAAGAGCAAGACCATCGCCAAGTACCTGGGCGAGGGTTTCGTGGTGGAAGCATCCATCGGTCACATCCGTGACCTGCCGCAGCCCTCCGAACTCCCCGCCGAGCTCAAGAAGACCTCGGTGGGCAAGTTCGCGGTGGACGTGGATCACGACTTCAAGCCGTACTACGTGGTCTCCAGCAACAAGAAGAAGGTGGTGGCGGAGCTCAAGGCGCTGCTCAAGGACGCCGACGAGCTCTACCTCGCAACTGATGGGGATCGCGAAGGCGAAGCCATCGCCTGGCACCTGCTGGAGGTGCTCAAGCCGAAGGTCCCCGTGTACCGGATGACCTTCGGTGAGATCACCAAGGAAGCCATTCAGCGTGCCATGACGAGCCTCCGGGACATCGACACGGACCTCGTGGACGCCCAGGAGACGCGCCGCGTCCTGGACCGCCTCTACGGCTACGAGATCTCCCCGGTCCTCTGGCGCAAGGTGGCCAGCGGGCTCTCCGCCGGTCGTGTGCAGTCCGTCGTCACCCGCCTCGTGGTGGACCGGGAGCGGGAGCGCATGGCGTTCACCTCTGCCTCCTACTGGGACCTCACCGGGGTCTTCAGCGCCGCGGGCGAGTCCTTCAAGGCGAAGCTGAGCTCGGTCAACGGTGACCGGCTGGCCACGGGCAAGGACTTCAGCGATGCCGGTCAGCTCAAGGGCAAGGCCGTGGCGCTGCTGGACGAAGCCGCCGCCACGAGCCTGGCGGAAGGTCTGGGCTCCGCCGAGTTCAGCGTCCGCTCCATGGAGACCAAGCCGTACACCCGCCGTCCGGCCGCTCCGTTCACCACCTCCACGCTTCAGCAGGAGGCCGGACGCAAGCTCCGTTTCTCGTCCAAGATCACCATGCAGGTGGCGCAGCGTCTCTATGAGAACGGCTACATCACCTATATGCGTACCGACTCCTCGGCCCTCTCGGACGAGGCGGTCAACGCGGCCCGCAAGCAGGCCAGCGAACTCTACGGCGCGGAGTACATCCCGGCCAGCCGCCGCGTCTACGCCAACAAGAGCGCCAACGCGCAGGAGGCTCACGAGGCCATCCGTCCCGCCGGGGACGCCTTCCGCACTCCGGCCCAGGTCAAGACCCAGCTCTCCGCGGACGAGTACCGCCTCTACGAGCTGATCTGGAAGCGCACCGTCGCCTCCCAGATGTCCGATGCCAAGGGCTCGACGGCGACCATCAAACTGGGTGCCGTGTCTTCCGACGGGCGGGACGCCGAGTTCACGGCGTCCGGCACCGTCATCACCTTCCCCGGCTTCCTGGCCGCCTATGAGGAGGGCAAGGACGAGAGCCGCGAGGACGATTCCGACGAGGCCCGCCGTCTTCCGAACGTGGTCGAAGGCGACGCCCTGGAAGGCCGCGACATCACCGCCGTCGGCCACCAGACCTCCCCGCCCCCGCGGTACACGGAAGCCTCGCTGACCGCTGAGATGGAGAAGGAAGGCATCGGCCGTCCGTCCACCTACGCGGCCACCATCTCCACCATCCAGGACCGCGGCTACGTCCGGAAGCAGGGTTCCGCCCTGGTGCCGAGCTGGATCGCGTTCTCGGTCATCAAGCTGCTGGAACAGCACTTCTCCGACTACGTCGATTACGAGTTCACGGCGGATATGGAGACCGACCTGGACCGTATCGCCCGTGGTGAGGAGCCCGGCGCCAGCTGGCTCAAGCACTTCTACTTCGGTGACGGCGGCAAGGAAGCCGGCCTGAAGTCCGTGGTCAACAACCTCGGCGAGATCGATGCCCGTGAGATCAACTCGATCCCGGTCACCGACGGCATCGTCCTGCGCGTCGGCAAGTTCGGCCCGTACCTGGAGAGCACCGTTCCCACCGTCGACGCCAAGACCGGCGAGGTGGTGGAGGCGCTGCGTGCCAACGTCCCCGAGGACCTGGCGCCGGACGAGCTGACCCCGGACAAGGCTCGCGAGCTGCTGGAGAACTCGGCTCCCGAGGAGCGTGTTCTCGGTGTCGATCCGCACACCGGGCACACCGTGGTGGCCAAGAACGGCCGCTACGGGGCGTTCGTCACGGAGATCATCCCCGAGCCGACGGCCGAGGAACTCGCAGCCCAGCCGGTCGAGTACTACAAGAACGGCAAGCCGAAGCCCCCGAAGAAGCCCGTCAAGGTGAAGCCGCGTTCCGGTTCGCTCTTCAAGTCGATGACCGTGGACACGGTCACGCTGGACGAGGCCCTGGCCCTGCTCAGCCTGCCCCGCGTTCTCGGCCACGATGAGGAAGGCACCCCCATCACGGTGCAGAACGGCCGCTTCGGCCCGTACCTGAAGAAGGGCGCCGACTCCCGGTCGATCGGTTCCGAGGAGGAGATCTTCACCATCACGCTGGAACAGGCGCAGGAGATCTACTCGCAGCCCAAGCAGCGTGGCGCCCGTGCGGCGGTCCCGCCGCTCGCGGAGTTCGGTCCGGATCCCGTCTCGGAGAAGAACATCGTGGTGAAGGAGGGCCGCTTCGGACCGTACATCACGGACGGCGTCACCAACATCACCGTGCCCCGCTCCACCAGCGTCGAGGAGCTGACCCGGGAGCGCGCCGTCGAGCTCCTCGCGGAGAAGCGCGCCAAGGGGCCGGTGAAGCGGACCGCCCGTAGCACGACGTCACGGAGCACGGCCAAGAAGCCTGCCGCGAAGAAGAAGGCCTGACACAGGACATAATGAGCACATGCGTCTAGGCGTCCTGGATATCGGTTCCAACACGGTCCACCTCCTTCTGGTGGATGCCCACCCAGGTGCCCAGCCGGTGCCTTTCGCCTCTCACAAGCGGCCGCTGTCCCTGGTCCAGTACCTGGAACCGGACGGCAGCATCAGCGAGGCCGGTCAGAAGGAACTCGTGGAGTTCGTCCTGGAGGCCTGGGAGTTCGCCGCCCGGCACAAGGCGGAGGACCTGCTGGCGTTCTGCACCTCCGCCATCCGGGAGGCCACGAACGGCCCCCAGGTGCTGGCGAGGGTGAAGCACGAGACCACCGTGACTCTCCGGGAGCTGTCCGGCAGCGAGGAAGCGGAGATGACCTTCTTCGCCGTCCGTCGCTGGTTCGGGTGGGCCGCCGGAACCGTGCTGGATCTGGACATCGGCGGTGGCTCCTTCGAAATGGCCCTCGGCCGGGACGAACTTCCGGAGATCGCCACCAGCGTGCCCCTCGGGGCGAGCCGTCTGACGCGTGACTGGCTCGCCGAGGACCCGCCGTCCGCCAAGAGCATCAAGGATCTGCGGAAGTACATCCGGTCCACGCTCAAGCCCGTGGTGAAGGACTTCGCCCGGGTCGGCACCCCGCACGTGGTGACGGGGACGTCCAAGACCTTCCGTTCGCTGGCCCGGATCGCGGGAGCGGCGCCCAGCGCCGCCGGCCCCTACGTGCGGCGCGAGCTGCTGCGGGAGGACCTCGGGCTGTGGGCTCAGCGGATCTCCGCCATGAGCGCCGAGGACCGTCTTCATCTGCCCGGGGTGTCCCAGGCCCGCGCGCACCAGTTGCTGGCGGGTGCCCTGGTGGCCGAGGCCGCGCTGGAGCTCTTCGATCAGCCGCGGATCGTGATCTGCCCCTGGGCCCTGCGCGAAGGCCTCATCCTGCGGCGCCTGGATCAGCTGGTCTTCGACGGGCCTCTCGACCCGCCCGCCCATGTCAAGGACGATGGAGAACTCTGAGATGGCCGGATCCGGCAGGTCGCCTCTCACGGTCGCGCTGTCCAGCGCCTCGGTGTACCCCCTGAGCGTTCACGACGCCTTCGCGGTCGCCCAGGACCTGGGGTACGACGGGGTGGAGGTCATGGTGACCAACAACCCCATCAGTCAGGATCCTCATGCCCTCCGGCAGCTGAGCGATCGCTACGGCCAGGAGATCGTCTCCATCCACGCGCCCACGCTGCTGCTGACCCAGCAGGTGTGGGGCAAGGCGTGGAACAAGATCGAGCAATCGTGCCTCATGGCCCGCGAGGTGGGCTGCGATGTGGTGGTGGTCCACCCGCCGTTCCGCTGGCAGAACGGTTACGCGGAGGAGTTCTTCGAGGGCGTGCTG
>Ga0213829_1001693_pt1 | contig 15348 bp, 18 predicted proteins | sample MC6MC0896MG_FD_180665 | JGI IMG/M metagenome (GOLD analysis project Ga0213829, IMG submission 180665) | Enriched soil aggregate microbial communities from Iowa State University, Ames, United States - MC6-MC0896-MG | ecosystem: Environmental > Terrestrial > Soil > Unclassified | place: USA: Iowa...
CTTTCCTAAACCAATCGAATCAAGTAACCCAACGCTTGTGGTTTCATGGCACATGTTCGAACAATCTGGAAAGTTATTTGTACCAAAGCTTCGCACAAACAGTTGATATAGAAATGCCGCTTCGTTACTGGCACGACCAGACGTATAAAATGCCGCTTGGTCTGGGTTGTCTAGTGCATGAAGATGTTTAGCAATGATCTGAAATGCTTCATCCCATGAAATAGGAACATATTTATCAGTTGCCGCATCGTAACGAACTGGATCAGTTAAACGTCCTAAATCTTCAAGAAAAAAATCACTTTGTTCGGACAACCAACTAACTGTATGCCCTGCAAAATATTCAGGAGTAACTGTTTTACTAGTTGCTTCAAATGCAACCGCTTTTGCTCCGTTTTCGCAGAAATTAAAGGCATGGGCATTTTTCTTTTCAGGCCATGCACAGCCCGGACAATCAAAGCCTGTAGGCTGGTTAATATTGAGTAAGGTAATCGAACCTTTTTTTAAAATATCTTGTCGTTTTAGATTCCGAGCAACACTGAGTAGTGCCCCCCATCCCCCAGCAGGATGAGTGTAGGGTTCAATTCGTGCAAAGCCGTTATTTTCTTGTATATGCTTTTGTTCTTCTGAATTATCCACTTTGTCATCCTCTTATTTCTTTTTACACATTCAACAGATGCAATAAATTCACAACTTCATTATGGTTATATCTACGCTATCTGCTGTCTAGCTTATGGGTAGAGTCCGCTTTTTATGCTATTCCCAATATTTTAAAAGCTGGCTCAATCGTTCTTATAATATGTGCCATATTTTTTATAATTACAATAATTTAGCCAAATCCAAAAAAACATTTAAATTAAATAATAACAATACCTTAACATCAGAAAGATCTATTTTTTACAGATAAAAACATAATTAACTTTATATTTTTCACAAATAGAAATGATGTGATGAACTGAAATTTACATCATTTTAAGTAGGTTTTTATTGGTTTAAGCAGTATAAATTAATTGAAAAAAACAGATTTAGAGAACGTATGAAGGTTGTGATTGCGCCAGACTCTTTTAAAGACAGCCTATCGGCTTTGGGCGTAGCGCAGGCAATTGCTCAAGGATGGCAAGAGGTTTTTCCTGAGGCCGAAATAACTCTATGCCCTATGGCAGATGGTGGTGAAGGCACACTTGAAGCAGTATTAGAAGTCTGCAAAGGTGAATGGCGTGAAAAAACCGTAATTGGCCCCTTAGGTAAACCTGTTCAAGCAAAATGGGGATGGTTAGAAACACAAAAAATAGCCATGATTGAAATGGCACAAGCGAGCGGCATACAGTTAGTGCCACCGTCAGAACGTGATGCCTGCCAAAGCACAACATTTGGAACAGGTCAGCTTATTTTAGATGCTTTAGACGCAGGTGCAAAAGACATTATTTTAACAGTCGGCGGTAGTGCAACCAACGATGGCGGCACTGGTTTATTAACTGCATTAGGTGCACGTTTATTAGACTCAGAACAACACGTTTTACCCGCAGGCGGCCTAGCCTTACAAAATCTGTCAAAAATTGATTTAACTCATTTCGACCCGCGTATTCAGCAAACAGGTTTTTTATTGGCTGCCGATGTGACAAATCCACTTTGCGGCCCAAACGGTGCATCTTATATTTTTGGTCCACAAAAAGGTGCTACCCCTGCTCAAGTACAGTTACTTGATGAAGCTCTTGCCCACTTTGCCGATGTCTCTGCACACTTACTCGGTTTCGATAAAAGAGATGAAGCTGGCTCTGGCGCGGCTGGAGGTTTAGGCTTTGCAGCCAAAAGTTATTTAAATGCTGAATTTAAAGCTGGAGTCGAAGTTGTGGCTGAACTCAACCAACTCGCCAGTAAAATTTCCAATGCAGATTGGGTCATTACAGGTGAAGGCAAATTTGACCGACAGACGTTAAATGGCAAAACAGTTTTTGGGGTTAGTCGAGTCGCGAAAATGAAAAATATACCTGTTATTGTGATTGCAGGTACTTTAGGCGAAGGCTACCAAGCGCTTTATCAACACGGCGTTACGGCTGCTTTTTCACTGACAAATGGTCCAATCACATTAGAACAAGCTTGCGAACATGCCTCAGAACTCATTTTCGATAGAACAATTGATATTGCTAGATTAATTCAGTTTAATCTGAAGCAACCATAACAATTTACCCAGTAATCTTTAAAACGGTTAAACCAACAAATAGGAATGTCTTATGAACGTTATTGATGCCATTCAGAAACGTCGTGCTATTAAGCGCTTCGACCCCTCATTTCAACTCTCTGAAGAAAATAAACAACAGTTATTACATGAAGTTTTAGCAAATGCACCAAGTGCGTTTAATTTGCAGCATTGGCGCCCTGTTGTAATTGAAGATGCTGAACTAAGACAAAAAATTCGCACTATTGCGTGGGACCAACCACAAGTGACAGAAGCATCATTACTCATTGTTTTATGTGCGAAAGTAAGTTCGTGGGAAACTGATGCAAAGCGTGTGTGGGATGGAGCTTCTCCGGAAGTTCAAAATATTATGGTTGGTGCGATTGATCAATATTATCGTGACCGCCCACAAACTCAACGTGACGAAGTGATGCGTAGTGCGGGTATTTTTGCTCAGACATTAATGCTTCTTGCTCAAGAGCATGGTTTAGACAGTTGCCCTATGGATGGTTTTGACTTTGATGCAATGGCGAAGCTCATTAACTTACCTGAAGATCACGTGGTGTGTTTAATGATTGCGGTTGGTAAATCAGCGACTCAACCCTACCCACGTGTCGGCAAACTTCCTTTTGATGATGTAATTATTCAAAATACATTCTAAGTTGTTAGTCAGATTTCAGGCTTTCATTCTATTTAGTAGTTTTATTATAAATAGTTGGAAGCCTTTAATTTGGTACTTAAATTCTAATATTAAGAACCATAAACGTTAAGTTAAACCACCTTATTCCTATCATTCTCGATGTATGACATCGTAAGATTAATTAAGCAGTCAACTAACTCTTCAAAAGTAAAACCCATATTTTGTGAAGTAAAAAAGTTCATCGTTAAAGCAATACTTGAATGAATCAAAATATAAACCATCATTTTTAAATTTTTGATTTTTAATACTTCAGGATGCTTCATGGCATATTCAATGGCTAAGACATTGATGGCTTTTACAGCTTTTACATGGCTTGCTTCAGTACTATATTTAGAAGAAACACTGAGCCAATAAAAATATTTATTATTATCCTTCGCCAAAAATTCACCGATTTTTAAAAAAATTCTTCTGATTGCTTCAGGAATCTCTAAATCCAAAATTTCTGGAATTACGTCATAAATGACTTTTGATATTTCCATAATAAAGTGCTGCTGCATCTCAATAAAAAGTGCTTCTTTATTTTTGAAATACTCATAAAAACTTCCCGATCCTACGCCTGCTATCTCACACACTTTAAGTACAGTTGTATGGTCCAAGCCGTTTTTCATAACAGATATAAATCCTGCACTCACTATAGACTCAAATGTATTTTTAGCTCTATTTTGTTTTGGTTTTCTTATAGTTACCATTGATTTTTATCCTTCTAAAAATCCGTCTTTTTTCCGTACAAATTCATTGATAAATTCTAGTTGAAATCAAAATTTGATCAATTATTTTTTAAAGATGAGTTAAAAAAATGAATACAGCTCTCGCTACAAATCAAAAAATTGTTCGTCGTAATGTTGAACTTTCTTACGATGCGAATAAAAATTACTCTTTTTATTATGAAGAAAATCCTGTCGTTACGTCTTTATTCGTTGTACTTTCCGCCATGTTTCCTCCGGGTGAAATGTTCTTTATTGAAAGTATCAGAAATGTTCGAAATCAAATTAAAGATGAAAAACTTTTAGAAGATATCAGAGCGTTTATTGCTCAAGAAGCTTTTCATAGCCGTGAACATAAAACACTGAACAATCACCTCATACATTCTAATTATCCAGAAGTAATCGAGATTGAGGCCAAAACCAAAGCACGTTTAGATAAGTTACGTAAACTTTCAACGGTCGAACAAGTCGCGGCGACCGTAGTCATGGAACACTACACAGCTACCCTCGCTCGGCTATTGCTTACAGATCAGTTAATTAAAAGAAAAACTACACAAGAGAGCAGAAATCTTTGGGAGTGGCATGCACTCGAAGAGCTTGAACATAAGTCGGTTGCATTTGATGTATTAAATGCCATCGGTGGCAACTCGAGCAAAAACAGAAAACTCGCTTTAGCTAGAGTTACAAAACTTATCATGCCTATTATGTTTGAATATTGGATAAAAATCTTAAAAAGAAAAGATATTAGATTTAGCTTAAAGCAGTTAAAGGATGGCGTTTATTTAGGATTTGGGGGAATCAATCGGTTAGGAATTTTATCGAAAGCATTTGTGGATATGCTTGATGTCAGAGATGAAAATTTTAATCCGTTACACATGCAAACCGAACAATTAGAAGCCGAATTCCGAGAAAAACTATTTGGCCAACAAGGGTTTCTCAAAGAATCGCTCAGCTAGAAAAATCAATATGTAGGCCCTCATTTGAGGACTTTTACAGACTTGATTCTCTTTATAAATGTGTAGAGATTACATAGGCTCGCCGAATTTAAACTGCTTCAAAAAACATTCTAAGATCATGTCTCGCTCCCCTGTTTTATCTAAGCTTAAAAGCTGAATAATTGCGCCTTCAATCATATATAAAAATAATTTGGCATCCTGAAAGGAAACATCGGTTTTTAGTTTTATGAGTTGGCTATAAATTTCATTAAGTAGCCACGTTCTATACCTCACTGCAATTTGATAGGCCTTTGGATAGGTCAGTTTCGTTTCAAAAATGGCTTTAAATAATAAATAGTACAACCCTTCTAAATCGGTATGTAAAAGATAAAGTGCTTTGAGTTTATCAATCGCGCCCGCTTCGTGGTCGTAATCAGCAATTGAAACTACTTTTTCTTTTAAGCGTTCTTTTTGCACAGTCATACAGATTTCGATAAACCGCTCTTTAGAGTGAAAATAATGATAAAAAGTGGCTTTGGGAATTTGAGATTCTTTCACGATTCTGTCTATTCCCACAGTGTGAAATCCGTGGTTGTGAAACAGATTAATCGATTTATTTACGACTTGTATGGCACGTGGGGAGATCACTAAATGTGGCATAGTTTTACCGTTATAAAATTCTTGTTATAGATAAGCGAGATACTTTTTTGGGAGAAAAAAAGGCATAGCAAAGCCGTAAAGACTGTGCTCGGCACATCTCAAGTTTATTGTTGATTAAGTTTTTTGGTCGTGACGATTTAAAGCCTGAAAAGCCCAAGGGCCATCAAACTGCTTTAAACGTTTAAGTGGTGTCGATATAGATTTTGGCAAAGGCTGCCAAGAAATTAAGAATGTGCAAAGCCAACTCCTTTTTATTGGGAGTTCTGCCAGACATTTATAGAATTATGGTGGCAGAACGAGAAAGGGTTCGCAGACTAGCATTATCTCAAACTAGCACACCCGAAGGTGTCCCTCTCCCGTCCTACCGCTACGGGAAAGGGACGAGTAGCTACCACACAAGACTATTCCTCAGAAGGAATGACTCTGATGCGGGAGATAATATGCGGTCTGCGACGACCGACTGGCAATGTAGGCCAGCAGGCAAAGGATAGTGCTCTGCCCTTTTTCAGTCAAGCACACAAAATGACATTTGTTTTAAATTAGATCATTAAAAAGTAAGGATAAATAATGAGTGAGTTATTGTTAAATTGGGGTTTATAAAGGAGAGAAAAACAGAAAAATTAGTAAACAACTAATTGTTATGTTTACGCGAATATTCAGCATAAGGAAAATGATAGATCTCTATTTGAATTAAATTTAAAAGTTATTACACAAACACTGATAATTATAAAAACACTATCCTCTAGAGGCGGTAGAATTTTAAAAAATGATTTTTACATAAGGCATTGGATGAACAGACAGAAAATTGATGTAGATCTTGGAGGTACTAAATTATTAATATTATGTGATGAAATTGAGGAGATATTTAGTACAGGAATTTCATTCACCCCAGAAGAATTAATATCACACCTACAATCTTTTATTTTAAAACATGGGGTTAAACCCGAAAGTATAAGTTTAGCAGTGCCAGGACTAGTTAACGAATATGGACACATTGTTAATTGTGATGTCCTCCCTGCATTTATAGGTTGGCAGGGAAATGAAGCATTAAAATTATTATGTAGTAAAACAATTATCTTAAATGATGTAAAAGCTGCCATGCATGCGGAACTAAATGACTCCTCGTCTCATGCATCAAGTGGCATTATTATGATTGGTACAGGTATTGGGGCCGCATTCATAATAAATGGAAAACCCTTACTGGGAGCTAGTGGTTGGGCTGGTGAGCTAGGTTACTTACCAGTAAAAAGTAATGAAGGAATTAAGCGTTTAGATGAAGTTGCAAGTGGCTCAGCAATTGCCAAGCAATGTGCACTCAGTCCATCTAATCTAGCATTAATGGCTAACAATGGAGATCAACCTACTTTAACTGTTATAAAAGAAGCAGGTACTGCTTTAGGTCTTGGAATAGCAACTGTTATTAATCTTTTAAACCCATCGCAATTAGTAATAGGAGGAGGAACAATAGAATTACCCGGTTATTTAGATGCAGCTTTAAAGTCTGCTAACGAAAACTGCCTCCCTGAGCTTTGGCAAGATTGCGATATATCAAAAGTAAAAACGGGAAGAAAAGTAGCTGCTTTAGGTGCTATACGTGCAATTGAACAATAAAATAATATGAGTATTTTTCTGATCCGACATGCTGAGAGTGAAGCTAATATTAATGGAAAAACCCTTTCGCATGCTTCAATTGCTTTAAGTGAGCATGGGCATAATCAAGCTCAAACACTCTGTTCAAAACTGCCAGAGATTAATCATGTAATTGTGTCTCAATATTTGCGTACACACCAAACCGCAGCACCACTCTTGGAATGATATAATCTCACTTAGGTTTGGGATGTTCATTTTACTTATGGATGCTATAAAACTGAGAGGATGAGAATAATTTACAGGTAAATTAATCTGTTATCGTAACAAAGAAATCATCAATAATATTATAATCCATATCAAAAATGTTCTTGTAATATGCTATTTTCAAATTATTTACCGATAAAATATCTATCTTACAAACATAGACTAATACTTCATATAGATCAGTTTCTAGGGTGATACTATCTAATTTAAAAACTAGAGAATTAACATCTTCAAATATATCTAAATCATGAGCGTTATTTTCATTAAAAAGCTTTCTTAACTTTTCTAATGAAATCCTTTCAATTAAAATATTATTCATTTCATATTTTCTTATAAAAATAATTTATTTACTCTAATTTCAACTATCAAAATTGATTCTATAAAATATATCATCAAGAGTACCTAGTGTCTTATCTTTAACAATATCTAATAATGCATCACGTAAACAATCAATCGACATTTCCTCTAAAATTAGCATGTTAGATTGCCAAAAATAACGACCAAAATGACAATCACCACTTGCTCTATATTTTTTCATTAAATATTCAATATTTTTAAGCGTTACTGCTGTTCCAGTATATTTAATATTATCTACAGTAATATTAAAGTCTATATTTTGTTCAGCCACATTAAAACTATCCAATTCATGCATAACCAATAGTTTAAATTCAGAACATTCATAAGTAAGCATTTTATCACTCATAATTTTACTACTAAAATAAAAAATCGCATTTTTCAATACATAAAGAAAATAAGTTATTTTTACTTTATTACCTTCACAATTGAGGCTCTAAAATTTATGTGAATTTTAAATTTTCTTTATTTTGATAAGGAGATATACCTTTTATCGGAGCTAATATCACAAATTTAAACACAATCTCCTAAACTCATAAGAATTTTAGTTTAATAACATGAAAAATTGATATTACCCCATATTAATCTTCACAGCTCATTAATACACATTTACCATCTATTTTTGCCACTAAACTTATTGATTTTGATGAATCACCTCCATCTAAAGATAACTCCACAAACAAATCTTTATTTTCAAAAGATTGAAGTTCTAATATTAATTGTTGGATCGTTTTCCCATTTAAAATCCAGTTCACCTTTCTTAAATCATTTTTAACCATAAGAGCTAGTCTCCAATCCTATTTAAATTTATATCATAAGTACCTAATCATGTCTCACGAAAATACTTTTGAATAGATTTTATTAATATTTATTTTTTGATGATCAATTAACTCAAACTAAGTGTTGATGACATAGCATCGTACAACTCATCGTTCGAAGATTCAATATTATTACTTTGTTATCTTTAAGATTAAACCTATAAAGTATATTTATGTGAAGTTCAAATTCCCTCACTTTGATCATAGATTTAGAAATCTGATGTAATTTTCTTAATTTTTCAAACATAAATTAGTTAAAATTTGAAGTTTATCACTACTAATCCCATAATTTTTCATTAAGGTCACAAACCAAGAAACATGCACATTAAAGTCTTCAACTTGATCTATATCTATAGTTAGTAAACAAATACCCAATCTTACTCTTAATATATCTTTATTATTGAATTCCATAGGAGCTTTTCGTTCATCAATATAATTCCAATACCAATCTAAAGCATCTTCTCTATCTTTACTAATTATACAACCATTTAATCTTCTTTTAGTGATATCAATAGCATCATAATCAAAATCTTTGAATGTTATATCACACTCACTTAAGATATTAACTGCGGAATTCAAATAGCTATTAACTAGTATCTTAGCATCCATATTATTTTTAATACCTTCAATTTAACATTACGTAAGATTTAAAGTAGATTTTTCATTTAAAAGCTCAATCAAGTGTTCAAAATCATCAGATTTATTAAAAGAATACTTTTTTTCTTCAAAGTACTTCCAAGTAATATTCAAAGGTACAGTTATACAACCAATACCACCCGTGAGACTATCTGACAAACTACCAAAGCTAGAACCAAAGTAACCCATCAATCCGTTAATTTCTTCACCTATACAGCATAAAAAGTCATTTAAAGAGTTGATATTCCTTCCATCTATTACTATTGAACTTACTGAGTTTTTAGGCTTGCACTGTTGAATACAATACGAAACTTCTATCCATTTCTGTTTCTCTTCTTCACTTAAATTGCACCAATCTTGTAATTTAAGCTGATTTTTTCGATATTTTTTTATTAGATCAATTTTAAAGTCATCAAAACAAGTCTCCTCTTCGCATAAATTTAATATCAATTTATTATCTTTCAATTCAAAAGATTTAATACTAGAACTTAAAACTCCAAAATATTCGTTATTTTCTTTTAAGAAGAATAAATTAATGCCATAGATATCATATTTATATTTTTTACTTTTTTTATCTTTATTTATTTCACCCTCACCCAAAAAACCATGAAAAATAATTTTAGTATCAGTGATTACACAATTTTCTGAAAGATATCCGCTCCAAGTAGTTACATCATCATCAAACTCACTAAATTCACTTATTTCAATATAAAAAATATACTCTTCTGTAAGTTCAGAACTCATATAGTATTTTCCTCTATCTCCGCTTTATTTTTCAATTTTGACTGGTTACTAGTATGAAATTTCTAATGACGAGTATTTTTTTAAGACTTCAGTAAAATCATCTAGATGATAAAAAAATTCTTTTGACTCAAAATTATCTTTAGAGTATTGAAAATTTATCCATTTAACTTTTAAAGGCAAATCGCACAGTACATCAACAAATGCATTAAAGTTATAACCTAAGTATCCTAATACTCCATAAACCTCCTCTCCCAAATAACAATACACATCTTCTTCACACAATAGGTATTTACCATCAACAGTTATATTTAATGATAAAGGTTCCCCTCTTTCGTTCATTCTAAAATAAGCAAAATCTAACCAGCATCTTTTTTCTAGCTTTGTAAAATTAAGCCATCTCTTTTTACCTATAGTTTCATTTGAAAGGCGAATCAATAGCTCTTCCTTCTTTTTAAACTTTTCAAAATCTTCTAAGTTATTTTTCCCTATAAGATTAGAATCTGGATCAAATTCAATAGAGAGTTCTTCACCGTTAAAAGTAAAATTTTCAGAAAGAAATAAGCGATTTTCTATATTATTTTCTTTTAATTCTGTAGTGAGCTTATGCCGAGATTCAATCATTATATAACAGTAAGAATGATCATCTTTTCCAAGATAACTACTAAAAAGCTCCAAAGACTTTTCAAGCCGCTGCAAATCATTAAAATTACTTACTACAACTTTATTATTATCAACATATATTTTTTCAAAATAAATTCCATCAATAAGTTCATCTTTTTCTTCATCATAAATGTACTTACATAAGTTTAGTTCAAACAATTTTCAATTCCTAATAATTTTCCAACTCATGCTCTAAATCATTTAGTACCTGTCCTATCTCTGAAGTTATGCCATTGTTTAAAGGAGTATAAAAAATACCTATTGATACCTCATCATCTTTTAAAGTAGGCAACAATTCGTTCATGAAGTCATCTAAAGAAATTAGCTCAGCTTCATATCCTACCCATTCATTCTCGGCACATAACTCGGCATACTCTTTCGCAGGCCATACAGGAAATACTTTTTGATTATCCTCTGTTCCAGCCAAGGCCCATCCATCCTTATATAAGCCCCAAACTTCTTGCGTATCGGCAATAACTTTTATGAAATGCTTATATCTTTTAGCACCTTCTAATGCAATTACAGCATCTATTTGCTTTTGACTAATTTTCATAATTTTGAACCTGTAATTTATTAAAAATTAATCAAACATTACCAAAGGAACCAAAACCATCAGTATAGCCACCATATTGACTCGCAATATTATTTAGATCTTCTTCGAATTCTATAATGTCATCATAAAATGGAATCATTGTATTCGTACAATAACAAGTCCATTCCTTAGTATCATCATCTTGCTCAACACTGGCTTTACAGCCTAATCTTTTAACCTCTGTAGAAATCTTTTCTCCAATCTCTTCTGAAGGTATTACAATAAAGAAATCTATTTCCATCGGCTTTGTTAGATCAAATCCATTTTTCTTAAATTCGTTTAAAGTATCTCCTGTTGCATCATTAGGAAATTGATCCATTTCATCCTCAGTTTTGTACCAATTTTACTTTTTGAGATTATCATCTTTCAAAAGATTTTTGAGAATCCTTAATAAAATATTAGTCATAGATGTAGAACTAAAAATTTACTAAAACTATCTCAAAGTTGAAACCAAGGCTTTTTTGGCTTAGTCCCAGTATATGTAGGGCTAACTTTAATTGGTTCCTGACCTTTTTCACATTCTTGAACACCCCATTCACTCGGGCGAAAACGCGCATTAGCACCATCGGGTTCAGGCTTACCAAATTCTTTTGCAATATCGTGATCAATTAATGGAATTTCAAGTAACACGATGTCTCCACGAGAACAAGCGATTGTAGGATGCTTTGTGTCGTAAACCCATTTACCATAAACATTTTTTTCATTAGGATCAAAGTGCATGACTGGACCTATTTGCTGATCCCACGCCAATTCTATTCGAGGAGGCTCTATCGCAGTTACCCACATTCCTGCGACTTGTACAGGATGAGGGAAACGTACCGCCTGTAATCCTCGTAAACTCAGGGGTAATTGTGGCTGACCGTTGTCAAAAGCATCATAACGACTAATTAAGCTCCCTTTAGGAATCAACAGTTCGCCATATTGTGCATCTTGAGATAAAACGAAATGACTACGACTTTCCTTGTAATGCTCTTTAAGTGCGATCTCATACTTTACCGATGCAGTCATATAAAATAAATAACCTGCCCATAGGTCACATATCAATGCCAATAGCATAATGAATAATGTCTTTTTAGAAAAAAACCTCACAGGCTTTTGAGCCTTCTTTCGCCAAAAGAATATTGCTTTCACTAATAAGCCTAGTGTCAGTACAACACCAATCAATGGAACAATAAATAATAGAAAAATTGCAAAAAAAGAGAATGGCTGTACGGGTATCATAATTTTTAAATCTTTAATTTCATATTTTTCTTAGGCGGGCCGCTAAGAAAATTGTATATATGTATATTAAAAAATAGAAATGATTAGTCAACAAATTAAGTTGTTACAATACGAAAAAGATAAATCTTTTTGATGTTTAAAAATATATTAAATATATAATTAAAAGCTTGTATAAACTTGCAAAAAATTAAATTTAAGAATGCTGTTAAAGTTTTTTATTTAAATTTTATTTTATCAACAATAAACTCCTTAACACTTCTATCAGGAACAATGAGTCATGGAAAAACAAGATAAGATATCAATTGCTCATAAATATCTTTCTAATACTATTTCTAAAGTCACAAAGTTACCTATACATAAGCTAAAAAATGAGGACTCTGTCGAAAATGAAAAATCTTTCTTCTTTGTACATGATTTTGGTACTTATGAATTAGAAGCAAAATTCAATTATTGTGATGGTTTTCCAGAAAAAATAGCTTTACTTATACATGGAGGTAACTCTGATTTAAGCTCTTTAAGTCCTTTAGAAGATTTACTTAGAAGGGAAAATATTGGAACTCTTTCATTTAATTTAAGTGGGTTAAATAGTACGAGTAAAACAAAATCATCGTTATCTCAAAATATAAATGAAAGTATTGCTTTTTACAGTCTCTTAAAAAAGGTAGATATTGTTATTGGATATAGTTTGGGTGGTTATATTGCAATTAATTTAGCAAAAAAATTTCAAATAGATCAATTAATTTTATTATGTCCAGCCATATATTCAGATCAAGCAGTAAACAAAAATTATGGAAATGAATTTAAGAGTGAAATTTCTAAACCTTATAGTTTTTATTCATCATCAATTTGGCATTTTTTAATGGCATATAAAAGAGAAGTATTAATAGCATATGGAGAATTGGATGGAATAAAAACGAATGATGGAAAGTCTAAAGGATTTTATGAAATTAATGGTATGACTCAGTATTCTCCAATTCCCTATGAGATAGTCCAAACATTTAAAAAAATTTCTATGCGAAAAGCTAACTTTAATTTAATAATTGAGAAAGATAAAGATCATTATCTCTTAAAAAATATAAAAACTTATAATATTAAAAAAAATATTGATTTATCAAAAGAGACACTCTAGTCTGTAGCAGAATTTTAATCACAATAAACTAGCCATGAATCAAATAGTTAAGAACTTGGAAACTTATCACCTTCATCTTTCTTCCGAGATTTCTTATTTAATTAATGAAATGTCATATGAGTTGGCGTTATTAGGAGGTCCAGATTCTTTATATGTTCAAGAAAAGATTCTGGCTTTTAAGGAAATACTAAGTGCAAAGTTAAATTCATATGAAAAAAGTATGATAGAAAAATACATTCATAGAGAAATACCTTACCTAGTACTTGAAGGGCTAAATATTAAAAAACTAGATCGTAGTAAAATTGATATTACTCAATCAACTCAACTACCACCGCTTGAAACACTCGAAAAAGATATAGATATATTAACCTTAGCGTCTTCTGAACAAATAATATTGGCACTCCTTGAGGAAGATGCTTTTGCATTTGATATTGATAATGTGGGTAAAATCGTTAGAGTTGTTGCAAACTTAAAAGGCGGTGGAGCTACAAAAATTGATAATGAGAATCCTGATAAGAGTTCACATTCAGGTATAGAATTAACTGCACATACCGAAGCGCCTTACCATACAGTTACTAAAGTTGTTAACAATCATTCACCAGCTCCTTCTTCCTTAATTTTAACAGCAAGATGGAATCCCTTAAATGAACCTACAAGTTTAATTCCAATATCAAGAGTGTTAAGCCAATTAACTATTGAAGAGATACTGGCTTTAACAACAGAAAGTTTTAATTTCACAAGAAGTGAAACATTTAATGAGGGCCAAGGATCTGGAGGAGAAAATGTTTCTATCCTAGAAGTAGATAAATATGGTTATAAAGCCATGAAATACAATTCATATAGATTCACTCCAAATGAGAATGCCTCTATAAAAATTAAAAATGCTTTTTATAAATTTGAATCAATTGTTCGAAAAACTAGTATTGTTGATTCTATTAATTTAAATCCTAATACCGTTTTAATTATTAATAATAGTTTATGCTTACATTGCCGAGATACTATTAAAGATAACCGGAGAACATTAGTTCGTTTATTTGGTTATAGAAAAAATCTTGATTATATTGTACTGAAAAAAAATCCTCTTATTGTGAAAGGCTAATAAATTGAATTTTGAACTCCTACTTATCTTAGGCTTAGTGGCTATGGTAGCTGGATTTATTGATGCTATTGCAGGTGGGGGTGGCTTAATAACTCTGCCTGCTTTGCTCTTATCAGGTGTTCCTCCTGTATCTGCAATAGCAACCAACAAATTGCAAGCTGCCTCTGCAACACTTTCAGCAACTATTAGTTTCGCAAGAAAAGGATTAATCGAGTGGCGTAAAGCAATCCCTATAGCTTGTATGTCTTTTTTAGGTGGAATATTAGGGGCTCTTTCAGTTACCCTCATGCCTAAAAATGTACTTTTAACGATTGTTCCAATACTTTTAATTTTAGTAGCCTTATATTTTATTTTTTCACCAAAACTAAGCGATGTAGATAAAAAACCACTTATTCCTTATTTCCTATTTGCACTTCTAGTCGCACCTTTACTAGGGTTTTATGATGGAGTTTTTGGTCCTGGAGTCGGTTCATTTTTCATAGTTGCATTTGTACTATTATTAGGTTTTAAGTTGGTGAGTGCCCTATCTTATACCAAGTTAGCAAATGTGGCTTGTAACCTAGGTTCTTTATCTATTTTCATCATTAAAGGATATGTCATTTTTCCAATCGCCTTAGTGATGGCTGGTGGAGCTTTTATTGGGGCTTCGATTGGCGCAAAATTTGCGGTAAGATTTGGATCAAGAGTAATTAAGCCTTTGTTAATATTGATAAGCTTATGTATGGCTCTAAAATTATTATTGGATCATAAGAACCCCATTTTCATATATTTTAGCCATTTCTTTTGATCTATTTATTGCATTATTTGCATCTCAATAGCGTGTTTTCTAGAGGCTCTTAAATCTGTTAAGAGCTCATTACTCTAAAACAGAACATACCATAGAAAAAGCTAAGCCCCGATTACCGAGACTTAGCTTTTGAAAATAATTTTAATTAAAAAATTACTTATTTGATGTCTGTAAACTCAGATACAGGTTTGTTCACTTCAACTTTTGTACCAGCAAATTTTTCGCTCACAAACTTTTGTACTTTAGGTAAGTGGTAAAGTTCACCTAATTTCGTATAGATCG
>Ga0213829_1001699_pt1 | contig 15326 bp, 10 predicted proteins | sample MC6MC0896MG_FD_180665 | JGI IMG/M metagenome (GOLD analysis project Ga0213829, IMG submission 180665) | Enriched soil aggregate microbial communities from Iowa State University, Ames, United States - MC6-MC0896-MG | ecosystem: Environmental > Terrestrial > Soil > Unclassified | place: USA: Iowa...
TGGTGCCTTGGATGCATTAACGCGGCATCAAATGCAAAATGAATTGCTACGTATTCAATCTCAACAAAAAATGACCACTGTTTTTATTACGCATGATGTGGAAGAGGCCGTAACTCTGGCAGATCGTGTGGTGATTTTAAAACCCAAACCTGGTCGTGTTGAACAGATTATTCCCGTCAACTTGCCGCGTCCTCGAAATCGTTCAAGTTTTGAATTACATCAATTAAAAGAACAGATTTTTCGGATTTTGACCGAAGACAAAATTGGTTAATAGGAGTTATTGATGAGTGAATTTAGTCAAGGCTCGATTAGAAAAGCATTTTTATTTGAGCAACTATCCAATCAGGTCACCCATACAACGACGGTTAATGATCCTTTTAGCCATAACGTAAACGTAGATGCTGGAAATGATCCCACTGGGCCAAAAAAGAATGCTTTAGCAATTGCGATTGTCGCCGTTGCTGCGGCACATTTGGGAATCTGGTATATCGCCAAACAACTTCCTACACCTCAGCTTGATGTCAAAACACCTGACCCTGTGGTGATAGAGATTGTCAAACCGCCTGTACCACCTAAGGTGATTGAACCTAAAATCCCTCCAGTGGTGCAAAAGCCAAAGATACCGCCTGTTAGCCCAAAGCCTGAGCCTGTACAAAAGCAAATAGAGACACCAAAACCCGTACAGAAACACGTTGAGCAGCCTAAACCTGTTGAACAGCATAAGGCCGTAGAGCAACCACGACCTGTAGCGGAACCCTTAAGTAAAAACGTGGTGGCTGCTCCTGTTCAGCAACCCGTTTCAAAACCCGCTGAAGCACCTGCGAAAGCTACTGATGACAACTTGCCTGTTACAGAAGCAAAGGGTTATGCAGGTTATTTGAGTAATCCAGCGCCTGAATATCCTGAACAGGCTCTCGATAGAGGTTGGGAAGGTTCAGTCATCTTGAGGGTAAAAGTCTTGCCAAATGGCAGTCCTGATAGCGTAACAGTCAAACAGAGCAGTGGCAAAAAAATACTCGATAGTGCAGCGGTGAGAACCGTAAAACAATGGAAATTCTCACCAGCTTTAAAAGGGAAGACACCAGTCGAAGGATGGGTCGATGTTCCTATTCACTATCAACTCCCGAAATAATTTTTAACTTAATATTAATCTATAAGGAATTTTAACATGAGTGATATAAACTCCCTGATCCACGATGGGACTATCTGGTTATTGGTTGCTTTTTCAATTGTGACGTGGGGTTTGATTGTCATTAAACTGGTTCAAACCCAAAAAGCCAACCGCCAAAGTAAAGCCTTTGCAGAAGAATTCTGGAGTGCCAAAAATCTGCAAGATGCGATTCAGAAATCGGAAGCAGGGCAAGGACCAGTGGCACGCATTGCAAATACTGGTTTTAAAACACTTGCCGATGCAGACGATGATACTCATCAAGATTTACAACATAGTTGGAGTCGTCAAGATTTACTTGAGCGCCATTTACGCAAACAAATTTTGTCTGAACGTCGCCAGCTAGAAAAAGGCTCTGCCTTGCTCGCATCAATTGGTAATAATGCACCTTTTATTGGCCTATTTGGTACCGTCTTTGGGATTATCCATGCTTTACAAGCCATTGCACATTCGGGTAATGCCAGTATGGATGTCGTTGCAGGGCCGATTGGTGAAGCGCTAGTTGCAACAGGCATCGGGATTGCAGTAGCGGTTCCAGCGGTACTGGCATATAACTATTTTGTACGTAAAGTAAAAACTATTGGTGCAGAACTAGATGACTTTGCGACCGATTTTGTCAGCCTAAACCAAAAATCAGGTTTCCAGCTTAAGATAGTCAAGGCGAAAACAACAAATACGAGTACTCCAGCCAGCGAGTTAAGCCATAACCACAATAAAGAAAAGGTATATGCATAATGGCAATCTCAACATCGGAACAAGATGATGTCGTTAGCGAGATCAACATTACCCCTTTAGTAGACGTGATGTTGGTTCTGTTGATTGTGTTTATCGTCACGGCGCCCTTACTGACCAATACTGTTAAGGTAAACTTACCCAAAGCTGCACCAACACAGGTGACAGATCAGACCAAGGCTGTGGTCATTAGTGTTAATCCAAAAGGGGAAATTTATCTGGATAAAGATAAAGTCACTCTTGAACACTTTGAACAGGCCATTCAAACGCGTAAGGCGGCCAATCCTAAACTGGCTCTGAACCTGAATGCAGATGAGACGGTTCCTTATGGTACGGTTGCCAAGTTACTGGCCAGCATAGAACGGGTAGGCGTTGATAAACTATCAGTCATTACGTCGCCTAAGTCTTAAGTTCTATCAAAATAAAAAAGACGAAAGAAAATCAAGATCCAAATTTGAGATCTTGATTTTTATATAATTGTTTAATCTAAATTTATATTAAACTTGAATTTCACGATTAGGTTGTATGGTCTATTTTAGAGCTTCAATTTGATGGTGAGATGGCGAATGACAACACTTGTTTATAACGATAAAAGAAGAAATAACTATGATCATTTTTTAGATTTATTAGATCAAACTCATATCAATCGTTATCAAGATTTCAACATTACCTTTGAATATAAAAAACTGGCTGAACAAATGCTGTCAGAATGTGAATTCATGGACGCGTGTTCGCTTGAAGAAAAGCAGAAATTATTTAATGAAATTAAGATAAAGCATCTATATCAAGGGCAAGTGCTATATTCGAGAAATCAAGACTGTCGTGAACTCATCATTGTTTTAAGTGGTGTACTAAAATTAGGTTGGAATTCATATGATGGGAAATATCTTATTCATCGCTTTATTCCTACAGGCGCACTATTAAATATTGTCTATCTTATTTCTGAATCTGCCTTAGAGCATGAATATGTTGCACATGAAGCAACTGTGATTGCAACCATTCCTGAGCATATCTTTAAGCACACCATACAGCACAATTCACGCATGCTATATCAGGTTTTAAAATTGGTGTGCCAGCGAACACGGCTTTTAGACAATGATATCTATCACACCTCTACGCAGCCTTTAAAGGTACAAATTGCACGACAGCTCATCTATTTAATCGAATTTTTTTCGACTCAAACTCAAAAAGGCATTGAGGTTTTGTTAAAACTCTCACAAGAAAATTTAGCTGAACTTTTAAAAATATCGAGACAAAGTATCAGAAAGGAAATTCAGTGGTTTGTTGAAGAAGGCATTATAGAAACAAAATACAATCACATCTCCGTAAAAGACATCGACAAATTAAAAGCCTTACTGCACTAAAGAGATTATGACGAATTATGAATAATTTTTCATAAATGCAGAAATGCTATGTAATTTTTGTTGCAGAATTTAAAAGGTGTAATTTCTAAACTCATATCATCAATGACGAGAACGATGATATGGCAGATTTATTAATAAGAAAACCAGTGAGTGAGTTAATCGATGTGATCCCTTTAGCAGGTCGTATCGGTGCGCAAATTAATGGTGTTGAATTATCTTCAAACCTTAACCCTGAGGTCTTGGATCAAATTAGGCAATCATTGCTTGAACATAAAGTTATTTTTTTCCGTAATCAGGAACATTTAACCGATCAAGAGCAAGAAAAGTTTGCAGAATTGCTTGGGCAACCTATTTCACATCCTACCGTTCCAGTGGCAGAGGGTTCAACTTATATATTTGAACTTGATTCTCGTCATGACGGTCGTGCAGACGTTTGGCATACCGATGTCACCTTTGTTTCAAATTATCCAAAAATCAGCATTTTAAGAGCAGTAACTACCCCCAATCGAGGGGGCGATACCACATGGGCAAATACAGAAGCAGCCTATGATGAATTGCCTGAGCCGCTAAAGCTCCTTGCCAATCAGCTCCGTGCAATTCACACCAATGATTTTGATTATGGTGGTTTTCGCCCTTCCGCAAGTGATGAAGTCGTAAAACGCCATCAAAAAATCTTTGCTTCAACGGTCTATGAGGCAGAACACCCATTGGTCAGAGTACACCCTGAAACAGGTAAACGAACCTTAATTTTAGGTCAATTTTTTAAACGATTTGTAGGTCTGACTGCTAAAGAGTCCAACAAGCTGTTTGAAATTTTTCAAGATCGTATTACCAAACCAGAAAACACGATTCGCTGGACGTGGAAGGACGGAGATGTGGCTATTTGGGATAACCGTGCCACTCAGCATTTAGCCGTCAATGATTATGGTAATGCCTTGCGTATTATGCGACGCGTTACGTTGGCAGGTGATGTTCCTGTTGATATCGATGGCAAAGCGAGTAAGCAAATTAAGCCATCTACGTCTTAAGCGTCTAAGCAGTACAACGCTGATTTATCAATAAAATGTGGAAGATATAATGAAACCATCAATTTTTAAAAAATTGATCTTGCTGAGCTTATTGGCTTTTGGACATGCCAGTTATGCTGAAAGCCTTAAAACAATCCGAATTGGTTCTCCCGATTTGACTGCAGGTCAAAAACACGCGGGTGGTGGAGTTGTTGATGTGCTTTACAACAAAAAATGGCTTGAGCAAGAACTTGCAAAAAACAATGTCAAAGTGGAATGGCATTTCTTTAAAGGTGCTGGGCCAGCCATTAATGAAGCTTTGGCCAACAATCAACTGGATTTCGCCTTTTTAGGGGATTTACCTCCAATCATTGGTAAAGCCAATGGATTAGATACCCAATTACTTGTTCCAACGGCGCGCGGCATCACCAATTATCTGGCGGTAAGATCTGATCTTTCGATCAAAAATTTTGCTGCTTTAAAAGGAAAACGCGTTGGTTTGTTAAGAGGAACAGCAGATGAATTGTCATTTGTGAGTGCATTGAACAGCCAAGGTTTAAAGCTCAGCGATGTGCGAGTGGTCAATTTAGACTTTAACGCCGTCAACGCTGCTTTGGCCGCAAAAAAAATTGATGCGTCATGGGGACCTTCTCGATTTTTTGCGTTACGTGACAAACACATCGTTAACTTGCCTATCAGTAGTCGTCAGTTAAATGGTGCAGGATCTACTCAAGGTGTGTTTTTAGGTCGTCAATCGTTTATTCGACAACACCCAAATGAAACACAACAGGTGGTGATAGAGGTTGTAAAAGGACTGAATTGGCTCTCAAATGAGCAAAATCGAGTACCACAAGTCGCACTCTTTTTTACCCAATCGGGTTATCCAGCATCTATCTATGCTCAGGAACTTAATGGTGTAAATCTGAAGTTTTTATATTCACCGCTATTTGATGGCTATTACACCCAACAATTGCAGCAAAAAATTACTTTGGCTACGCAACAAGGGTTGATACGCAAAAATATTGACGTCAAAAGCTGGATTAATCCGTCATTTGTAAATCAAGCACTCGAACAATCAAATTTAAAGACCTACTGGAAACCCACTCAGCAGTACGAATATTTGAAATCAGTGAAATAAGCACCGTCTTTTAAAACTTAATTATGGGGTAAATAATGTCGATACATTCGAAAAGTGTAGCGCGTGATCCGTTCACGTCAGCAACTAAACAAAAAATTTTAAATTTAAGTCTGCTTTCGCTGAGTATCTTGTCAGTTTGGGGACAAGCTCATGCAGAAACAGTCTCAAGCACCGCACGTTCTTCAGAGGATGTGGCACAGTTAGAAACCGTTGTTGTGACAGCAACACGCCGTGAAGAATCACTCCAAAAAGTACCCGTTGCTGTTTCAGTCATTAGTGGAAAAGAACTCGATAAGCAACAGCGAAACTCACTTGAAACATTGGTAACACAAGTACCGAGTGTTAACTTTCGGGCTGGAGCTTCCAATAAAGATACTTCTTTATTTGTTCGCGGTATTGGAACTGTTACCACTTCACCGGGTGTTGAACCTTCAGTCTCAACAGTGATAGACGGCGTTGTTTACAGCCGACCGGGGCAAGCAACACTTGATTTGTTAGATGTGGATCGTATTGAAGTCCTTCGTGGCCCTCAAGGAACACTTTTTGGTAAAAATGCATCGGCAGGTGTAGTCAATATTGTGACCAAAAATCCAACCAGTGAAACCTCTGGTTATATTGATGCCTATGCCACTAACGATAGTGAACAACGAATTAAACTAGGAGCATCTGGTACATTAATTCCTGAAAAATTAACTGCCAATGTCTCGGCACTATTAGGTAATTTTGATGGCAATGTAGATAACCTTACAACCAATCAAGATGTTAATGGCTATAAAAATTATGGTTTTAGAACCAAATTTGAATATACGCCTACCGATAGTTTAGTGTTGGGCTTTACTGCCGATTATCTGCATAAAAAAGGAAGTGCTCCGACAGGCATTGTGGTTAAAAATACCGATGCCAACTATGCAGCAGCATTATCGCCTGTTGTGGCATCTCCAACCAATCGAAGTACGGTTGAAAATACTCAAGCCTCGACTGATGATACCAATCAGGGTGTAGCGCTTACCGCAGACTGGACATTAACCAATCATCTATTATCATCCATTACAGCCTTTCGCCAATGGAAAAACACACAGATTGGTGACAGCGATCAGCTTGCTGCTCCGACACCAAATTTTGCCGGAATTGCCGATTTAGGGCATGTTAACAGTAAGCAATTTTCTCAAGAAATTAGAATTAAACCGCTCGATCATGGTTTTTTTGATTATGTCGCAGGTCTATATTTTTCAAAGAACAAAAACGATGAGACTTATCAACGTGAGTCAACTTGGTACAACAATGCCTCTAATGCCTATGTCGTAGACTTTGGTAAGGCAATCTATAACACAGACAGCACCAACTATGCTGCATTTGGTGAAAGCACCTTTCATTTCACAAATCGGTTGAGATGGATTGCAGGCTTACGTGTTACTCGAGATGAGTTGTCTTATGATCACAGCCGAGTTTCAACTGTTCCAAGCAGTGTAGGTGTCCGAAATGCTATTCGTTCTTCATTTAGCAGTGATGGATCGACCAGTGAAACTGGAGTTTCGGGCCGCATTGGACCTCAATATGACTTTACACCGAATATATTGGGCTATTTTACCTATTCGAGAGGTTATAAAGGTCCTGCATATAACGTTTATTTTAATATGCAGCAAAATGATACACCTGTCATTGATCCTGAAACGGCTAACTCGTACGAACTTGGGCTTAAATCTCAATGGCTGAATAATCGTCTGCGCGTCAATGTGGCGTTATTTAACACGGATTATGATAACTATCAGGCAAATTTTAGAACCCTCGACCCAAATGGTTTCCCAATAACCCGCTTGGTTAATGCAGGAAGTGTCTCTACCTATGGGGCTGAAATTGATTCGGTATATAAGATTAATCCAAATTGGGCACTAAACTTTTCAGGTGCCTATACACATGCACGAATTGATGACTTCAAATGTCCCGCTGCCGATACTTCGTGCCCAAATGTAAATGGTAAACCGCTACCATTTTCTCCGGATTGGAAATTTAATACCCAGCTCGATCGCTATTTTACTCTGGCAAATAACAAACAAATTGAACTTTCAACCCAATATGCATGGCAGAGCAAAGTACAGTTCAGTCTCGACCAAAACCAAAACACCATTCAGGGTGCATATGGACTTTTGAACGCGAGCATTGCTTTAGCTGATACTGCTTCTGACTGGCGATTAGCATTGAATTTACGAAATATAACGGATAAATCATATGCAACCTTACTGAGCACAAATGGTAGCCGTATTACTCGTCAAGTCCCTAGAGATGATGAACGCTATTTTGGCATTTCATTCCGTAAAAATTTCTAAAAAGTATTTCTAGTACGCCTCGTTTTTTTCGAGGTGTACACCCATCCATTGGACTGATTAAAATGAGTAATCCTTCGTCTACAAGAAAGCTTCACCTTAATTTATTTTTAGACGGTTATGGCCATCATTTGGCCAGTTGGAGACATCCAGCGAGTCAATTAAACCTAAGCCCCTATGAGCGCTACTTAAGTGCAGCAAAAATAGCTGAAGAGGGGAAGTTTGATGCCATTTTTTTTGCCGATAGTCTAGCTGTTGATCCAGCAACTGCGACATCAGGCAAAATTCGCGGTAACGAGATTGAACCCCTCACATTACTTTCAGCAATTGCGACTCAAACCCGTCATATTGGACTCATTGGAACAGCCACAACAACCTATAATGAGCCATATCATCTCGCAAGAAAATTTGCCTCTTTAGACCAGATTTCTGCTGGACGTGCAGGATGGAACCTCGTCACCACCGATTTTGCACTTGAAGCGAAAAATTTCAGTATAAAGGAACATGTCAAACATCAAGACCGCTATGCACGTGCTGAAGAATTTCACGATGTCGTAAAAGGACTTTGGAATAGTTGGGATGAGGATGCAGCTATTCATGATAAAGCCACAGGTATTTTCTTCAATCCAGATAAGGTACATACGCTCAATCATTGCGGTGATATTTTTCAGGTAAAAGGTCCACTCAATATTAGCCCAAGCCCACAGTCTCACCCTGTGGTGGTTCAAGCAGGCAGTTCAGAACGAGGTAAAAATCTGGCAGCTCGTACCGCAGATGTCATTTTTACTGCGCAATCCAATTTAGCAGCTGCACAGCAATTTTATAGCGATGTAAAGCAACGTCTTGAAGACTTTGATCGCCAAGAACATGAGTTAGTGGTCATGCCGGGCGTATATGTTCTTGTTGCTCATACGAATGAAGAGGCTAAGAAACAGCAACAGCTTTTAGATGAACTCGTTGATGATGACATTGGCCTTGGGCTTTTAGGAAGAATGTTGGGCAATTTTGACTTAAGCGGTGTTGATCTAAATCAGCCTTTAGCTTCCTTAGATTTATCTGAAACCCAAACGGGGCAGCAAAGTCGCCAGCAATTAATTCAGGCACTCGGGCAAGAGCAGGGTCTAACCATTAAACAGCTCTATCAACGTATTGCATCGGGACGGGGACATTTTTGCTTGGTTGGAACGCCAGAATATATCGCGGACCAGCTTGAAGAGTGGTTCGTCAGTGGTGCAGCAGATGGATTTAACATTATGCCGGCCGTCATATCAAACGGAATTAGAGACTTTGTCGATCTGGTTATTCCCATCCTTCAACAGCGCAATTTATTCCGCAAAGAATACGAAGGTCAAACATTAAGACAAAACCTTGGCCTCTTGGCTGCTACCGAATAAAAGGACAAAGTATGTATTTCGCAAATTCAGAAAGATATCAATCATTCCAATATCGAAAAATTAAAAATAGCGGTTTGGTATTACCACCATTGTCACTTGGTTGCTGGCATAACTTTGGAGATGACACTCCAATTCAACAACAAAAATCGGTACTTTACACGGCGTTTGATCATGGAATTAATCATTTCGATCTGGCCAATAATTATGGAACACCCTTTGGAAGTGCAGAGAAAAATATTGGGCAGTTTTTAAAAACTGACTTCAAGCCATATCGAGATGAACTTATTATTTCGACAAAGGCAGGCTGGGACATGTGGCCTGGACCTTATGGACAAGGTGGTAGCAGCCGAAAATATCTAATGGCTAGTCTTGATCAAAGCTTACAGCGACTGGGGCTTGATTATGTCGATATTTTTTATTCACATCGTTATGACTCGGAAACACCGCTTGAAGAAACAGCCAAAACACTTGCTGATATTGTGCAACAAGGTAAAGCTCTCTATGTAGGGATTTCTTCTGGGTATACGCCAGAATTAACTTTACAGTTGATAGAATTGCTTAAGGCTTATCACGTTCCACTTACTTTGCATCAACCGATTTACAATTTTTTTGAACGTCAGATTGAGCAGGGTTTAACAGAGACCGCTAAACAAGAGGGTTTTGGTGTAATTACGTTCTCACCACTGGCCCAAGGCCTATTGGCTGGACGATATCTGAATGGTGTACCTGAAGACTCACGTATTGGGCGTGGTAGTCGTTATTTACAGTCAGAGCATCTCGTTTCATTGAAGCTACAGCAAATACAACAGTTAAATGAAATAGCAAAGCGTCGAGACCAAACACTGGCTCAATTGTCATTATCATGGGTTTTACGTGATGAACGGATTACATCGACAATCATTGGTGCTAGTCGTCCAGAGCAGATCATCGAAAACTTAAAAGCATTGCAAAATACGACGTTTAGTGCAGATGAGTTGACTCAGATTGACGCTATTCTAAATACGCCATAACTCTATACAAAATTTGCAGCATGGCTTTTTAGGAGCCAATGCTGCAATGATTGAGCATTTTATTTATTAAAAGCTAAGTTTCACTGTTGCACCAATGGTACGGGGCTGACCTAAACTAGCGAGAACAATACCATTAGAAGAATTCCATGTATTGGTCACATAGGTTTCATTGGTGAGGTTTTTTACCCATAGCGCAACATCCAGTTCATTTTCACCAATGCGGTGTCGTGCACCTAGACTCGCATTCGTTAATCCATAGGCTTTAATAACACTGTACGGGTTATTATCTAAAGAGCCATATGACCAATCTCTCCACGCATAACTACCCGAAACATAGGGTTGCCAGTTATTATGCTCAGCTAAGTCATAACGGAAATTGAAATTTGCAATCCACTTCGGTACGCCATATACACGCTCTCCAGACAAATCTTGTGTATTCACACCTGTTGGAATGCTGATATTGGATGGAGCCGGGGCATTTTTGTATTCTGTATAAGTGGTATCGTTAAGAGAACCATTAAAATTAAGTGTAAGGCAACGAATAGGTTGATAGGTTGCATCGAGTTCAATCCCTCGGCTGCGTACTTTACCTGCATTTGCCAATACACTCACTACAGAGTTACCGACTTGTTCATAGCTTGTGGTTTGATAGTCAGAAACATCAATCCAGAATATATTGCTATTGAGCTGTAAGGTATTATTTAGAAAATTCTGTTTTAACCCAATTTCATAGTTGTCTGCTTTTTCAGGATCAACCTTTAACGAGTTAGCACCCGCTGCTGGTGCAGAACCAATGCTCAGGTTAAAGCCACCAGATTTCTCACCGTGTGAATACGTTGCATAGGCCAGTGTGCTCGGATTTACCCGATAGCTGCCAGTCAGTAAGCCAGAGTAACTTAAACCATGTTGCTTCAGTTCACCCGAGTCGTATGCGCCGAGCTGGGCATTTAGTAAATTACGCTCTGCCACACTTAAACCTGAAACTGGTGTACCCCCAATAGGGTCGGTTCTATAGATACTGGCAGATTTATCTTCATAGGTGACTCGTGCACCTGTGGTAATGTCTAGCTTCGGTGTCGCATGCCATGTACTTTGACCAAATAATGCTGAGCTTTTTGTCTCAGTTGTTCCATATGAATACGAATCTCGATTATTCAAAATATTCGATTGACCATTTGCAATTAAGGTTCTCACGCTCGGAACGTTATAAAGATAGAATGCGTCAGCCGTATCTCCATATAAAGAGAAAGTCGTATTGTCTAACTGTTGCTGAAAGTAATATAGGCCCGTTACCCAATCCACTTTTTGATTTCCAGCAGATGTTAGGCGTAGCTCTTGAGAATACTGTTTATCTCGAACCGAAACACCGGCATTCGTCAATGCATTTGAGCTAATAAAATCACTGTTGGTTGGAGTGAAGTTCCAAAAGCGGTATGCACTAATCGACGTAATTTTTTTACCGCTATCTAGCGACCAATTGGCTTCTGCCGAACCACCACCTTGCTCAACAGACATATGTTGTGGGGCATCTGAATGAATCTGTTTATCTTTCCAATTGGTATAAAGATTTTTGGCACCTGACTGTGTGGCATTTTCTAAGTAACGATTGTAGTTATTTCCATATACGGTACTGTTAAACGTTGGCCCAGCGTAGTACACGACCATCGCACCTTGATCATCATCTTGTTTGTTGTAATCTGCAATTAGACGTAAATTAAAATTCTCTTGCGGTTTCCAGAGAATTTGACCGCGGACACCCTCGCGATCTGTATTGTTATAATCTTTACCATTATAGGTATTATGAATAAAACCATCCTGAGTCGTTTTATAAAAAGAGAGTCGGCCTGCCACATTTTCAGATAGAGCATCTGAAAACGTTCCTTTAGCTTGCAAATAATTGCGTGAGCCAAAAGAAATTTCAGCAGAATGGTCTGGGTCGAAGGTAGGTTGTTTTGAGCTAATGTTTAATAAGCCCGCCGTGGTATTTTTACCAAATAATGTCCCTTGCGGCCCGCGTAATAATTCGAGTTGAGCAATATCTAATAAATCAAATACAGCCATGCCGGGGCGACCTAAGTAAACATTGTCTAGATAGACCCCAACACTCGCTTCCAAACCATCACTGGCTGGGTTATTACCCAAACCTCGAACCGCTACACTCGATTGACGTGGGTTCAAGAAAGCAACATTAAGGCTGGGTAGGGCTTGTTGTAGATCTTCAAGTTTACTGAGTTTTTGTGTTTCCAGTGTTTTGGCACTTAAAATACTAATGGGTGTTGGAACATTTTGTGCTTTTTCTTCACGTCTTCGAGTAGTCACAATAACATCCGCAAGCTGAATGACATCATCTGCTTTACTATTTGACTGTGAATTTGACGTACTGGCTTCCTTTACCGCTGTAGAAGAAGTGTCTTCGGCATAAACAATAGATGAATATCCTGCACACCCTATAAGTGAAATAAACAGACTTTGCGTGATTTTATTTAAAACTAATCTTTTTCTCTTGAAATGAAAGGTGTGCTTTTGAACTGACATTAATGACTCCATTTGTGTTTTCTTTGTGATGATTTTAATTTTTATGTAATTGAACACTGTCATTACCAGTACAAACTTAAGTTTATATTTTGATGATCTTATCTTTATATTTAATAGTAATTTTTAAACATAGGCCTTTTAAAATATTGTTCAGGTGGCAAATGTAAAAGCCAGCATTAGGTGCTGGCTTAGTACAATCAGTTGATACCAATCTCTTCGTTATTTTTATGCTTCAAACGGTTCTAGTTGATCATTCTGTAATAATCTTCGTTGTTGCACATTTTCAATCACACCATTTTCTTTGACATAAGTTGCCCATTCTTTGAGTAATTCATCGAGCTTTTCTGGATATTGTTTTGCAAGATCCTGAGTTTCGCCTTTATCATCTTTAAGGTTATATAGCTGCCAGCGATTTGGACCATTTGGCGCAGGGATGAACAGCGCTTTCCATTCTCCTTTGCGCAGAGCCTTTTGCCCAAATAACTCCCAGCCTGTGACATGATCTTCACTGTGAATATGCTCTTGTTGTACTTGTAAATACGGCAAGATAGAACGACCACGGAGGGGTACCAATTGACGACCTTTATACACCTGACCAGGGTGCTGAATATTTAAATAATCTAACAAGGTTGGCAGTAAATCCATGACTGTCAAAAATTCGTGACTGATCTGATTTTGGCGTTTAAACCCTGCGTAGTGAATGAAAGAAACTGTTCTAATTCCACCTTCGCTAGTATGGGCTTTATATAAGCGAGCAGGAGCGGTGGCTGCTTGAGCCCAATGTTCTCCGTACCAAACATATGAGTTTGCGCGTCCAATATTATCAATACTGTTGTCATAATATTGCTCGATAATTTCATTAAGTTGTCCACCAAAGACAGGTAGAGCTTCAAGTTGAGCACCTTCTGCACCATTGTCTGATAGAAAAATAACAATGGTATTGTCTAATTCCCCTCGATCTTTGAGATATTCCACTACACGTCCAACGTTTTGATCCATACGATCTACCATGGCCGCATAGACTTCCATAATTCTTGAAGACTTATCACGTTGCTCTTGAGTAAGATTCTCCCAGAATGGAGTTCTAGCTAAGACAGGGTGAATCGTTGTTTCTGCATCTACCAATTGGAGTTGCTTGAGTTTCTCAAGGCGCTGTTCACGCAATTTAACGGGGCCATCCGCATAGCGTCCTTTATATCGATCGATATCTTCCTGAGGTGCCTGTAAGGGCCAGTGCGGTGCAGAGAAAGGTAAATATGCAAAAAAAGGACGTCCTTGGCGTGCTTCATCATCTTGTAAGAAGTCTAGAAGGCGAGTGGTAAAATAATCTGATGAATAAAACCCTTGTGGTAGTTCTTCCGAAAACTCGTCATCTTCTGCATAGAGCCCTTTTGTGGACTTGAGTAAGCGTGGAATTTGGTCTTCTGGAATATCCGCTTCAAATAAATAATGATTGGCTGCACCAGGTAGTAGTGCAAAAGAACGTTCAAATCCTTTTTTAATTGGAAAATATTCTGGTTTTAGTCCCAAATGCCATTTTCCAGACATAAGGGTGTAGTATCCCGCATCTTTTAATAATTCTGGTAATGCAGCAACTTTGTTATTTAACACACCTTCGTAGCCTTCTTTACCTTCAAGTTCTGGGGTAAGGGCCTCTGCCATGGTTCCTAAACCAGCTAAATGATGGTCAGTGCCTGAAAGTAACATCGCACGAGTGGGGGAGCAGGTTGATGCCGTATGAAAATTAGTAAGTCTTAAGCCGTTTAATGCCAATTCATTCAAATGAGGTGTATTGATTTCTCCGCCAAAAGCACCTAAATCTGAAAAGCCTAAATCATCTGCCACAATCAATAAAATATTAGGTTGGTTATTGATATTTACATCTGTCATGTTTTATCCAACAAAGCGACTAAAATGCTTAGTGTAAATATGACAAATTTTTATTCTGTTTCTATTCTGACAGTTATCTCCTAATAAAATCATATCATTATGACAAAAGCAGATATATCAAAGGAACTTAGTGGTACTGTTGAACTGATGAGTCTGTGCAATATCGCTTAGCTTTTCAAAGTCCAAAATAAAGATTTGATTGTATTTAACCTCAATGATGTTTTGGTTTGAAAGTGCTGCTAATTCTTTATTAATACTTTGTCTTGAAGTCTGCAAAAGTTCTGCCAGATTTTCCTGACTCAATTTGAGATTCAGTAAAATTTTATCTTTGTCCTGATAGGAATGATAATCCACTAGAAAAACTAGTTTTTTAGCGAGACGAGTTTGCAATGTTTCAGTTGAATAAATGAAATTTTGTTCACGATTTAGTTGTGTTCTTACACAGATTAACTTCAACACCATAAACAAAGCATCTGCGTTATTTCTGATGACATCCATAAACAATTGCCCAGGAAGGTTGGCAATGACCGTTCTACCTTGTGCAATATGATCATGAAGGAGGGGTTGACCCGTTACGATCGGAACAATATTGATCAATGTACCTGAGGGCACAAAAATATCGGTGTGATATTTACCTTGCGATGTGCTCCAGCCAAGTTTAAGCGCGCCTTCAAGCAAAATATTGATATCAGTGCACGGATCATTTTGATTGTATATCGTTTGATTATGATAATACTTTCTAATTTTTAAATGCTGAATAAGCGTAG
>Ga0213829_1001704_pt1 | contig 15293 bp, 8 predicted proteins | sample MC6MC0896MG_FD_180665 | JGI IMG/M metagenome (GOLD analysis project Ga0213829, IMG submission 180665) | Enriched soil aggregate microbial communities from Iowa State University, Ames, United States - MC6-MC0896-MG | ecosystem: Environmental > Terrestrial > Soil > Unclassified | place: USA: Iowa...
ACATACCCGTCATATCTTGATGAAAATGGACCCCGGTGCTGCTGCACTAGAGCGAACCAAGAACAAATTGGACAGTATTTATAAATTGGTTGTTGATAAAAAATTAGATTTTTACCATGCTGCGACTAACAATTCTGATGCTGAAGAAAGCAAATTTAATGGTGGTATGGTTTTAAATCCACAAGGATCAAGTCGTACAACTTTAATTCCTATGGATGGATTGGAAAAGGCTGTATTTACAACCATTGACCCATTGAAACCAGGGGAATATTCTAAACCGGAGCAGTTCACAGACAAAACTGGAGATGTGGGTTACCGTTTCAACTATTTAAAAACCCGTATCGCACCGCATAAAGCAAATTTGGATCAGGACTTCACAAAGATCAAAGATGCTGCGAAAGAGGATAAAGTACGTCGTAACCTCAGCAAATGGTTTGACGACAAGGCGAAGAACACATTCATTGATATCAGTGATGACTTTGATGCCTGTGATGAACTAGCAAAATGGAGAAAGAAATAAAAGACTTTTTCTTACCATAAATAAATAAGGCCTGAATATTTATATTCAGGCCTTATTTATTTATGGTAGTCACGCTCGCGCGACCTATTTCTCAAACATCATTTCTATTAGAATATTCCAGTTGGCTTTCTTCACATCATCCTTCGCTAATTCGCTTAACTGCCATACCCGAATATAATTATACTTGACAACTTTGTCTTTTTGTCGTACAGTTGCAGTCCCCTTTGTATAGGCAAAATCTCCGCTATAAGAACGTTTGACCTCCTCCGGCACTGTTTCTATCGTCATACGTTGTTTCTTCAGATAAGCCATCATTTTGTCCTTTCCCTCCATTGGACTGGTCCAAGGAAACAAAAAGCGAACATCCTCACTCAAAAATTCTTTATATGCAGTAGGATTATCTGCCTTAAGAACAGTAGACATCAATTTATCTGTTTCCAGTACAATATCCTCTCGCTGGTTCAGACGTACTTTAGAGCGATGTTTCAGGTACCAAGAATCTGTTGGTTCAATATATTCCAGGTCAAACTCACCATCCTTACCATTATTTTCTACTTCGGCACGAATATCGACTAACCATTTGCCTTTCTTGTTACGTTTCCAAACTGTCAGGTACTCACCATGACGCAACCTCGCTCCTACCTTCTGAAAATCCAGGGAACCAGATGTTACACCAAACTCCAAACTCTTCGCGACAAGCGCAAAAGTAGGCCGCCAATTTAATACATCTGGAATATTAGGTCTATTATTAAGATAATTGTATGCATTTACCGCTGAAGGAACATAAAATGTGGACTCCTTGTCGATAATAGATAAAAACGCCTGATGCGGGGTGGAAGCTTTCGCTAATGCGGCAGCATCTTTATCTGCCTGCAGTAAGCTTCCTACCTTTTCGGGTATCTGTGCGTACAATGTTGTACCCACTGTACTCATTAACGCAACAATGGATAACCTATTCCAAAAATTCATATGCAAATGATTATTTACCAGAGTTCATTCCAATTATTTTAAATGAACTCATTACACTCGGGTTTTCTTTTAAAGGCGACAGGAAATACTCATTGGTTTCAAAAGTATCTAGACTTTCCAACGATAAATATCCCTTTCAATTCCTTCTTTTTTTAATTCGATTTTTTATCTATCAAATCTTATTCCAAAGTGTTCCTTCTTTACTATCTTTCAGTTGGATACCAATTGCATTAAGTTCATCACGGATGCGGTCGGAAGTGACGAAATCTTTATTTGTCTTCGCTTCGTTACGCAATCTGATCACCAGATTCATAACATCATCAATATCATCTGTTCCGGATGCCTGATCATTTCTCAGTCCGAGGATGTCTTCGACAAACTCTTTCATGAAAACTTTTAGTTTTTCCAATCCCTCTTCAGATACCTTTGCTTTGCCATCATAGATGGAATTGATGATCCGCACCAACTCAAACAGTTCGGCAATCAAAACCGGACTATTGAAATCATCATCCATTGCCGCATAACATTTATTCCTGATCTCAGCCAGATTGAATGAATCAGCTCCCTTTGAAACCTTTAGCTTATCCAAGAGTCCTATTGCACTCATCAAGCGCTTATATCCTTTATCTGCTGCATCAAGTGCTTCATTGGAAAAATCCAATGTACTTCTATAGTGAGCCTGCAACATAAAGAAGCGAACGGCCATCGGCGAATATCCTCTATTTAACAAAGGGTGGTTACCTGTGAACAATTCACCCGGTAAGAATCCATTGCCTGCAGATTTGGACATCCGCGCACCATTGACTGTCAACATATTGGTATGCATCCAATATTTGGCAGGTGCGGTATGATTACAGGCTTCGGACTGCGCGATTTCGTTGGTATGGTGTGTAGCTGCCAGATCCATACCACCACCGTGGATATCAAACTGATCTCCCAAATACTTCCTGCTCATCGCCGAACATTCGATATGCCATCCCGGAAATCCAACACTCCAAGGAGCTGGCCAGCGCATGATCGTTTCCGGCTTAGCCTTGATCCACAGCGCAAAATCCAAACGGCCTTTTTTCTCATCCTGACCACTCAGTTCACGTGTATTGTTCAACATATCTTCCAATTTACGATTGGTCAATACGGTATAATCATACTGCTGTACATATTTCTCCACATCGAAATAGACAGTACCATTTGTCTCGTAGGCATAGCCGTTATTGATGATCTGTTCAATCATTTCGATCTGCTCTGAAATATGTCCTGTCGCAGTGGGTTCAATGCTAGGAGGCAAAGTGTTAAACAGGCGCAAAACATCATGAAAACCAATGGTATATTTCTGTACAATTTCCATTGGTTCCAGCTGTTCCAATTTAGCCTTTTTCGCAAACTTGTCATCTCCTTCGTCACGATCGCCCTCTAAATGCCCTGCATCTGTAATATTTCGTACATAACGTACTTTATACCCCAAATGACGTAGATATCTAAAAATCAAATCAAAAGAAACAAAAGTTCGGCAGTTACCTAAGTGTACATCGCTGTAGACGGTAGGCCCACAGACATACATCCCAACAAGGTTGGGGTGAATCGGTTCAAATTTTTCCTTTGTTCGCGAAAGCGTATTGTATAAAAAGAGATTATGGTCCATGTTTGTTATCTGCTTGGAAATCTATTTTTGTCTGAAATATATTTGAATAGGCACACCTGTAAAGTCAAAGTGCTCACGCAATTTATTTTCGATAAAGCGTTTATATGGATCTTTGATATATTGTGGCAAATTACAGAAGAAGGCAAACATTGGTGTTCTTCCCGGCAATTGTGTCACATATTTAATTTTGATATATTTTCCTTTTAGGGATGGTGGCGGATAATTCTCGATAATATCCAACATCACTTCATTCAACTTCGATGTCGGAATCTTTTTTGTTTTGTTGGCATATACCTTATCAGCCACTTCCAATACTTTTAGGACACGTTGTTTTTCAGTTACGGAAGTAAAGACAATAGGCACATCTGTAAATGGCGCAATTTTCTCGCGGATACGGTCTTCAAAAGCTTTCATGGTCTTGTTGTCTTTTTCGATCAAATCCCATTTATTGACAACAATCACAATACCTTTACGATTCTTTTCTGCCAAATTGAAGATATTCACATCTTGGGCCTCTAGGCCATCCTGCGCATCCAACATCAAAATCGTTACATCCGAATCCTCTAGGGCTTTGATGGTACGCATGACTGAATAGAACTCAATATCTTCGTTTACTTTTGACTTACGACGAAGACCAGCTGTATCAATCAAAAGAAAATTATGTCCATATTGATTGTAATGAATGCGGATAGAATCGCGTGTTGTACCCGCCATAGGCGTTACAATATTACGATCTTTACCGATCAAGGCATTTGTAAGCGAGGATTTACCCACATTTGGGCGACCTACGATCGTATATTTCGGTAAAGCTTCATCTTCCTCTTGCTCCTCTTCAAAGTGAGAAACTACTGCATCCAATAATTCTCCGGTACCAGAACCAGTAGCAGAAGAAATATTAAATACTTCACCTAAACCGAAAGCATAGAATTCGGCTGATTCATGATGCAATTTAGCATGGTCAACTTTGTTGGCAACCACATATACAGGTTTGGAACTTCTTCTGAGGATATCAGCGATTTCATCATCCAGATCAGTGATACCAGTAGTAACATCTACCATGAATATAACGACTGACGCCTCTTCAATAGCAATATATACCTGATCACGGATTGCCTCTTCAAAGACATCATCCGAACCATGGACAAAACCACCGGTATCGATTACTGTAAATTTCTTTCCGATCCACTCAGCCGTCTCATAATGACGGTCGCGCGTCACTCCGCTAAAGTCATCAACAATCGCTTTTCTACTTTCGGTAAGACGATTGAATAAGGTAGATTTACCAACATTTGGACGACCAACAATTGCAACAATATTTGCCATATTTATTTTATTTGATCCATCCACTATCACAGCAGATGGCACTTTTATGCTAAATTATAGTTAAGGGTACAAAGATACGGATTCAAAAGGGATTATGGAGACAGAAAAACAAAAATGGCTTTACTGTGAAGTAAAGCCATTTATAGGGTTTAAATTATGAATATCCGTCTAGTTAGACGTTGGATTCTGAGTTAATACTCCCGGATAAGAATTTATTGCAGTTTGAGGAATAAAATAAGTCACACGATAATCCGTTGCAGGAATATTATCATATTGACTATGAGGACCTGGATACTGCCTCATAAGCTCCTCCCCATTCCTAAACACGTCATAACTTCTTTCTGCCTGATAAGCCAGCTCTAGTTGACGCTCCCGATCGATCCGTTTACTGGCGTTAGACACATCTAAACTTGGGTATGCTCCATTTACCACAGATCGCGTACGGATTAAATTTAAATCGGTTAAGGCTGCTCCATAATTACCCAACTTCGCGTTTGCCTCCGCACGATTCAAATATATTTCGCCCAAACGACTAATTACAGGCGAATGCAATTGTGAGTCCTCTCCTTCACGTGCACATTTGTAGATAAAGAACTGCGGATAGCCACTATTTAATGTGATAAAGTAATCAACATAACCATCATAGATCTTACCATCTTTATATTTAATAGTATAACTTTCTTCCTGCGCGTTTTTTACAGTCAAGGTATAGGTTTGATCACCATCTTTACAAGTAACAACATTACCATTACGTGTGATAGGAGCCTGGACGTAGTTATTAGCTTTTAAAATATTCCCTAGCTTATCTTTTGTTTCTTCATATTTGATGAATCTGAAAACCTCGGTATAATCACCTGTTTTAGCGTCCTTTTCATAAGTTGGTCCAATAAATGCGGCACGGGCATCAAGCATTTTCACATGCCCCGGTCTCCAATCATTTCTTCCATCCTGATCCAACAGATTCAAATATTTCGCACTGGCATACATTTCTCCCCAACCAATGCCATTGATATTGGCATACATACTACCAATCGAATTTTCAAAATCATCACTTGTAAACTCTGTAGACAATCGTTTTATTGCAAAAATGGTCTCCTTATTATCTTCTGGCCTTAATGTATTATATTTCATAAATTGATCGCGGGCCAATAAAACATATTGCCCCGAATTGATCACCTTATCGGCATATTCAACAGAAAGACGTGCATACGCAGCATTAGGAGTTTTGTATGTACCACTCATATATAGATAAATCCGAGACAACATCGCTTGCGCAGCTTCTTTAGAAGCAAAAATCGCCCCCTTGTTAATAGTCATCAGCGACTCCGCTTTTTTCAAATCGCTGATCGCCTGTTCATAAGTCTGTTTTACCGTAGAGCGATCAGGCAGATTAAGGTCATTAATTACATCATCTGGTGTACCGTTAACAATTGGGACCCCAAGGTTAGTCTCTGGATTTTGGTAATAAGGTTTACCAAAAGCACGGCATAGATAGAAATACATCATCCCCCGGATATAATAACATTCGCCCAATTTATTATCAATTTCGGCACTCTGCCCCTCCTTCACTAATTTGATAATATTAGACGCCTGAGCAACTGCCTTATAGCCATAATCCCAAAATGTCTGCAACCGATAATTTTCGGCGCGTCTGACGAATGAAATGAACTCGAAAAAATCATCTGTCGAATTACCGCGAATCATCATATTGTCACCGGCATATTCACCAAGGCGATGCATTGGATCAGACCAAGCTTTGAGCTGGCCATATGTACCATTCATGAGCGCACCTAAATTCGCCTCCGGATCTTGGGTAACTAAATCCGCATCCATAGAGCCATAAGGATTTCTATCGATATTACAAGACATCACCGTACTTGTAATTAGTATTGAAAATAATATTTTTTTCATTTTTATATCCACATCAATGTTTAAAAAGTCAAATTTGCTCCGAACATAAATTTCTTTGTTGCCGGATAAATTGCTGGTCCAGCCGTCCCCATAACAACCCCTTCATCGTTAATAGTTGTTTCAGGATCAACACCAGAATAATTCGTCCAGGTAAATAGATTCTCACCTGCAAAATAGACTCTTAAATTTTTGACCTTATATTTTTCTAATTTGAAATTATAGCCAAGCGTTAAAGAACGCATTCTCAGAAAATCATTTTTTTCCAAATATCTTGAAGAGGCTTTGTTTCCCCCATCTGTATTGCGATATTTTGCTACTGGATGTGTCGCAACATCACCAGGTTTTTCCCAACGGTTCCATCCATCCATTAATTTCATTTGGTTCCTGTCGTTATAAGCACCATCAGAATCATATTCTTGACGCGCGTAATTATACATCATGCCACCGATAGAATATCCAAACACAGCATTCAGATCAAACTGTCTGTAACTTACAGCTGTATTAAATCCGCCAAACAATTTAGGGTTAGAGCGCCCTACTTTGTAAAAACTTGCTTCACCGTTTTCCGAGGTCGTTGTCTTTGTCTCATTCCCCTCAGCGTCTACAACGTTTTTGTACCACATAGGCTTCCCATTATCCACGTTAACCCCCGCCCATTCTTTCATATAATACGTATCAATCGGTGTATTGACAGCTAAGATTTTCTGCGCTGCACCGGCAATATTTATACCATCATTGACAAATATAGGTTTTGCGACAAAATTTCCTTCAGCATCCCGAGACGGGAATAGATCAGTCAGCTTATTGGTATTGTGTCCCAGATTTACATCAAGACTCCAATTCCAGTCGTTTGAACGGATGACATCTCCACCTATAGTTAATTCCACCCCTTTATTTGTCATTTTCCCAACATTCTTCCAAACACGAGTGACTCCGGTCAGACCGCTGATCGGAACGAGGTAAAGAATATTATCTGTTTTCTTGTTATAAACGTCCACATTCAGTCTAAGCCTATTTTTGAAAAAAGCAGCATCCAATCCTCCTCCTAAGGTATAGGTTTGTTCCCAAGTCAAATCCTTGTTACCAATTTGGTTAATCAATACGCCCGGTACACCATTATATGATGCACCACTTGACACCGAATACAGATTAAATTGTGGATACAAAGCTGTAGGTCTATTACCAACGGAACCATAAGCCGCACGTAATTTCAAATTATCTACCCAATCAACCTTAAACCAATCCTCTCGATGAATATTCCACCCCCCAGAAACAGAGAAAAAATTCGCATACTTGGCATTTGTTCCAAAATTTGAAGCACCATCTCTTCTAAACGACACTTGTGCCATGTATTTATTATTGTAGGCATAATTAGCATTAGACAAGAAAGATTGTGTCGCCCATTCTGAAATCCCACCTTTTGTTCTTTCAGGAATTGCAGCAGCATCAAGCACCTCAATACCAGGGACAATACCTTTTCCATAGGCATCCAAAGTTTTCCCCCAATAGTCATTAAATTCATAGGCTGCAATACCGTTTAAAGCATGTTTACCCAAAGTCTTATTAAAACGCACGACTTGATTTGTATATCTACGTGCATATTCTGACCTATAATCCGTCACGCGCCCCTGCACACTTAATCCACCATTAGATCTTGGATCTGTATAACCACTAGCGGAGTAACTATTGTATCTATAATTGTTTATTGATGAAAAAGTTAACCAGTCCGTAATCTTAACATCGAAGTCCAGATTCCCCATAAACTCGTAATTGGTATTAGCCGATTTATTCCATTGCAAATCGTACAAATAATTCGTTTGCGAACCATTCACCCAACCACTATAGCGATGTGGCACTAAATTCCCTTTGGCATCATAAGGGCTATCCCAAGGAAGATTAACATACATTGCTCCTGTCGAATATTGACGGTCATCAACAGAACGCTTTGCTCCAACCACGGAAGGTTTTATTGTTAACCAATCGGTAGGTTTATAGTTTGTATTAAATCGAAAATTATAACGATCATATTTATAGCCTTTAACAGCACCAAGTTCATTGTAGTAACCTAAAGATAAATAAGATTGGATTTTTTCGCTTCCGCCTTGCAGGGATATATTATGGTTCTGAATAAACCCTTTTTTTGTTGCAACTTTCCACCAATCGAAATCACTATCCCGTAATTCTGGATTCCACCGTTTAAAATTGATTGTATTGGCATTAGAAAATGAAGCATAATAATCATAGAGCTCTGCTCCGTTCATCATCTGCATATTTCCATTAGTCAGTTCAGTGAACCCCATTTTCGTGGAAACATTGATTGCCAAAGGTTGAGCTGTTGGGTTTTTAGTTGTGACAATAATAACACCGTTTGCCCCCTGAGAACCATAAATCGACGTTGATGCCGCATCTTTTAACACCGTCATCGAAGCGATATCATCTGGATTTAGATCACCTGGAGCTGAACCTACGATAACACCGTTGATCACCCATAAGGGACTTGTTGTTCCACTTAAGGAAGCTTGCCCACGAATGACCACACCACCTTTTGTACCTGGTCGTCCCGTTCCTGGCGCCACATATACCCCTGCCGCTTTACCATTCAACATATTCTCAACCGAAGGTGTAGTTACATCACGCAACTTGTTGCCTTGTACATTTTGCAATGCTCCAGTCAAACTCTCCTTTTTCTGTTGTGTTCCGTAACCAACAATAACAACCTCTTCAAGCGCCTCGCTATTGGATTCCATGTTAATATTAACCACCGCACCTGTTACAGTTACTTCCTGTGTCTTGTAACCGATGTTATTGATCACTAAAACATCCCCGTTCTTAGCTTCGATATTGAAACTACCATCTGCTCCAGCCGAAGTAGAACGTGAGGTACCTTTAACACGAATCGTTGCGCCCGCCAGCGGACCGTCTGTAGACTGTACCTTTCCGTTTACTTTCTGCTGAAAAACAGCATTATTCAACAGAACATTACGGTCTGGAAATTTAAGACCATTAGCATTAGCTGGGTTATGTGTACTTGTTATGAGTAAAGCTAATGATAACAGACTCAACTTGTGATTGTCGAGAATCTTTGAAATCATAATATTTAATAGTTAGTTTAAAAATTGATTAGCGTGCTAATCAAAATTTAGGTACATGAATGCTAAAACTAGAATAAGATATGGGGATATCAAAATTCTAAAACAACGAAATCGATTGCGCTATCTAAACAAACGATTGCATAAACATGCAATTGTAGCTCACTATTTCTCCAGTGTACTTGATCATCACAACGGGGATTTGTAAACTACATAAATTCATGGCGTATCTTCCATGATAAGATACAATAAATAACACTCGCATTTAATGCGAACAAGAAAGCCCTTGATACCTAAGCGTATCTACAAAAGTCAAAATTGATCCAGAATGCTCAATCGCATAAAGTCATGAACAGCGACTTGGAAAATCGAAAAAACAGAATATTAAAAAAAATAGGCCCCTTCCAGCAAAGAAAGGGCCCTACGGTTAAATCAATTGTCGGAGATTAATAACCTTTATTTTGAGTCAGTACACCATAAGACAAATCCATCTCACTTTGAGGTACTGGCATGAAATACAATCGCTCAGTCCAAACACGCTCCTGCGCTAGGCCATTACTGATACTGTAGATATTTTTCATTACCTCTGGCGCTGTCTTCCAACGACGTATATCGTAATAACGTGAACCTTCAAGCACCAATTCAATGGCTCTTTCATTGCGGATCAATTCTCTTAATTTAGCTTTTGTGGCATAGATCGTACGATCCACCTTAGCCATTCCTGCTCTGACACGGATTTGATCCAGGGCATCGTAAACAGTCGCATCTGGTCCAGATACCTCATTCTGTGCTTCTGCATAGGTCAATAATATTTCTGCATAGCGCAGCAAAATAATATTTGCATAAGAATCCAGCTGGCGTCTATTCGAGGCTGGATCAACCAATTTGCGGAAATTATACCCCGTCTGTGACATATTCGATTTACCGCTCTGCCAAGCAAATTTATAACCACCTTCAGGTGTCAAAGCGTTCCAAGGTGCGGTTTCGAACAAAATGGAGGCATAAAAACGTGGATCCCGATTTTTGAATTCCTTCACGAAATCCGCTTTATCAGCTTTTGCATAATTTGCTGCCCGAACCGCTGGTGTGATCGTTCCCACAGGTTGCCCTGTCTTATAGCTCGGATATAAATTTACCAGGTTTTGTGTCGGTGTCAGGGAGCTCCAGCCACCCACCGAGCCTTCCATTAAAAACGTATTATTAAGCTGGCTTTGTGTGATCTCAATATATTGACGATCCAGAATCACTTCAGAATTTCCTTCGTTCTCTGATTCAAATACTCCCTCGTAGCTTCTTAAACCCAATCTAAATTTACTTTCATCCGCGACATTATCAAAATCAACAAATGTACTATAGTTATCTTTTTTATCCAACTCTGATTCACTCCCTGCTTTGAACAAAGAGTACCCTAATCCCATAACTTCTTTTGCTGTAGCTGCAGCTTTTTCCCAGTTATTTTCAAATAAATAAAGGCGCGCTTTTAGTGCCAATGCAGCCCCCTTTGTTATCCGTCCCTTATCATCAGAACTGTACGAAGCAGGTAATTTTGTAGAAATATCCTGCAACTCGCTGTATAAGAATTCCAGTACCTCACTTTTTGCATTACGTGGCACATTGGATTCTTCTCTGGTCAAAACTTTCGTTACCAAAGGAATATCACCAAATCTTTCCACCATAGGGATGTATAAATAAGCTCGGATAAAACGTACCTCTGCTTTATAACGTTCTTTCAATGCGGCATCCATGGTTGCCTTATCGACATTATCCAAAAAATAATTACAAGTACGGATTGGAATATAATCCCAGCCTGCATTTAGTGCCGTTGTTACCGATCCGGATGAAATATCCGTTGAAGGACTCTCCCAAGGATATTGCGCGTGTACAAGATCGGAAGCGCCATCGCTATACATACCATCCGACAACTTACCATACACTGCATTGACAGCCAATTTCACATCATTTTCAGTTCGCCAAAAATCCTCTTCAGCTGTTTTATTTACTGGAATACGATCTAAAAAATCCTTCGAGCATGCACCAAATAAAAGCGTTGCTGCCATTAATGGGTATATTAAATTTCTTTTCATTTCTTTTGTATTAAAAAATTAAAACTTAGCCGTCAAACCTACTGAGAATGTTTTTACCCCAGGATAACTAGCTCGTCCAGATCCTGTTTCAGGATCATAATCGCCCAAACGTTTGTCTGCCATAAAAGTAAATGGATTGGTAGAAGACGCAAAAAGGCGCAATTGGGACATTTTCATAGAAGTCAGCAACTCTTTCGGAAAGGTATATCCCACAGTAATGGCACGAATTCTAAAATAATTCCCGCTGAACAGCCAGAAATCAGATGTCCTGTAATTTTGTTGTGCATCCCCTGTTAAGGTGATCCGTGGAAAAGGAGCGTCTGCTTTATTATTTTCTTCAGACCAACCATTCACCCAGTTTTTCTTAATATTGGCACCATTGAAGAATGGCGCAGATGCTTCATTATCCAGGTAAGTTTTTACCCCCCCAACACCATAAGTCAAGACATCTAGGTCAAAATTCTTATAGGCGGCATGCACATTGAAACCGTAGTTGAACCAGGGCACATCATTACCAAGAATGGTACGGTCTTTCGCATCGATTATTTTGTCACCGTTAATATCGACATATTTGATATCGCCAATCTTGGTCGGACTGCCAAGATCTTTTTGATCTGCGTGCGCTTTAATTTCAGCCTCACTCGTAAACAGACCCGCTGATTTATAACCGTAATAATCACCAACTGATCCGCCTACACGATTGATATAATAACTGTCCACAATTTCGTTTACATCACCCAAGGAAAGAATCTTATTTTTGATTTTTGAGACATTTCCCGAAACCGAGTAGGTAAATTCATCCCCAATTTTACCGTTATAGGTCAATGAAATCTCTATCCCCTTATTTTGGGTAACACCCTGGTTATAATAAGGGGTATATTTTTTCTCAAATCCGTATGTTGATAAGCTTGCAGGTTGTAGCAAAATATCGTCCGATTTTTTAACAAAATAATCGGCTACTAAATTAAACTTCCCGCCTAAGAATGTTGCATCAATCCCAACATTGCTCATTGTTACTTTCTCCCACAGTGCCAAACGATTAGAACCGTATAACTGTTCAAGGCCATCGACTGCATTTCCGTTAAAGTTATAGGCTGAAAGACGATCAAGAAGATTAAAATAATTGCCAATAGCAACAGCATCCTGATTACCTAACGAACCATAGGATCCACGCAATTTCAGGAGGTCAACCCATTTGACATTCTCCATAAACGACTCCTTATTGATATTCCAACCGGCAGAAAAAGAAGGAAATGTCGCCCTTCTGATTTCTGGTGCAAAACGGGATGAATAATCCATCCGTAGATTTGCTTCCAAAAGGTACTTATCTTTATAGGCGTAATTGAAACGACCAAATACAGAGCGCAATGCCCATTCATCTTGTGTTGTACGGTTAGCTAAACCGGTATCATCCTTACTGATTTGGCCTGAACTACCGTTAATAATTGTTGATGCATCATTACTGACGAAATTTTGTCTGCCTAAAAACGCTTCTCGATACACATTTGACTCCTGTGACGCGCCGACAGTAACTTTTCCGAAGTGATCATCAAATCTACGCTCATAGTTAACCGTTCCTTGCAAAAGCAATTCCTGGCGTTTACCCCAATACTCTTTCAGCTCATTGATCGGATTGGTTGTTGAATTCATCGGCTGTTTGGTAACAAAATTAATAACAGGATCAGTACGGTTAATAAAATCGAAAGAATTTGTATTGGTATACTTTAACGACATTGCCCCATCGATAGAAAGCCCTTCAAGTGGAGTCAATGACGCATTAGCCGCTAATTGCAAGTAATTATCTCTATTATTCCCTCTACCACCTTCGGTAATCGCTCGCAATTGATTGTTTTTTGCAATGGTCGCATTGGCAGCACCATTAGAGATAGACCCCCAGGAACCGTCAGAATGCTTTATGACTGTAAAAGGTAGTGCTCGTCCCATTTCTGTCCAACTAATTGGGCTTCCAGTTCGATCATAATCCTGCTTTAAAAAAGAGATATTGGTATTAAACGTCAATAGGTCTTTAATCACCGCTGTATTGGTATTAAGTTTCATATTGACACGATCTTGCTTACGTCCGGGAACAAGAGATTGCTGATCGAAATAATTTAAGCCTAAATAATAATTTGTTATTTTTCCCGGTGCGGTTACGTTTAAGCCAAAATCACGTTGTGGAGCGGTATGTCTTAAAACTTGATCATACCAGTCATTATTCGGGTAATAATCAGGTTCGGATTGATTTTTAAATTTATCGATTACTTCTGGTTTAAAAGTCGGTGTCTTTCCCACATTGACCATTGCTCTGTTATACAATTCGGCATAGGTCACGGCATCAGCAAATTCAGGGAGGAAAGATGCGCGTTGAAATCCATAATTGGCGTTAAAGCCGATAACTGCCCTTTCACCACCACCACGTTTTGTCGTCACCAAAATCACACCATTTGCCGCCCTAGAACCATATAAAGAGGCCGAGGCCGCATCTTTTAGAACAGACATACTTGATATGTCGTTAGGACTTAAAGCTGAAAATTCAGCACTTGTTGCCGGAATCCCGTCGATAATAAACATGGGTGATGGCGAGCCAAGATTTGTGCGCCCCCTCACCGTAATGGAGCCCGCATTTGACGAAGGACCAGTGCTACTTTTTCCAACTTCACCCGGTCGGTTCAATACCGTTATTCCCGGAGAGATACCCTGCAGTGCATTTTGTAGGGAAGTCACAGGCCGATCGGCAAGCTGTTTTGGTGTAATCGTAGCCACAGATCCCGTCAAATTCGCTTTCTTTTGTGTGCCATAGGCAACAACAATAACTTCTTCCAATGCCTCATTCTCTGAGACCAGATCAATCGTTACGACAGAACCTGAAACAGTAATTTCCTGCGTCTTGTAACCAATACTCTTGACCACTAAAATATCCCCGACCTTAGCGTCTAAATTAAATTGACCATCTGCACCTGTTGATGTAGAGCGTGAGGTTCCTTTTACAGTGACTGTAACTCCAGCCAATGGGCCTTCGGGCCCCTGCACTTTTCCGGTTACTTTTTGTTGGGAAATGGCTTTATCTAAAACCAAAGGATCTGAATGACGTAGCATAGCCGCATTTGAGGCATTTACGCCTGCTAGTAAAAGTGCTATCGACAACAGACTTAGTTTTTGATTACCGAGAATCTTTGAAATCATAATATCTAATAGTTAGTTTTTAAATTGATTAGCTTTCTAATCAGATTTAGGTACATGAATGCTAAAACTATAAAGAAGATAGGAAGATCTCACAATTCTTAGGAAACGAAATCGATTGCGCCAATTAAACAAACGATTGCATAAGCATCCAATTGCAACAAAAATGCCTCCTTCTTATTTGAGATCATCTTCAAAAATAGGACGATGCTATCCATCGCTTATTCAACGGGGTGAGATAAAGAAAATAATAGCTGCATCAGCATGTGAGCGAGGTCTAAAAACGAAAAAAGCCAAGGTTTTCACCTCGGCTTTTTCTTTTAGTAGCGGGGACCAGACTCGAACTAGTGACCTTCGGGTTATGAGCCCGACGAGCTACCAACTGCTCCACCCCGCAATGTATTTTTAGTTTCTTAAAAAGAACCGGTCATTGCAACCGGCTCTCTCTTTTAGTAGCGGGGACCAGACTCGAACTAGTGACCTTCGGGTTATGAGCCCGACGAGCTACCAACTGCTCCACCCCGCAATGTATTTTTGATCTCTTTAAAAAGAACCGGTCATTGCAACCGGCTCTCTCT
>Ga0213829_1001706_pt1 | contig 15280 bp, 15 predicted proteins | sample MC6MC0896MG_FD_180665 | JGI IMG/M metagenome (GOLD analysis project Ga0213829, IMG submission 180665) | Enriched soil aggregate microbial communities from Iowa State University, Ames, United States - MC6-MC0896-MG | ecosystem: Environmental > Terrestrial > Soil > Unclassified | place: USA: Iowa...
ACATATTAAATTTGGGGATAGAATTAAAGCCTTCGGCAACTCCTTTTAGGGTTCGCACTCGAGGCTTTCAGCCTCTGAGCACGAACCCTAAAAGGAGTGATGTGACACAGTTCAGTTTACACTACCAGGTCTTGGACATAGACTTATATTGTAGGGAAATTAGTATTTCAACCCAGTATCTTATAATATGGATAACATATAATCTTCTGTATTTCAAAATGGCTTGGTTCATACCTGTCATAAAGCTCGCTTCTCCGTTTGTCATTTGCTGGCCAACTTCATTTATATAGATAGTTGTGTGAGAAATTTGTTTCATTATGCTGTCTATCGTCTGTGCATTCTGCTCAATGATCGTTTGCTTTTTCTTAGGAACTTTTCCAACGTACAAAAGACAGTCTATTTTCTGAAACCATTCTTTAATTGGATCAGAAGACTTATTTTGTGTGGTGATAAAATCTATATTTGAATATCTGTCTCCCTTAGAGAAAGAGGATAGGATTTCTATTATAGAAGAATGTATTTTTAGATCTAAATTGGTGAGATAGTTGAAGGAAATATTGTGTCTTGTAATAATCTCTTTTGATTCTTTATATAGCATCACTAGGTCATGACCTACCTGATGTTTCATATACTTAAGACTTGGAAAGTCGCCCTTGTTCCCAACATAATAATCTAAAATTATACATAATTTTCCTATTCGTTCCAGCCCCGTAGCGAGACTTGTGAAAGCTTGAAAATAGGCTCCTTTTTTAACATAATTAGCCTTTTGTATTTCATACACGCCTGATATGAGTATTTCCTTTGTAAACTGTGCTTCGTTCAGTAAGGATTTAAAGACTTCTGTCATATTGTCTAATCAACTTAGTTCTTATAATACCCCCTAATAGCATCTGTCCAAGTAGCCATCTTTATAATGATATCTTGATCGATCTCTTCCGGTAAATAGTCTAGGATTCTGAAACGGTCGAAGACCAATCCTGCTTCATAAGCCCTAACATGAAAAATTTCCCTAGGAAAATATTGAGCAGTAAAAAACATTCTGATAGGAGTAAGGACCGGTTGGCTAGTGAACCATGTTTTACAAAATGCATCGGTATTTAGTTCCGACAATCGGTCACTCCAGCTGGTACCAGTCTTGCATCGACCGAAGGCAATCATTTTAGAAGGTTGTTTATCTTTAAAACCTTTCCAGACAATTACGTCTACATTATCATCTTGGGGCTTGTGTCCTCGACGTTCGTGAATTTCTCCACCTTCACCGAGTAATCTAGCAATAACTCGTAATTTTTCCCTAAAACTTTTTGAATTCTTCTTACTGGTGCCGAGAATATCCACTTCTGCGCGATCACCGAAATAATTTTTTACGACCATAGAGCAAAGATGCTCAAATAATAATGATCCATCAATATTTTCTTTTATTCGATCTTTACTCATATTTGCACGAGTAGCCAAAAGTAAGTAGGGATATACAACTACGCTATATTCGGATTTTGCAATATAACGTAAATTGTAATCATTATCTTCCAATTGAAATGGATACAAATTTTCACCTACTTGAATACGGTAGAAGATTTCGGAGGAAATTTCATCTATTTTCTGAAGATATCTATCAGAATCATCATCAACCCCCATTACATCGTCTTCATCAGATACTATTCTAGAGGGCTTTGTCAGAGTAAACAGATTTACACTACCATGTAAAATAGCATGGTATTCAGCATAGTCAGCCCAGTCTTGAGCAGAAGTTCTATCATTGGGAATTCCATTTGGAAGTTTAAACATAATCTAGGTAAAATGGTTAATCTTCGTCAAATAATCTTTTCTTTTTGCCTGCTTCTTTTAATGAGACGTACTTTTTTTCCATTAAATCGTATAGTTCATCCGCTAATCGCGCTATATTGGCTGCATGTTTTAATAGATTTTCATCTTGTCCGTCAAAACCCTCTGTTTGATAAGAATGAGCCTTTTGGAGAGCACGTTTAGCCTCCAATAAACTTTGCTCAAATGTTTCCTCTTTTGGTTGACTTATTTCATAAGCTTGGTAAAGCGGAACACCATCTCTTAAAGCATGTATTGCTTCTCTATTTTTAAGTACAGCTTCAAGTCTACGAATATCTGGGTTTTGCGATTGTATAGCAGCCGGCACGTCTTTCTTTTTACTGCCATATATCCAAGTCAAAAGTTCACCTAATTCATCCTTTTTATCTTCAGGAACTGGATTTGATTGATCTTCCGGAAGACCAGTTATACCAATATAATCTTTAAAACCTTCATATGTTAGACCAGTATAGAGGTGCGAGAAATAAAGACGATTGGCTTGAATATCTGTGCGATTAAAAACTCCTAAATTTTCGGCTTGCTCAATAACTTGAAGCCCTTGATATAATTTTTGGACTGTTTTGTGCGTATCACCTATTTGTGAAGCTATTTCTTCCAATGGTATATCAAACTCATTTTTTATTTGAGAAATATATTGCGCTTTAGCATAACTGCCCCATTTTGCAGGACCATTGATATGCTTAAATCCAATAAATTTCCATGCATCTTTACGATCATTTACAAAGATTACAGGAATTTGATCAAGTGTTTTTCTAGCATCTTGAGAAATATTAAGCGTGTTTTTATTTATTCCAATGAAATCGGCTATTGTTGGGTCTAAAATGCATTTTATTGCAGCAAGTCTTCTATTTCCTTCCAATACAACATTTTTTCCATCTTCCACAATAGCTATTAGCGGTTCATTAGTGAAAAATCCACTAGCTTTTATGGATAGTACAATTTCCTCGACCCCCATTACGTTCCATAGAATTTTAATGATTTTCTTCTCTGAAGATTTTTTTTTGATGCCAAACTCTAATAACCGTGGCTCTCTACGGTCAAAAGATAATATGTTGGGCGCAATTTTTATAATTGAAGAATTTATCATTTGATATAATTGGTAACATAAGTGCAAATGTAATCAAGTTGATAAACGTAAACAACTATCAAATCTATTGAGTTGTGCTTTTTTGTTCTTCTTGGGGTTAGATACGATTACACTTTGCAGAATTGCAGCTATAACAGACAGCTTGTATATTTTTAATAGCATCTGTTCCACCCAATGACAGTGGAATGATATGGTCTTTTGTCCACACATTTTTGTATCGTTTACTAGGTCTTTTTGGTATATCTACCCAATTTCGTTTACATATTGCGCAATGATCAAATTGTGATAATAGCTCATGCCATTCTTTCTTAGTATGTTTACCCCCATTGTTTGCCTTTCTCAATGTATAGTTTCTTGCACGTTGCCGTCTGCAATTTCGACAATAGCGATGGGTTTTAGATGTAGAACTCGATGTCCATGTACCCCAGTCTGATAACCCACATTTGCCACATTTGTCCATTCCTTTGTATATTTTTTAAAGGTTATCGATTTCACTACATATCGTCAATATATGATCTAAGCCATATAGCAGTGCAGACTCATCGATGCTCATCCATCGGAAAAGTTGTAAGATTAAATTATAATGTTGTCTTATAGAGGTTGTGTCAATCGTGGCTTGACCCGAAGAGAAACAGATCGGTTCGTGATGGGCTATGCGATTACGTAGGTTGTTTATTTTTTGTAATTCATTGAATATATAGGATGCATTGTATTGTACGGTAGGGGTGCTGTTAGGTCTTGATGAGAATACATTTAACAATGATTGTCCTCCCGCGCGGTACTGATGTGGGGAATATAGATAACGCCAGAATCCAAATCCAAGCGATGCGACTAGTTTAGGATGTGTATAATTATGATTTAGTTTTCGCAATTCGTCATTGATGGTATCCCGTGATACTCGACAGCGTGTATTATCAAATATTCCACTATGATTTGCTGAATTTCGAAGCCAATCGTTACCAATTTGATGGAGATAATGCTTATCGATTGCGTTGCGCAATGAAACCTCGAAACAACTGATGATCGTAAATATTTCTTGGGAAAGTTTTAGATTTTTGCGGTACAGCGTCATCGCTTTTCGACTGTTTCCTCCGCAAGCATGGAAATACCTATTCATCCGAGGATAGGAGATGATATTTTCGAAATCACTGTATATCATAATTTTAAAAATCCTTGTATATATATAACAAATGTTTTATATTTGTATTATCTTATTCCCGGTCGTCCCTGAAAGAAATTTCAAACTTCCGGGTTTCGTTTTTTAATAGCGTATCCGTTTTGGAAAACGAATTTATTTTACCACTGTCATAAGATTTGTCTTCAAATTGTTTTAGGCGCATAGGATCAGTACTTTTTTCGCCGTTTCTAAAATTTCTACGATTAACTGGTTGAATTGGCATCGAGCAATATTTCGTCAAGTGTGGATTTGCTGCGACTTTGAAGGTTCGGTTGTGATAGTTCATTTTTCAATTTTGTTTCAAATCAATTCTGTACTAGACCTATTCTGGACAAATCTGAATGTCTCTCCAAAAATGATCGCTATGCGTTCATAACATTTTGGAAAATAATCTCCGCGGCGAAATCTGCTATCATATTCTCCACGTCCATTCTATTATAAGCTTGGACGTACCGGAAAATCTTTTCCGTTCTGTCATTTAAGAAGGATGCGCTCGTAAGTATTTGTGCTTTACTTTCCATTTCCTTAATAGTTGCTGTATATGCTTTTTCTATGTGAGGTTTTCTTTTTTTAAGTCTACTATATGGTTATGGCATGAAAAAAAGCCTTAGGTTACCATTTTGGGTCACAAATTTTTTTATCTGAATGTTTTGCTTTTTTTCGAATTCCTTTAACCAATCTTTCTCTATTCTACCAAAGCACTTTCAACCATATTTGACGGCAATTCTTTGGTTACTTCTTCCCCCGAATCTTAAACCCAATCTCACCTTTCGATCTTGGTTTCACTATAGCAGTATCCTGCTTCTCCTGCAAGCGGTCGATATACTCAAAGAGCAGTTCGATATTTTGATAGTGTCCTTTCTGTTTTTTAGCGATCTGCTCTATGGTGTATTTGATCTCGGCTATTTCCAGTTTCATTTCAGTGTTGATATACAGCATGTTCCTCAGCTTCACAAATAAATCAATAATGCGGATGCTCATCGTGATAGCTTGTTCACTCTTTAATACATTCGAAAGCATTAGTACTCAGTGTTCTGTAAAACCAAAAGGTAGATACTTTGAGTAACGCCCCTGTTCTAAGGTCGCATTTTGCGATCTTAGAATTACATCATATTCTTCTTTCGTCAACTCGAACATAAAATGCTCGGGAAATCGGATGATATTCCTTCTAACTTGCTCTTTGAGCCTGCGGGTTTCTACACCATATAATTCAGCAAGGTCACTATCCAGCATAACCTTTTAACCTCTGAACTCATATATTTTATTCACGAGCACTTCATCGGTTACGTTTTTTGGTGTAATAGGTGTTTTACTCATAATTCTCTGTATAATAATCGGCTTTTGAAGTCGCAATTTGTAATTCTCTACTTATTGTGCTTTATTTTCCATTTCCTTAATAGTTGCTGTATATGCTTTTTCTATGTGAGGTTTTCTATTCTAAATCTGAAAATCTAGATATGATGCGAGAATAAACATGCCAGGTTGCAATTTGGATTACGCATCTTTTTTAGCAGTATTATTTAGTTTTTCTTCGAATTCTTTTAGATCCTCGGGACTGATACTTCTTTTTGCTTTTTCTAAAACTTCCGAATTAACTGATTGAATTATCTCATAAATAGTTTCTCTACGTTTTTTGCCATTCTTGTCTACCCAATGCTTTGATGTGTTTGTATTCTTCACAAGCCCCTTTAATAATCCCTTATTCCAGTCAATTGCTTTTTCAAGATTGAGAGGAGAGGGGAGAAAGGAAATTATCTCCGACTTAATAAATTGATGACCTATCTTAAAATCTTTGATCACTATTACAACATAGCTCGCTTTGTTTTTGGTTCCTTTCGAACCTACTTTATTGCCTGCATTTGATTTACTTTCAAGCAAAATCTTCGTTGCTTCTGGAAGTTTTTCATATTCAGGAAATGTGGTCTCTTCCTTCTTAAATACGCAATATTCAATTCCATAAACAACTAAAGGTAGGATTTCTGCTATCTCCAAAGTTATTATTCGAGTACCTGATTCAATCCCCTTATACTTGATGCCTTTTACCTTTAGTAGTAAATCAATATCATCTTCTGAAAGATTGAAATGCATTCTGAACCTTTTACACTTATCATCAAACTTTTCTTTCATTTGCCAGTTATTGTTTTTTTTGTTAGAAATTTTAAATATTTTGTATTTCTAATTATTTGTTGCTATATTTGTTATGTAATTATAGCGACATAGAGTAGGGATAGATTCTCTACCATACGATGTTTGCTCGCCCACATTCCGCCAGAATAAACTCGCGAGTTAAACCTTGAGTTCGCCTATTGACTGGATTTCTATGTATATTTGCATATTCAAGTCCAGTAAGGCGGCCTCTTGAGAAACTTGAGAGTTCCTAGGTTTTTCCTAGGCGGTCTGGCGGCCGAAAAGTGGTCAAGCTAAAAGAGGTTCGTCTTATTGGCATTTTGCCTTAATCTCTCTTCTAACTTTGCGAGCGGCTTCGTTTTATAACCACAATTAGATTATGATAAAACGAACAGAAAACACCCACCAAAAAGCCACAGGTTACCTCCAGGAGGCCAGCCATCGGTTTGCACACACTATTCCCATAAAGAACGCTATCCGTGCGCCCGAATAGTTAATTAAATCATTAAAAACCAAAATAAGAGAGGGCTGCTATCGCCAATTTGTAATGGCCGATAGGATACAAATAAGTACTCCCTTTTTCATGGTTTTCCGATCTGTCTGTTATACAACATTCTCTTTAGATCAGGTTAACAATAGATTTAAATGCTCTATTCAAGCGTCGATAACTTAAAATTAGCATTTAAAATTTATTCTTCCAAATAAATAAAGGAATTATTGTATAGTTTTTCTATAAGATACAGGTCGGTTTTTTGTCTTTCCCGACAGGAAGCACCATAATATCCCCCTAATCAATGCTTTGTAACCGTTTTGAGGTGCTTTTCGGGATTTTGTTAATTCTTAATTAGTGACACCTGCAAAGACTGATTGGTCTTTGCAATGACACCTCTTTGGAATGCAAATTTTTTGCAACGGGGGATGCTATGCTCTTTACAATAGATAGAGCAAGGCTCAAGTCATCTTTATGAACCTTAAAATGAATCAAAAATATTCGAATGTGCTAGCCCTAGAACTAGCCATATATCAAGTCCACGATCAGGATTATGATCCCACGGATAAGATCACTGACTTTTGGAAGAAGTATGATATCCGTACCATCCAGAATACGATCAATACCATAATGAAACACGCACCAGCGTATAAGAAAAGTGGTAACATCGTACAGCTCTGCCATAAGCAGATATTTGCTGTTGATCTGATGCGGCTATTGATCGCTTATTTTCATGTGCATACCGATCGTATTGACATCAGCCAGCTGGATATTTCCGGTGCTGAAACAACCCAGAGCAGCTTGGATGAACTGGAGATCACCAAGCGGATCCACGAGTTTTTTGGACGGATTGTAGACTAACCTTAACAATAAGTAGATGACGAAACAATCAAAATCGTTAACTGCCTTATTGGATAAGGTGGTCAATATTCCATGTATACAGATTACATTATTTGTAATTGTGTTTTTATTGCTTTCTATGTTTAGTTTATCGGCTCAGACGCCCCGCAAGGACAGCGGGGCGGATGGGTTGTTAACCATTAGCGGTACAGTCGTATCGTCCACTGACGGTAAACCGATACAAAGTGTCTCGATCCGAACTAGTCAGCAAAACGAAAGCTCTTATACGAAAGACAACGGTACCTTTACTTTGCAGGTTTCTGCTGAAAAGGGCTTTGTATCGTTCTCCCATATGGGATTCAAGCGTTTAGAAACTTCATATACTGCCGGAGTATCATTGACTATAAAACTGATACCACTGGAGAATCAATTGGAAGAGGTGGAGGTGGTGAATACCGGTTTCCAAAAAATACCCAAAGAGCGGGCTGCCGGTTCTTTTGAGCTCATCGACAATAAGCTGCTAAACAAGCGTATGGGGACGACTATTTTGGATCGTCTGGAAAATGCGAGCGTAAGCACCCGCTTTGAAAAAGACTATCAATGGGGAGATCAGAGCCAATATGCGGATTTACCCCAGTTCAACTTTGAAAATAGGGGGCGTACAGCCATGGTTGGTAATACATCCAGGACTATTGTCTTGGATAATGTGTTGTTTGAAGGCGATCTGCGGGATATCAATCCCAATGATATTGAGTCCGTATCGGTACTCAAAGATGCGGTTGCTACTTCAATATGGGGGACCAATGGTGGCGGTGGTGTCATTGTACTTACCTCGAAAAAGGGAAGTTTTAATAGCCCTTTTAAGCTTTCGCTGACGAGCAACCTGACGGTTCAAGGACGGCCGGATATCTATGCACTCCCATATATGAAAAGTACAGATTTCATAGATTATGAGACCTATCTGTTTAACAACGGTTATTATAATAGCAAACTGAATAATAAAACGAGCTTTCCGACGCTTACGCCAGTGGTCGAAGTCCTGAATAAAGTAAAGAAAGGGGAGATGACATCAGCGGATGGTAATAGATTGATAGACGAATACCGTACTTATGACATCAGGGATGATTATTACAGATATGTGTATAGACCATCCGTAATGCAACAGTATGCACTGAATTTATCCAGTGGTAACTCTAGAATAGCTTATAATTTGTCTGCCGGTCTTGATGATAATAAAAACTCTAAATATTATTCAGCAAATAACCGTAAGACACTCCGCGTTTCCGTTAAGTCCAATCCGATCAAGAATCTAAATCTGAATACCGATATCAATTATACACATGTAGGGGCGCGTGACTTTAGTATGAACCAGGAGGTTAGCTACCAAAACTCCACGATAGGACAGGAATGGCCTTATCTCAGATTGACGGATGGTCAGGGTAATTTCATTGCCTCGGATGCGGTACCCTATCGGAAGATATACCGCGATACAGCTGGGAATGGTAAGCTGCTGGACTGGAGTTACAACCCGCTAAAAGAAAGGGAGGACAATTTTAGCAAATATAGGGCCGGCGACCTGATGATAAACCTGAATGTATCTTATAAGATACTCCCTAAGCTAAGTATTCAGGGTATATATGCCTACCAGACCGTATCGTCAGCGGTGGATGACTGGGTAGGTGTAGGGGCTTTCAGTGCACGTAACCGGATTAATCTGTATACGCAGTACAACGATAAAGCGGTGCTCGGGACTCCGGTTCCGATCGGGGGGATATTGTCCAAAGGGAATCGATATTCAAATGCACATACAGGTAGGGTACAGCTAGATTATAATACTGATCTAAACAGCACTATAAATAAGCTAGATATATTGGCTGGGGCCGAGGTCAGACAAAAGAGCTATCAATCGGATGATAGGCTGATCTATGGCTATGACAAGAATACGCTGTCATTTGCATCGATGGATTTTATATCCTTATTCCCAACTTTAAACCGGAAAACCGGAGGATCACGTATTCAGGACGGGATAATTTTTGAGCAGTTGACCAACCGTTATCTTTCCGTTTTTGCAAACGCGAATTATACGTTTAAAGAGCGGTATTTATTGAACGGTAGTGTCAGACAGGATGCTTCCAATTTACTGGGGGTCAAATCTAACCAAAAATGGCAGCCGCTATGGTCTACCGGAATGGCCTGGATATTATCCAAAGAATCTTTTTTAAAGCATCAACACATTGATCTGCTCAAGCTGCGGGCAACTTATGGCTTTTCGGGAAGGGTGAATGGCAACTATGCCGCGCTGCCGATCATTGAATATCGTGGCAATGATCTACTTACTGGTTTGAGATATGCCAATATTGCTACGCCTGCCAATCCTTCGCTCAGGTGGGAGCGGAGCCAGACCATAAATCTGGCGGTTGATTTCGGTGTGTTTAACAACAGGCTCTCTGGATCATTTGAATGGTATGTCAGGAATGTTAAAGACCTGCTGGCCAACATGCAGCTCGATCCGACCACCGGATATGACAATATGATCATGAATGGTGGACAGTTCCGTTCAAAAGGATTTGAACTGACATTGAATACCGTGAATGTAAGGACCAACAGCTTCTCTTGGTTATCGACCATGATGCTGAGTAAAAATAGGACCAAGGTGGTCAAATATGCTTATAAACTGCCTACCGCAGACTCTTATGTCTACAACTCGGGTTCTGCTGGCTCATTTCTCCTGGAAGGACACGACGAAGCTGCCGTATTGGCCTTTCCCTTTGCCGGACTGGATCCGAATACAGGCGATCCGCAGGGTTACTTAAATGGAGCCCTGTCAAAAGACTATATGTCAATATTATATGGCGGGCCGGAGAATCTAGTGGATCTGGGGCCTGGGAGACCTACTTACTATGGTAATATCGCCAATGAATTTGTGGTAGGGAAGTTTTCCATGCGCTTCAATATACAGGGACGGTTCGGATTTAAATTTTTCAGGAGCACATTCTCGCAGATCAGTGCTGCTGATTCGCGGATCGGACATCCTGACTATGCGCTAAGGTGGCAGAATCCGAGTGATGAGTCCAAGACAGACATACCATCGCTTAAATATCCTATGGACTCCTTTAGGGATACCTTCTTTCAGAAGTCAGATGCGTTGGTCATCAAGGGTGATCACATCAGGTTGCAGGATATCTTTGTCTCCTATGATCTGGGCAAATGGAAAGGGATTCGGTCGCTTTCCGTCAATGCTTTTTTGAAGAATATGAATACCATACTATGGCGGGCCAATAAATATGGAATAGATCCAGAATATCGGGATGCTATTCCGCTGCCTTTCTCGGCCTCGTTCGGTGTTAATGTTGGATTTTAAATTGATAATGATGAACTTAAAAATAGTTGCACCTATAATAATGGGGATACTGTTTGTATCCTGTTCCAAATTCTTGGAATTAAAGCCCGATGCTAAAATGAGGGTACCTGCGAGCTTGGAAGATGCCGAAGCTTTATTGAATGATCGCGCCAGTATGAATTCGGCTTATTCGCCGATCCCTGAAGCTGCAGCCGATAACTATTACCTTGAAAAGGCGAATTTTGACGGGTTTACGAATGTTGCCGAAAAGAATATATACATCTGGCAAGCGCAGCTCGACGTCAACTATACCAACTGGCAGGCCAGCTATAGGGTGGTGGCGATAGCCAATCAGGTGATGGATATCTTGTCGGGATTGAATCGGAACGATAATACCACTAAGTATGACCTCATCAAAGGGCAGGCGCTATTTTTTAAAGCCTTTGCTTATCAGCAGATCGCAGATGCCTTTACACTTCCATATAACAAAGATACCTCGTCGTCTTTGCTTGGTATTGTATTGCGTAATTCCCCCAACGTGGATGAAATATCATACCGTGCTGATCTAGAGAGTTCATATGCCGAGATCAAAAAGCTATTGCTACAGGCCATAGACCTTCTCCCTGCACAGGCGGCAGTCAAGACACTGCCATCCAAAGCTGCTGCATATGCGTTATTGGCCCGGGTAGCATTGATCATGCAGGATTGGTCCCTTGCAAAGGATGCTGCCCAAGAATGCTTGGCAATCAATAGTGAACTGATTGATTATAATCAGCTGAACAGCGCTTCACTGACACCTTTTGAGTCGTTCAATAAAGAGGTTTTGTTCCATGCCGTTACTGCGGCTAATGTCACATTAACGCCCAGTATTTGTTTTGTAGATACTGTCTTGTATAGCTCCTATAATGACAATGACCTGCGAAAGGTGATTTATTTTTCAAAGGAAAGCTCAGCCGAGGCGGTATTCAAAGGAAAGTTTGATGGCGCTCAAAATTCGTTTTCTTTTTGTGGACTGAGCAAGGATGAAGTGTACCTCATCCTTGCGGAGGCCTCCGCAAGGACCGGCAAATTGGACTTGGGACTGCAGACCCTTAATACCCTCTTGCGTAAACGCTGGATAAAGGATAGTTATGCTGATATAAAGAACGAAGGAGCTTTGGAATCCATGCAGACGATTTTGGATGAACGCCGCAAATCCCTGATTTTGAGAAATACCAGGTGGATGGATATCAAACGCCTCAGCATTGAAAAAGAATATGCGGTCGAGTTGAAAAGAAAATTGGGAGATCAAACCTACATGCTGCCCGCTGGCGATCTTCGGTTTGCATTTTTGATCCCAATTCGGGTAGTCAACCTGACGAATACTATTCAACAAAATTCAAGATAATCACATTAATTATGAAAAATTATATAAAATACTTATGTATCTGCTGGATGCTATTCAATACTGTAGCATTAAGTGCGCAGGAACGAAAACTCGCTATTCAAGATGTGATCCATTGGGAAAAAAATCATACGCTATTGGATGGGAAGAGCAAACTGCCTATTAAAAAGTTTGGATCCAAGCTAGTGTTGCTCGATTTTTTTACAACTTGGTGTACGTCCTGTATTGCGTCCTTTCCGTTTATGAATGATCTTGAGGTAGAATTCAACGATCAGGTGCAGGTACTGATGGTAACACCCGAAAGTAGGACCGTTGTTGCAAAGTTTTTCAGTAAGAACGATTATGTGAAAGGGAATAAGCTACCGATTGTGATAGAAGATAAATGGTTTAGTGGATCTTTTCCGCACAAGGGGGTACCACATGTGGTGTGGATTTATAAAGATACCGTGATAGCTATTACGGGCAAAGATATGGTCACTTCGGACAATATTGAAAAGGTTTTGAGCAAAAAAGATATTACCAAGTGGCCGGTTAAAAATGACTTTGCGGTTGATTCTGCCGTAGATGGGGGTTCACAGCTGGAAGATAGCTATATTTCAAAGTTTGGATCCTACAAAATCGGCTATCCGCTTCAGTATCGGATCGACAGTACTTCGCAAAAGATAGCCTATCATATGACCAATGTAGATGCTATTCCTGCTTTACTCTATACGCTTGGTTTGGAGCGGAAATTACCGCTGATGAAAAAGGAGCGTATCATCCTGAATGTCCGTGATCGGGATAGATTTACAAATGTCGATAATATCCCTAAATCTTTTTGGCTGCAAAAAAATGCTTTTTGTTTTTCTTCAGAATGGCCCAGCGAGATGGCCTCTTCCAAAAGGCATCAAACCTTGTTGAAAGAACTGACTAACAGACTGGAGGTAAATGTGAGCTATGAACCACGGAATGCTAAGGTTTGGGTGATCAAACCTGGCGTGAAGAAAAGTAACAGTGCTTCGGCCGGAAATATGGAACTGGGCTATTGGATGACTTTCGTGGAAATTACCAACCCCGGGTTGCCTCCTTTGATCATAGAAGGAATTCCATTAGAGACAAAGGTAGCTTCATCGTACGAAATAAGCGATCTGGCGAGTCTCAAGAAAGCCATGGACGCAAACGGTCTAACGGTTGAAGAAACGGAGCGCAAAATTGACTGTCTGGTCATTGATGATAATTAAAATAACAAAAGGCTGGAGTTTTTAATTCCAGCCTTAGCAACATGGGGTCAGTAGAAGTAGGGATTAAGCGTCTTTTAAGGAAACTTTTGCTGTATTTGAATGTGTATTCAATGCAGTAACCATTTCACTTAAAATTGCGTTATCCAATACTGGTCTTCCTGAACCGTCATTTGCAGCATCGATCGTACAAATATTTTGGTCGCCCACACACGATGGTGTTCCCGAAGCTAATGAATAGCTTGATGGATTTGTTGGGGCGCTCTGATTGTTCAATTGAAATAAAGCCATTTTGCAAAATTTTAATTAGCCAATTCCTGTTAATTAATCAGATACAGCTGAGATATATCCGGTTTCACAGATTCTGCTGGGGCTGGCCGAAACACCTTATTATGCCAGTCCTTTTTGAGTATTTGCTATATCGTACCGCCACACGGGAACGTCGTAAACCTACGCCCGTGCTGGTCACGTACAGGGCCGGCACAGCAACAGGTCGCTGATAGCAGGAGCTCCATCTTGGCCAAGCCGGAGTACTTTCGCTGCACCAATTGTGATGACCATCGCCGGCGCGGGGTTCTCAAATCCGCGGCAAATGGTTTCTCGTCTAAAGAATGCATCCTGACTCGTCCTGTACGCTGTATATGCTCTTGCTTGATCATACCTTCTAGTTTATAAATTCACCCAGTCCTAAGGGTATATATTTTATTAATCCTAAGGTAGAGGCAAAAATGTCCTGTTTTTTGATTGAATACAGACTTTGATTTGGTTAAACCCATAGTTAATCTTCGGCTTTGGGCGGCAATAGGGAGCTGATGTATTCACTCGGTGTCAGGCCGGTATGTCGCTTAAAGAAATTACAGAAGCTGGACTGGTCACTAAAGCCACATCGGCTGGTGGTTATTTTGATCGATAGATGCTGGTCGAAACAATGTTTGGCTTTTTTCAATCGCTCCTGATTACTGTAATTCGTTATCGGTACGCCATAGCGCTCCTTGTGAAGACAATTTAAATATTGAGATTCGACAAATAAGCTTTCGGCAATGTGGATGATCAATACCGGTCCATCAGTTTCGGTGATCCGGCTACTGATAAGTTCCCGTGCCAGGCGTACGATGAGATCAGGGTGGCGCAATAAGCCCTTTGCTCTGAGTATTTTGTCCTTGATCAAGTAAAGCAGCTCCTGAATTTTTTTTAGGATACATAATTTCGGGATCAGGGGCTTTTTGAGCAATTCAGTACTTAGCTCGCCGAGGATACGGCGGGTATGCTCCATGGCCTCAAAATCGAGACTTACCCGATATTGCGGATGCTGCTGCCTATGGGCAGCCACAACTTCATCCAGATAATCAAAGCCTGACAATCCATTCAAATCGAGCAGCTCCATGGGTAATGTAAACCCTTGGATGTGATACTTGCCGGGCTCAAAATGTAAGGTAATAATCGTAATGGGTGCATAGAAAAATGCACCGTGAAAAGGACGGAAGAGAAACTCTTCCTGAATCTGGGGCTGATGATAATGCACGGCATGGCGCCCGTTCAAGTGATAAAGTAGGTGAGTCTGCGGGCTTAGGATCTCAAAACTGATGTGGGTAGAGGCGCTGGCCTCGATGACGTAACTGTAACTCTCGAGATTGCCAGTTTTTAAATATTCTTCATAAATACTGATCTGGTTATTGCTGAGCAGTCTTGTTCGGCTACCTGGTAGCCGTTGAATAAAGGATTTTGTGAGCGTACTCTTGCTCACAAAATCCATTTCTGCTTCTATCAACTTGAATGATT
>Ga0213829_1001709_pt1 | contig 15272 bp, 14 predicted proteins | sample MC6MC0896MG_FD_180665 | JGI IMG/M metagenome (GOLD analysis project Ga0213829, IMG submission 180665) | Enriched soil aggregate microbial communities from Iowa State University, Ames, United States - MC6-MC0896-MG | ecosystem: Environmental > Terrestrial > Soil > Unclassified | place: USA: Iowa...
GTCTGAAGGTTGAGGTGACCCGTGACGAAAAGTCCCGCGGTCATTGCCAGACGCGTCAGGGCCGTGATCCATTTCTCGACGGACGTCTCAAGGATCATGTTCCGGTTGAGCACCTCACCGCGCTGAACCAGCGCAAGGGCAAAGATCACCGCCCCCGCCGCCAGCGGTAGCACCAGCTCATCATGCAGTAGCCCCGCATGCGCGAATGATCCTGCAGCGCCGAGTGCCATCAGGAGTGCCACCACGACAGCGGCCGCCCAGATACCCCACCGAAACTTCCTGCTCCAGTAATTGCTGTACACCGCGAGGGAGTCCGAGGCCCCCAGACCGAGCAGGGAGGCGGATACGACGATCACCGACTGGCTGGTGGAGAAATCGCCCTGTCCCGCTGGGCCGAGAGAGCGCGTCAATAGCGGCGCCACGAGCAGCGAGCTCATCGGTATGAGGATCGACCCCACCGCATTGAGCGCGTGATGCCGTCGCGTGACTGTCTGCGCTACAGCAACCATGATGGCGGCGCGTTCACGAATGAAGGGGTGCTCATTTCCCGGACCGCCGCGGCCTCGACCGCCTGCTGAGCGAGTCCGGTGACGTGGTCGGGGGAAGGCTTGTCCTCCCAGGCGACCACGTACCGGTCAGCCCCGTACCACTCGAACTGACCGGTGAATTTGTCCACGTAGTCCAGGCCGACGCAGGGTATCCCCTGGCTGAGGGCGGCCACACCGGCATGCATGCGAGCGGTCACCACGACACTGGCGGCCCCGAGCATGCCCTTGGCCTCCTGCGCGTTGCGGGGAACCGCCACTCTGCACGTCCGAGGATCCGCCCCCGCCACGAGTTCGTGGGAAAGCGCCACATCGCCGGGCTCCTCTCGGATGTCGTGCGCCAGGACCACGACTGCGAAACCCGCTCCCACCAGGGCAGAAACGTAGGAGGCGAAACGTCGCCGCACTTCTTCGTGACCGGTTCCGTTGAACGCGGCCAAGTGAGTGTTCGGCACGAGCACGGCCGTCGGCCTGCCCCGGCTGACGATCCAGTCGGACAATTCTTCGACTGCCGATGTCGAGGAGGGCTGCATGTACGCAGCCACATCAGGGAAGACACCGACCTCCCGCCGCAAGGCGGCCACGATCCGCTTCTGCGAGTTGCGATCACGGGCAGTGAGCCGCACGCGAGGATCAAGGTGCCGGAGCGCAGCCAGCGCATCCTGGCTGGCATGCTTGCGAAAACTGAAGTTGGCCAGCTCCGCAGAACGGCCTTGGGCCACGGCCACGTTGAGCAGACTGACCCGCTGAGCAATGGAACGAATACCGTACGCCCCGTCAATGGAGTCCGCCCCGAGAACCACCACTCGAGCGGCGCTGGTGAGCCGAGCGAACTTCCGTGCATCGACATGCATACCGCCCACCGCGATCACGCCGTCGAACGAGGCCACCCCGTCCACGCCCATCTCACTCCACGATTCGCCATCACCCGGGGTGAAGAGCTCCGGACGGCCGTGAGCGGCCAGAATACTGTCGCGGCTGCCCTGCATCATCCCCTCGTCGCCGAAGGAGCCATAACTGGCTGGAGAAAGCACAGCGGTGACCCCGGATTCGATATCGATCCGCTTGCCTCTGCCCAGAAGCTGACGCTGCGTGGAGACCACCACGGGCACCGTACGGCCGGCCACCAGTCGATTCAGATTACCCATGCACACTCCCCTGCGCGGTCCGGGAGGACTCGCTCCATCCCACCATCACGGTGGCTTCTATCGTGGCCTCAAACATCCCTGCCCCATTTGCTGAACGGGAAGAGGAACCAGTCCACGCGGCCGATGATCTCCTCCCGGGACGCCGTCCTGGCGCACCCGCTCGTGGCCGCGGCGTTGCGGCAGGAGATCACGGAATCGGCGGAGTTCGAGCGGTGGTCGCCGAGCAGCAGATACTCGCCGGGACCGAGCGTGACCTCGTGGAAGCAGCGCGCCGTCCACTGGGTTCCCGTGCACTTCGACGTCCCGGCAGTCCAGGGAAGGTCCTGGTAGACGTACGGTTCATCGATCGCCGCGTCATTCACCATCACGCGGCCCTGCGCGTCGCAGCAGGCGACCGAGTCGCCGGGCACGCCGATCACGCGCTTGACCATGTAGTCCGTGTTGCCGGGGCCGATGCCCGTGAGGTCCCCGAACCACCCGATCGCGGTCCGGACGGCTCCATGCTCGCTCTGCGGCCCCCAGGAAGCAGGCTTCCGGAAAACCACGACGTCACCCCGCTGCGGCGCCGACCCCGCATAGGCGACACGGTTGACGAGCAGCCGGTCTCCCACATTCAGAGTGTTCTCCATGGAACCGGAGGGGACCTGGTACACCTTGACGAAGAATCCCTGAACGAGCGCCACCACGACCACGGCGATCAGCAGCTGGAACCAGAGAGACTTCAGCAGCGGACGACGACGGCGCGCGGCCGCTGGAGCCGGCGCGCCCCGCGCCCCTCTGTCCGGCGCAGTGTTCTGCGGCTCAGGCTGAGAGCCGCCCGGCATTCCGGTGCTCATGCCGCGCTGTCAGGAAATCGCTGCAGCAGGCCGGCGTCGGCCAGGGCGCGCAGAACCATGCTGACCGCTTCCTCCAGGCTGCGCTCCGGCGGCACACCGAACTGCGCCTCGACGTCGCGCGCGAGGCCGTCGAAGTCCCGACCCGCGCAGAGCGAGCGCCAGATGACGGGGCCCACGCCGTCGAGGATGTGCACCACACGGCTGCTGTCGATGATGGCCGTCTGTCCCGCGGACTCCACCGCGTCCAGCACGCGAGCGGGCACATACCGTTCCCCGTTCAGGGCACTGTGAGCTCCGGCAGAATCTGGTTCCGGAAGGACGGCTTCCCAGGGATCAGGCTCCGCGGCGGCCAGAAGCCGGGGAACCAGGTCCGGAACATCCGCGGCTTCGCTGTAGGTGACCTGCCGGATGGCACCACAGCGGTCCACCAGCCGCGCCATCGTCTGAAGAGGCTGATCCAGGTCAGCGAGGTAGCTGACCTCAGGAACGATCGCGGCGAGGGCTTCGCACAGCTCCAAGCGGCCGATCTCCGGGCCCTCCGGCAGCTCGGGCAACCGGGAGACCAGCACCAGACCGCCGAGGCGCAGCTCAGCGTCGGGCAGTTCCTTCAGCCCGAGAAGAGAAGGCGCCACCTGTTCCTTGTGGTCCTCTCCCTCACGGATGATGGAGAGCGGCTTCCGGTAGGAATGGACCGTGCCGTCGGGTTCGATCCCCACGGTTTCGTCCGTGACATACGAATAATGTTGCCCCACGGTCCTTGCAAGTGTGGTCTTCCCCCGCCCGGAGGGGCCGATGAAGGCGAGCACTTTCCCGGTGTCGTCGGCGATGCCGGCGGCATGGAGCATGAGCAACTGCCCGCGGCGACCTTCGATGGCGGCAAGGGTCGCATGCGTGGACAGATCGGCGATCGAACGCTGCAGGCTTTCCTCGTCGGGAAACGGCCAGCTCAGCTCGAAGACGTCGAGATCCCTGGTCGCCGCATCCTGGTCCAGAGGCCTGGCGTCCATCCACGGGTCTTGCAGGGCCCGAAGGCGTGTCTCGTCCAGAGAATGGCCGGCGAAGTCAAGGCGCACCCGGACCACTCCGCCCAAGGCATTCACCAGAATGTCGTTGGACTGCAATTTCCCCCCACAGCAATGAATTCTTCAACCGCAAAGTCACACCGCACGACGACGTCGCAGACTCTCCGAATACCCTAGTTCACTCTTCAGGATGCGCGAAACGCGCCAGCAGAATTGCTGACGCGTTTCACGAGGCCTGTCCGCACCGAAAAATACGGAGTGATGAGTTTCATCGGTGCCGTTCCGAAAGGCGGCGCCGGCAGAGGCACTGCGCTCCGGATCGAGCTCACGGCGGAGCCCGAAAGGGTGATCAGCCGGCGTTGCAGAAGACCAGCGTGGAGTTGACCGAGCCGGTGAGCTTTCCACCGGTGGCGGTGTAGCCGCTGGGCAGCGTCACCGTGGCGCTCAGACCGAACGCAACGCTGATGGACAGCGTGGTGCGCAGGTTGAGAGTGGCACCCGCAGGCAGGTCCGCGTTGAGCGTGATCTGGCGGTCGGTGCCGCTCAGGACGTTCACCGAGGCGAGACCACCGGTGACACTGAAGACACCGATGTTGGCCACACCGGAGCCGGTAATGGTGACGACGGTGCCGGCCGGGATGGGAGCGGTGGCGGACGCGGTCAGGGTGAAGCCCGGGCCGATGACGCCGAGAACGCCACAGGACCCGTTCAGCGCCAGGGCGCCGAGCTCGGAGGTGGAGGCGCTGGCGGCCGGAGCAGCGACCGCGGCGGCGATGACGGGCACCGACCAGGCGGCACCCTTGACGACGGCACGGCGAGTGGTGGAGTTGGAAAGCTTAAGATCTGCGCTCATGGTTCCTCAATGTTTCGATTCACGACTAAAAGTCTGTGGGCAACGGAACCGTGCGAATGCTGGTTCCCCCCGGATGATTCCGAGCCTAACCATGGCGGCGGATCGCCGGAGACCATTCCGGGAAAGTTGGCGCTTAACGACACAAGATCTGCGCGCAATGCTCTTTATGGCGACGCCTCGGCACCTTCCGCGACGCCCAGGGCGGAGCGAACCGGCGAAAATCGTCAGACGGAGACCTCCCCGCCTTTCCAAGAGGCTTCTCTCACTTATTAAACCGGATTTATTCCACGCCGGACCAACGGCCTTCACGCAATTCACGCGGGCCGCAGCCGTACAGTTCATCGAGCGCGCGCCGAAGGGCGGTCGTGGTGCCGAATCCGGTTTGTTCGGCGATCTGCTGCACGCTCAGCACGTCGTAGCGGGAATCGGTCAACAGGTTCTTCGCCAATCGGCCTCGCTGTCTCCTGATCTCGGCCGCGATGGAATTGCCGACTTCAGCGAAGGCGGCCTGAACCCTGCGCAATGACGACTGCACGGCCTTCGCCACGGCCTCGGGCTTCAGATGCTTATCGGCACACCGCTGGGCGATCACCGCCATGGCTTCATCGCGCAGAGCCGAGGAGGCCGAGCCCGGGGCCCACGACGACCCACAGTGCTCCAGCAGGACGCTGCCGGCGAGTTCCAGGAGGATCTGCTCCGAAGCGTAATCCTCGATCGAGGATCTCCGGTGCTCCACCGGATGTCCCATCATGGCGCGGATGAAACTGTGGGCCGCTCGGTCGAGCCTGGTCAGGGTAGGGAAGAACTGGACACCGGTCAGGGCGTGCGGCGCGAAAGTCTCGGCGGTGCCGCGGGCCAGCCGGATGCGGTCGACGTCGCCGTAGCCCAGAAACGGGGATTCGACGTCCTGCCCACCAGGCACCACCAGCAAGGCACCGCCACATTCCTTCGCCAGACCGTCAGCCGGGTTCACGACGAGCGCACGATTCAGGAAGTAGAGGTCCACCCAGCCGGTGGGAAATTCGAGCGCGGAAAGGTCTCCCTCCCGATGGCAGAGGGCGATTTCGCCCACCACGCACTCTTCCGGATTTTCCGGCTCCTGCAACCCGCCGTCCAGCGTCGGCAGCCCGGTCGCCTTCACCCGGCTCGCCAGAATATCCTGCCGCACCACTATTCCCCCCACCACACGAACCACGAGCCTTTCGCTGTCCACACCTCGGATTTACGCAACACCGGCTTGTCGGCCCGTCCGGCTTGCGACTCGAATGTCATACCAAAGTTATTGAGTAACACTTTAGATCCACACGCTAGGATGTTCAGGATGCCAGGCCTCTGCACTGGCGCCGGGACTTTTTCTTCACCGCACCACCAAGGGGATATCTACATGGAGTTGACCGATTACTGGAAAATTCTCAGAGCACACTGGGTTTCCGTCCTCGGCATCACAGTTCTGGGCGTCCTCGTGGCGTTCGGCTGGAGTCTGCTGCAGCCGAAGGTGTACAGCGCCGATGCCAGCGGCATCGTGTCGGTGGGCGTCAACAAGGATCTGAGCACCGCCATGATCGGCGAGAGCTACTCGAAATCCCGGGCCAAGGCCTACCTGGACGCGGCCAAGTCCCGTTCGGTCGCGGAGGCTGTGATCCAGGACCTCAAACTGCAGAACACGACGCCCGAACAGTTGATCGGCAGGGTCACCGCTCAGAACCCCCAGGACACCGCAACGCTTAAATTCACGGCTCAGGCTTCGACGCCTGAAGGCGCCCGCGATCTCGCTGAAGCGTGGGTGCGTGCGGTCGGCAGCCAGGTCGACGAGTTGGAGAAGGGCCCCGCGGGTTCCAAGGACAAGTCCATCGTGAGCTTCCGGTCCCTGGACGCCGCCCAGCTGCCCACCTCACCCACCTCACCCAACACCAAGCTCGCGCTGGTGATCGGTCTGGTGGCCGGCCTGGTGATGGCAGTGCTCTACGCGCTCCTGCGGAACATCTTCGACCGCCGTGTGCGCTCCGCCGTCCAGGTGGAAGCGGAGACCGGGCTGTCCGTGATCGGCACCGTGCCGTTCAACAAGGACTTCGACAGCACCCACCGCATCGTCGCGTCGCACGGTGGCAACGATCTGGACAACACGAGCCAGCAGGACCACGCGGTGGCCGAAGCCATCCGTGAGCTGCGCACCAACCTCCAGTTCATGGATGTGGACAACCCGCCGCGCATCATCGTCGTGAGCTCCGCGCTCCCGGGCGAAGGCAAGACCACCGTGGTGGCGAACCTCGCACAGACCATCGCGGCGTCCGGCCAGCGCGTGGTCGTGGTCGACGGCGATCTGCGCCGCCCCACCGTGGCCAAGACGTTCGGGCTGCTCACCACCATCGGCCTCACCGACGTCCTGATCGGCCGGGCGAACCTCAACGAGGTGCTCCAGCCGTGGGGCGAGAGCGGCAACCTCTATGTCCTGGGCGCCGGCTCCGTTCCGCCGAACCCCAGCGAACTGCTCGGCTCCAACGTCATGCAGAAGATGCTGCAGGACATCGCCAAGCACGCGATCGTCCTCATCGACGCTCCCCCGCTGCTCCCCGTCACGGATGCGGCCATCCTGACCGCTCAGACGGACGGCGCCCTGGTGGTCACGCGCTCCGGCAAGAGCACCTACGACGAGCTCAAGCGCGCACTGCAGAACCTGGAGCGCGTCAAGGGCCGTCCGCTCGGCATCATCATCAACGGCGTGCCGCGCAAGTCCGCGGCGGGATCCGGCTACGGCTACCAGTACTACACGTACTACAACCGGAAGGACGCCGGCGATAAGTCACCGCGCGCCAGCCACGTTCCCGTGACCGAGTCCACCCCCGTCAGCGAGACCGACCCGGTGGAGCTCGAACCGCAGCGCCACATGCGCCGCCGGGACCGTAGCAGGGCCTGATGTCCCGTTCCGCCCAGTCTGCCCACAGGCCGCCGTCGACCGTTCTGACCGTGTGCATCGGCAACATCTGCCGCTCGCCCCTGGCCGAACAGCTCCTGAGGGCGCGCCTGGGGCAGGCGGGGGCGGGCGACTTCGAACTGCTCAGCGCCGGCTTGCATGCCGTGGTGGGGGCGCCCATGGAACCGTGGCCCGCCGCGCTGTCCCAGGAGTACGGGGCAGACCCCACGGGCGCGGTCGGCAAGCAGCTCTCGGCGGAGATCGTGGGAGCCTCGGACCTGGTCCTGACCATGACCCGCGGTCAGCGCGACGATCTGGTCAAGCGCTATCCGACGGCCGCTCAGCGGACCTTCACGCTGGCCGAATTCGGGAGGATCGTCGCCGCTCTGCCGGTCTCAGGCCACAGCGCGACGGCGGCCGGCGAACCTCTGTGGGGTCAGCCGACGAGAGCGGCGACCGGCTCCGCGCTGAGCGGCATCGTGCGCTCGGCGTCGTCGGCCCGTCACCTGGCACCGCTCTCCCCGGAGGATGACGTGCGGGACCCGATCAACAAACCGGAAGACGTGCACCGCGCGGTCGGCCGGCAGATCAACGACCTGACCCAGCGGATCGCCGAAGGACTCAGTCGGCACCTCGTGCGCTGAGGCGGCCACGGATGATCACGATGACCTTCAGCAACAGCAGCCCGGTGACAGTGCCGAGGGTGTTGGCGATGACATCGGAGAGCGCGGTCACCCGTCCCGGGATCACGAGCTGGAGCACCTCGATCACCGTGGACAGGACCGTCCCGCTGAACGCGACGGCCCAGTCCGGCACATGCGGACGGCTCAACAGCCTGAGCAAGAAGCCCCAGGGGACGAAGAGGACGATGTTGGACACGAACTCGACCGCCACTTCGGCCGGCTGACGGGGGATCCCGAAGGTGGAGAGGAATTCGGCGATGACGGAGACGAAGCCGGTCACCTGGCGCGCGTCGTCCGCCGGCAGGAGCACCACCAGGAGGAGTGCCACGATGTACACGGCGAACGCCCCACGAGCCGCAAGCAGCCATCCGCGCGTCATGGGACCCCTTTCTCCAGCGGAACAACCTCAGCAGGCTACAGGAAAAGACCACGAGACCATCCCGGGAACAGTTCTTCCCGTTCGAGCAACCTCAAGGAAGCCATGAGCCCCACAGACCTCCCCTCGGATACCCCCGCGGACTCCACTCAGCCCCGCAAGCGGAAGAAGCGGATCGCGCTCTGGACCCTGGTCAGCTTCGCCACGATCGTGGTGCTGGCAGGCGTGGCCGCCTTCATCTACGTCGCCGGGCTGATGAACACCTTCGATTCGAAAACGGCCAAGCTCCCCTCCGCCTTTCCTGCGGAGAGCCAGCGTCCGGCGGTCACCAAGGTGGGCGACAAGGCGGCCGTGAACATCCTGCTGGTGGGTTCGGACAGCCGCGGCGCCGGTGTGGACACCGCCGAGGCCGGTAACGCGTCCGATCAGCGGGCGGACAGCCTCATGCTCTTCCACGTGCCGGCCGACCGGAAGAACGCCTACCTCGTCTCCATCATGCGGGACACCTGGGTTCCCATCGCCGGCCATGGCGAGGCCAAGATCAACGCCGCCCTGGCCTTCGGCGGAGTGCCCCTCCTGGTCCAGACCGTCGAAGGTCTTCTCAAGCAGCGGATCGATCACGTGGCCTTCATCGACTTCGAAGGGTTCAAAGGTCTGACCGACGCCGTCGGAGGCGTCGATGTGGACGTGCCGGTGGCCTTCACCTCGAGCGGTTACGGCAAGAAGGGCGTCCACTACCCCAAGGGCACCATGCACATGGACGGGACGACCGCTCTGGCCTTCGTCCGGGAGCGCTACGCCTTCAACGACGGGGACTACCAGCGGGTGCGGGACCAGCGGATCTTCCTGCGTTCCCTGATGACCAAGGTCGCCAAGCCCGAGGTCCTCGCCAATCCGGGCACCCTCAGTTCCATCGTCAATGAGATCTCCCCGTACATCACGGTCGACTCGGCCCTCACCGGACAGAAGGCGGGAGAACTCGCCCTGGATCTCAAGGACATCCGGCCCTCGAACACCGTCATGTTCACGCTCCCCACCCTGGGCACCGGCTGGTCCTCCGACGGGCAGTCGATCGTGAACCTGGACACCGCCAAGGCGAAGGGCCTGGCCGATGCGATGAAGGCCGGGAAGATGCCCGACTTCGTCGCAGCCAACAATCTTAAAAACGGGAACTGAGCGTTTCCCAGGCTTTCCCGCGACAGCGGAATCAGAGGAGGAAGTTTGACACCGGATGCGCTGGTCCTCGCCCCGATCGGTCTCGCCGCCGTTCTGGTGCTGAGTGGAATCGCCAAGCTGCGGGACCGGGAATCCACACTCAGCGTGGTGACCGAACTCCGGCTGCCGGGATTCCTGCGCCGCGACTATTTCGCCTGGGCCCTGCCCGTGGGCGAGATTCTCCTGGCCCTTCTCCTGTTCTCCCCCTGGTCCGGAGTATTCAGCGTGGCCGCAGTGCTGTCCTTGGCATTGTTCGTGGGCTATTGGGGCGTTATCGCACGCGCCCTGACCTTCGATCCCCGGCCTGATTGCGGGTGCTTCGGCCGCATCGGTGATCAGAGTGTTTCGGCCAAGACGCTCGTGCGGAATTCCCTTCTGGTGGTTCTCGGCGCGCTGACCCTCTGGCTGGCCCTGAGCGGCGGGACCGTGATCTCCGTGATCGGCGGCGATCCGTCGGCCCTGTGGTGGATCGTCCTGAGCGCCCTTCTGCTGGTGGTGGCCGGTCTGATCGTCCACCGCTCGAATGAGGCGAGCCGGCCGGGAGCCGTGGCGCAGACTTCGGGCGCTGGTGATCCGGGTTCCGAAGACGACGACTTCAGCCGCGACCCTATTCCCGCGGCCTTGCTGCAGTCCGAAGACGGCGGCGTTCAGACGCTGCGTGAGCTCGCGTCGGCCAAAGCCCAGCTCCTGGTGGCCTTCAATTGCGTCTGCAAGCCGAGCCACGTGGCCGCGGGCAAGGTGGCCGAGTGGAGCGAACGCATCCCGGAGGTCGATGTGCGGATCCTCAGCACGGTGCCGCACAAGCCGCTCCGTCGTTCCATCCCCACTGCCGAGGGGGTTCTCTACGATCACGACAGCCTCGCCTGGAAGGCCCTGGGGCTCACGAGTTCCCCGTCCGCGGTCCTCCTGGGAGCGGACGGTTATCTGGCCGGCGGCCCCGTGGAAGGTCTGGAGGAGATGGAGAGTTTCGTCGAGGAAATAGCGGACGTCCTGCGTGAGGCTGCGGAGCAGCACTGAAAGTCCCGCAATCCGTCCGAGGCGGATAATTCCAGAAACACGACGACGGCGGCCGCCCCGCCGTCGTCGTGTTTCCACGGCCGCCCGCGGAAAAGACGGAGGAATATCCCCGTTGCGGGAAGCTCACCATGCTCCCACGCCCCTCCGGGCCCTCCCGAGAGACACCTATCAAATAAGTATGACTATCTGTCGCAAAGTTTTAATTGATTGACAAGTGGCGCTGACATCGTGATACAACTCTCTAGAAGCCGGAATTAGGGATCCGGCTCATCACACGCATCTTCCAGGAGCCAATAATGAGTAATGAGACGAACAAGTCCATTGAGCGACGCCGGGTTCTCCGCGGCGCCGCCTGGGCTACTCCGGTGCTGGCTGCGGCCATCGGCACCCCTGCAGCGGCCGCTTCCGGCGGACCGGTCTGCCCCACCTGCATCCAGCCGGGTGTCCTGCTCGGCGGCGTTGTCACCAGCCAGGCCATCGTCGCCGGCAACAAGGGCGCTCTCGCCTTCGCCGGTGTTTTCGGCATGGATTCGAGCAACTGTAATCTGAGCCTCTTCCAGCCGGCCTACACCTCGATCGTCACCTCGGCCACGCTGACCATGAGCGACGGCTCCACGTATGCCGGCACGGGCCTCGGCACCGCCACCGGAACCTTCGGCCAGATCGGCGCCCTCCCGGGAACGTGGCTGTTCAGCGGGATCACCTTCCCGAACGGCACGTACATCCTCGGCAACAACCCGGTCCGCCCCATCCGGATCACCGCCACCGTGAACGTCATCCTCGTGGGCCTGCCCTCGCTGCTGTCGATCACCTGCCCCGTCACCCTGACCTGGGACCTGAACAACATGTTCGCGACGGGCGTCGTCAGCGCTATCCTTGGCGGCTCCGGCACCCTCAACTACACGGGCACCGCAACCCCCGTCGTGTAGTCGACACCGCACCACACAGAGGGCCCCAGGCATTCGCCTGGGGCCCTCTGGCCGTCAAGGGGAACGAGCAAGGCGTCCCGCCGCCGGGACCGCCCGCTCAGCCGCCCACGTGCGTGCTGAGCATCGCGGCACGCAGCTGCGCCACCGCCGTCGCACTTCCGGCCAGGAACCACCGAAGACCGTTGACGGACACGACGTCCACGGCGCCACCGGAAGCCAGCACGAGCGCGGCTCCCGGGAACCAGTCCCACTCGGGGCAGGAGTGCTGGAACCAGCAATCGAGCTCGCCCTGCGCCACGCGGGCCAGATCACAGGATCCGGAGCCCAGCATCCTCAGGGACGCCGCCCCCACGGCGGCCGCGTGCCACGGCATCGCGCAGAGAGGGTCCTGCAGCCAGGTGGGATGGATGTACGTCGCGGCGCTCGACTCGGCCAGGTCCTTGCCGGCCGGCCCGCTCAGCGCGAGGCCGTTGAGCGTGGCCGCGCGCCCCTCGCCCCCGAGCCACAGTTTGTCCTCCTCCGGCTGATAGACCGCGCCGAGGAGCGGACGGCGCTCACCGTCCCCCTCGGCCACGAGCGCGACGGCGGAGCACCAGTAGGTGGATCCCCGCAGGAAGTTGTACGTGCCGTCCACGGGGTCGATGATCCAGGTGCGGCCGCTCGACGAGGGATGGGAGGAGCCTTCCTCCCCGAGGATCCCGTCCTCCGGACGGCAGCGGCGGAGCTGCTCGACGATGTACGCCTCGGCCGCACGATCGGCCTCGGTCACCACATCGGCGACGTTCGTCTTCCGCTGGGACGTGACTCCGGCGGCCCGCATCAACTGCGCCAGCGTGCCGGCCTCCCGGACCAGCACTTCGGCCAGCGCGGCGTCGCTCAGAGAAGGGTCGGGGTTAGCGGTGCTGTGGCGGCCGATGCTCATGTCTCCAGCGTATCCGCGATAATGGAGGACATGTCCAAAACGCCAGCCCAGCGCATCAAGAAGCACGGCTCCCGGGCCGACGTCCCGGACACCGCTCCCCCGCCCGTCATCAACCCGACGGCGCGACGTGCTCCGGGGCAGCGCGCCACGGGGCTGCCTGCCCAGCAGCCTCAGTCGAACGCGAAGATGCTGGTCATCGCTGCGGTGGTCGCCGCGCTGTTCATGTTCTGGTATTTCCACCTGATGGTCCTGTCCCAGATGACGCAGCTCACCGGCGGACTCGCCATGCCCGACTCCCGGGTGTTCGGCTTCGACGCGGCGGCCATCGATCAGCTGCGCGGAGCCATGGACGATGCGGCGCGTGGCCAGCTCAATTGGGTGCACAAGACGGCGGGCATGCTCTTCCCCCTGCTCTTCGGTCTGGCCTGGGCTCTGCTGATCGGCGTCAACACCGTGCGCTCCTGGTTCCGCACTACGCTCTGGTCCCTCACCGGCCTGTTCGTGATGGTCCGGATCGTCGGCAACTTCGCCATCGACTCCCTCTTCTCGGCCGCCGCCCCTGCGGCAGGAGCGGTCGCGTGGGCCTCCTTCCTGGTGGTGGCAGGCTGGGCGCTTTTCGTGCTCTGTCTGATCGGCGCCGTCGTCGTGCTGCTGCCCGGCCGGAGGAAGGCCCAGGCCTAGGGCCCTGCTCCGAGCTTGTATGCTTAAAGGCGTTGTTCGCCCGCCCTCGTAGCTCAGGGGATAGAGCACGGCTCTCCTAAAGCCGGTGTCGTTGGTTCGAATCCAATCGAGGGCACACATCGTTCGACGCCGGAACCGCGGCACGCCATCGCGTGCCGCGGTTCCGCGCTTTCCAGCCCCACATTCATCCGGGCTTGCTAGGGTACTGACCCATGAGTTCACCCCACCTCCTCATCGTGTCCGCAGTCTGTGTCTATGACGAGGATGGTCGGCTCCTGACCGTGCGCAAACGCGGCACGGAGAAGTTCATGCACCCCGGCGGGAAGCCCGAGCCCGGCGAGTCCGCGGCCCAGGCCGCGTCCCGGGAACTCCAGGAGGAGGTCGGCATCAGGATCGGCGCCGACGAGCTTCAGCACCTGGGCACGTGGGATGCCGCCGCGGCCAATGAGGAGGACACCGTCATCAGGGCCAGTGTCTTCACGGCGCCCGGCACCTGGCAGGCCGTCCCCGCCGCGGAGATCGAGGCTGTCCGATGGCTCGATCTGGACCGGGAGTGGCCAGCGGACCTCGCCCCTCTCCTGACCGAACACGTGCTCCCCGCCCTTCTCCGGGCGCGCGGATCTCGCTGAGACACCGCGCGCCGGACGTATCCCGGGCCATCCTCCACGGGCCGCACAGGACCTGAGGATTCCCGGAAACTCAAAGGACGCCACGGCTGACTCTCGCCACACAAGGAAAAGGCCCCGGATGCCGCAGCGCATCCGGGGCCTTTCCACGTGCCCACGGGGCGCGCTGAATAGGGGTTCTTTTCCGGAGTGACAGAACCTACGCTCCATTGTCCGACCCCATTCCACTCAATGGAATTTCCCTACCGCGAAGAGCATGCTCCCAGCTCAGCGGCACACCCGAAAGACGCCAAGCTTCTATCCGGAGCACCTCTCCGGCATTCTGAAAACGCCATATATGTGGACACTTATTGACACCGATTTACCAAGATGTCAACGTTTGTGATGTCAGTTCCAACATCCTTTGAGAGAAATCTCATCGTTCATTCACTCCTAAGGAATCTGTCATGACCTCATCACTCCACTCTCACGCCTCCGTGCGATGGCAACAGGGACGCCGCATCGGCGCCGTCACCGCCGTCGTGGCCCTCACCACCGTGAGTGCCGGGCTCTCCCCCGCAGTGGCCGACACGCCCTCGTCGTCCACGGCCTCCTCCGCTCCGGTCTCGGTGTCCTTTACAGGGAAGAACGCCGTGACCTGGGGCGGCAGCTCCGCCGCCTACCCGTCCAACCCCGGCCCCAATTACGGCTACATTCCGAACGACGTGCAGCTCGGATCCGCCAGCACGAACATCGGGGGTTCGTCCGTGGCTCTCTCCAGCCTCGTCAGGCTGGACTCCGGCGGTCTGCTGACCAGCATCAGCCAGGCGAGTTCGGCCCTCAACTCCCGCGGCGCGTCAGGGGCGCTCGGGGAGAACTTCACGTTCCCGACCACCGGCGACCCGTCCCAGGCCGCCCACATCGATCTGATCAAGGCCGGCGCCGGATCGACCATCCCCGCCGGGCTCGTGGACAGTGTGACGCTGGACCTCGGCGCCTTCGCGTCGGAGACCAGCTTCGTCAACGGCCGTCTGCAGGATCCGGACGGAGTCGGCGGCCCGGGCCGCTACCGTGTGGGTCAGGCGGACGTGACGGTCAAGTCCTCCGCCGTGAAGAACGCGGCCTCCCAGCTGTACAACGGCCTGGGTGCGGTGGACCGCAAGATCGAGCAGATCGTCAACCAGGGCATCCCGCTGAACAAGCTCAACGGCCTGCTCGGCGTCGTGCTCCCCACGCCCACGATGACCGTCCAGAGCAACACCCGTGACAGGGTGTTCGCGAAGCTACTCGCTCAGCCGCTCACGTCCAAGAACAAGCTCGTCACCATCGACCTGTCCACCGGGACGGTCAAGGTCCACCTGGATCAGCTCGCGTCCGGCGGGCTGAACGCCCAGAGCCCGAACAAGGAGCTCATCGACTCCAAGGACTACCCGCTGATCGCCCAGACGGTTCACGATCTGATGCATGATGCCACCAACATCGCCGTCGGCGCCGTGGAGAACTCGCTCGACGCCGTCAAGATCAAGCTC
>Ga0213829_1001714_pt1 | contig 15255 bp, 15 predicted proteins | sample MC6MC0896MG_FD_180665 | JGI IMG/M metagenome (GOLD analysis project Ga0213829, IMG submission 180665) | Enriched soil aggregate microbial communities from Iowa State University, Ames, United States - MC6-MC0896-MG | ecosystem: Environmental > Terrestrial > Soil > Unclassified | place: USA: Iowa...
AGAAACGCTCGCGGGTGAACACCGCGGCACGCGCCGACTATCTGGTCCGTGAAGCGATGGCTCAGGGCAAGTTCGAGAACCTGCAGTACGCCGGCAAACCCATTCCCGGTCTGGACGGCGGCTACGACCCCGATTGGTGGCTCAAAGGCCTCATCCAACGGGAGAACCTGAGCGGCCTGGCCCCGGAAGCCATTCTTCTGCGCACCGTCGACCGTGAGCTCGACTCCACCCTGGACGGGATGCCCGGTGAACGACAGGTCCGGGAGGCCCTGGAGGAGTTCAACCGTCGGGTCATCAATGCCCGGCGGCAGCTTCAGGGCGGACCCCCGGTGGTCACTCCCACCCGGGACGTCGAGGCGGAAGTGGAGCGCTGGCGCTCACGGCGAGCCGCCGTCGAGCCTTCCGAAGAGCCGCCGACGCCGGAACCCAGCCAGCGCTGGTGGCGCCGGCTCTGGCGCGGCGAGGCCTAGCCCGCGAGGCACCCCTGGCGGAGCGGCCGGTTCCGGGGTGCCTTCTCCCCGGGACGGGCCCTTGTCAGGCGGGGACCGCGAGCACCGACTGCCCTGCCAGCTCCCGGCTCATGAAGACACTGTTCGGGTCCTCGACGTAGCCGCCGAACGGACGGCACTCCCGGAACCCGGCCTGCCGGTAGAGTGCCCGTGCGGGTTCGAAGAACTCCATGCTGCCGGTCTCCAGAGAGACGCGAGTGACGCCGCGGCGCCAGGCGTCCTCCAGCAGGAAGTCCAGCATCCGCCGCGCGACGCCTCGGCCCCGGTACTCCGGGTGGGTGCGCATGGATTTCAGTTCCTCGTGCGCGCCGTCGATCGTTTTGAGGGCGCCCGTGCTGATCAGTTCGCGGCCGAGATGAGCCGTGAACAGGCGGACGGAAGGATGCAGAAGCGCCTCGACATCCAGGGCGTGGCAGCTTTCCGCCGGGGCGGTCTGTGACAGCTCGGCCTGATGGGTGTTCAGGAAGTCTTCCAGCGCGGGGGTGGTGAGCCGGACACGTTCGATCATGATTTCCACCCCTTCACCATCCCAGACGGGAATTACAGGGGTGTTTCCTCAGGGTGTCAGGGCTGTTTTGTCCGGCGCTATCCGGCATCGCGGGCTTCCGTGGTGGCGGCGTGCCGGGCGGCCACGGCATCGAGCCAGCGGTCCAGGTCCGCGGCCTTGCGGAACACCAGGACGGGCGGCGCCGCGGGGTCCTCGGCCCACGCCCGAATCCTGGAACGTTTGCCGGAGAACGCCCGGAAGTGCCAGAGCAGAATGGAATCGGAGGAGAACGTCTGCTTCAGACTCTCGACGTTCCCGTTGCACGCCGGTTGCCGGTCCATGACCCGCAGGAAGGTCCGGCGCAGCAAGCGGCCCAGGGAGACCAGACGCGAATAGTCCAGCCCCACCACCAATTCCGTCCGGGCCAGCACGACGTCCCGGAACTGACGGTACGCGCTGTCCAGGATCCACTGGTCCCGGCCGGCGATGTCCTCCGCGAGGACCAGCATGTCCTCGGAACTTCGGCTCGTCCACGCTGCCTGTGATGCGGGAAGCCAGCCGATCTCATCGTCGACGGAATGCCAGGGGATCCCGGTGATTTCGCTCAGACGGGCCGCCGCCGTCGACTTCCCTGTTCCGGTCACGCCGTAGAACAGGATCCTTCGGGGCAGGGGGAAATCCACGGATGCTCGGCTCATGGCCCCAGCCTAACCAGAGGTTCGAAGTGGCGGGAGGGGGGCCGGGCCTCCGTATCATGGGCGCATGAACGAGGAAACCGTGCCCGTGGCGAACGGCCGGCACTGCGAAGTCATCGCCGGAACTCATTCCGGCAAGGCCGGCGTCGTGCAGGACATCAACACCAGCAAGACCGGAGCGGTCACCATCACCGTGCTCCAGGCCGACGGCGTGCGTTTCAAGACCCTCGCGAAGAACGTACGCGTCACGGCCTGACCACCTGCCCGTGCCGCTGGACTGGGGAGGAAAACTCAGCGCGCGACGACGGTCAGCGGCTTCTGCGGCAACGCGCAGCTGGCGAGCGGCTCTCCGGCGTCGAAGCTCAGCGCCGCGCCTCCGACGTGGACGGAATCGAAGCAGGTGTCGATGCCGTAGGGCGTGGCGCTCACTGAGTAGTTCCCGGGCGGCAGGTTGCCTGGCACGTTCAGCTCGGTGCGGAATCCGCCGTCGTCGGTCATCGGAACGAGCAGGCTGACGAGTGTGACGGATTTCGGATCCCTGAGCTGGACCTCCGCCTGGGCCTTCGAGCCGTAGTGGGGGTGACAGTCCGCGTCCGGGGCCTCCACGGTGAGGGTGTCCCCGGGGTGTGCCGTCGTGGCACTCAGATGGAACGGCGGCGGCCAACAGGGCGTGGACGGAGGAATGCGCTGCCCGTTGAGGGCCATCATGCCGAAGAATCCCGCCAGCAGCAGAACCCCCAGTCCCAGAAGGCCGACGTTGAACAGGCGCCAGATGCGCGTGGCAGGATCGCTGCGGGTGCTCATGGCTTCATTCTGGGCGGCGGCAGCCCGGGTGCCGGTGACGATTGCATCACGATCGTCAGGTGATGCGGGAATTCCCGGAACGTTCACCCGGCCACGAGGTGGAGCGGAGCCGCGGCCTGCCCGACCGTGATCTCCTGGCCCCACGTCAGGGTCAGCCGGTCGTCCTCCATGCCGTCGCCGAACACCACCAGCTGCTCGGAGGACACGGTGGCGGTCAGTGACTCGCCGGGCTGCAGTACACCTTCCGTCAGGGTCACCCCGGTGCGAGGGGACGGCCAGGCTTCGCGGACGAACCACGCCAGCTGGGGATCCGTGGGCGCCGGAAGGCGGCGTCCGCCACGTTCCCCGGCGATCGACGCGCACCAGCCGGTGGCGCCCGTGCCCGTGGAGACGATGAGGCCGGACGAGGACTGCCGTTCCCGCTGTCCGTCCGGGGTGTGCAGCTCATAGCGCGCGGATTGATGGGAGGCGTGGCCGAGGAACACCTCGTTGAGGGCGGAGAGCTCCTGGCCGTCGTCCGTCCTCGCCGTCACCATGGACAGCCGTTCCAGCGCCGGCCCCCAGTCGCCTGGCGTCCCGTCGGCCATCCGGGCGAGCAGCGCGGCGGCCTGCCGCGGGCTGTGGCGGACCAGCACCCCGGGGTTGCGGCCCGGCTCCGCATTGACGCCGATCACGGGCTGCCCCGCGAGGTACTTCGCCGTATTGGCCACCAGGCCGTCCTGCCCGACGACCACCACGACGTCGTCCGGCGCCATCAGGAACCGGCTGAGGTCCGCGCGCTCGACTTCGCCCGTTCGCCATCCCGCGGGCGCGGCCTGCCGCAGTGCGGCGCGGGCCTCGGTGAGGGTGTCATGCGCGGCCTGAACCTCCGCCAGGCCGCGGTTGCGGACCTTGAGGAAGAACTCCACCTGTCCGCGGGTCCCATGCCGGTCCAGGAGCTCGTCGAGCTCGGTTCGCCGGTGGACCAGGACCATCCGTGGATTGGCCATGAGCGTGTCCTCTCTACTTCTTCGCCGCGGTCAGGGCGGCCAGTGCGGTTCCGAGCATGTCCGGAGTGATGGTCAGGTTCTGGATGCCGGGCAGGTTCGCCGCGGCCTCCTTCAGCGCCAGGGCCAGCAGGATTCCCTGGTCGAGATCCCGGTAGGTGTCCATGGTGGCCTTCTCGCGAGCGGCCTCGGCTTCACCCACCATCCTGATCCTGCCAGCTTCCGCCTCCGCCGCCACCGCGCCGCGCTCGGCGGCTGCCTGCGCCTCGATGGCCGCGGCGGCCGCGCGTTCCTCCGCTTCGCGGCGGGCGTTGGCGCCCTCCTGGGCCACCAGGTTCTCCCGCCGGGCGGCGAGTTCGATCTGGTTGGCCAGCTCGTTCTCGGCGATGGCCCGTTCGCGTTCGACGGCGAGGGCCCGGCGTTCGAAGGTCGCCCGGTCCGCCTCCGCCTGGAGCTGCTCCCGGACCGGGGTCTGCAGCGCGCGCTCCACCTCGGTTTCGGGACGGATGGCGAGGACGTGGACCCCGAGCACCGCGATCCCGGTGTCCTGGAGGCGGGCGTCCCGGGTCAGTGTTCCCAGCAGCACCTCCCGCAGAGGCGCCGCGCCGTTGGCCAGGGCTTCTGCGAGGGTGAACCGGGCCACGTGGTCGTTGGCGGCCGACTGGCAGAGCTGCCCGATGATGGTCTCCACCTGCTGGGCGCCCGTGGCCGGTGCTTCGTCCTTCTTCTTGAGCCCGAAGTCGAGGCGTGCGCTCGCGAGCACCGGATCCGTGAAGCGGTAGGTGATGTTGGCCTGGACGCTGACGTCCTGGTGGTCCTGGGTGAGGGCGTGGAAGAGGGTGGGGAGTTCGCGGTCCTCCACGGGGATCTCGCTGAGGACCGAGGTCCCGGGGCGGTACCAGAAGGCCTGGCCCACACCCTGGTGGCGGACCTGGCCGGCCTGGAGGTGGACCACGTATCCGGTGGGGCCGCCCAGGAAGTGGTTGATCCAGGGGTAGCTCTTGATGGTGGTCATGATGTCGCTCCTTCGGTAGTTATCGTCAACATGACGATAACTGAACTCTAGAAGGTCTCCAGCATTAATGTCAAGGTGACGATAAATGCTAGGCTGAGAGCATGACGACCCGGGACTCCGATGCGCTCGCTGCTTTCCACGCCTTTCCGGTGACGGTGGACATCGTCGCGCTGACCGTGCGCGACGGCGTGCTGCACGTGCTGCTGGTGCGCCGCCTGCTGGAGCCGTTCCGGGACCGGCTGGCGCTGCCGGGCGGGTTCGTCCTGCCGGGTGAGGGGCTCGCGGAGGCGGCCCGCCGCGAGCTCGCCGAGGAGACCGGCGTCGAACGCCTGCCCGGCCACCTGGAGCAACTGGCGAGTTACGGCCCCGCCGGACGCGACCCCCGTGGCGACGTCCTGACGGTCGCCCATCTGGTGCTCGCGCCGGACTTCCCCGTGGTGGCGGGCGGCGGGGACGCGAGCGAGGCTCTCTGGGTCCCGGTGGAGCGGGTGCTGGACGACGCCGGGGAGCTGGCCTTCGACCACGCGCGGATCCTGGCCGATGGTGTGGAGCGGGCGCGCGCCAAGCTGGAGTACTCGCCGCTGGGTGCGGCGTTCTGCGGCGACGAATTCACGATCGCCCAGCTGCGGGGCGTCTATGAGGCGGTGTGGGGCGTCCGCCTCGACCCGAGGAACTTCCATCGCAAAGCCACGGGCGCCGCGGGATTCCTCGAGGAGACCGGGACGCTGTCCACCGGGGAGGCCGGCCGCCCGGCCGCGCTCTACCGGCTGGCGCCGGAGGCCCGCTCGGGAACCAGGACGGTGCTGAATCCGCCGCTCATGCGACCGACGGGCTAAACAGGCCCGACGCGGGCCTGAACCGGGTCGGACTCCGTGGCGAGGTTTGAGACACTGGAACCAGTCCCACCCCGCTCCGGAAGGCATCCCATGGCAAGCACCCTGCACCTCGTCCGACACGGCCAGACGGACTGGAACGTGCAGCGCCGCTTCCAGGGGCAGACCGACATCCCGCTGAACCGGACCGGTGTCGAGCAGGCGGCGGGCGTCGCGGAGGCGCTCCGTGAGGTGCCGCTGGCCGCCGTCGTGACCTCGACCCTTGGCCGAGCGCTGGCGACCGGCCAGGCCATCGCCGACGCGCAGGATCTGCCCACGCCCGCGACCGATGCCCGCCTCATGGAGCGCCACTTCGGTGAGGCTGAAGGAATGCACGCCGACGACGTCGCGCGGCTCTTCCCCGTCCGCGAAGAGATCCCGGGCCGGGAGAGCGACGACGAGCTGCGCGCCCGCGCCTTCGGCGCGCTGGAGGAACTGGCCGCGGCGCACGAGGGTGAGGAGATCGCCGTCGTGAGCCACGGCGGCTGGATGGCCATGGTCCTGCGCAGCCTGGTGGGGGAGGCGTACGACTACTCCACGCTCACCAACTGCTCCGTGCACACCCTGATCTGGGACGCCGCCGCGGGTGAGGTGCGGGTGGACGGCGTGGAGACCGCGGCCCACCTGGTCCGCGAATAGGGAGCCGGGGCTAGAGGAGCCCGATCTTCCGGAGCTGTTCCGCCAGGCCGGCGCCGTCCGGGGCGTAGACCCACGGGATCGCCGAACCCGAGTGATCCACATCCGGGGTGTGACCGCCGGCCAGGACCGCCTCGCCCACGGAGAGCTGGCGGATGGCCACCGCGGCCACGTTCTCCGGATGCCGCTGCGCGAACTCCGAATAGATCGCCTCGTCATGCTGGCCGTTGTCGCCCACCAGGAGCCACTTCACGCGCGGGAACTCCTGCGCCAGACGTTCCAGATTGTCCTGCTTGTGCTCGCGGCCGCTGCGGAACCACCGGTCCTCCGTCAGGCCCCAGTCGGTCAGAAGCATGGGGCCCACCGGGAAAAGGTTGCGGTGCAGGAAGCGGTTCAGGGTGGGAGCGGCGTTCCACGGACCGGTGGACAGGTAGAACACGGGGGCGTCCGGGTGGGCCCGGAGGATCCGTTCGTACAGGACCGCCATGCCGGTGGTGGCCATGCGGGCGCGTTCGTTCAGGACGAAGGCGTTCCAGAAGGCGAGCAGCGGGCGGGGGAGAGCCGTCACCATCACGGTGTCGTCGATATCGGAGAGGATGCCGAACTCCACATCCGGCGGCAGCACGAGCAGCGGGGCCTCGGCGGCGGGTGTCCCGGAGGCCCGGATGGTGGCCGTGTGCCAGCCCGGTTCCAGGTGCACGTCCACGGTGGTGTCCACCAGGCCGCCGCGGTCGGCTTCGACGCGCACCCGCGCGTCGCCGATCTCGATGTCCACCTCACGGTCCGGGATGGGCACCGAGGTGAACGCGCGCCAGCCGCGGATGTTCTGATTGCCGTCCCGGGCCGCACGGTCGGCGCGGCTGCCGGGCAGCAGGCGGGAGGCGAGCATGACGCGGGCCAGGATCCGGACCTGCGTGGCGGACCCGTAGCCCGTGTAGGGGACCGTGGCCGGCTGGAAGTGGGTCTTCCGCGCCATCTTCAGACGCGCCGAATTGATGAAGGAGGAGATCCTGTGGGCCGCTCCGAAGAGCGGGTTGCCTGCCCAGGAGTGGCGGGCTGGCTCATGCTGCATGGGCTTAACTGTGACACAGACTGAAGGCCGTGCCGCCGCGGCACGGCCTTCAGGACTGTTTGGGCTGGTCCGGGGCGCGTCATGAGACCTCCATCCCCGGGCGTCGACCGGGGCGGCGGACTCCGCCCCGGGATCAGCGGTTTCAGATGGTGCGCGGGGCCTTCGCCAGATTGGCCTCGAGCTCCGCCGCGTTCTGCCGGACGACGTACGCCGGGCGGTCGCGCTCCACGCGCCAGCTCTCGGCGAGCGGTCCGACGTTCACGGTGTCGAAGCCGAACTCGTCATAGAGGCGCGTGACGAGGTCGGCGGCCTCCGGGAAATCGCTCGACGTGGCCAGGGCGCGGCGGTTCTCCGTGCCGGACGGGGTGCCGTCCGTGGTGATGTCCGCGGCGGCGATGTGGTTGAAGCCCTTGGCCACCTTGGACTCCGGCAGGTGCTCCTGCAGGAGTCCGGAAGTGGTGGCTTCGCCGCGGTCCAGCGCCTCGATGTGGCCGTCCCGCTCCCAGTAGTAGTTGTTCGTGTCGACCACGACCTTGCCCGCCAGGGGCGCGACGGGGACGTCCGCATACGCCTTCAGGGGGACGGTGACGACGGCGAAGTCGCCGGCGGCCGCAGCCTCCTCGGCCGTCGCTGCCCGCGCGCGGGGGCCGAGCTCCGTCACCAGCTCGGTGAGGGTCTCCGGCCCGCGCGAGTTGCTGATGACGACGTCGTAGCCCAGCTCCACGGCCTTGCGGGCCACCTGGCTGCCGATGTTTCCTGCTCCGATGATTCCAATGGTTTCGCTCATGCCCGTCACAACCGCCCCCGGGGGCACTCCATTCCGGGGTTGAGAAATATGACGTGGAATGAATTTCCGGGGTGAGTGGTCACTCCGGCAGGAGGATCAGATCCAGATACGCCTCCAGGCTCGCGGCCACATCCACGGTGTCCGGCGCGTAGAGCCGCTGGAGCTGCATGCCGTCCCAGAGACCGATCAGGGAGGCGGCCGCCTGCGCGGGCTCGACGCCGGGCCGCAGCTTGCCGGCCGCGCCCAGCGCTTGCAGTTCCCCGGTGTACTCGTCGCGGAGCCGCTCGAAGCGCTCGGCGAAATAGTCGCGCCCGGGGTGGCCCTCCGTGGTCGATTCGCCGCTGAGCACCGCGTAGAGCTGAGTGAGGCCGGCGATGTCCACATTGGCCCGCGCCTGCAGCAGCACCATCTCCCGGAAGGGCAGGGGACCCAGCCTCGAGACGCCGCCGCTGTCCCGCTGTTCCAGCACGGCCAGGAGCAGATCGCTCTTGCGTTTGAAGTGGTGCAGGAGGCTCGTCTGGCTCATGCCCACCTCGTCGGCGACGTCCTGCAGGCTCCCGGCGTGATAGCCGCGGGTGGCGAAGACGTTCAGCGCGGCGTCGACGATTTTCTGCCGGGTCGCGGCCGTCTTGGCGTAGGGGCCGCGTTTGCCCGTGCGGGGGGCTCTCTGAGCGCTCATGGAGTGGAGCATAGCGCCGGTGGCCTTAACAATTTGAATTTAGAGTGACTACTCGAAATTTGTGTTAGCCTCGTCACACTGGCCGCGCCGGCCTCCGTCGTCCGGCGCCCGCTACAGGTACAGAGAGGTATGTGTCATGCCCCATGTTTCCCGGAGACGGCTGCTCAGCACTGGACTGGGTGCCATGTCCCTGGCCGCGCTCAGCGCTTGTGCCACGCCCGGCACGCACTCCGTCAACACCGACCCGGTCATTCCCGCCGCGAGCGGCCAGAAGATCCGCCTCACCTACTGGGCCTGGCTCAAGGACTTCCAGAAGGTGGCCGACCTCTGGAACGCGAAGAACCCTCAGGTCCAGGTGGACATCGTCTGGATCCCCGGAGGGAATTCCGGCGGCTACCAGAAGATGTACTCCGCGCTGGCCGCCGGCGCCGGTCCCGACCTCGCCCAGATCGAACTGCGCTCCATCCCGGAGTTCATGCTCGTCAACGGCCTCGTGGACCTGAACCGCTACGGCGCCCAGGAATTCGCCCCGCTCTACGACCCCACGCTCTGGGGCCAGGTCAGCTTCACCGGAGGCGTCTATGGCATCCCCCAGGACTCCGGCCCCATGGCCACCTTCTACCAGCCGGCGCTCTTCGAGAAGGTGGGGGCCGCCCCGCCGAAGACCTGGGACGAGTGGGCCGCCGTGGGCAAGGAACTCCGGAAGGCGGGAAGCTACATCGACTGCTTCGCCATCAGCGACGCCAGCCCCTTCGCCGCCTTCGCGGGACAGGCGGGCGCCACCTGGTTCCGGCCCGAGGAGGACGGCTGGGTCATCAACATGACGGACGATGCCACGCTGAAGGTGGCCCGCTTCTTCGACAAGGCGATCGACGACGGCCTGGTCCAGACCGGCTTCACGCACTACAGCCCGGCCTGGTTCGCCGCGGCGGCCAAGGGCGGGATCGCCTCCGTCACCTCGGGCAGCTGGGGCGACGCCCTCGTCGAAGGCGTCAGCGGCGGCAAGGGCAAGTGGAAAGCCGCGCCCATGCCCGTGTGGGGCGGCACCGGCTTCGGCTCCAGCTACCTCGGCGGCTCCACCACGGCCGTGCTGGCCGGCAGCAAGCACCCCCGCGAGGCACTTGAGTTCGCCGTCTGGCTGACCACCTCCCGGGAAGGCATCGACGCGATGATCAAGCACAGCGGCATCGGCTGGTCGCCCGCCAAGGACTTCGTGGGCACGGCCCGCCAGCAGCCCTCCGAATTCTTCAGCGGCCAGAACTACTTCAAGGACGTGCTGATCCCGGCCAGCCGGGAACAGAACCCGAAGTGGTCCTGGTGGCCCATCACCCAGCAGACCTTCAACATCCTCAGCGACGGCTTCCGGAAGAAGGCGGGCGGCACCTCCCTGGTGGACGCCGTGGCCGCCGCGGAGCAGGACGTCATCACCGTCTTCAGGAACAAGGGCCTGACCATCAGGAAGGAACAGGGATGAGCAGCACACCAGCTTCAGTGACCCGGAGCGCGGTCCGGGGCGGACGCTCCCGCGCCGCCGCCCGTGCACCCTGGATCCTCCTGGCGCCGTTCCTGGCGCTTTTCACCCTCACCTTCGTGCTGCCGATCCTGGTCGCCGTGATCTCCAGTTTCACCAAGGTCACCCGCAGCGGGCTGTTCGGGGAGAAGGGCGTGAGCAGCGGGTTCGCCGGCTTCGACAACTACGCCCAGGCCCTCGGGGACAGCAACTTCATCGCGTCGATCGGGCGTGTGCTGCTCTTCGGCGTCGTGCAGGTGCCCGTCATGATCGTGCTCTGCACCATCCTCGCCCTCCTCCTGGAATCCGCCTCGGCCCGCTGGCCCGGGTTCTTCCGAGCCGCCTACTTCATGCCGTACGGCGTGCCCGGTGTGATCGCCACCATCCTCTGGTCCTTCCTCTACGTGCCCGGGCTGAGCCCGTTCATCGACATCGCCGGGAGCATGGGCATCACCCTGGACTTCCTGGGGCCCGACCATGTCCTGTGGTCGATCGCGAACATCGTGACCTGGAGCTACACCGGCTACAACATGCTCATCATCGTCGCCCAGCTCAAGGCCATCCCCGGTGAGCTGTATGAGGCGGCGCGGGTGGACGGGGCGTCGCCGTGGCGGATCGCCCGCAGCATCCAGCTGCCGCTCATCACCCCCGCGCTGGTGCTGACCACCGTGTTCTCGATCATCGGCACCCTGCAGCTCTTCGCCGAGGCCCAGGTGCTCAAGACCTCGGCCCCGGCCATCGACAGCCAGTACACGCCGAACCTCTCCGCATACTCCACGGCCTTCGCCTACAACGATTACAACGTCGCCGCGGCCCAGGCCGTCCTGATCGCGCTCGCGGCGTTCATCCTCTCCTTCGTCTTCCTCCGCCTCACGAACAGGAAGTCCTCATGACCACCACCACGGAAGCACCCGCCAGCCCCCGGACCGCCGAAGCCCCCCGGGCGAGCGCCGGCCGCGCAGCCGGCCGCAAGCGTTCCAGCACCATCCTCGTCACGGCGATCCTCGTCGTCGTCGCGCTGTACTTCCTGGTGCCCGTGTACTGGGTGCTGGTGGCCTCCACCAAAACCACCCAGGATCTGTTCTCCACCAACGGCTTCCTGTTCTCCGGGCACTTCGCCCTCTGGGACAACCTGGCCCGGGTGCTCAGCTACGACGACGGCGTCTTCCTCCAGTGGTTCCTGAACTCGGTCCTCTACGCCGGAGTGGGCGCCCTGCTGGCCACCTACCTCGCCGCGGCGGGCGGCTACGCCCTCGCCAAGTACGACTTCCGGGGCCGCAACGCCGTCTTCGGCACCATCCTGGGCGGCGTCCTCGTCCCGGGCACCGCCACCGCGCTGCCCATGTTCCTGCTCTTCAGCCAGCTGGGCCTCGCCAACACGTACTGGTCGGTGCTCATCCCGTCCCTGGTGTCCCCGTTCGGGCTGTTCCTCTGCCGCATCTACGCCCAGGCCACCGTGGACACCGCGCTGATCGAGGCGGCCCGCATCGACGGCGCCGGTGAGCTGAAGATCTTCCACACCATCGGCCTGCGGGTCCTGACGCCCGCCCTGGTCACGGTGTTCCTGTTCCAGCTGGTGGGCATCTGGAACAACTACTTCCTGCCGCTGGTCATGCTCTCCGACAGCAGGCTGTACCCGATCACGCTGGGCCTGAACAACTGGCTGTCCCAGGTGGACCGCCTGCCCGAGTTCTATGAGCTCACCACGGGAGGCGTGCTGCTCTCCATCATCCCGCTGGCCATCGCCATGATCGTCCTCCAGCGCTTCTGGCGCGGAGGCCTGACCGAAGGAGCCGTCAAATGACCGCCGCCTACCTGACCAGCACCGCGCCGGGCGAGGGACGCCGCAGCCCGGCCCGTGCCCGGCTTCGCTCCGACGCCCCCGAGCTGAGCCTGGACGGCGAGTGGGACTTCCGCCTCCTCCCGGCCGCGCCCGGCACCCCGGCGGGTGCGCTCGTCCTGCCTGACGGCGAGGGCGCCGAGGACTTCGCGGATCCCGGCTTCGTCACGGACGGCTGGGACAGCCTCCCCGTCCCCTCGCACTGGGTGCTTCAGGGCGACGGGCGGTACGGCCGTCCCCTCTACACCAACGTCCAGTTCCCGTTCCCGTGTGAACCGCCGTTCGTCCCGGACGCCAACCCCACGGGTGATCACCGCCGCGTCTTCACGCTTCCCGAGACCTTCGACGGGGCCGAACGGATCCTGCTGCGCTTCGACGGCGTGGAGTCGCGGTACAAGGTGTGGCTCAACGGGACGGAGATCGGCGTGGGGTCCGGCAGCCGCCTGGCCCAGGAGTTCGACGTCACCGAGGCCGTGCTCCCGGGGGAGAACGTGCTCGCCGTGCGCGTGCACCAATGGTCCGCCGGCAGCTACCTCGAGGACCAGGATCAATGGTGGCTCCCGGGCATCTTCCGCTCGGTCACGCTGCTGGCCCGTCCGGTGGGCGGCCTCGACGACCTCTGGCTGCGCACCGCGTACGACGGCGACGCCTCCACGAGCGGGCAGGGCACGGTCGTGCCCGAGCTCGGCGCGGGGGAGGCGGCGTTCCCGGTCCGGCTGCGGATCGCGGAACTCGGCGTCGACGTCGTCTGGGAGCGCCCCGGCGACGTGGCCCCGGTGGTGATCCCCGCCGTCGAGCCCTGGAGTGCGGAGACGCCCCGGCTGTATGAAGCGGTGGTGGAGGCGCAGGGTGAGACCGTGACGCAGCGGGTCGGTTTCCGGACCGTCCGGATCGAGGGGGACCGTTTCCTGGTGAACGGCCGGCGCGTGGTGTTCCACGGCGTCAACCGGCACGAGACGCATCCGGAGCGCGGGCGGGCCTTCGACGAGGACTTCGCCCGCGAGGATCTGCTGCTGATGAAGCGCTTCAACGTCAACGCGATCCGCACCAGCCACTACCCGCCGCATCCCCGGCTCCTGGACCTGGCCGATGAGCTGGGGTTCTGGGTGATCCTGGAATGCGATCTGGAGACGCATGGCTTCGAGCGGCACGGCTGGGTGGGCAATCCCGGCGACGATCCCGTGTGGCGGGAAGCCCTGCTGGACCGGATCGAACGGACCGTGGAGCGGGACAAGAACCACCCCAGCGTGATCATGTGGTCCCTGGGCAACGAGTCCGGCACGGGGGAGAACCTCGCCGCGATGGCCGCGTGGGTGCACGCGCGGGACCCCGAGCGTCCGGTGCACTACGAGGGCGATTACACCGGCGCCTACACGGATGTGTACTCCCGCATGTACTCGTCGATCCCGGAGACCGAGTCGATCGGCACGGACGGCGCCACCGATCTGCTGCTGGGATGCAGTGCCGCCGAATCGCTGCGGCAGCGCCGCAAACCGTTCATCCTCTGCGAGTACATCCACGCCATGGGCAACGGCCCCGGCGCGATCGACCAGTACGAGGAGCTGGTGGACCGCCACCCCCGCCTGCACGGCGGCTTCGTCTGGGAGTGGCGCGATCACGGACTTCTCAGCCGCACCGAGGACGGCACCCCGTTCCACGCCTACGGTGGCGACTTCGGCGAGGAGATCCACGACGGCAACTTCGTCATGGACGGCATGGTCCTGGCGGACGGCACACCCAGCCCGGGGCTGTTCGAATACCGCCAGGTGGTCTCGCCGCTGCGGGTGAGCGTGAGCGGCACGGCCGCCGCGCCGGTGATCCGGGTGGAGAACCGGCGGCACAGCGCCGCGGCGTCGGACGTGCGGATAAACCTGCGGCTGGAGTTCGACGGACGCCCGGTGGACACGGGCGCGCTCGCGATCGTGGGTGACGACGGCGGCGCACTCGCGGCCGGGGCTTCGGCCACCTACGCTCTTCCCGCGGTGCCGGTGTCCCCGGAGGGGGAGACCTGGCTGACCGCCGAGGTGGTGCTGGCCGTGGACACCGCGTGGGCCCGGGCCGGGCATGTGCTCGCGGCGGCCCAGCTGGATCTGACGCCGCCCCGGGAACGCTCGGTGAGACCTCGTCCTGCGGGGGCAGGAGCTTCCCGCGCCGCTGCATCCGACGGAATCCCGCGGCGCCTGGAGCTGGGCCCCGCGGTCTTCGAAGGAGGACTGCTCACCTCGCTGGCCGGGCAGTCCGTGGAGGCGCCGCGCCTGGAACTCTGGAGGGCTCCCACGGACAACGACCGCGGGCAGGGCTTCGGCTCCTATGATGCGGCGGACCCGCGCTCGCAGGGCGTCAGGGGGATCGGAACCGGTCAGCCAGCTCCCACCTGGGAGGAGGTCTGGCGGGCCGCCGGGCTGGACCGGCTGCACCGCCGGATCGAGTCCGTGCACGCCACGGACCGTTCGGTCACCGTCCGTGCCCGGTATGCCGCCGCGGACACCGCCCGGTCCTTCCAGCTGGACGAGCACTGGGAGCTGGCCGGGGAAGAACTCTGGCTGCGGCTGGACCTCACGCCGAGCGGCAACCACGCCCGGGACCGGGCGTGGGACCTGCTGCTGCCCCGGATCGGGGTGCGCTTCGGCTTGCCTGCTGAAGTGTCCGGCGCGGAGTGGTTCGGCGCCGGCCCCCGGGAGTCGTACCCGGACAGCCGCCATGCCGCTCTGGTCGGACGCCACGCGGACAGCGTGGAAGGCCTGGGGACGGTCTACTCCCGTCCCCAGGAGAACGGCCACCGGAGCGACGTGCGGGAGCTGGATCTGCTGCTGGGCGGCGCGGGTGACGCGGGTGACGCGGGGAAACCCTGGCTCCGCGTCGAGGCGGAGCGGGATTCCGCCGGACGCCTGCCCGGGTTCACCCTCTCCCGGCACACGGCGCAGGAACTGTCCGGCGCGGCCCATCCGCACGAGCTCCCGGATTCGGACCGCACCTGGCTCTACCTCGACGCCGCCCAGAACGGGCTGGGCTCGCGCGCCTGCGGACCCGATGTCTGGCCCGAGTACGCCCTGCGCCCGGAGGCCCGCACGTTGCTGCTGAGGTTCACGGCGCTCTGATCGGAAGGAGTTCGTCCTCTTGATAGGACACTTCGCGATCTTGTCCTATAAAGAGGACGTCGTGGGCTGCCCCCAACGCCGACGGCCGCCGTCGTGCCCTCCGTGGAGAGTGCACGACGGCGGCCGTCGCGGTCAGCGCCTCAGCGCCGGAAGACCGGTGCCGGTCAGCCCGGCAGCGGTGCGCCGGTGAGCTTGATCTGGCGGTTCTGGTCTTTGTAGAGCAGGTAGCGGAACTGGCCCGGGCCGCCCGCGTAACAGGCCTGCG